>Ga0315312_1000510_pt1 | contig 43990 bp, 51 predicted proteins | sample TDP7_MG_FD_203629 | JGI IMG/M metagenome (GOLD analysis project Ga0315312, IMG submission 203629) | Freshwater sediment microbial communities from Lake Towuti, South Sulawesi, Indonesia - TDP7 | ecosystem: Environmental > Aquatic > Freshwater > Lake > Sediment | place: Indonesia: South Sulawesi... | reverse complement strand
CGCATGGAATGCTCAACTTTAACGATCAATGGGTAAAGGGTGGTGGAAAGTACCTGGCCGGGCACTGAAGGTAGGCACAAGAAATAGCGGGCTACCGTATCTATTAGCTTGATTGTACATTAGCCTGGATTGTGACATTCGTTCTTCCGGAAGTTAACGCATGTTTTTCAAAGGCGCACTTAAAATCGGCCTGTAAACCCTTGACTTTTGGTATTACACCAGTTACAATCTGGCTATGAGGACAGGAAGACCAAGAAAAGGTAGAAAGCCCAACACCAGCATTAGAGTGGACCTCAATATTCTCCACCAAGCCCGTGTTGCTGCTGTTACTCAAAAGAAGACCCTGGGGCAATGGCTCGAAGAAGCTATCCTAGAGAAGCTAGAGCGCGAACAAAAAGGCAAGTAGCCTTTAAAAAAGAAGAAGGAGCGAAGGAATGAAACGAGGAGCAACTGCTTTAACAAATTCCCTGAGTCTTGACCAGCTTTGCGACGCAGTTATCTCAAAGCTGGCAGAGCGTGTTGAGAGGCAGCTGCCTTCTAAGCAGCGGGTCGTGGGTTCGAATCCCTCCAGGGACGCCACAAAGCTAAATAGGGTAACTGCGTCACAATTGCCCATTTAACCATTTAATAATTCAAGGAGGGCTATATGGAAAAGGTTAGAATTAAACCGTTAGGACTCGAAGCTACACGTATTGGTTTAGGTACGTGGGCAATTGGAGGGTCATGGTGGGGAGGAACTGATGAAACAGAATCAATACGCACAATTCACATAGCTCTCGATAAGGGTATAAATTTAATCGATACAGCACCTATTTACGGCTTTGGACAGTCAGAAGAGATTGTTGGTAAAGCAATTGCCCAGTATAAAAAGCGGAATAAAGTGATAATCGCCACCAAATTCGGACTGCAGTGGAAAGAAGATGGCACTGTAGTCCGTAATTCCAGTAAAGAGCGGATACTTAAAGAAATCGAAGACTCTTTAAGACGGCTTCAGACAGACTATATTGATATTTATCAAGTCCATTGGCCAGATATGAGGGCGCCTTTCGAGGAAACCGCAGAAACTCTCAAGAAACTCTATGAGGAGAAAAAGATTCGAGCAATCGGCGTTAGTAATTATTCACCGGCGCAAATGGACGCATTCCGTTGTATAGCCCCTATTCATACAAATCAACCGCCTTATAATCTATTTGAAAGGGGAATTGAGGCAGATATATTCCCTTATTGTGAGAAGAACAGGATCGCAGTATTAGCTTATGGTTCTTTGTGTCGTGGATTACTAAGTGGACGCATGACAGCCAGTGTCACCTTTAAAGAGGGTGATATGCGAAAAGAATTGGACCCCAAGTTTCAACCACCTAAGTTTGAGCAGTATTTAAACGCCGTTAGAAGACTGGATGAATTTGCCTCAACCCATTATCACAAAAAGGTCTTAAGTTTAGCTGTACGGTGGTTGTTAGACCGAGGCGTTGAAGTTATCCTGTGGGGTGCAAGGCACCCAAATCAACTGGATCCCTTGGATGACGTCTGGGGCTGGAAGATTAAAGGAAAAGACTTCCAAGAGATAGACCGTATTCTATCTGAAACCATAAAAGACCCTGTTGGACCTGAATTTATGGCGCCACCTCTCTAAAAGATGACAGAAGACTAAACGGATTGGGAATGAATAGCTGGCTCCCGTAAGTTCGGTCCTGAGTCTTGAACGCCCTGGGGAACGTGACCACTAAATTGCTTGAAATTCTCGATGAATTTGGCTGCGAGTTTTCTCGCTTCCATGTCATATGTACGACGGTCTTCCCAGGCATTTGCTGGCTTCAGTATTTCACTTGGTACACCTTCAACCGCACTCGGCAAGAAAAAACCAAAGACTGGATCCTTCTCCACCGGAACCTTTAGTATGCTGCCTCTGACTGCAGCACGAATCAACGCTCTCGTCTTTGGCAATAATATCCTACTACCCACAGCCGGTCCTCCGCCGACTAACCCAGTGTTCATAAGCCAGCAATTCGTCTTATGTCGAATTATATTGTGAAGGAATAACTCCCCATACTTGATTGGCGGCAACACCATGAAAGGAGCTCCAAAACACGGACTAAAGATTGCCTGAGGTTGTTTGCTAAGACCAATCTCAGTACTGGCGACCTTTGCTGTGTAACCTTGCAAGAAGTAATAGACTGCCTGCTCTGGGGTGAGCTGAGCAATGGGGGGTAGAATGCCAAATGCATCGTAGCTAAGCATGAAGATGTTTTTTGGGTGAGGACTAATACCAGCTCGGACTGACCTATCAATGTGAGAGATAGGATAGCAAGCACGTGTATTCTCAGTGAGAGACGCATCAACAAGGTCAAGTCTCCTGGTACGGCTGTCGATCGTTACATTCTCAAGTACAGTGCCAAATTTGCGCGTACATTCGTATATTTGAGGTTCTTGCTCTCTCGAGATGTTAATGACCTTGGCATAGCACCCTCCTTCAAAATTGAAAATGCCTTTTGGGCTCCACCCATGTTCATCATCGCCAATAAGTCTCCGCTCAACATCAGTAGAGAGTGTGGTCTTACCAGTGCCAGAAAGACCAAAGAACAACGCTACATCCCCTTCTGTCCCTATGTTGGCAGCACAGTGCATAGAGAGTACTTGTTCCTGAGGTAGAAGGTAATTGAGCACCGTAAATACTGCTTTCTTAATTTCCCCGGCATAGCTCGTGCCACCTATTATGACCATCTTTCGACCGAAATTGACAATAATGAACGCTTCAGAATCTGTGCCGTCAATAGCAGGTGTAGCATGAAATCGGGGCATTGCGAAAACAGTAAACTCAGGTACGTGGCTTTTGAGACTTTCCTCGTCGTGGATTTGAATAAAAATGTTGCGTGCAAAAAGGCTATGCCACGCGTATTCAGTAATTATGCGTATGGGGATGCAGTATTGAGGATCAGCTCCTGCATAGCAATCTTGTATAAAAACGTCTTTTCCCTGGAGATACGCTAGCAATCTATGGTAGAGAGATTCAAATTTTGCCTTTTCGAACGGTTTGTTTGCAGCACCCCACCAGATTGTATCTTGGCTTGACGGCTCTTTAACAATGAACTTGTCTGCAGGAGATCTGCCAGTATAATGTCCAGTCCGCACTACAATCGGCCCAAGATGAGAGATAAGACCTTCCTTCCGCGATACGATTTCTTCATAGAGGGCTGGAGTGGGCAAGTTCCAGTAAACATTACCTAGATTTTTTATACCGTAGTTATCTAGCCTAAAATGTTCAGCGTAGTCGTTTGCGTTCAAACCACCAACCCCCTGTACAATCCAGCTCTTTTAAGACAAGGGTTTGTCAGCTTGTATGTTAGCCAATAAGAATACAGCAAAACTTCTGAGCATGTCAAATTTTGAAATTTGTGTAGGATGTGGATTTCTGTAGCTAGATTGTGGCTACGTTATAGTGGTTGAAGCAATCTGCATCGCATATATAAGTTCATACTTCATAAAACCCTCACAACAGCTTGGGGCAGGCAAACAATCCACTTGTATTTCCCCCTTTTTGCTTTGAAACTCTAAAAACATACCAGGAGGAATCATTAATTTGTAACTCTCTAACGGACGTTATCACTAAGTACCATTCCATGCTGCGCTTATATACCTAACTATGAATTCGGCTTAGATACCAAGAATCGGTTAATACGTCTTGGTAGACATCATAAACCAGTCCTGTGTTCGTTTTTACAGTAAAATACTCCTTTGGGACTTCTTCTCCCCACCACTGTTCAGCCACTCGCCAATGCTGATAAACCTTCGTTACCCGTTCTCCCTTTCCATTTCGAAAAATAGTCAAAGGTATACCTTCAACATTGACCGTAACTCTTAATTCTTCTGGTTTTTCCATTAACTTAGCCATCTTATTGAACCTCCATTTTCTTATTCAAAGCTTTCTCATAATTCCGACCACTTTACCTTGAATCTCAACATTGTTTGGTTTATGGAATGTTGGTTTCATAAACATGTTCGCTGGCTGGAGTCGAATCTTTCCTGGTTCACTATATACACGATATACACGCTTCAAAGTTACTTCTTGTTCTCTTCTTAGCCAGATTACAGCCATATCTCCATCGTCTACAGCATTTGCCGGATGAATTAAGACGATATCCCCATCACCAATCAAAGCGTCAATCATGGAAAATCCTTTTACTTGAAGGGCATAAACATCTTTGCCTTTAGTGAGTTCTTCAGTTAGCTCCAAGGTTTCTAGGGCTTCATTCCTCCAGGTTTCAGGACTAAGCACCGGTATCGGTTCTCCAGCAGATATAGTTCCAAGCAGAGGTACTAAGACAATGTTCTTCTTTCCGACAAGCTGGATACTCCTGAAAACTTTGGGGTCACGACGTATGTGTCCCTCTCTTTCAAGGATGTTCAGGTGATGCTGCACTACTGCTGTAGAGCTAATACCGCACCCTTTAACAATATCTCTGACAGTAGGTGCATATTCTCTTTCCTCTACAAATTCTTTAATAAATTTCAAAATGCGTTTTCGAGTTTCACTAACACCCGGCTTTCTCATTTCAAGAATTCCTTGAATTTATTAACAATTGTTCTAAAAACAATAGTACTATTAAATTTGCCAGTTGTCAAGCCCCTTATTTTTTGTATTCTATATTACATTTGCTCAAGAAATAGGCTCATGTTAAACTTATAGCAAATGCCCATATTCTGATAGCTTACAGATAGTGCCTTAGTGTAAAGGAGAGATTAATGTGACTTTACTCACACCACGAAGTATTGTTCAAGAGTTAGACAAATACATTATTGGGCAAAAAGAGGCTAAGACAGCCGTAGCCATAGCCTTGTGTACCAGAGAACGCAGGAAAAAATTACCGCCAGAGTTGCGCTTGGAAGTTATGCCCAAAAATATTCTCTTGATTGGACCTACTGGAGTGGGCAAGACAGAGATAGCCCGGCGCGTGTCACTCATGATAAATGCTCCTTTTATTAAAGTTGAAGCAACTAAATTTACAGAGGTTGGTTATGTCGGTAGAGATGTCGACTCCATAATTTCTGAACTTGTAGAAAGCAGTGTTGTAAAAGTCTACGAGGATAAAATTAAAGAAGTAGAGGGTAAGGCGGAAAAAATAGCTAATGAAAAGTTACTCAGTTATTTATGCCAGCAGTTGGGTAATAGAAAACGAGCGCAGCGAGTTAGAGGTCAATTGTCAATGGGTAATCTGCCTCGAATTAAGAAAACTAACGGATATGGCGCATTAAACCAGAAGATAGTATCTAAACTCCTGATAAATCATCAGCTCGATGACCAGGTAGTAGAAATTGAAGTTGAAGACCAATCCGAAATTTTGGATTCCGTAGCCGAATTTTCCTACTATGAGGATGTACCTGGAACGAGGAACTACTTTGACAATTTCGTTGATAATCTGAAGAACCACCAAAAATATCACCAGAAACGATTAGTCTCTGTGAAGGAAGCTCGTCGAATTTTAACTCGAACCGAAGCTAGTAAACTGCTCGATTATAGCCAAGTTGTCGAAGAAGCCATTGAGCGAGCCCAGGAAAGTGGTGTTGTTTTCATCGATGAACTTGACAAGTTAGTTACCACTGGAATTGAAGTAGGCAGAGATATTTCTGGTGAAGGGGTCCAACGTGACCTTTTGCCTATGCTTGAAGGGACCACTGTAATGACCAAGTATGGACCAGTAAAAACTGACCATATCCTGTTTATCACAGCCGGAGCTTTCTATCAAAGTAAACCTTCTAATCTTATTCCAGAACTTCAAGGACGCTTGCCTCTTCGTGTTGAGCTGAAGCCTCTTAATCAGAAGGACCTGGAGAAGATATTGACTGAGCCCCGCAATGCCTTAACTAAGCAATACCAGGCTCTTCTGGCTACTGAAGGTGTAGAACTTGATTTTGTTGAGAGTGGAATTGAAGAAGTTGCTCGCTTGGCAAAGCTGATGAATGAGTATATCGAAAACATTGGTGCCCGACGACTTAATACTATAATGGAGAAAATTCTTGAAGAAGTTAATTTCATGGCTCCAGAAAAAACCGGTGAAAGGGTAATCATTGACGCCACATATGTACAACACCATATAGGTAATCTTGTCCAAGACAAGGACCTTAGTCGGTATATACTGTGATTCTTGCAATTATTGTGCCTACAAACCGTATATGATATACTTACAGAAATTTTTGACTGTAAAAACTGCGAAATAACAGACAATCCTGGGAAGCTAAGCTTGGTGGAATCTATTTCGGTAAAACAACTTTTAGAAGCGGGTGCTCACTTCGGACATCAGACCAGCCGTTGGCATCCTAAGATGAAAAGTTACATCTTTACCCAGCGTAATGGCATCCATATCATCGATTTGGAGAAAACGGTGGTTATGCTAGAAAAAGCTTGCGCCTTTCTTCAAGACATAGCAGCCAAAGGTCATTCTATCCTCTTTGTTGGTACAAAAAAGCAAGCCCAGGAAATAATAGAAGAGGAAGCTAAAAAATGTGGTGCCTATTATGTCAATCAGAGATGGCTGGGTGGGATGTTGACCAACTTCATCACAATACAAACTCGCATTGATTATCTGGTACGCCTTGAAGATAGGAAAGAAAGAGGTGAGCTTGATTATCTCCCCAAGAAGGAGAGGTTGAAACTTGAGGAGGAAATTCAGCGCCTTAACAAACAGATGGGTGGCTTCAAAGAGATGACGACTCTACCGGCAGTTCTCTTTATCATAGACCCAACAAAAGATAAGATAGCTCTGTCTGAGGCTAAAAACATGGGGGTACCAGTGGTAGCAATTGTAGACACCAATTGTGACCCCACTGATATCGACCATCCTATTCCAGCTAACGATGATGCTATAAAGGCAATCAAACTCATATGTAATAGAATAGCCAACGCTATATTGGAAGGGAAGACTATCAGGGAGAGTAGCACAGTAGAAGAAGTCGGACTATCTGGTGAAGGAGAAGCTGAGAAAACAACGGAGTCTTACACCTTTGCACCTGAAGAAAGTTAATCAGAGTTTTCTGCCCTTTCCCAAAAGTAGGAGGTACCGCTGGAAATTACAGTAGCACAGATAAAAGAACTTAGGGAAAAAACCGGCGCCAGTATTATGGAATGTAAGAAAGCCCTTATAAAAGCAGAGGCGAACTTAGAAAAGGCTGCTGATATCCTCAAGCAACAGGGGTTGGCGTTGGCTGAGAAAAAGGCAACACGAGTAGCTACTGACGGAGTTATTGAAGCCTACATTCACCCAGGGGGACGAATTGGGGTTTTGGTGGAGGTTAATTGCGAGACCGATTTTGTCGCTCGCACTAAGGAATTCAAAGAACTTGCCCATAATGTAGCTCTCCAGATAGCTGCCATGGCTCCACAATTTATATCACCAGATGAGGTCCCGCCAGATGTGAATTCGGAACCCCAAGTAGCCTGTCTTCTACTTCAACCGTTCATCAAAGATAATAACAAGACTATTCAAGATATCATTAATGAAACAATAGCCAAAGTAGGTGAGAATATCAAGGTGCAAAGGTTTGCTCGGTTTGAACTGAGCTATTGAGAAGGTTCTTCAGTATCAAGCTTTGAAGGTCTATGTTACAACCGAGGTATAAAAGAATTCTCCTTAAACTAAGTGGCGAAGCTCTTATGGGAGAAAAGGACTTTGGCATCGACCCTTTAACTTTAAACCGTGTTGCTCAACAAATTAAGCAAACAATTGAGAGCGGTACCCAAGTTGCCATAGTAGCGGGTGGAGGTAATTTCTGGCGGGGTAGTGATAATGTAATAAAAGGAATGGATAGAGCTACTGCGGATTACGCTGGCATGTTAGCTACGGTTATCAACGCTTTAGCTCTCCAGGATGCTTTAGAGAGGCAAGGAATTGTTACCAGAACCCAATCTGCTATTACCATACAAGCCGTTGCTGAACCATACATTCGTCGCCGGGCTATTCGCCATTTGGAAAAAGGGCGTGTGGTTATTTTTGCCGGCGGAACAGGAAACCCTTATATGACCACTGACACAGCCGCAGCTTTAAGAGCAATTGAAATTGGGGCTGAAGTTCTATTAGTGGGTAAGAATAGAGTAGATGGCATTTACGATGCTGATCCTACCCTCAAAGCTGATGCAAAAAGATTTGACTATCTTACTCACGAACAAGCTTTAAATCTCCATCTTCAAGTTATGGATGCTACCGCTTTTGCCTTGTGTCAAGAAAATAATCTCCCCATAATAGTCTTCGACCTTTTGGCTAACGACAGCATTGTCAAGGTTATTTGCGGAGAACCCTTGGGCACTCTTGTTTCCAGTACTAAAGCCGATGATTAACGAAATTCTCAATGATATAGACACAAAGATGAGAAAAGCTGTTGAAATTTTGGGACGAGAGCTGTCGACTTTGCGTACCGGGCGAGCTACTCCAGCTTTAGTTGACCATATCAGGATTGATTACCATGGTGTTCCCACCCCACTTGGTCAACTTGCTTCTATTACTGTCCCAGAAGCCAAACTAATTCTTATTCAACCTTGGGACCGAAGTTCTATTCACAATATTGAAAAAGCAATACTCAAATCAGACCTTAGTCTTAATCCTACCAGTGATGGCAATATAATTCGAATCCCTATCCCACCTCTCAGTGAAGAGCGACGCCGAGAGTTGATCAGAGTGGTGCACAAAAGGGTGGAAGAAGCAAGAGTGATATTGCGTAACATAAGACGAGAAGGGATGGAAAGGTTAAAAGAACTGGAGAAGAATAAGGAAATGTCACGGGATGAATATACAAGAACTTCAGAAAAACTTCAAAAACTCACTGACGCTTTCGTTGAAAAGGTAGATGAAATAAGCCGAAACAAAGAAACTGAAATTTTAGAGGCGTAGAAGAAATAATTTGTGTATCGTGTTTTCTTTTCCTTCAAAATTAACAAACCAGCCCACATATATTCAAATTCATTAAGTAAGTTTCTCTAAAACAGGACAATTGTTGTTATGGCAACTCCCATCAAGCCAAGCCATTTCCCTGAGCACGTAGCTATTATTATGGATGGTAATGGTAGATGGGCACAAAAACGTGGGCTACCTCGATTGGACGGACACCGCGCTGGAGCTGAAAACATCCGCCGAGTTATCGAGATTTTTGCCGAGTTTCACCTAAAATTCCTTACTCTATATGCATTCTCCACTGAGAACTGGCGCCGACCAGCAGAAGAGATAAACGGACTGTTGCAGATTTTGGGTGAAATGATTGACCGAGAAGTCGAGTATGCCCAAAAAAGTAATATTAAATTTCGGCATTTAGGTAAGCTTGGTGGTTTACCGAATGAAATTAGACAAAAAATTCAAAGAGCAATGGAACTTACTCGAAATAATACTGGAATGGCAGTAAACATTGCCTTCAACTATGGCGGTAGAGACGAGATCTTGGAAACTGTTCGCCGCCTTATTGCTCAGGATGTTAAAGTTGATGATATAAATGAAACGCTTTTCAGCCAACACCTTTATACTGCCGGACTTCCTGACCCGGATTTGATTATCCGCACTGGCGGTGAAATGCGCTTAAGCAATTTTCTCATATGGCAAGCTGCTTATGCTGAACTCTACTCTACTCCTGTTTTCTGGCCTGACTTTGGAAGAAAAGAATTCGAAAAAGCTCTCCTCTCGTATAGCCAACGGCAACGGCGTTTCGGCTCTCTGAAACCCGGAGAATGAGACGTGCTCAAACAAAGAATTCTGTCTGCTGCTATAGGTTTGCCTTTCCTCATTGCCATTTTCTGGTTTGGTGACCCTTGGTTCACTCTCTTAGTGGCTACTGGAGCTATACTGGGTTGTCTCGAATTCTATAAGATGGTAATTCCAGATAAAGACCGGAGATTTGCCTATTTTGGTTTACTTTGGTCAGCGCTGTTCGTATTCAGTCTCCATATCAGAGTAACCTATGTCTTGCCCCTACTCATAACTGCCACCGTAGTGTTTCCTTTAATTTTGGTTTTTCTTTCCATGCGACGAGATACAGCTTTTAGCCATTGGGCTTGGATAATAGCCGGTATCTTTTACACAGGATGGATGCTCAGCTTCTGGGTCAAGCTTCGGAGCTTGACTGACGGCAGATACTGGGCTTTATTAGCTCTTTTTGTCACCTTTGCCTATGATACCAGTGCTTTCTTCATAGGTAGGAGTTTGGGGAAACATCTTTTAGCGCCTAAAATAAGCCCGGGTAAGACCTGGGAAGGAGCTATTGGCGGGACATTAGGAGCTATCGCTGCTTGCCTAATTCTAAAAAGCCTATTCTCTCTACCTATTGATTATTGGCAGGCTCTACTTTTGAGCCTCCTCATTAGCCTATTTGCGCAACTTGGTGACCTCGTTGAGTCTTTACTAAAACGAAGCAGTGGAGTTAAGGACTCGGGCAAATTGATTCCAGGGCATGGTGGCGTTCTGGACCGAATCGACAGCCTTATTTTTAGCGGAGTAGTGGTATATTATTACGTAGTATGGGCAGTAATATAACAAGAATAGCTATCTTAGGTTCAACAGGCTCCATAGGTCAGCAAACCTTGGAAGTGATCAGCGCTTTCCCTAACATATTTAAAGTGATAGCATTGACTGCCGGTAGAAATATTGAGCTACTTGCAAAGCAAATCAATAAATTCCAGCCTCAAATGGTGTGTTCTTCAGTTCATTTCAACTTGCTGGGTAATGTGCAAATTGTGTCCATGGAGGAGATTGTTAGCCATCCTGATGTAGATCTTGTTGTTGTGGCTACTTCCGGAAAAAGCGGTTTGCTCCCTACAATAGGAGCTCTAAAGGCAGGAAAAAGAGTTGCCTTGGCTAATAAAGAAGTATTGGTAATGGCTGGTGAAATTATCAGCCAATTAATTCAATACAAAAAACGAATTGTACCTATTGACAGTGAACACAGTGCTATCTGGCAATGCCTTGAAGGAGAACAAAACAAAGTAAGACGAATTTTCCTGACTGCCTCTGGAGGACCTTTTTACAACTATTCTTCAAACCAGCTTGCTAAGGTAAGTGCCTGCGAAGCTCTCCGGCACCCAGTCTGGAAAATGGGTAAGAAGGTTACCATTGACTCAGCTACTCTCATGAATAAAGGGCTTGAGACAATTGAAGCCCACTGGTTATTCTCCATCCCGCTAAACCAGATTGAAATATTAATCCATCCCCAAAGCATTGTTCATTCTATGGTAGAATTCGCAGATAATTCTCTAAAAGCTCAACTCAGCTTTCCAGATATGCGCATACCAATTCAGTATGCTCTCTTCTATCCTGAGAGAGTACCAAATCCTAATTTACCTGCACTTGATTTATGTCAAATACATTTGTTAACCTTTGCCTCGGTGGATTACGCCAAATTTCCCTGTCCACAATTAGCCCGGAATGCCGGTGAAAAAGGGGGAACTTATCCTGCAGTGCTTTGTGCTGCTGATGAAATAGCAGTAGAACTTTTTCTTAGGAATGAAATTGAGTTCACAAAGATTCCCAGCGTAATTAGAGAAACTTTAGATAGCCATCACGGTGTTAGTCATCCTACCTTGGAAGAGATCGTAGAGGCTGACACTTGGGCAAGACAGATAGCGTTACAGATTGCTCGCAAAGGAAGCAAGTGTTAACTATCTTAATTTTCCTCGGTCTATTAGCGGTACTCATCCTTACTCACGAATTGGGTCACTTTATCACTGCCAGAGTTTTTGGAGTAAAAGTGTTAGAGTTTGGCTTTGGTTTCCCACCCCGTCTCTTTTCTATTAAACGAGGGGAAACAATCTTTTCTCTAAACCTCTTACCTCTTGGCGGGTTTGTAAAGCTCTTGGGGGAGGAAGACCCGACTTTGCCCGGTGGTCTGGCAGGGAAGAGCATTCTGACTCGACTAATAGTCCTCAGTTCAGGCTCTATAATGAACATCCTGCTGCCTGTTGTTCTTTTTACCCTTAGCTTTGCTCTCCCTCATAACGTGGTGATGGAAAAAGTTCTAGTGCAGGAAGTAGCGCCAGGTTCACCAGCGCAAACCGCTGGTATTGAAGTGAATGATGTTATTCTTAAGATAAACGACCAGCCTATGAAAAACCGCGGTGAAGTTAGCTATATTGTCCGGCTCAATCTTGGTTCAGAGATAAAGATTTTGCTGCAAAAACCAGACATTTCGGAGGAAGAGGTTATCCTCAAACCCAGGTGGAAGCCACCTCCAGGACAAGGAGCCATTGGAATTGTCCTCAACGGAGAAGATAGCGCTACAATCCGCGAGTCCTACCCTATCTGGAAAGCTATACCTTTAAGTATGCGCTATAGTTGGGAGATTCTCATCTTATTCCGAAACGAGGTAATTAGTTGGTTTGTTAGAGGAACATTGCCTCAGTTTACTGGGCCGGTAGGCATTGCTCAAATGACTGGAGAAGTAGCTAAGGCTGGACTGAGCCCCTTGATGGAATTCGTTGCCCTAATAAGTCTGAACTTGGCTCTGATCAACTTGTTTCCTTTCCCTGGTTTAGACGGAGGTAGGCTTATTTTCGTATTGCTTGAGGGGATTCGTCATGGCAAGAGAATATCACCGAAAAAGGAAGGACTTGTTCACCTTATCGGCTTTATCATTTTGATATTGCTAATCTTTGCTGTGACCTACTACGACATTATTCGCATTATACGGGGGGAGAACTTACTTCCATGATACGACGCCGAAGGTCCAAGCTCATCAGGATTGGGAATGTAACTATTGGTGGTGATGCTCCAATTCGAGTTCAATCCATGACCAAGACCGATACTCGCAATATTAAGGATACAATAAGACAAATAAAAGAATTGGAGAGTTGTGATTGTGAAATAGTTCGAATCGCTGTACCAGATACAGAAGCTGTTGCAGCTATACCAAAAATCAAGAAAGCCACGTCATTGCCCATTATTGCTGATATTCACTTTGACTATCGCCTTGCTTTAGCTGCTTTGCAGACAGGTGTTGATGGTCTCCGTCTAAATCCAGGTAATATCCGTGATCAAGAACAGATAACCAGAATAATCCAGTCCGCCAAGGAGAGACAAATACCTATTCGAGTCGGGGTCAATGCTGGTAGTTTGCCATCCATCCAAAATTCTAATACTTCAATAATCGAACGCATGGTCAAGACAGCGTTAGACTATACAAAGTCCTTAGAAAGCCTTGATTTTAACTTAATTAAAGTTTCTTTAAAAGCTTTTGATGTGCCCAGCACTATTGCCGCTTACCAAATGATTGCTGAGCGGATACCCTACCCATTGCATGTTGGCATTACTGAAGCTGGTCTCCCTAAAACAGGCTCTATTCGCAGTGCTGTTGGCACCGGCATTCTTCTCTATCAGGGTATAGGTGACACTATTCGTGTATCCTTAAGTACCCATCCTTGTGAGGAGGTAGCTGTTGCTTATGAAATTCTCAAAAGTCTCGACATTCGCCAGCATGGTCCTATCTTACTGAGTTGCCCTTCTTGTGGACGAGCCGAGGTTGATATTATTAGTTTAGCTCAGGCAGTGGAGAAACAGCTATCAGGTATAAGAGAACCAATCAAGGTAGCTGTTATGGGATGTGTGGTTAACGGTCCTGGCGAAGCTAAAGATGCTGATGTTGGCATTGCTTGCGGTAGAGGCAAAGGTGCCATCTTCAAAAAAGGAAGGGTGGTAAGCACTGTAACTGCGGGCAATTTTTTGGAAGCTTTAATGAAAGAGATATTTGAATTAATCCGCAAAAATGGTAAATTATAGCCAACCCAAATTTCTCTAACGAGAGAAATTTAAAACAAGTAAGGAGGGCTGAAATGACGTACCCCGTAACTGTTGATGTTACCACTCCAGGAAGACTTTCGCGGCTGACAACTTTCTTTAGATGGTTCATGGCTATCCCCCATTGGGTAGTCCTCTATTTCATTGGTATAGCCGCCGGCATTCTCATTTTCTTAGCCTGGTGGGCTATTTTGTTCACCGCCAAATATCCACAATCTTTTTTCACCTTTGTTGCTGGGTATCTTCGTTGGACAACCAGGGTAAGCGGCTATTATTTTCTTTTGACTGACCAATACCCACCTTTCAGCCTCTCTTAGAAACATCAATAGTTTTCGATAAAGAGGTCTGACTACCGTTCAAACGGTTCCTTAAAGAAGGATGCGTTTTTCTAAGCTTTTCGGTAAGACATTACGCCAGGTGCCAGCGGAAGCTGAGAGTGTAAGCCATCAGCTACTACTGAGAACAGGCATGATTCAACAAATAGCTGCCGGTGTCTACTCTTACCTGCCACTGGGCTGGCGAGTATTCAAGAAAATTGAGCAGATAATTTGTGAGGAGATGGACAATGCTGGGGGGCAAGAACTTATGTTACCAGTCCTTCAACCTCTCGAACTTTGGGAAAAATCCGGGCGTGGTTCTTCATTTGGCAAAACTCTCTTTACTTTGATTGACCGCAAAGAACACAAGTTGACCCTTGGTCCAACCCATGAGGAAGTAATTACTGAACTTGTTCACCGCTACGTACAAAGTTATCGCGACCTGCCTATGCTTCTCTACCAGATACAAACAAAGTTCCGGGATGAACCTCGCCCCCGTGGTGGATTATTGCGTGTCCGAGAATTTATTATGAAAGACCTCTATAGTTTTGACATTGATGAGTCAGGGCTAAATATCAGCTACCAAAAGATGCTCCAGGCTTACAAGAATATTTATCGACGCTGTGGCTTATCAGCAATATTAGTAGAAGCAGATAGCGGGGCAATTGGTGGTAAGGAATCCCACGAATTCATGGTTATTGCTGAGACTGGTGAAGATGAAATTGCCTATTGTTCTAACTGTGACTATGCTGCTAATTTAGAAAAAGCCTCGAGTAAGAAATCAAAGTTAGCCATTGAGCCCTCTTTACCTTTGGAAGAAATATCAACACCAGGAATCAAAAGTATCGAGGATGTTGCCAATTTTATTGGAGTCTCTACTAATCGTACACTTAAAGCTGTTTTCTACTCTGCTGATGGTGAAATTATTTTCGCAGTCATAAGGGGAGATTATGAAGTTAATGAAACAAAATTAAAGAACTTGCTGAAATCCTCTGAATTACATTTAGCTACAGAAACCGAAGTAAAGGCAGCTGGCTTGGTGGCTGGTTCGGCTTCTCCGGTAGGTGTAAGAGGACTGAAGATTATTGCTGACGATTCAATAACTCTGGGCTCCAACTTTATTGCCGGGGCTAATAAACCTGACACTCACCTGAAAAATGTGAATTACCCGCGGGACTTCGAGGTTAACCTCATTGCTGATATTGTTAAAGTTCGCTCTGCTGACCAATGTCCTCGATGCAACCATCCGTTATTGATTACTTTCGGTATTGAAGTAGGTCATGTCTTTAAACTGGGTACTTTCCTCAGTGAGAAACTGGAGGCATTTTTCCTCGACGCTGAAGGTAAGACTCGATCAATTGTTATGGGCTCCTACGGCATAGGTCTAGGGCGACTATTGGCGGCGGCAGTGGAGCAGAATCACGATGATAAGGGTATCATCTGGCCCTTATCCATTGCCCCTTATCAGGTCTGCCTGTGTCCTCTCTATGCGGAAAGCCAAGAAGTTACGCTAATCGCTGAAAAGCTCTACACTGATCTGAACCACGAAGGGATAGAGGTGCTTTTCGATGACCGTAATGAGTCGCCTGGTGTTAAATTTAATGACGCAGACCTTTTAGGTATCCCGCTACGCCTAACAATTAGCCCTCGAACTTTGAAATCCAAAAACGTGGAGATAAAATGGCGTTATCAGAAACAATCTCAACTGCTACCTTTAGTCGGGATAATTCCTGAAATTAAAGAGCTTTTAAGACCTGCGGAAATTAAAGCTGAGTAGGCTCACGGCGCCGTTGTAACCAGGCAGCTATAAATATCAACGCCACCCCAAGAAGGATTGAGACCAATATTTTGAACATCTTTGACAAGTCCATGTTCAGGAAAAAAGCAAAAGTAAAGACCCCAGCCAAGATAGCTAAGCCATACATAACAGCACGAGCTTTAATTGGCTTCCTCTTGGCTGCATGCCATATTAGCCAACCGATAAAGGCAAGACCGATGATTACACCTACTGCTATCAACATTTAAGTTACCACCCTATCTCCTCAAAGTATTTACCCAGCAGAGCAAACATGCCTATGGTCAAGATAAGACAAGCCAACTTTCCCCATTCAGAAATATATTTCACATATTCAGCTGCAAGATAGACCACTCCGGCAATGCACAACAAGATGCCAAAACCGTAAAGTATATAATTCAGCATTTTTCTTTCTACCTCGAATTTTAGTCTATTACTTAATAGGAATAGGTGCAGGAGGTGGTACTTCTTTAGGGTAAGGTGGTTCCTCAATATATACTGTACCTACTGTGACAATGAACTCCTGTTCTGTCTTTCCTTCTATTATTTTCAGCGTATAGTTAGCGTCGCTGCCCATAGGCTGCTCCAATTTTGCTGTATCTAACATCCAATTCAGAGTCTTTTTGTCAAAAGGTCTAATCGAGACGTTTTCACGGAATAGTTCTGTAACCTGTTTTTCACCTCGCCACAAGGAAACTTCTACAGTAGCTGGATAACTGAAAAAGGAACGATTATCAATCTCATATCGGAAAGATATCATGTCTCCCCATCTGGCGAAAATGTAAGGCTTCCATTCTTGCTCAATCTCAAATTCAAACCTCTGCTCTTGCTCCATGCTTTTTATGTAAACTGTACTATAAACGCCCAAATAGCCATCAACGAAGAATATAATTATAATTCCAATAAAGCAAAGCAAAACCCCATATAAATACAAATTTTTCTTCTTTCCCTTAGCCATAGCCAGATAGTCCTACTTTAATCTTAATTTTACTATTACTTCCGCAGCACTGCCCCAAATTCGTGGTGCAAAGTATCTAGAATCTGTTTTTGAATCTGGGTGACCTCTTCGTCTGTCATAGTTTTTGTTGGTGACTGATATATGATTCTGAAAGCAAAAGACTTCTTTCCACGAGGTACTTGCTCACCCCGATATAGGTCGAAGAGAACAACTCGGCTTACCAAAGGAAATCTCTCAATGACATTCCTAACTTGTTCATAAGTCACGTTTTTATCTATCACTAAGGCTATGTCACGTATCATACTTGGGAAACGAGGCAAAGGCTCATATTTTTTCAAACTAACAACAGAACTTGATATTGGTTTTAAGTCAATTTCTATAAGATAAGTACTACCGGAAAGTTCAAAGGCTTCCAAAACTTTAGGGTGTATTTCACCGACAACACCCACCCGAACATTACCGACCAGAACATCAGCGCTTTTGTTAGGATGAAAACTCTTGTCATTAGTAATGTCAAATTTCACTTCATTCCTAATCCAAGATAGAAGACCCTCAACAATCCCTTTAGCATCAAAGAAATCTATCAATTCGCCCTGTTGTCTCCAAAAAAGCCCTAACCGTTCTCCATTAAGTACTGCACACAGTTCTTCTTTTTCTTCAGGCAAATCTCCTTCGCGAGGTAGAAATACTTTTCCAATCTCGAAAAGTCTGATAGTACCTGTTCCATATTTCTGATTAAAAGCCAAGGTAGCTAACAAGTTAGCCCTCAGGGTAGTCCGCAGGCATTCTTGTTCTCTAGTCATAGGGTTGGCTACTTTTAATGGCTGAGGATCAAGAAGACGCGGAGCAGGAGAAAGTTTTTTCAGAAGGTCAAGGTTAGTTAATGAATAGGTAAGAACTTCCTGAAAACCGCAACTGAGCATAATATTTCGTAGTTTTTCCCTGACAGTAAAGCCTGGTGTTAATCTACGAGCAGGTATGGGAGCCGCAAGCATAGTTGTTGGAATTTTGTCATAACCAATAACACGTGCTACCTCTTCAACTAAATCAGCCGGACAGCAGACATCTGTACGCCAATAAGGCACTGTAACCGAAATTTGCTCTGGCGCTTCTATTTCTTGGCATTTAAATCCTAAGAGGGTCAGAGTCTTAATTATATCACTTACTTCTATCTCCATTCCCAGAAGTCTTTTTACTTCAGAGGTAGTAAGCGATATAGGATTCCTTACCGTCTTTCCTGGATAAGCATCCCAGATACCTTTAGCTGCCTGCCCACCTGCTATTTCCAAAACCAATTGAGTCGCTCTTCTTAACGCTGATAGTGGTAATTCATGGCTAAGCCCTTTTTCAAAGCGCAGGGATGCCTCACTTTTCAAACCGAGTTCAGCACTACCTCGGCGGATTATGGTTCGGTCGAAATTTGCCGACTCTATTAATATAGCTGTGGTTGCTTCAGTTACTTCAGTATCGAGTCCACCCATAATACCAGCAATAGCTACGGCTTGGTCTGTATCTGCGATAACCAATATGTCAGGATGCAAAGTCCGTTCCGTATCGTCTAAAGTAGTCAATATTTCTTTATCTTTAGCTCGACGCACTACAATCCGCTTCCCGGCAATTTTGTTGTAATCAAAGGCGTGAAGGGGTTGTCCATATTCCAGCATCACATAATTAGTAATATCAACAATATTGTTTATAGGGCGCATGCCATAAGTCCTTAATCGTTGCTGTAGCCAATGAGGGGAAGGAGCGATTTTAACTCCAGTAATTACACTTGCGCAATATCTTGGACACAGAGACGGCTCAATGATTTCTATGGAAGCAAAGGACTCTACCGGCTTCTCTAATTCCTTATAGCTAATTTCTGGCACTCGTAGAGCCTGTTCAGTAAGCGCTGCTACCTCCCGAGCAATTCCAATTACTGATAGGCAATCAGGACGGTTGGGAGTTATATCTAAATCAAGAATTACATCTCCCAAGTATTCAGCAAGAGGAACCCCTACGGGTGCTTCAGAGGGCAAAATCATAATGCCTTGATGATCGTCAGAAATTCCAAGCTCCTTCTCCGAACAAACCATACCTTCCGAGGTGATACCACGGATTTTTGCTGGCTTCAATTTAGCAGTTCTTCCTGTGTGCCCGTCTATGAGTTCAGCACCAACATCAGCAAAGGGCACTTTATCCCCAATTTCAAGATTAGGGGCGCCGGTAACCACTGTCATCCGCCGGTTCTTAAGCTCAACAGTAACCAATTTTAGACGGTCAGCATTGGGATGAGCGTCAAGGGCTACTACCTCACCTATTGACACATTTGTCCAGGCACCTCCAACAATCTGCATTTCCTTAACTTCTACCCCCGCCATAGTTAGTTTCCCTGCTAACTCCTTGGGAGGAAGGACAACATCAACATATTCCTTTAACCATTTAAGTGAGATCTTCATTTGCTTATACCAAGAAAGATTAAGATGTTCAGTGCGTTTAAAATTGACTTAGGAACCTAAGGTCATTACTGTAAAAAAGACGAACATCATCAATACCATATCGAAGCATGGGAATGCGCTCAACACCCATACCAAAAGCAAAACCCGTATGTGTATCAGGGTCAATACCAACTCGTCTTAATACTTCTGGGTGTACCATGCCTGCGCCTAATATCTCAATCCAACCAGTGCCACCGCATAGCCTACAGCCAGCTCCGTTACAAACAAGGCAGTCAATAGCCATTTCCACACCTGGCTCCACGAATGGGAAATAGTCGCACCGGAAACGTGCTTTCCTGTCGGCACCAAAAAGACAACGGGCAAACTCGAAAAGAGTACCTTTCAGGTCAGCCAGAGTGATGTTCTTATCTACAGCCAGTCCTTCAACCTGGTAAAACATTGACTCATGAGTTGCATCTGTTGCCTCATATCGGTAGACACGCCCGGGAACTACCACTCTGATGGGTGGGTGTGTTTTTTCCATAACTCGAATTTGCATTGGCGAAGTATGCGTTCGTAGAAGCATTGGTCTATCACCGGTATCCGTCTCAAAATCCACCCACAAAGTTGCCATCATGTCTCGGGCTGGATGATCTTTAGGGATATTAAGTGCCTCAAAGTTATAATAGTCCCACTCCACCTCTGGTCCCTCAATGATCTGAAAACCCATACCGGTAAAAATACCACAGATTTCTTTGAGTATTTGTGTAATAGGATGTAACCGCCCCAGAAATACGGGCTGCCCTGGTAAAGTAATATCCAAAGCTTCATGGCTCAGAGAGGTAGCCATATGAACTTCTACTAAATCTTCTTTCTTCTTACTTAGAGTAGTCTCCAAAGCCTTTTTGAGTTCATTAGCCTGGGCTCCAATCAGTCGCCTTTGCTCCAGAGGTATAGTAGGTATAGAGCGCAAAATTTGTATTAAGTCGCTTTTCTTACCTAAATAGCGTATCCGCCAAGTTTCAAGCTCTTTGAGCCTGTTGACCTTGCTTAGTTCTTCAAAAGCTTGTGAGGCAAGTTCTTCCAGTCGCTTCAGCATTTTCCTCTGAGAGAGTTATACTTTAGGCAGGGTTATCTTTCGCTTTTACCAGAGACTAATGCTAATACCTTGGAAAAGGCAAAGAAATCCTTTGTAGCCATTTCTGACAGGATTTTGCGGTTTACCTCTATCTTTAGCTTCTTAAGACCTACCATAAGTTGGCTATAAGAAAGCCCGCTAACTCTGGCGGCAGCATTAATGCGTCTAATCCACAACCGCCTCATATCCCCTTTACGCTCACGCCGGTGGCGATAACTGTAGCTGAGAGCATGCAGCATAGACTCATGAGCACGGCGATATAAAGTGTGCCGAGTAGCCTGATGACCTTTTGTCAGATTAAGAACTTTCTTATGCCGGCGATAACTAACTGGACCACCTTTAGTTCGTGGCAAAGATAACCTCCTTATTTTACCCCGTAAGGTAAAAGTCTCTTCATACGTGTTCTATCGGAAGAATGCACAGGCAACATTTCATCGTACAGACCTCGAGCTCTGGCAGTTCTCCTTCGTCGCAGGTGGCTCTTATTGCCTTTACTGCGCATGAGCTTACCACTGCCTGTCGTGTGAAACCGTTTTTGGGCTCCTTTGTGAGTTTTAAGCTTAGGCATTCAAAACCTCTTTTCCACTTTCATTTCTTTGCGTTGATGGTATGGTAGAATGGTTAAGTTCATATTTGTTTCTTCGACAATAGGAGAGCCATCTATCATACCTATGCCTTTCAAATCTTCAGCCACTTTCTTGAGTATTTTCCAGCCATACTCTGGGTGGGTAGCCTCTCGTCCTCTGAAAACTAAGGAGACCTTTACTTTGTCACCATCTCCCAGCAATTTCTTCATTATCTTAATTTTTGCATCCAAATCATGCTCTTTAATCCTTGGTCTCAGGCGGATTTCCTTTAACAGCCCAACCTTTTGTCCTTTGCGAACTTTACGCTCCTTTTTCGCTTGCTCAAACTTATATTTGCCATAATCAAGCAGCCTACATACGGGCGGCACCGCTGTCGGTGCTACTTCCACCAAGTCAAAATTGCGTTCCTTGGCAAGCTGTAGTGCTTTTGCTAAAGACATAACCCCTAACTGCTCCCCTGTCTCTCCAATAAGCAGAACCTCTTTAGCCTTTATCCTTTGGTTAACACGAAGTTCCTTAATTATACTTTTCTTCACCCCTTTCTCTTACTTAACTTTGGGGCAAAATATAACACATCTTCGAAGCAAAAATCAAAGCTTATTATTAATAGCTGTTTCAATTCTCTCTTTAAATTCAGGGACAGATACCGAACCTAAGTCCTCACCATTCCGCAACCGAAGAGAAACAGAGGAAGACGCCAGTTCCTTATCTCCCAAGATAAGCATAAAAGGAATCTTCTCTGTCTGTGCTTCTCTTATCTTCAAGTTCATTCGTTCCGAGCGGTCGTCTACTCGGGCACGAATATTTTTCTCTTTAAACTCACTCTCTAAACTACGAGCATAATCAACATGACGATCTGCTATCGGGATTATTACTACTTGAACTGGGGACAGCCATACTGGAAATATGCCTCCGTAATGTTCCAAAAGACAAGCTAAAAAGCGCTCCATACTGCCTAAAACAGTCCGGTGTATCATTACCACTAAATGTTCTAAGCCATCACTACCAATGTAGCTAACATTGAAACGTTGTGGTAAATTAAAATCCACTTGAATGGTTGGACCTTGCCACAGCCGTCCTAAAGCGTCTTTAAGCTTGATATCAATTTTAGGTCCGTAAAAAACCCCTTGCCCTGGGTCTACTTCATAGGCAAACTTGCTGCTTTCCAAAACTCGCCTCAAAGATTCAGTGGCTTGTTCCCAAATTTCAATGGTTCCAGCGTATTTCTCGGGGCGGGTCGATAAAAGAAGTTCATATTCCCGAAAACCGAAGGTTTTCAACATAAACTGGGCTAATTCCAAAACTTCAGCTGCTTCTGTTTCAATCTGGTCAGGACGACAAAAAATATGAGCATCATCTTGAGTAAACCCCCTTACTCTGGCTAATCCGTGCAACACCCCCGAACGTTCATACCGGTAGACTGTACCTAACTCAGCATAACGTAGGGGCAGATTTCGATAACTACGTATCTGAGTTTTGTAAATAAGAATATGCCCTAAGCAGTTCATCGGCTTAATAATATACTCTTGTCCTTCAATATCCATTGGTGAGTACAGGTTGTCACGGTAGAAGTCCCAGTGTCCGCTAGTCTTCCATAAGTCTAACTTAGCAATATGGGGTGTGTACACAATTTCATAGTCTCGTTTTAGATGCTCTTCCTTCCAAAAATCTTCAATAAGTCGTCGTATGACTGCTCCTTTCGGGTGCCAATGAACCAGCCCTGAACCAGCAACTTCGTGAATACTGAATAGGTCAAGCTCTTTACCTAATTTTCTGTGGTCACGTTTGGCTACTTCAGCCAAACGAACTAAGTAATCCTCAAGTTCAGCCTCTGTTTCGAAAGCAACACCATAAATCCTCTGGAGCATTGGTTGCTTTTCATCTCCCCGCCAGTAGGCACCAGCAACATGAGTGAGTTTAAAAGCCCCAAGCTCACCCGTAGAATTTACGTGAGGACCACGACATAGGTCAAGGAAAGAACCTTGCCTATATATGATTACCCGCTCATCAGGAAGCTCCTGAAGCAGCCCCAATTTGTAAGGTTGACCAAAAAATAATTTGCGAGCTTCCTTCTTACCGATTTCCTCTCTTACAAAGGGTAGATTCTGACCTATTATTTCCTTCATTCTTATCTCAATTATAGACAGGTCATCGGTACTAAGGGGGCGGGGTAACTCAAAATCATAGTAGAAACCATCTTCAATAGCTGGTCCAATGCCGAATTTGACCTTCGGGAAAAGAGACTGGACTGCTTGAGCCATTACATGAGCTGCTGAATGCCTCATTGTTTCCAGTTTCTGTTCCTTTTTGTCACTACTTGATAAAGCCACTTTTACCTTCTACTCAATTTGTCAAAAAACCTCACACTATTAACTGTGCGAGGTTGATTAAGACTGTAGCTTTAAGACAGAGCTTGTCCTTTATCTAAAACTCACGCCTAAGTTTATTGCCTTCAGTAGTATTTGTCAAAGGTGGGAGAAATAGTTTTTCATCGTGATTCTGACTAATAAGGTGAATTGGCATGACCGATACTCACCTAATCTTTATCCTTACCACTCTTACCATGAGAAGCGTTAAGATTCTTAATGAGTTGGGTAGTGTCTAGCCCCGGCCAGCCCCCCTTGATGATATCTAAATTGACAAAGGTTTCAGTCCTAAGAATACTGGGGATGCCAGAAATCTCCTTTTCAATAAAATGCGAAAGTTCATCTGGAGACCGAGTCATGACCACCGCCATGAGGTCATACCTGCCGGTGACAAAGGCAAGATAGCATACATTTGGTTTTTCAGCCAGATTATCCGCCACTTTTCTCAGATCCGCCATCCGCACTTGTAACCCCATAATGCTTATGAAGTTGTAACCTAACTGGCGCGGGTTTGCCACAGCAACTATCTTCATGATATTCCTGCTAATAAGGTCTTTGATCCTTTTGCGCACGGTACCTTCAACCACTCCAAGTTCATGGGCAAGGTCCACATAGCTCTTCCTTCCGTTATTTTGTAACTCCTGTATCAACTTTTGGTCAATTTCATCAATAATCATCTAAATTTGCCTCAAGCCAATTAAACACAATTTTAGCACATACCCAATCATTTTTGAATCAGCATTAGTGAATCTAAAAAATTCAACAAGGCTATGTCAATAATTACGATTTCCACAACTGGATATGGCAAAACCTCTTGACAGTTTACGATTTTTGATGTTAAATTGCGGGCAAGTATTTTGTATTTTGCAGGACGATCCCAGACACAGGGTCGGTTGTTGGACATTAGGTAAGGAAAACTCACTTGAAGAAGATGTCCGAACAAGAGCCACAGGAATACCATAATCCCATAGAAGACGAGGTTATCTAAATTGAACTATGTCTGAAGTATTAGTGTTAAGCAGGTACGAAATCGAAAAACTGCTCACCATGGGTGAAACATTAAAGGCGGTCGAACGTGCCTTCAAGCTTGAAGCGGAAGGGAAAGTCATTATGCCCCCGAAGCTATATTTGACTCTTCCTCAGCATCATGGTGATTTCAGAGCTATGCCTGCCTACGTCAACGGCAGTGCTGGTATTAAATGGGTAAGTGTCTATCCAAACAATTCTAAATATGACTTACCTTCAGTAATGGCTACAATAATCTTGTGTGACCCTAATACTGGTCGTGCCCTGGCTTTTATGGATGGTACTTACATCACAAGTATGAGAACTGGCGCTGCAGGGGGTGTAGCAGTCAAATACTTAGCCAGAAAAGACTCCTCAGTTATCGGGATAATAGGAGCTGGCGTACAAGCCAAAACACAGCTATTAGCCATAAGGGAAGTGCTCCCCAAAATTGAAGGGGTAAAGGTGTTTGACCAGCATAAAAATACCAGCCTAAAATATGCCGAAGGGATAGGGATGGAAATGAACCTAAACATCCGTCCGGTTGAGACGATCGAGGAAGCGACGAAAGCTGATATCGTAGTCACAACCACTCCAGCAACAAAGCCAGTAATTGAAAAAAAGCATATTTCACCAGGAACTCATATAAATGCCATCGGGGCAGATGCTAAAGGAAAACAAGAATTGGAAGGAAACTTGCTGTTGAAAGCAAAAATTATAGTTGATGACATCGAACAAGCGTCGCATTCAGGCGAAATTAATGTCCCACTATCGGAGGACATGATAAGACTTGCTGATATCTATGGCACCTTAGGAGAAATTGCAGCTAACTTGAAGAGGGGACGGGAGAACAGTGATGAGATAACTATTTTCGACTCAACTGGGCTGGCTATTCAGGATATTGTTTGTGCTAAAATTGTATATGAGAAAGCCAAAGACAAAAAATTGCCTTTTTTTAAATTATCCTGAATTTTATCGGCAAAGAGTTAAGCCATGCAGTTAACATATGAGGAAAACAAAGGAAGGTTTCTGAAAAGGGATTGCTCAAAGAATTTTAATGCCACACCCTATATATTGACATGCTCTTAAGCAAATCAAAAATAAACAGGGGGTAAGTCGGTGTTTGATTTATTAATCAAAAATGGGAAAATTATGGACGGAACGGGCAATCCCTGGTACTTTGGCGATGTTGCAGTTCAAAACAATAAAATTGAAAAGATAGGGTCTATAGATAATAGCCTAGCACAGGAAGTCATTGATGCCAAAGGACTCGTTGTTGCCCCTGGATTTGTAGAAATTCATAGCCACGCAGATTTTGTTCTTCCACTTGATGAACATCCCAAAATTTTGGAGCCTCTTACCCGTCAGGGTGTCACCACAATTGTCACTGGAAATTGCGGTTATTCTCCAGCGCCAACTAATCCTAAAACTATCGAGTTACTAAAAATATATGGTACTTTTCTACAAGCCAAAGACTTGTCCTGGGAATGGTCTGACATGAAAGGATACTTGGATTTTATTGAAAAGAAGGGCGTGGCTTACAATGTGGTGCCGTTGGCATCTCACGGAGCGATACGCATTGCCATAAAAGGTTTTGAAGGCGGTCCAGCTACAGAACCCGAAAGAAAGGAGATGGCAAGACTTGCTCGAGAAGCCATGGAACAAGGAGTTTTCGGGCTCTCCTGCGGATTAATCTACCCACCGGGAATGTATTCTGATACTGACGAGCTGATTGCTATCTCTAAACCTCTAAAGGACTTCAGAGGAGTATTTACTTCTCATGTTCGTGGCTCAAGTGAGACTTTGCTATCAGCAACCAAAGAAATCATTAAGGTCGGTGAACAGAACCAGATTGGCGTAGAACATTCTCATTTCGAGGCTTTTGGCGAAGAGCACTGGTCGAAGATTGACCGTGCACTCATTCTTCATGACGAGGCTCGTGCCAGAGGTGTGGATATTACCTTTGATGTTATCCCATATATAGCCGCCAACACCACACTTTTAGCTATTCTTCCGCCCTGGTCTCTTGAAGGTGGAGTAAATAAGCTTATCGAGCGACTAAAGAATAACGAACTTAAGAACCGCATAAATATTGATATGGAAGAAACCGTCCCTGGCTGGCCTCCTTGGTTACCAGGTGCCTGGCCCCATAACCTTGTTAGAGCAACCGGATGGAAAAACATTGTTATCATCTCTGTGGGTAGTAGGGCTAACAAGCATCTTGAAGGAAGGAATCTCATAGAAATTGGCGAGGAAAAAAAGAAGGCGCCTTTTGATGTCGCCGTAGATTTAATCATTGAAGAACAAGGTCAAGTTATGGCTTTATATTTTGGGGTTTCGGGAGATATGAAAGGAGATGAATGGCTAAGAAAGATAATAGCTCATCCTCGAGCTTCAATATGCACTGATGCAATAATTACCGGCAGAGGTCTCCCCCATCCAGCGACGTACGGCACTTTCCCTAAAGTATTGGGCTATTTCAGTCGCGACTTGAAGCTATTCACTATAGAAGAAGCCGTCAGAAAGATGACTTCAGCAAACCTGCAGAGGTTTGGAATAAGGGACAGAGGGCTAATAAGGGAAGGATGCTTTGCCGACATAACTATCTTTGATGAAACTACTGTGAACGAAAAGGGCACTTACCTTGACCCTGCTCATTTTCCTGAAGGAATTAAACATGTCATCATCAACGGCACTCCTGTCTTACAAAATGGTAGATATAACGGTAGACTTTGTGGGCACGTTCTACGAAAGCATCGATAGAAAACGAAAGGACAGATATTTATCTGGTAGTAAGGTTTTTTAAAACAGCTTGAAATACAAAATGGAGAAGGGTAATTAAGTGAACGGATTTGATGAATATGAATTATATGATCTAACCCGGGTTTTTTCAAAGGATTCGCCGACGCTATTCATGGACCTTAGTTACTATAGACCGCCGATAACAGCAATAACAACCGATTTCAAGGGGATACACATAGCCCCGGAGCGAACAGGGTTTTTTGAAACTGTGCACATAATCCATGCCCACACAGGGACACATATGGACGCTCCGGGACACTACTACGAGGATTCAGAGCACTGGGATATCCACGAGATACCTCTTGAAAGACTAATGGGAGAGGGAGTCATATTAGACATTCCTAAAGGCGAAAGGGGCGAGATTTCGCTAAGTGATTTGGAAAAAGCAGAGCCCAAAATACATGAAGGAGACATTGTAATTCTTAATACAGGTTGGCACGAAAAATACTGCGGTCCAATAACTGACTGGGAAAAAGCTAAGTACTACGCCTCCAACTGGCCTGGGTTAAGCGCGGACGCAGCCAAATACCTTGCGAGTAAAAGGGTTAAATGGGTGGGTATAGACAACCTGTGCTTAGACCCGTATAATCATTCTGACCATGGGGACAATACATGGATTGTCCATTTTATTCTACTAAAGGAGAATATACCTATTGTGGAAGAAGTTGTGGGGCGAGTAGACGAAATCACCGGTAAAAGATGTTTGCTGATGGCTTTGCCAATTCCGGTCTATCGTAGCGATGCTTTCCCCTGCCGTGTCGCAGCCTTGGTGAAAAAGAGTGAGTAATCCTTGTCAAGAAATTAGATGTGTTACTATCAACAGGACTCCAGTTTGGCAGAACGATACCTACAGCAGTAGACTGTGTATACATATGTTACGTAAGAGAAAACAGAAAAAGATATTTATTTCCAATGAATTTCTGTATAATATCGGCACCTCAAGATCAAAGATGATTGATAAAAGATGGCAGTCGTGGTATTTTTTAGAATATCATTCAGCATAAAAAGTGCGCCAGTGGCAACGAGTCCAAAATATGACTGAGAGGGGGGTGGGAAATGTAGGTAACACATCGTATATCTAAATGCTTAAACTGAGATGAATAAGATTCTACAGGAGGTTTGCATGAAGGGTAAAAAGTTATTGCTAATAATGTTTAGTGCTTGTCTGATCTTGACGGTTGGAGCATTATTCACAGCGGGATGTGCTCCAAAAGCTCCAGTAACGAAAGAACCAATAAAGATAGGTGCCCTCTTCGATTACACTGGCCCCGTAGCAGACCTGGGACCAAAGTTCGAAGCAGGTCTTGAACTGGCGCTGGAAGAGGCAAACTACGAAGTTGCCGGCAGACCAATAAAACTCATAATTGAAGACTCAGCCACTGATGTCACAGTCGCTCTTGAAAAATTCAAAACACTGGTGCAAAGAGACAAAATCCAAATCTGTATTGGTCCCCTCATGGGCGATGCTCACCTAGCAATAGCCCCCTATGCGGCTGAAAACAAAGTCGTCATCACATCTTTGTTTAACGGCATGTACGAGTGCATAAAGTACAATTGCTATGTAATCTACCCGACCACCTGCGATGCCCAGACCTATCCCTTCGGCATATATTGTTACAAAGAACTGGGCTACAAAACCATGATTACCTTAGGTGCCAATTATGCCGGTAAAATCGCCTATGCAAATGGCGTCGCAAAGGGATTTACCGATGCCGGAGGTACTGTACTTCAACAACTATGGCCGCCTGTCGGTTGCCCAGATTACAGCCCTTATATAGGTGCCATTAAGCAGGCCGATGTTGTTCTATATGCCTTTGAGGGTCCTGGACCAGTAAGCCGTTTCGTCTATCAATATAACCAAGCTGGGTTGAAGATGCCGATGGTGACCATAACCCAGGATGGCGACTACACTCCAGAGGCTATGGCTGAACTCGGTGATATTGCCTTGGGCATCCCTGGACAATCGAGCTATACTGCACAACTTGATACCCCAGAAAACAAGAAATTCATCCAGGGCATCCTACCCAAGATTAACAAGATCTTCCCCAGTGGTGCAGAGGTGAAGACTTACACCTGCGGTAAGATAATTTTAGCCGCGCTAAAAGCTACTGATGGTGATGAGTCTTACGACAAACTTTGGCCAGCCGTACTTAATGTAAACATAAAGAGTGCTGATGGTCCCGTATCATTTAGCCCTGATGGGGTTGCTATCACAAACATGTATGTGACAACGGCAGTAAAGAAAGATGGCCAATATTGGTTGTCGCCACCTCTCTATACGACGCCTGTTCTACGTGAATATGTAGACAAGGTACGCGGTTGGGTACCGCCTGAGTAAAACTGACCAAGGCAGGTTGGGGAATCCCCAACCTGCCTCCCCTAAAATGTCACCCTAATAGCGACGACGTTGGAGATATTTAATATATGGAGTTAGTATTAGCCAGCCTGACGAATGGTATTTCCTTCGGGATGGTATTATTCCTCATAGCCTCTGGACTTTCCATCGTCATGGGACTCATGGGCATAGTTAACTTAGCGCACGGTGCCTTGTATATGGTTGGAGCTTATGTTGGTTGGACTATAGCCGTACAGTTGAAACTGAATTTCTGGTTGGGAGTCTTCGTAGGCGGCATAGCTGGTGCATTGGCCGGTTTGCTCATAGAGCGTGCCTTCATCCGCCGTCTGTATAAGCAACCAAACGAACAGGTGCTGTTGACTTTTGGTTTCGTCTACATCCTAAGCAATCTAATTATCTGGATTTGGGGAGGGCACCGCCGTCTCCAGTTTACAGCCCCAGCTCTATACGGCAGCATGGATGTCGCCGGCATGCCCTTTGCTAAAGACCGCCTTGCCATTATCGGTATTGGCATAATAATAGCTGTAATCCTATGGTGGTTACAGGAAAAGACTCGGTTTGGCGCCATTGTCCGGGCAGGAATGGATAACAAAGAAATGACAACAGGGTTAGGTATAAACTTAGAACTGGTGTTTACCATTGTCTTCTTCCTGGCTGCATTTATAGCTGGAGCCGCTGGAGTAATTGGAGCTCAGTTGTTGGGTGCCTACAGCTGGCTGGGTACGGACATTTTACTCTGGGCATTAATCGTTGTTGTCGTGGGTGGCTTGGGTTCTGTGCAAGGAGCTCTATTAGGAGGAATTGCAATAGGTCTTATAGACACATTTGGCAAAGCCTTGTTTCCGCAACTTGCTATGTTTACCATCTATTTAGCTATGATAGTTATCTTGTTAGCTAAGCCAAGCGGTCTCTTAGGGAGAAAAGCTTAAAAATGACAACAAACAAGATAATAGAAGCTATTAGACAGCCTTGGCAATTACAACTAATTCGTTTTAGTCCCTATATTGCTGGTGCCCTGATTCTTGTCATGCTGCCTGCTGTCATGCCTTCTTATGTTCAGACTGTATGGACTCGATTCCTTGTCTTTGCCCTTTTTGCCTCGAGCTACGACCTCATTTACGGACATGCTGGGCTTCTTTCCTTAGGACACGCTGCCTATTTTGGAGCAGCCGGTTATGCAGTAGCTGCACTAATACTTCATTATAACGTCGACTCCCTTTGGATAAGCTTATCTCTTGGTATTTTGATAGCAGTGCTTGTTTCAGCTGGTTTTGGCTTTCTGGCACTTCGAGTATCAGGTATGTACTTCTTATTGGTCACCTTTGCCTTTGGAGAGGCACTTTATGCTTTTACTTGGAATATGCCCTGGCTATCAACACCCGGTATGCAGGGCATTGCTGGCTTACCTCGCCCAAGCTTAGGTATTCCTGGATTTAGCTGGAACACTCTTAACTTTTATTACTTCATTTTGATTATTTTCCTCATCTGCTTTTTCTTAGTATACCGGATTATGAATTCCCCCTTCGGGCATGCTCTAAGAGGTATTCGTGAAGGTGAGAGTCGGATGCGAGCATTAGGTTACAATACTTGGCTCTATAAGTATATTGCCTTTATCACAACTGGAGCCTTTGCTGGAGTAGCCGGTACCCTATTCATCTATTACAATAGGTTTATATCTCCTACCCATGTTAGTGTCACGACCTCTTTTATGCCAATGATAATGGTGATTATAGGTGGTAGTGGCACACTCTTGGGACCTGTTATTGGGGCTCTGGTAATAGTATTTACGGAGTACTTCGCCAGTTTATTTACTCCAGAGCGCTGGCCTTTAATATTGGGCGCTGTCTTCGTTGCTGCTATTATGTATGCCCGGGGTGGTATTAGCATTCACTTGTCCAGACTTTGGAAGAGGTTGAATAATCGCTATGGAAGCATTAAAAGTTAAAGATTTAACAAAAGACTTTGGCGGTGTTCATGCATTGAGTGATGTCTCCTTCAGCGTGGAAATAGGAGAACGTCTGGGAATTATTGGACCGAATGGAGCCGGGAAAACAACGCTATTTAACCTAATCAACGGGCAGCTACCACCAACATCTGGGCGAATCTATTTTTTTGGGCAAGACATCACTACCATGCCCACCCACAGCCGGGCTCACCTTGGCCAAAGCCGTTCCTTCCAGATAACAAGCCTTTTCCTAAACCTCACCGTACTTGATAACACTTTAATAACGCTTCATGGCATTAAACCTTCCCGTTTTCAAATGCTTCGACCCACTACTGCATACGCAAATCTATTTGCTAAAGCCCAGGGGATTCTTACCTCAATAGCCTTGTGGGAACAGAGGGATGAGCTTGTGAAAAACCTGTCCTACGGAGAACAACGAAAACTGGAAATTGCCCTTACCTTAGCCTTAGAACCAAAAATGTTACTACTGGATGAGCCAAGCTCTGGATTGACCAGTGCTGAAAGTGCTGAAATTACTGATATGCTCAAAAAACTTGGGCGAGACATTACAGTACTCTTGGTGGCTCATGACATGGATTTAGTTTTTGGCGTAGCTGAACGGATCATGGTTCTTCACTATGGCAAAATAATAGCTAACGGAAAACCAGAGGACATACGGGCTGACCCGAGAGTTAAGGAAATCTACATGGGGATGGAAAAGAATGCAGGAACTACTAAAGTTACTTGATGTCCATACTTACTATGGAGAAAGTTATGTTCTCCAAGGTATATCATTGGAGGTCAAGCAAGGCTCTGTAGTAGCTCTCTTAGGGCGCAATGGAATGGGCAAAACAACCACTATTCGCTCCATAATCGGCTTTACCCCTCCACGGCGGGGTGCGGTACTTTTCAAGGGAAAAGACATCACTTGTCTCAATTCGTATCAAATTGCCCAAATGGGCATGGGGTTAGTTCCTCAAGGGCGACAGGTTTTCCCTTCATTAAGTGTTGAAGAAAACCTGACTATGGCAGCAACGACTCGAAGGAAAACCGAAGCTTGGACTTTGGATACAGTGTATTCACATTTTCCTATTCTAAAGGAACGAGCTAAACTCAGTGGTAACCGTCTTAGTGGCGGAGAACAACAAATGTTGGTTATTGGTCGAGCTCTAATGACCAATCCAGATTTGCTTCTAATGGATGAACCGTCTGAGGGATTAGCTCCCATAATTGTTCAAGATATTGGTAATATTATTAGGCAACTCAAGGAAAGTGGTTTATCTATCCTTTTGGTAGAACAGAATTTACCTATGGCATTAGCTCTGGTTGATTACATCTATGTGATAAGTAAGGGTGCTATAGTGTATGAATCCACACCCAAAGAATTGGAAGGCAATGAAGAGGTCAAGTCGAAATACCTCGGTGTAGCGAAATAAAGCACTTCAGCGGCTTCTATCCAAGACAAAAAACGAAACCTAAATCAAGAACTAGGGGCAGACAAACAAGGGGCAGGGTGAGCAACAAAGAGCCAAATCTAAAGGCAGAATTAGATAACCTTTATGAGGAGAGTTCAACAGGAAGGAGAAGTCACATGGAAAATTTACTTTATAAGAAACCAGGTGAATTGGGGGACTTTACCAAGGAGGAACAGGAAAACCTTCGTATAGTGATGGAAGAACTAAAAGCATGGGATACTCATGACATAGATAGGCTCTTGGCAGTTGCCCACCCAGATATAATCTACCATGATATTACCCTGCCACCGGCGAAAGGACACGACGGTTTACGAAAATTTGCCGAAGGCTGGCTAACAGCCTCATCTGATTTTTCAGTTTTTATTGAGAAATTTATCGTCAAAGGTAACTATGTGGTGAATGTTGGTAGGATTTCTGGGACTATTAGCGGTGAGTATTTCGGTCTGCCAGCTACCAAGAAACCCTTTGATTGTATGTATTGCCAGGTAGCTGTGGTTGAGAGCGGGAAAATAAAGTACATCAGGGACCATTGGGATTCCAACACTATGAATCAGCAAGTGGGTTGGGCTAAATAAGGCTTAGCGTGTAAGTCGTGAAAAGAACCAGCCAGGAAAAGCATATTAATAGTGCGCACAAGGGCGATCTGGTTCAAATTCACAAGGTTATTCTGACACCAGAACAAAGACCGGCGGATTTACCAGCCCCCACAAAAGCAGTTCCCTATGAAGCCTGGATAAAGGGGCTTCTTCTAAACAAGGAAGCTAAGATTGGAGATACTGTCCAAATTGAGACCTTTATTGGGCGCCAGCTTTCAGGAACTTTAGTAGAGGTAAACCCTTTATACGACCACAATTTTGGTAAACCTCGACCAGAACTACTTTCCATAGGTAAGGAAGTAAAAAAAGCACCTGAAGGCAAAAACAGAGAGCCAAGCCATGAGAAATGACACCAGTTATCACTCAGTAATGTCCAGAAAAAACGAGACTCTCAAAGCCTCAATCGGAATTGATTATCAGCAGTTTGAACTTTCTCCTATTGCCTTTGATTATGAGGGACTGATGAATTCCTACGGCTATTCTCTACCTGATATACAAAGAATTCAGATGGAGACAGGAGTAGGGAATACACCTCTTGTTGAGCTAAAGAATATCACTGAATTGGTGCGTTCAGTTTCAGCCCTTGGTAAGGGAGGACGCATATTTGTTAAAGATGAAAGAGCCTGTCCCAGTGGAAGCTTTAAAGACCGCCGAGCTTCCCTATCTGTCTATCATGCTGCCCGTTTGGGATATAAAGGAGTGGTAGCTGCTACCTCAGGAAATTACGGTGCTGCTGTAGCTTCACAAGCTGCCAAATACGGACTTAAAGCCATTATTCTCCAAGAGGTTTATGATAGCCACAAAGTAGGACAACCCGAGATATTGGAGAAAACGAGAACTTGTGAGGCTTATGGTGCTGAAGTCTGGCAACTAACGGTGGGACCAGAACTTTTCTATATCATGCTTCTCATCTTAGAAGAGACTGGATTCTTTAGCGCCTCCCTTTATATTCCTACAGGTGTCCTCGGAATCGAGACTCTGGGCTATGAATTGGCACAACAAGTTAAGGAACAAGAAGGGCGGTCCCCCGACATGGTCGTGATTGCCCATGCCGGGGGTGGTAATGTCACAGGTACAGCCAGAGGATTACAGAAAGCCGGAGTCCACGAAACAGCAGTAGTAGGTGTCTCTGTTGACCTAAGAGGTCTACATATGGCGAGTGACTACGACTTTAACCGGAAGTCCTTTACTACAGCCCATTCAGGCTTTGGATTCCCATTTCTAACCTGGCCAGATCGCACAGATGTTCCCAGAAATACTGCCCGAGCCTTGCGCTACCTCGATAGATACGTTCTGGTCAGCCAAGGAGAAGTGTTTTATGCTACCGAACTTCTGGCAAAATTAGAAGGAATGGAGCGGGGACCAGCAGGGAATACTTCGTTAGCTGCTGCCATTCCTTTGGCTAAAGAACTCGACCGAGACCAGATCTTAGTAGTTCAAGAAACAGAATACACAGCCGCAGGGAAACTGCCTTCTTCCCAACTTACTTTTGCTGAAGAAAATGGGATTGAAGTAAGACGAGGTCACCCAAAAGGAAATATCCCTGGGAAAGTAATCGTCATCCCTGAGCGAATCGAACAGATGAGAATAGAGGAAGTCTCTCTCAATGGAATTCGAGAGTCATACTTGAAAAATGCCATAGAAGCAGCAAAGGGCTATAAACCTGCAGAGCAGGATATTCTCTTTTTGGCTGAAGATTCCAAGAGCTCTGCCGAATTTGTTCGTAAGACCCTGAATTCTTTTGTTATCACAGCATCAACTTGAATACTGACAGCAAAGGTAGAAGCTGTTACCTGTAGTGCTGATTATGTAAGGCTATGTATTTGGTTGCAGCTTCATATTTGTAATGCTCATAGTACAGACATAGTAAGAAAGGGGAACCATGCTTTCTGATTTCGAAGTCAACCTCCAGCGGCAAATTTCTGGTCTCAAGGCTTTAAGCAACATCAGTGAATTGGCAAAAATAGGGGACAGGTTTATGGGCACCGAGGGAGATAAAAAAGCTATAGAGTTTGTAAAAAGGCAGTTTAATTCCTATGGCTTGGAGATTAAGGAGATACCTTTCCGTGCTCTCTCCTTTAAGGAAGAAAAATCCTATCTCAAAATTCTGGCAACTGGTGAAGAACTGGAAGTTATCGCTCCCTATTTCTCACCATCAACTCCACCCGGTGGGCTTGAAGCCGACCTGGTTCTGGTCAAAGAGGGCACTGAGGAAGATTATCGTCGGACTGATGTTCGAGGAAAGATTGTGGTTCTTGCTGAAGAGACTCTGGGATATTCCAGATTCTGGCTGGGGACTTTTGCGGAGAAGGCAGCCCAGGCAGGCGCTTTAGGTATGATCTTGATTCATCCCATGCCATGGCCTTATCGAGCGTCTATGGAAGCAGGAAATTCTGACTTGAGGAATCGTTTCTGCAAACAAAAATTGCCTGCCGTCTGTGTTTCTGCCATCGGCGGTTTTAGAGTTATGCACGCCTTAGGAAAAAGAGAGACTAAGGTACGATTAGAGGTAAAAACCCGGATAGAAGAAAAGGATTCAGTAATCATTTCCGCCTTTCGTTGGGGAACAGAAAATCCGAAAGAAAGGATTGGTATCCTGGCTCACCGAGACAACGGAATAGCCCCTGGTGCTAATGACAATGCTTCAGGAAGTGGGACTATGCTGGAGATTGCTCGAGTCTTGAGCCAGACCAAGCCGAAAAAGTCCTTTGAATTTATTTCCACTACGGCAGAAGAAGGTACGACGCCGGGAGCTTACACCTATTGTCAGGTACACAAAGAAGATTTAACCAAGAATATGAAAGCATTGATAGATATAGATATGCTCAGCGGTGTTGGCACTATAAAACAGATTGAGGTAGGACACTGGCCTGATACAGAACCTATCAAACACCCAGACTGGCTGATGAGGAAAGTTGATGATGCGGCTGCTGAGTTAGGATATGGATTTGGCAGAATGGCAGCGACCTGGGGTGTCCCAGAAGAGGGACGATTCCTTGAAGTCGGTGTACCAGCAATTTGCCTGTGGGGAAATGATGACCCTTACTATCATTCAATTCACGATGCCCCTGACAAAATCAATCCGAATAACCTTAAGGCTGCAGCCGATACCGTGGCTATCGTTGCCTGGAGATTGGCAAACGAATAGAGAGACGTTATTCTAAAACAAAATAAGGAGGAGAAAGCAATGGCATCAAGAGAAGAGGTTCTAAAGAATCCTGCCTTTACAGCTCTTAAACAAGTAGGACACAAGCCCGAAGATGACATCTACACCTGGTCCCAAGGCTTGGGGTTTCATAACTACAATCTTTTGAATGGCTTAAAAGAAAATGTTAAAGAACCTTCGGTAAGAGAAGCAGTCCTCAATGACATTTGGAGCTTCCTCTACTCTGTCGGGCTTGAAAGAGCTAACAAAGTTTTGGGGATAGAAAAAAAGCCCAATGTGGACAAAATCAACAAAATTATGACTGACATCATGAATGACAAGAAACACCCCGCTATCTTAGGAATGGGAGATTATGTTGAAGAAGCTTTTCTCAACTGGGTAAAAGCCTTTGCTCTTTATGACTTTGCTGCCTATACCTACTTAGAAAAACATTTGGGTGCTAAGGAAGCTTTGAGGATTTACATGGGGCTCTGGGAGACATTCTCTCTTGCAGCTCTGGAACAGGTCAAAGAAACCTTGGGGATAAAAAGTGCGACTGATGTTGATATGGATGTGCTTGGTAAATTGTCCCGGATTTATTGGGAATCCATTGCCGCTCCCTATCGGGTTACTAAGCACACTAAAGATGTCCATGAGGCTGAAATTTTACTTTGCCCCTATTGGGAAAACATGAAAGCCCTCTTGGGAGAGGAGAAAGCCCGCTCCATGACTCTCAAGACTGAAGCCATCACTTCCTGTAACTATTACGATGCTGTACTGAAAGCCCTCGGTGTCTTTGATAAATTTACTTTTACTATGGACAAGTTTGCCTGCTGTGGGGATAACTGTTGCCGAGTGAGAATTGAACACAGAAAATAAATTACTCTTCCTTGCCCAAAAGAAAGGGGTGAAAGATGAACGAATTGGCTGAAGTCGCAAAAAACTGGTTGCAAGCTATGAATGAGCACAGTGTAGACAAGATGAATTCTCTGTGCTGGGAAGATGTTGTAGGAGAGGAAATTGCGGACCCACCTCCTGCCAAAGGTCGTGAGAAAATCGCTAATAGCTACCGTGAATTGTTCATTGCTTTTCCGGATTGCAAGTGTGAAGTCCTGAATATCTTCTCGGGTCAAGACCAGGCCTTAGCCGAAGTCCGTTGGACAGGAACTAACAAAAACGACTTTCGCGGTACCCCTGCTACTGGGAGGTTTGTAGATGTCAAGATCGCCTATATTTTCAAGATTGATGGGAAGAAGATAAGGAAAATTACGGAATATTATGATGGTGCCACAGTTGCCAAACAGATGGGACTTTAGGCATAGGGCATCGAAGAACTCATCTGTGGAATATTTCGGAAGTCCGGTGATTGGACAGACAAGACAAAATAGCGAAAGAGCCACAAGGGCAATCATAGACCTTGGAGCTATATCGCACAATATTGCCGAAATACGAAAGAAGACAGGAAGTAGAAGAAACCTGATGGCAGTGGTCAAAGCTGATGGCTACGGTCATGGTGCCGTAGAAGTCAGTCAGGTAGCTCTCAGAAGTGGAGCAGATTGGCTTGGAGTTGCTCTCCCAGAAGAAGGTCAACAACTCAGAGAAGCAGGGATTGAAGCTCCTATTTTGGTTGTCGGGTTGATTCAGCCAGAAGAAGTCCATAAAGTGGTGAGGTCTAAGTTGGCTCAAGCCGTCGCCTCTATTAAACTCTTGGAGGCATTAGATTATGAAGCCGGTAGGGCTTCTATGAAGGTTAATGTGCATATCAAACTAGACACCGGGATGGCACGGATTGGAATAAAGCCCGAAGATGCCGTCTCTTTTGCACGTAAAGTCAGGAGCTTTAAGAATCTGAACCTTGAAGGGGTGTTTAGCCATTTTGCTACAGCGGATGAGAAAGATAAGGCTTTCTCAAAGCATCAGCTTCAACTCTTTGAGCAAGCTATTAATGACCTTCATGCTGCAGGTATCGAAATACCCAAAAGACATATCGCAAACAGCGCTGCGCTCTTAGACCTGCCTGAATCATACTATGACATGGTAAGACCAGGGATTATGATTTATGGTCTCTATCCTTCCAGAGAGGTCAGTCATAGCATTGAATTGAAACCTGCTATGACCTTTAAAACCAAAATTTCCGCAGTCAAGGTAGTCCCCCCTGGAACTCCTATCAGTTATGGCAGAACATTCATTACTAAGAGAAGGGCTACGGTAGCAACTCTTCCTGTGGGATATGCTGATGGTTATAGTCGATTGTTGTCCAATCACGCTGAGGTACTAATAAAAGGACGCCGAGTTCCGGTGATTGGCACCGTTTGTATGGACATGTGTATGATAGATGTCTCCAATATAGAAGATGTCCAACCCGGTGATGAAGTAATCTTATTCGGCGGTGACCTCACCGTGGACGAGATTGCAGCTAAGATTGGCACCATTAACTATGAGGTAGTTTGCGCTGTTAGCAAAAGGGTGCCCCGGATTTACATCCAGTAGTCAAAAAAGGAGATAACCCAATGGCGGAAGTTTTGATAATTTATCAATCAAAGACTGGAAATACTGAGGCAATGGCTAAGGCAGTGGCAGCAGGTATCAGAAAAGAAGGTGTTGAAGTTTATCTGAAACGAATTCAGGATGCCAATGTTGATGACCTTCTGGAACCTGACGGCATCATAATCGGCTCCCCCACATATTTTGCAGCCACAACTGCAGAAGTTAAAAAATTTATTGATAAGAGCATCAAACATTTCGGCAAATTAGAAGGAAAGGCGGGAGCTGCTTTTTCTTCTTCCGGCGACTTAGGAGGAGGCAACGAAATCGCAATCTTAGACATTTTGCGAGCTTTTTTAGTCCACGGAATGGTCATCCAGGGATATACATCCGGAGGACATTACGGTCCAGTCTCTGTAGGTGCTCCTGACAAAGAACGTAAGGAAGTCTGTGAAGCCTTTGGGGCAAAGTTTGCCAAACTTGTTAAACGGCTAACTAAGAGCGATTAGACGACCAATGAATACTTAGGCTAAACTTATGCATTGCTTAGAGGCTAACTTATATTTCTGATGTGGAAGGAGGTGATTACGAAGTTAGTCATAAAACAAAAGAAGGCTGATTTTCTATAAAAAACTCAAAAAGGAGGAGGAAAATGGCACAAGTAGTAAAAATAGATAGACCAATCAGAAACAATAATGCGATCGCAAATATTAAGGAAATGCAGAAGACCAACCCTCAACTAACTTTTGACCGTGAGTATGACTCAATGCTTACGCTCTGGACTCTACACGATTATGCCACCTTCACTGTAATGGAAAGGGAATTCGGGACGGACAAAGCCGTAAACCTCTATGCCAAAATATGGGAGCTGAGGTCAAAGCTGGAATGGAAAGACCTCTGTGCCGCTGTTGGCAAAAAGCCTACAGACAAATTCACCATTGACGATGTAGCCAATATCATGATTACGAGCTTCGCCGACTTCGGTAACCCAATGTTAGTGGTAGAGAAGACTGAAGACAGGGTAACCTTGCGCAACTATGACTGCCCTTACAACACACAGGTAATCTGGAACCTCCTTCCCCGGGACGAAGCTCTTGCCTTCAATCGCAAGATCCAAGTAGCCTGCAACCACGCCATCTTCGAGACATACCTGAAACTGGCTGGGCTTTACGAGGAGTGGACATTCAACTTCCCTTCCCAGCTATGTACGACCAACCAGTACTGTGAATTTACTTTTATCAGAAACAAGATCCCCGAGAAGTAATTCCACAAGTTTACAATTTCGAACCGGTTCAGCACAAAAAAGGAATGGGAGTAAGAAGGCTTTATTTCTTTACTCCCATTCTAAATAATGTCTGGTATGGAAATGTTGTAAAAAGTGCTGCCATCCGGTGGCAATATTGAAGCAACCTAAATTGAAGACGAATTTTGGTGGAGCTGATGGGATTCGAACCCACTACCTTTTGACTGCCAGTCAAGCCTGACAAAAGGCGGAGACCGCTTGCCTCCTTTCCCACGTAAAGATACCACAATCATCTTTTGGAAGTCAATCTCCTGTCCCTCACAGAATGTCGAGACAGGCTGCCCATTTGGTCTTTTCGATACATCCAAAAGACAGGGCTTGCACATTGCAGGTAACATGAAAGGATAATGCGCCTCCGGAATATGGTGTAAAGTTTAGGTTGAAAAACTAAATATCTATAAAGGAGGTGCTGAATGAAGTATATTGGCTTGGACTGTCACAAACAATACGACTTTGCCACATTGATTGATTCCGAGACAGGGGAAGTAAAGTCGAAGAAATTGGCTCACACGATGGAGGAATTTAAAGCGTTTATTGGTGGCAAAAGCAATAGCAGGATGGTGATAGAGTCATGCTGGAATTGGTACAAGACGTATGAACTAGCTAAGGATCTCGTTGATGAGATAATACTTGCTCATCCGCTAAAGATAAAGGCTATTGCTTCAGCCAAAATAAAGACCGATGCCATTGACTCTCAGACGCTGGCCCAATTATTGAAGGCTGATCTTATCCCGCAGGCTCATTTAAGGGAAGCTGACAACCGGGTCAAACAAAAGGTAATCAGACACAGGGCTTTCATGGTCGCAATGCGTACCAGGTTTAAAAACAAAGTGAATGACCTGGTGAACAACCGGCTGCTATCACCGACTGTTGAAGAAGCAAAGCCTAAGAATCTTTTCTCAAAGAGAGGTAAAGGTGAGAACGGTGTGGCATGGCTTAAATCATTGGAATGGTCCGTAGAAGAAGATAAGAAAATATTTGAATCAGCTATGAGACTTATAGAGCAGCTTAGCCAGGAGATATCAGTTAGCAACCGGATGATTGACGACATATATAGAAGAGACAAGGATGCCCAGCTACTTGCCACTATTCCGGGGATAGGAAAAACCCTTGCCGTACTTATTAGCACCGAAATAGACGGTATTGGTCGCTTTAAATCACCATCCAGGTTATGTTCTTATGCCGGTCTTGTACCTTCTACTCATTCGTCAGGAGGAAAGACATACCATGGGAAGATGATCTTGGAGGGAAATCGGTGGCTGAGGTGGGCTTTAATTGAGGCTGTAGTGCCAGCATCTTATGCTGATGCCGGAATAAAACAACGGCTGGAAGCCCTGAGAAGAATTAAGAATGCAAATGTAGCCAAGACAATAATGGCTAGGTGGCTACTTAAAGTTGTTTACCATGTTCTTAAAGATGGTAGACCTTATGTACCATCTGAGCTACGTGATGTAAGCCGGAGCCGCCTTTCGATTGCCTTAGCGAGCTCTTGAAGAGTTGCGCTCCTTTTTCAGGTTAAGGGGCTCCGGATCTGACGTTACAGTGTGCATCTGAAATGATAGCACGAATAGGAGGCTGAGCAATATCTTAACCAGATAGAACATTAAGAAAATTTGATAGACAACAATAACGGGACTTGCATTATTCTTTCATAGGAGGCTATCGTTTACTTAAGTAACAAAACAAACGGATGTTACCCTAAGTGCAAATCATAAATACTATATACCGTCAAACCACCCGTGAACGTATCTTTCCTTCGCCTGAAGGTTGTCCCTATCTTCTCATAGCTTGCGTCAAACGTGTCTATTTCAGCCTTTGAGTTTGTTCAGGGGGCCAAAAATTGGGTGAAATGGGTGAAAAAATGGGTGAATCGGGTGGAGGAAATGGGTCACCCAATTCTTTACCCAATAGTCCACCCATTTTAGAAATGGGTAAAATGGATAAAACACCTATCCCCATTAAAGACACAAACCACGCCCCCCTTTTTGTTGCTCAAACCTGCCATTCTTTTAACGCCAGTCTCACCAAAAGCTCTAAGAAAGCCCCTCAAAACGCCGGTGACACCATTTGGTTAGACCAGCAAAAACAGCCCGAATTTTCATCCTTAAGATGGGTGGGTCGCTTCTGCCTCTTATTTTTTCTCCAGGTCGGTCTCCCCGATTGGGTAAGATTCGGTAGAAATGGGTAAAAAAGTGGGTAAAAAGTCAAAGAAAGTGGGTGAAAAGCCTTCACCCAGTTCCACCCAGTTGAAAAGCAAAATTTGCCCGTTTGGCTGTGGGCAGACCATCGTTGGCGAAGATTTAAGGAAAGCTCTGGGTGACCATTGCCGGGATATTCACCCGGAGCATATGCAGGAAATGTCGCAGAAAGCCGCCTTAGCTCGAAAACTGGGTAAACTGACCCAGTCTTCACCCAGTCCTTCACCCAGTCCTTCACCCAATAACCCACCCAGTGCAGAAGTCGGTAAACTGGATAAGCCACCCATTCCTGTTAAGACAGAAAGTGTCAGTCAATAAGTAAGGGTGATAATGGGTTTGAACTAGCCACGGTGCAAAACTGGTCACAATCTGGACTATTGTGTCGTCTCGATAGGCTGCCACTGCCACGCCTCCCCTTTCGATATGACGCGGCCCAGGCCCGGGAAGGGGAAGTGAAAAGCAAGCACCAAGGCTTTGTTAGCCGCAGCCATGCTCAATAGTCGGCGTCTGGTGGCTAAGACCTGCTGGGGAGAAAAATCGGTGCCTGCACACCATTCTGGTTGCTCCAGATGGATGGGGTGGAGTACCACATCAGAGACGCACAGCAATTGCTCACCTCTTGAGGAAATAGCCAGCGCCATTTGCCCCGGTGTATGGCCAGGCGCTGCGACAGCCTGAATACCGGGTACGATTTCGGTTTCATGGTCAACAAGTTCCAACTGGCCTTGAATCGGCGGCAGGTTCTTGCGTGCGAATTTCAGCTGCCGCTCCCTAACATGTTCAGGGGGTTTCGTTTCCGCCTGTCCCGAGGTCCAGAAGTCCCACTCACCTTTCCACATAACGTACCGAGCGTCGGGAAAATTCAGCTTGCCTTCACTATCGGTATTCCCGCCGATGTGGTCCGGATGTCCATGTGTGAGGATAACCGTGTCAATATCTTCAGGCGTGATCCCCTTGGCCTTCAGGTTCGGGAGGAGTTTCCCTGTATTTGGAGTAAGACCAATAGCACCCGTATCCACCAGTACCCTGTGTTCCCCTGTGTTGACCACCAAACAGATATAAGGACTTACCCACTCCGTCCACTGTTCTGGCGTTAAGTTGTATTCGTGAAGTGCTTGCTCAAGTTGTTCTCTCGGTGCGTTGGCGAAAAGAAAGGTGGCGGGGGGTGGAAACATGGGAGGCGCATATATCATGGTGCCGTCACTGACGGCTATACAATGAAAACTCCCTACCTTGAACCGATGGATTTGACCGTTCATAGCTGCCCTCCTCCGTCATAACCGTCAAACTACGTTGAGTATACCATTTAATGAAGACTACAAGACAATAATCCCACAATTCGCCCT
>Ga0315312_1000509_pt1 | contig 44171 bp, 42 predicted proteins | sample TDP7_MG_FD_203629 | JGI IMG/M metagenome (GOLD analysis project Ga0315312, IMG submission 203629) | Freshwater sediment microbial communities from Lake Towuti, South Sulawesi, Indonesia - TDP7 | ecosystem: Environmental > Aquatic > Freshwater > Lake > Sediment | place: Indonesia: South Sulawesi... | reverse complement strand
TCTGTCGTCGGTCCGGAAATTTGCAAAAGAATTCATGGACAAACATCAATCGCTACACATCCTCCTAAACAATGCAGGGGTTATGTGGACACCCAAACTAAAGACGGTTGATGGATTCGAGCTTCAGTTTGGTACGAATCATCTCGGGCACTTCGCACTAACAGGGCTCCTGATGGAGAGGATCATGAATACCGAGGGGTCTAGAGTGGTCACCATGAGTAGTTCGGCCGCAGGCGGAAAGATCAACTTTGATGACCTACAATGGGACAAGTCCTATAGCAGGTTTGGAGCATATGCTCAGAGCAAGCTTGCAAACCTTTTGTTTGCCTATGAACTGCATCGAAGGCTCAGAGCGGCGGGTAGCACTGTACTCAGCCTCTGTTCACACCCTGGTGCCGCTAAAACAAATCTAGGAAAAAACACAGGACTTGGAATGAGCCCCGGTGAAGGATTAATGAAACGATTAGGGTTTTCTATGACTCGATGGCTGCTTTTTATTATATTGTTCCCTCTAGTCATTATATTGGGACATAGTGCTGAGGATGGCGCATTACCTATACTTTACGCTGCCACTTCCCCCAATGCTGAGAGTGGTGCATATTATGGGCCAAGTGGGTTATTTAATAAGTATCCTAAGAGAGTTGAGTCAAGCAAAGCCTTACATGATGAGGAAGCTGCCAGAAGGCTATGGGAGGTCTCTAGTGAACTCACTGGAGTAAGATTCAATATCTAGTACAAGTTGATGAGCTGTGGACTAAACTTTAACCCTCAAACCCACTTACCTACTTTCTCTCGCGTTTCTTATTCTCCTACACTCTCTCATACTCTCTTACAAAACTTGCACGTGCGCACGCGCACAATTGCCTTACTCCTTGGTGACACAGTATCGAAAGCTCACCCAATGCGGACCTGCGCTTTGATTTTGTGCTATATCCATGATTTTGAATCCGTTCCTTTCGAGAAATGTTACCATTTCCTCTCGCTTTATTACATAAGTTTCCATAATTGGTTGTCCATTCAAGTGAGCATAGAGCTTTTTTATCTTTATCTCGCTATAAAATCCTAACTTTTTCAAGTTCTTAAATATTGATTCGCTCGGTAGTTGAAATATTATTAAGCCATGAAGGATAAGTACCCTTAAGAATTCTTTTATGTAGTTTCTGGCGTATTGTGGTTTCATATGTTGTAATGTGATATTTGAATAAATGAAATCAAACACATTATCGTTGAATAACTTAAGGTCGTTAGTCTCGTTTAGATAGTATTTACATTTGTCGCCATGGCGATTATATTTCTTGGCTAACTCTATCATAGAAGGGGCGATATCGATACCGTAGACTTCATCGAAATAACAGGCAAGCGACTGCGTTACTCTTCCTACACCACAACCAAAGTCAAGCGCTTTTCTGCGTGGAATATTGATACTTAACGATTCAATATACTTCATAAGTTCTTTAGCTTCTTCTTTGCCAGTCCTGAAAAACTCGTCTATTTGCCACTTGTTTCCTATTTTATCTGGATCAAAAAGTATTGCACATAGAGGATCAGTTTTGCCAAATTCATCCCAATTCTTCTGTAATTCTTTAAGATCCACATTTGGTCACTGTTTTGCGATCATTAACTCACAATTCTTGGAATCCATGATTCTCTTTCATCACGGAGATACTTGGCTAGCAACAAGACTTCTTCATTTATTAATGTCTCAATAGTCTGCCTCTTTCCCACTCTTATTCTCGGTATCTCGACCATCTTCTCGAAGTACCGGTTAAGAGCCCTAATAAGGTCTCTGGTGTCGACATCGTTCAAGTACTCCCCTTGCCGATCCTCTTCCTCGAAGGGCGCTCAGGCTTCACGGTGAAGTCGTTTCTCCCAAGCCTAGCTCGGAGTAATCAGCGGTCCGCGGCTGGGGTTGGTCTTCCGCGTCACCCCAATCAACTCCCTCAGAACCTCCAAATCATCCTGCGAAAGCACACCCTGATACTTAGTTAGAAGAGTTTGAACATCTCCCTCATCTGGAAGGCTGTCCTTGCCACTCCTCCCGTTATCTCCAGCCTCATCCCTCGGTGACCTGGAAAGGATTTAAGGTTCCCTGTCCATACATAACCTGGTGTAGCCCTTGAAGTTCAGCGTGGTCATCGAGAAAGATGAAGACGGCTACTATGTGGCATCCGTCCCCGAGCTCCCTGGCTGCCACACTCAGGCCAAAACCTTGGACGAGCTCATGGAAAGGATTAGGGAAGCAGTGGAGCTCTACCTAGAAGTCGAGGGCTCTGCGGTTGAGGCGAAAAGGGAGTTTATCGGTGTCCAGTTCGTAGAGGTTCCGGCAAGTGAGCCTAAGACCATTTCTAGCTGAGAGGCTCATAAAGGCCCTCGCATAGGTCGGGTTCAAGCCTGTAAGACAACGTGCAGCCACGTGATATTGAGACATAACGATGGAAGGATTACCGTTATTCCAGTTCATAGAGGCGAGGAGATAGGAGGAGGCCTACTCTCCAAAATCATCAAGGACGCCCGGCTGACAAGGGAAGAATTCTTGAAGATACTTAAAGAAACCTAGGTTATGCCGTGTCTTTCAGAACCCCTCAGCTTCTAGCTTCTCGGAGGCTAACTCGGAATCACCAGAGGCCCCCATCCTGGGCTGACCTTCCGCATTACATCGATCAGCTCCTTCAGAACATTCAAATCATCCTGTGAAAGCACGCTCTGGTACTTCGTCAGGAGCGTCTGAACATCACCCTCCGGAACAGCGACGTAGAGGACATCTCCCTCATCGAACTGGCGGCCGATCGTAGGTTCCCTCATCGAGACGGCCACTTCTTTCCCCATAGTCGCCTCTTCGATGCTCTGCCCCTGGTCCTGCATCTGCATCACCGTCCCCACCCTCTGCCCGTCCCCTCTAATCATCGGGCAGCCCTGCCTGATACGCCCGGCCAAGACCCTTACCCCGAAGACCGCGGGCTTACTCTTCCTGAAGATGTAGGTTGGGAGGACCATGATCTTCCCCGGGAGCACTAGGGCACCCAGCTCCCTCCGCAAGGCTGCACTCCGCTCCTTCTCAGCCCAATCCTTGTAGTCCTCCACGAGGTGGTAAAGGATGTTGGAGGCGAATATAGGAACCCCCCTAGTTTTTACCTCATCCTCCGCATCTGGAAGAATCTTCACGTTGAAAGCCAAGATCACACCTAGAAGCGGGGCCGTCTGCTTCATCAGGCCAGCCTCAACAACCTCTCTGCGGGACACGTCGCCCACATCAGCAAGCCTTACAGGAATGCCATTATTCTCCAGCTCCAAGGTCAGGGCCTCGAGAGAACCCAAAGTGTCCGCCTTAAGAATCACTCCCACCCGGTCTGTTACTATCCGAATCTTCTCAACCTCGTCAGTCACAAGCTTGACGAGATCATCGACGGTCTGTCCTGGCCCCAATGCGTAGAGGGGTGCCCCTGCGATTACGTCATCGATCTCAGGAGCCGAGATCTTGACCCCAGCCGCTGCTGTCACCGACCCCACCGGGGTGAACCTGTCCCTAGGATCCCGCATCTCGTCCAAGGGCTTGGGAAGTAGGACGGTCCGAATTCTGGTGACTATGGGACGCTCCCTGCCACCCACCACGATCGTGTCGCTCTTGTGTAGTTCCCCCTCGTAGATGATGGCGTTGAAGGTCAACCCGAGGCCAGGTTCCTCCTTGACCTCAAGGACAGTTCCCTTTGCTGGGCCCTCGCTATATCGGAGCGTCTCCGCCATGTACTGCTGAGTCAACCCAATCAACGTGGCTATGAGCTCAGGGATTCCTTCGCCAGTCTTCGCACTCACCGGTATTATGGCGACCGTTCTAGCGAAGTCCTTGACTTTGTCGAAGCGTTCGGCGTTGAAGCCCAGTCGGGAGAAGGTTCCCATGATGACGTAGATGAGGTTGTCCACCTCCCTTTGAACGGAGGGGCTTTGCGCCATGTAGGATTCGGTGAAGGTGGCGTTGGGATGCGGCTTCCAGCCGGGGACTAGGTCTACCTTGTTTGCGGCAACTAGGAAGGGAGTCTTCCTGCTCTTCAAGATGGAGAGGCTCTCATGGGTCTGAGCCTCGAAGCCTCGGCTGATGTCCACGACTAAGATGGCGATGTCCGAGACGGAGCCCCCCCTGCGACGTAGATTCAGGAAGACGTTGTGGCCCGGAGTGTCGATGACCAATATTCCCGGAACATTGATCTTGGTGCTGATCACCTTGGAAAGGGGGCCGCAGATCTCCTTGACGGTTTTGAGGGGGAAGAAGCTGGCACCGATGTGCTGGGTCATCATCCCAGGTTCCCGCGCTGCGACGCTGGAACCCCTTATCTTATCGAGGAGGGACGTCTTTCCAGAGTCCACGTGGCCGAGAACGGAGACTATTGGTTGACGTAGCGCATGGCTCATTCCCGGTCACCCTATCCCTCACCGAAGAACCTTCTTCTGTCAGAGACGGCTATGAGGAGATAAACTCGAACAGAAACCTATAATGGTTCCGATGACTAGCGGGGCATTTGCTCAAACCTCTTCAACCTTTCGAGGATCTTGGGGATAACCTCTTTGAGCCCCCCAGAAACGTGGATATTCTCTAGTAGACCACGTTTCCTGTAGAACTCTATTATCGGCTCCGTCTGCTTCTTATAGACTTCCAGCCTCTCCTGGATTACTTCGAGCGTATCATCCTTGCGCTGGACGAGTTTGCCGCCGCACTTGTCGCAGACGCCTGGCCTTGCCGGTAGCATAGGAGGAAACTCGTACTTCACACCGTTAATTGTCCGGCGGATATCAGCGATGTTGTAGACCGCACCACAGTTGCTGCATACTCGCCGCGCCGTCAGCTTCTCGATCAGAATCTCCTCAGGCATGTTGAGGAGTATCACTAAGTCAATGTCCGATATCTTCTCCAACTCTTCAGCTTGGGGGAGGTCGCGCGGAAATCCGTCCAGTATGAACCCCTTAGCGGCATCAGGCTGGCTCAACCGCTCCTTGAGAACCCTTATCACTACCTCGTCAGGGACTAGGTCGCCACGACTCATGTATCCCATGACCTCCTTCCCCAGGGTGGTTCCCCGCTTCACCTCCTCCCGAAAGATGTCGCCCACCGAAACCTGGGGAATCCCTAGGATCGGCGCGATCCTCGAAGAGTAGGTTCCTTTCCCCGATCCTGGAGGACCGATGAAGATTATCCTCATCCTATTCGCCTTACCTTAATCGAAACCAGTTTTGAACCTTCATGCATCCCGCGATTGCATGTGTACCAATTGATGAGGCGCGACATGTTGCTAGAGCATCCTCTATGCAGAGCCTTTTTCAGTCCACTTGAGTTTCCTGGGGTCTCCACCGCGCTCTAGGAGTGCCTTCCGACATTTGCTGGAGCAGAACCGGAAGATGGTTCCATCGTTTCGGACGTACATCATTCCTGTACTTGGCCGTATCTCCCCGCCGCAGAAGGAGCAGATATAGGTCCTCGGCATCATCTTCCCCTAGTAGATTCCGCCTCTCTTGGCTTCCCTCTCTGTCTCCCGAAGCATGAGGATGTCTCCCTCGCGGATAGCGCCTTTGACGTTGCGAGCGATTATCCTCCCCTTATCCGGGCCCTCGAGAACCCTCACCCGAACCATGATGACCTCCCCTGTTACCCCTGACCTCTCCATGACTTGGATGACCTCTGCCGGAATCAAATTTCCCCTCGAACTCAAGCTGTTCCTCCCTTCTTAAGCGCCTCAACCTTCGACGCTATCTCCTTCACAAGCTCAGCAGCGTCCCCGGCCTCAACTATGCAGGCAGCGGCTGAGCCAACATCAAGGCCTGTGGCTTGACCCAAGCGAACCTTGCTGGGTACGAAGATGTAACTGATCCTCCTCTCTTCACAGAGAAGCGGGAGGTGCGCCACCACCTCTGGTGGCTGAACGTCCTCGGCAACGTAGACGAGGCTCGTTATTCCTCGCTCTATAGCTTTGGTCGTCTCATTAGTGCCTCGCTTTATCTTTCCCGTGTCTCGGGCCACCTGGAGCGCCTCGTAGGCGATGTCTGCAAGTTCCTTTGGTATGTTTATCTTGACGTAGAACGGTTTTGACATTTTGCCTCATCCCTTCGGGTTTCATCCGGCAAGCCATTGGCGACTAGAACCACGGCCTTGCGGTTCCCTACGCATGGCGGAATCCTATGAGAAGCCCCTGCTCTATAAGGCCTTTTCGGTCAGAATGCTCGAGCCTCTGTCTTGTCTATGGATTCCGTTGAATCTCGTCAACCCTGCGCCTCAGCGATCCCTTAGAACTCTGATGTCCTCGAGGGTCTTGAGCCCCATCTTCTCGGCCGTAGCGACGATTCCGAAACGAGTTGGTCTACTTGGTACTAGGACTATGGCATGGATGGATGTTTGCCCATACTCCTTCGCCGCAAGCGCTCTTGCATGGCCATCGAGAATGGAATAGTGATCACCCACCTCTAGGCAGGTTATGGGCACCTTCACTGTTCGAACGCCGAGGAAGCGGGAGGAATTGATCGTAGCTTGTGTGGGAATCAGTTGATTCAAAGGGACATAGGCTTCCCTGAGGGTGAAGGGAATCCCGTACAACTTCTCATAGTATTGCAGAAGCGTGAGGGTCTCGTTCCATGTGGCGAGGATCGGATCATCGATAATGCTTACTCTTATCGCAGTCATGTCCCCGAGTCGTCGCCTCTCCCTCTCTCTGAAGGGTCTATGATGTGGGAAAAGGAGCACATGGGCTCTTATGAGGGGCTCAGCGAGTTTGAGCCTGATGTAGGAGCGATGATGTCCGTCTAGAATGTAGAAGAGGGGCCCTGACCTGACCACGATGACAGCAGGGTTGTAGTCCTCTTCGACGATCTTCTTGAAGATGAGGGCGAGTTTGTCCTCCTCGAGGAAGGGCTCTGTCGGGCAGAGATTGGCTGTCGGCACATTCTGAGTGCTTACATGGATTTGGATATCATAGAGTTGTTCGTAGCTCTTTGTAATGCTATCCAAGTCATCCAGCATGGTCTGCTCGGTTGCGACTTCTATCCGTCTCAAGCCCAACATCAACCTGGTGGGCGAAAGTTAAGGAATATCGTACGCGGTGCCTGGTCCGGTCAGGTACCCTCGATTCTTGGGGCTAGGTAGTATTGGAGCTTCCCCTTCGAGGGCATCTCAAAGTTGAGCCTGATTGGCATGTCCGTGGAGAACTCCAGGAGAACGACGTCTGAAAGGTTTGAGGCTGCCTTAACCATCTCGGAGAGATAGTTCAAGCTGAAGGTAGACCTCGAATTCTCCTTCGTCTCGAGGCTCAGAAGCTCGTCAGTCCCCTTCTCCACCTCGATAATCACATTCCCGACATCTCCCGCGGCACGCATAGCCAACTTCTCACTCGAAGCGTCGAAGATGATATGGTCGCTAACTGCTGCCGCGTCTTCAAGTGCGTTCCTCAGCAGAGAAGTCGTCAACCGGGCCGAGGCGTTGAAGGAGATCTTCGGCGTCGGGACCTCTTCGGCGGATGGTTCCAAAGTGGACATTCCGAAGGTTCGGGTGTACTTGCTTCTTAAGACCATTGTGAGCTTCGGGCTGCCTGATTCAAGGGCCAACTCAATGGACTCCTCCCCTCCAGTCCTTCTCAGGAGCTTAAGCATCTCGGCCACATTCACGCAAAGCTTCATCGGCTCATCGCAGACGTACTCCTCAAAGACGGTCTTCGGCCACTCGAAGTCGACCATCGCCACATGGGAAGGATCCATCGCCCTGAGGCGAATACCCTCCTCGTTGATGTTGAAGCTGGCTTCGTCGACTAGGGTGGCTATGGCTGTTATCAGATTCTTCCAGACTCTAGCGTCGACCATTCTTGCCTTGAACACCACCCCAAACTACCCCCCATCCAAGATAAGTCCTACAGAACTAAGATGGTTAAGTACAAATAGTTAAGCCATTTCCCGCCAAGTGTACCCGCACCGCGTACATCGGAAGAACTGGGTAGGCGACTCGTCGGCTCCTCTGGTCTGCACTATCCACCAGTATGCCTCATTATTGAGGCACTTCGGGCACTCCGTCCTCATAGTTGGCATCGTCCGTATCTTTGCTTCCTCCTCACCTATGACCGCTATCTGCTCCTGTGCACTACGATCAATCAATACGGAGGCCGTAGATTCCTGCGGCGAAGCTTCCTTTGTATAGCCGCATTTAGGGCAGATGAAGACCAGGTGCCCTTGCTCAGGAGAATCCTTGTGCCGGAGCACCAAACGCATCGCGCATCTGGGACAGAACTCCAAGGTGAATCACATTATCCCTTTCTGCTGTAGACTAGATGCGAACCGGGTAGTCAGACAGAGATAAAGTTGTTGCTTTTATTCATATTGGTGGGATTCTCACCGAGCCCCTGAGCCAGAAGATGAGCCACCCGAAGAGGTTCTGGGAAGTTCGCCCTCGTCGAGGAAACCCGCACGATTTCCTCAGCATCCTCAAAAGAAGCCCCCACTATGTGGGCGTATAGCTTCGTCCTCCTAACCCGAATCTCGCTGATTTCTCCTGCATTCTCGATTATTCTCCACCGGTCCTCCCAGTCGGGGAGGTTCCTCAACGCAGCCTTCACTTCTTCCTCGTTCGGTCTCTCTTTCGTAATCGCAATCACTGGAAGACGAGTTTCACGATGGAGCTTCTGAAGGTCGATGATGTTGAAGCCTGCAACGGTTATGGAGTCCGTCATGATGACTCGGAGCTGCTTGTAGTGGGTTGAAGACCTGACCATCTCCACTATCTTGTCTGTGGAGTCCCTACCGTCAATCTCCACCTCGGTTCGCATAGCGCCATCAAGCCAGCGCCCCCCTCGGAAGACCACTCCGAGCAAAGTCACCATCCCACGCTCATGAGGGTTGAAGGGACAGTCGTCGATTCCGAGAATACGTATCTCAGGTTTAATCTCCCTGAACCTTACTAGGCTTCTCAACGCTCAATCTGAGTCTCCTAACAATCTCTCCGACTAACCCCATGAAGAGTTCAACATCATCCTCCCCCGACCCTGAAAGGAGACAGAGGCATTCCTCCAAAGATATAGTACAGGTTAGCCAAGCATAGACTACCAAGGCCTCCACTGCATCCGCTTGATCATGAATGGGCGTCCTCTTGGGCAGTAAATCCCTAAGCCCCGCCCTCTTCAAGGATTCGGCGAGCACCTTGGTAGAAACCCTCGAATTTGAACCCCTTCCTCTTCGGTAAGATTCAACCAAGGAATAAAGTAGGTTGACGTAGGCATCCCCTAGCTTCGCAAGCTCCTTGTCTAAGAGAATCTCCGAGAGGCTCGAATGCTTCCTTAAGAAGCTACTCGCCCGCGCGTCCTTTGGGGGGAACGACATCATTTTTCCAAGCTTCTTGGAAGGTTTTTTGGATCTGACTGAGCTCCTTCATCAAGGTCTCTGCGGCATCGAGGAGCGCCCTCCAGGGGTCCCGTCTCCCTTTCATCTTTATGTAGAATGTTGGTTGAGCCACAAGGGGATGAGAAATGTCGTAGCCAACGAAGTCCAACGTCTCGTCCCTGAGCAGAACACTCTCCAGAGCGTTGCAGAAAGAGTGCCCCTCTCCGATCACCTCTATCCGGAGCTCATTCCCGTCCCGTTTGAGAACATTAATCTTCAGCTTACCCACCCGCTGGACTCTTTCCCAAAGTCGCTGGCGATCTTTCTCTGACCGACCTCTCCACAGTTGCTACACCGAAGGCGCCTCCTTTGAAGCGTCAAAGGATGACCGCAGTAGACACATGCAGCCTTTAACACCCCGAGCCTGTCTTCTTCGGTGGTGAGGTGGTACTCCCTGTTCTTTGTGCTTATTACCCTAGCTCTTACGATGTCCCCAACCCTATAAGCATCGTTGACGCTCTTGACATAGCCTCGAATAATATCTGAGACATGCATGATGCCTGTGAGACCACTATTTGTCTCTTCTCCGTCTATTTGATCAACCCTCATTGAGAGCGTCTTATCCGATGCGTTTACCACCTGCCCTACCACGATGTCTCCGACCTTCGGAACCCGGGGTCGCCGCGTCTTCGGCTGGATGAGAATCTCTCTGCGTCTAGCATCAAGCTGTAGGGCCCCTGCCTCTGAAGCATAGATCTCTCCGTCGTCCACGTAGGTTCCCGACCCCGGCAGAAATTCCTCGATGACCCCTAGTTGTTCGCCGGGAGTAACGAATCTCTGAAGCAACTTGCCTCTCAGCGATGCCATGACATCAGTCTCCGTGCCTCATTGGTATGATCCTTCGTACATCAGGTTTGTTGAAAACGGATCTGAACCCTTGTCCGAGCCTAATTTGAGCCCGTCTCTTATAAACGCCCCGTCTTGGGAGAGAGTAACGTTGTCTATGCAGGAGTCTCTGACGTCTAAGTGACCTTCCCCTAAATTCCTGGCGGTGCCGGAGATGATGCGATATAGGTCCACCGCTACCTGATAACGTCTCTTTCTATGGAACTCGTAGGTTCTAGCAATCTCTATCTCCATCTCGTAGACGGCGTCAACCTTTCCTTGGAGCTTTTCCACCACATTCCTCAGGAAGCGACGGTTGCGCTCTCCACCTTTGTGAAGCGAGTAAACTCGCTTGGAGACATCCATGGCTTTCTTGAGAAAGGTGACATCCATGCCCCTTCGGCGAGTTCCAAAGGGGGGATTCATTACTGTAACGTCGAATGGCCCTCTGATAGCTTCGATGTCACCTGCAACCAAGGCGACGGCGGTCCCAACCAGTCGAGCATTCCTCTTACCGACCTTAACGCTCTCCACGTTTATGTCAATGCCCAAGACATCCTTGGCGCCGAGCAGCGCTGCGCCGATGGCTAGGATGCCTGAGCCGCATCCTAGGTCGAGGACTGTTCGCCCCTTTATGTCCCCGTATCTCGTCTCTGCTAGGAAGAGGATCTCCGAGGCTGCCGCCGGGTTCAGGTCGTAGGCTTCTAAGGCTAGCTTGGGGGAGGGGCTGGGTTTGAGGCGCGATAAAGCGATCTCTAGCTGCTGCCTCTTCAAGGGACTCCCCTCAATTAGGGGCAGAAGAACCGAGTGATGCCTAGGCTGCTGGAGCCTTTTTGAGGGCTTCGACCTCTACTCGACATGGTAATGGGAGTTTCTTGGAGGCCCTCATTAACGCCTTCTTCGCGGTCTCGACGCCGGACTCCATAGCATATATGGCGAGGATCTGTTGGTCTGCCCTAATCATTGCGGTTCTCTCAGTCGGTTTCCCGAAGGATCTTCTCATGCCTTGGCTGAGTCTGTCAGCGCCAGCGAAGCCCATGAACCTGTGGGCTCTCGTAATCTCATGAGGGTAGGTGAGAACCTTCAGGAGAAACTGTTGGCCAGTATCGGCCTCTATGACCTTATTCGCTGTGATCCTTGCGGACTCCAAGGCCTTGCCGCTGATCTCCTTGGAGTAGGGTGCGACTAGGTTGACCTTGTACTCGTAGTCGAGGCTGGTTTCACCTATCGTGAAGCGTGTGACTCTGGTGGGGGGCTTACTGTGGACGTACTCCTGCCGGGTGTAGGACATGCTCCTGCTTCGTTTTGGCATCTCGAACCTCCTAGTCGCCTTGTCAAGCAGATTACTTGACGTACTTAAACATTCTTGGGCCCAGGGTTGGCCTAAGGATTGTTGAGACTGAGATAAAAACTCGTTGCCCACTTCCAGCCTGGTTGTAGGCCCATTGCTCTGCATAACTGCTTATTGCGTCTGCTGGTTCGTTTCGATTCTCCTAATTCTTATCTCTGCATCCTTCAGGAGCTGCATACTAAGCTCATCGGGGTACGCTACTCTGTAGACTATCTCCTTGACCTTCGCGTTAATGGCCATCTTCGTGCACATGGAGCAGGGCTGATGCGTGCAGTACATAGTGGAGTTCTCCGTGCTGACTCCATGAAGAGCAGCTTGAAGTATGGCATTGGCCTCGGCGTGAACTCCCCGGCAAAGCTCATGGCGTTCACCTGACGGGACCTTGAGCAGCTCTCTCAGACATCCAACATCCTCGCAGTGGGGAAGACCGGCGGGAGCCCCATTGTAGCCGGTGCTGAGGATATGTTTGTCCCTAACGAGGACGGCTCCCACATGTTCCCGGAGGCAAGTAGAACGTTTAGAAACAACGGTCGCTATTTCCATGAAATACTCGTCGAGGGAAGGCCTTCCTTGACGCGTGAGCGTAACCATTCCGTCTGATACGTCCTACGATCCCCCTTAATATGCTTCCCTAACTGGCCATAGCGATGTTGATGGCCAGCTCCTCGACGACTGCGCCTACTATGAGAAGGGTCACGCTTACACCCAAAATTGTGAGCAATATCTTCGCCTCGTTTCTGAGGGTGCGGCCTATGAGGGCAAGAATCGCCATTATGCCCTCGCTTGAAGCCAGACTGTAGGCGATGAGTTCCATCCATGTCCAAGGGAGGGTCAGCGTCATAAAAGCAAGGATCAGGGCTTGGGAGGGAGCTCCGGCGACTATTGATAAAGCTGAAAGAACCAAACCCGAGTTGTAGAACGCAAAGGCCATAAATGCGAGACCGAGCGCGGGGATGAAAGATAGCAGGTAGAGGATCAAGTTATTTGTGAGTATTAGGGTCGCCGAGGGGTTCATACCGAAAACATCCGTGAACTCTTTGACGATGACTTCGGCCTCCCGGGTTGAAAGGGATGCCGTGGAACCGAGGAGAAATGTGACGACGAAGACCGCTAGACTCAGGAGGAAGAGGGCAAGACGGATGCGCCTCCCCTTCTTTGTAACCGCTTCAGCAACTCTGCCTCTCCGCGTTGCGGCCTCGGGCATAGTAACTGAAGTTTCCTGTGGAACTCCGCAGTTCGGGCAGTAGGCTGATTCGTAGGGAATTAGGCTCCCACAGAATCTGCAGTACTTCCCGCGCCCTTCTGGGGTGGGTTTTTCGTCAGCGAGGCGCAGGATATGTCTTGGGGCGGAATCGCTCAGTTTCACAGGCTATAGGAGGCGCCAAGGACTAATTAACTATTCCACCCTTGGATGTTCCAAAAGAGATATCAGCGGCTGACCGAAATCTATCTCAACTACACTGGTGAACCATAGAAGATGGAGAGAATCAGAGCCGCCATCGTGGGCGCCACAGGCGTCGTCGGCCAACAATTCGTCGTGGCACTCCAGAGTCACCCATGGTTCAAGACAACCCTCCTAGCAGCCTCAGAGCGGTCAGCTGGCAAAACCTATCAAGACGCCCTCCGTGACGAACGGACGAACGCCATGCGCTGGTTCTGCAATGAACAGCCACCAGAAGACGCCCTCGAGATAAGAGTGGAGAATACCGCTGAACTCGACTTGAACAAGGTCGATGTCATCTTCTCAGCCGTCGAGTCCGATGTGGCCAAGGAACTTGAGCCGAGGTTCGCGGAGGAGAAGCCGGTCATTAGTACCGCGTCAGCCTTCAGGTACTTCGATGATGTGCCCATACTCGTGCCCGGGGTAAACTCGGAGCACGCCCACCTCGTCGACATCCAGAGGAGGAGTCGGGGCTGGAAGGGCTTCATAACAACGCAGCCGAACTGCACCACCACGGGCCTAGTCATAACCCTCAAACCGCTCCTAGACACCTTCGGTGTCAATACCGTAGTCATGACATCCCTCCAAGCCCTCTCAGGGGCGGGGCGTTCACCGGGAGTCATCGGCCTAGACATCCTCGACAATGTCATCCCCTATATCGTGGGGGAGGAGGAGAAGGTTCATAGGGAGACGCTGAAGATCCTCGGAACCTATCGGAACGATAGAATCGAACCCGCAAAGATAGGTGTGACCTGCACCTGCACACGCGTCAATGTCCTAGACGGGCATACCGAAGTCGTGTTTGCCTCCTTGGGAAAGCCCACTACCGTGGAAGAGGTGAAGAACGCTTTCCGAGCCTTCGGGAAGGGCATGATGGAGGATCTCCCCTCAGCACCGAGCCAGATGATAGTCGTCCACGAGGACCCCTTCAGGCCCCAGCCGAGGCTGGACAGGGACAACCTCGATGGCATGGCCACGACTGTGGGGCGGATAAGGGAGGACCCTGTCTTAGAGAATGGAATAAAGTACGTCCTACTCAGCCACAATACCAAGATGGGTGCAGCCAAAGGCGCCGTAATGGTGGCTGAAGGACTCCGACGCATGGGGTATATATTATCAAGGAGGGGAAGCTAGACCCACTCCCCGAGACAAATGTAGGTTCTACCAGTCTTGAAGGACATGACCCTCAAGGATCCTATAGCCACACCGGAAGCGCTCAAGGAAGAGTTAGCCAAGAGGATAGTAGGTGAGATAGTCCTCTCGACTAGTCCTGGGACGACGCTAAGGAAGTGGCGAGAGATATTCGCGGTACCCCAGAACAGCTTGGCCGAGAGGCTCAGGATATCGCCCTCTGTCATCAGCGACTATGAGGCGGGACGGAGGTCTCCTGGAACAAGGTTTCTCCGTCGCTTCGTTGAGGGCCTATTCACCCTTGACGAGGAAAGGGGTAGCAGTGTCCTTAGGCAGTTGACCAGTTTGACTCCTAAGATGGCCGGTGCGATAATAGACATAAAAGAGTTCGCATCACCCTTGAAGGCGGATAGGCTCCGCCGAGCCGTAGATGGAGTGGTCATCGCCGGAGACCACTACCTGAATAGGGACATCTACGGGTACACGGTCCTCGACAGCATCCGCGCCATCGAGACCCTCTCTGGGGCTGACTTCTACCAGATCCTAGGTGCAACTTCCGAACGGGCCCTCATCTTCACAAACGTCTCCACGGGAAGGTCTCCTATGGTTGCTGTGAGGGTTCATACGCTCAAGCCAAAGATGGTGATAGTCCATGGCGCGACCATCATAGACAAACTGGCTGCGCACCTCGCGGAACTGGAGCGTATTCCCCTCATTCAGTCTAGGAAACCCTCTGTTGAAGCCCTTGTGGACGCTTTGAATGCCTTATACACGGAGACTATCGGCGAGCATAGTGGAACCGTTGGATGATGTGATGAGAGCGACCAGCACATGACCGTTGGATTTAGCGTCAGGGACGCGGGCCAGGGGGAGATGTTTGATGCTTGACTCTGCCGGAGCGCTGCTTGGCATCCTAACTCTAGCAGGGATTGGGGGCCTCTCCCTTGCTACCAGAACCTTGGACTTCCATGGAATGGTGGCTGGGCTTATTGTGGGCTCGGCGGTCCTCTTCTTGGGAGGGTGGGAATGGTTTGCCCTTCTTCTAGTATTCTTTGTCCTCTCCGGAATCGCCACGCATTACAAGTATGAGCAGAAGCGCCGGATGGGGTTCACAGAAGGAGTTATTGGCGCTAGGGGTTGGCGGAATGTGGTGGCCAACGGAGCGCTATCCGCGACCTTGGCGGTAGCCTATGGGGTGACATCCTTCAAGCCATTCATCCTAGCCTACCTAGGCGCAGTGTCAACATCCTTAGCTGATACACTCGCTACCGAGCTCGGCTTACTCAACCCCTACGAGCCGCGTTTAATTACGCGTCTGAGGCAGAGGGTACCTGCAGGGACATCCGGCGCGGTGTCTCCCTACGGTGAGGCGGCTACCCTCTTCGGTGCGGGCGTCGTCTCCATCGCCGCTTGGGCTATGGGGTTTGGTGGTTCTGGAGGATCGATCATCCCTGTCCTAGGTCTTATGGGCGGGTTCCTGGGTTCCACCTTCGATAGCCTCCTAGGAGCGACCATTCAGGCCATCTACGTCTGTGCCGTCTGTGGGAGAAGGGTTGAGAAGCCCTTGCACTGTGGGAGAAGGGCGTCCTTTGTATCGGGTCTCCGGTTCATAGACAACAATGTTGTCAACTTCTTGGCCACTCTATTTGGGGCTTCATCGTCGGTCCTCTTCTCCTATCTTCTGCCTCCCCTAATGGCTTGAGCAGTTCCGCGCCCTTCGAGAACGATACTCTCAATTTCAAGGAAGTCAATAACCTATCCGGTTGGTTGAAGATGGAGAGGAAATCAAGGGTAGAGAAGAGCAAACCTGGGAGACTTGAAGGCCTTGCCGCCGTCGTCACAGGGGCTTCTCGCGGCATCGGAAGAGCCACGGCCATAACCGTTGCCCGTGAAGGCGCCAAGGTAGTTGTGAACTATCGCCAAAGGAGCAAGGAAGCAGAGGATGTCGTTAATATCATTGAGGAGGCAGGCGGGACCGCCTTTCCGTTTCAAGCCGATGTTGCGGACCGTGCGGCTGTTAGAGAGATGGTTGAGGAGGCGGTCAAGCGTTTCGGCGGAGTGGATATCTTAGTCAACAACGCTGGCATAGGTAGGGGCGGTGGACCTCTGTTGGAGCTTAGGGAAGAGGACTTCGATGCCATGCTGGAGACGAATGTTAAGGGCGTTCTGATCTGCTCCCAAGCCGTTGTGCCCCACATGATGAAGAAACGTTACGGTAAGATCGTGAACATATCCTCCTTGGCGGGCCTAGGAACAGCCCTCGTCGGCACCACACTCTATGCAGCCACCAAGGCGGCTGTCATAATCCTCACGAAGCGCCTAGCCTTAGAGCTAGGCCCCCACGGCATAAACGTGAACGCCATAGCCCCGGGTCACATTATGACTGACATGACTGTTGCAGGGCGGAGTCCCGCTGAGGTTAAGGAACGTAGCCGGTATTTCGAAGAGCATACTATGCTCCGTCGTGAGGGAGAGCCTGAGGACATAGCCAATGCGGTCCTGTTCCTTGCCTCGGACGAGGCGAGTTTCATCACCGGTCAGGTCCTTACCGTTGATGGTGGGCGGACGGACTTCCTAACCCATTCCCTCTAACCTGCTCTCAATATTCAGGCTAGCCCTCTACGCCATCGGTCGAGATTTCTGGGTCCTCATCATAGCTCAAGGCCTCGGGACCATAGTGGAGGGCGCCGGTGCAGGACAACCAATCGTCTCAGGTTAAATAACCGAGAAGACGGAGGTAAGGGATCGTCCTAGCCGCCCTTCCTATGTAAGATCAACCAGCCGCAAAGGAAAGCCGTGGAGACATAGGCGACGAGCCCCGCCGAGTAGAAAGTCCAAGCGGGGCCATAGATCTCCCAGACAGCGCCTCCGAGAAGGGTCGAGACTTGGGCCAAGGTTCCCCACATCATCCCGAAGACGCCGTAGGATCTTCCCCTCTGGTGGCTCGGCGTATACTCCGTGATCAGAGCTTGGTATGCGGGGGAGCCTAGGGTGAAGGCGAAGTTGTAGCCTACGCCTAGGGCAAGGAGTTGCAGGTCATTTTGGGAGTGTACGAAGGCTATGGGGTAAAGGGATCGCCCCAGTTGGCTGAATACGAGGGCCCTCATCTCGCCGAGGCGTAAGGTGATCTTGGAGACGGGGATTCTCATGAAGACGCTGAAGAGTCCTGTGAGGGCGGAGATTAAGCCCCACTCGGTCTTGGAGATGTTCAGATGTTGGGTGGCATAGACGGCGCCGAAGGAGCCTATGATTCCGAAGATGAACATCACACCCCATGTCCCTAGGATGAGGACTTGGAGCATCCGTACCTTAATGATGGGTTCGAAGATCACCGAAAAGAAGGTGCCGACACTAAGGCTCCTCTTACTTTCAACCGTGCTCTGCGCCTTCGGTTCGTTTATGAATTTCATGCGCATGAAACTAGCGATGAGGCCTAAACATCCATAGATGAGTAGCATCATACGCATTCCCATATCGAGTCCTATGGCATCGAGTATGTAGCCTGACAGGAGGGGCATAATCGTGGAAGGCAGCATGACTATGGTGAAGAAGGTGGCGAAGCCGCTGACCCTCTCCTCAGGCTTCAGATCCTCGGCGACTATCGACTGCCTTATAGGCCAGACAATCTGCAGAACTGAGGCTAGGAGAACACCGGGGATGAGTTGGTGCCAGTCACGGGCCACTGCTTGGAGCAACGGTCCTAGAGAGGCGACGAACCCGCTGATTACTACAGGTCGCTTACGTCCCACTCTGTCTGAGAGGTAGCCCATAGGGGCCATGAGGGAGGCTCCGAATAGGGCTGAGACGAGGTTTAAGATGCCTAGGTCCACAACGGAGGCTCCGAGGGAGAGGACGTAGAGGGACCAGAAGGGTTGGGCGAGGAACATGCCCGTGGTTGCTATGAACTCGGTTATGGAGATGGTGAGTGCGTTTCCTCTGAGGCCGAGGAACTGTCTACTCGTCTTGAGAACCCCTCTTGGTGCGCTCTACCGCTTGGTCTTATGCTACTCATGTAGGCTTGTGGGAATAAAAGAGGTATGGTCTTCAGTCTCCTTTCAATACGACCATTGAAACTCCTAGTAGTGGTCGAGTTCATCGAGTGAAAGAGTAGGGTGAGTCACTCCTCGCCTCCAAAGTTCGGCGTAAAAGCTGCAATCTGCATGCTTACAGCGGTGACCACGGTCCTCCCGGGCAATGGGGCGCAAGGGACATGTAGTAGGGTTCGGCCATCGCGGCGATCTTCCTCGTCGAAGCCCTGAAGGCTCACAGGGACAGAAATAATAGGAAAGAACAGTTTTGACCCAAGGAAGCTTCTGAAGATGCGAATCTTTTTTGTTCTAGCCTGAGATGAGGGTCATGGTCCTTATGATGCCGTTAATCTTACGTATCTTCGTGATCGCCTCATCGAGGTCCTTGAGGTTATCACACTCGACCTTCGTGATGGCGTCGAACTCTCCGTAGACCGTCTGGGCGATGGTCACCCCCTCTATCTTCAGGAGCTCTCGAACGACCTCGTGCTCCTTCCCAACCTCTGTGACCACCAGAACGTAGGACGTGACTTTGGCGCACATGTTGTTTCACGCTTCTATAGGCGGGTAGAGGATGCTTTAACGATTACGATGCTTTTGAGCACCGAATCCTAAATTCCACAATCTTTAAATCAGATTCGCGCATGACCCTAGCGAAGGGTTCTCGACGCCCAAGGCAGCAGGAAACCAGCAGAAGAAGAAGGCAGTTCTAGTTCTCGAAGACGGCACGCTTATGCTCGGCGAAGGGTTCGGAGCCACCCGCAAAGTTCAAGGAGAGTTCGTCTTCAACACCGGCATGGTCGGCTACCCGGAGAGCATAACCGACCCATCCTACGCGGGACAGATACTCATCCAGACCTACCCCCTCATAGGTAATTACGGCGTATGCATGAGGCACCTTGAGTCCGACAGACCCCAGATCGAGGGATATGTCGTCCATGAGCTGTGCCGTGAGCCAAGCCACTGGTCCTCCGAACTCCAGCTTGACGAGTGGCTAGTAGCCAGCGGAATCCCCGGGATAGCTGGAGTCGACACGCGTTCCCTCACACAGAAGATTCGAACCCAAGGGACGATGCTGGGAATCCTGTCGGTCTACGAGGATGAACCGGACCTTGGGGCTCTTCAAGAAGAGGCGAAGACCGTCGAAGACCCTAACAAGCGGAAGTTGGCCTACGAGGTCGCTTCCAAGGATATGAGACGCTTCGATGTAGGCAGCAACCTTACCGTAGTTCTGATCGACTGCGGGGTCAAGCTCAGCATTATCCGCAATTTGATGGCTCGAGGCCTCAATGTCGTGGTTGTTCCCCCGCAGACTTCGGCAGAAGCCATCCTAGCAATCCAGCCTGATGGCGTCGTGCTATCGAACGGCCCGGGGGACCCGAAGGTCTATGTGGAAGTTATAGAGACAACCAAGAAGCTCGTCGGGTCCCGGGTCCCGATCATGGGGATATGCTTAGGGTGTCAGATTCTGGCGTTGGCCTTGGGTGGCGAGACGTACAAGTTGAAGTTCGGCCATAGAGGTCAGAACCACCCCTGCATCGAGGTCGATGGGAAGCGATGCTACATAACGAGTCAGAACCACGGCTTCGCGGTCAGGCAGGAATCCCTCAAAGGCACAGGTCTTAAGGTTGCTTTGCTCAACGCCAACGACAGAACCGTCGAGGGGATTAGGCACGTTTCTCTTCCCATCTTTGCGGTTCAGTTCCACCCAGAAGCATCCCCGGGACCCAATGATACTAACGCCCTCTTCGACGCTTTCCTAGAAGAAGTCCGCAAGGCGGGGATGCGCCATGCCTAGATTCCCAGACATCCATAAGGTCTTGGTAATCGGAAGCGGTGGTATCGTCATCGCCCAAGCCGCCGAGTTCGACTACAGCGGCTCACAATGCCTCAAGGCCCTGAGGGAGGAAGGAATCGAAACCATCCTCGTCAACCCCAACATCGCCACGATACAGACGAGCATGCGAATGGCGGATAAGGTCTATTTGGAGCCGTGCACCGCCGATGTGGTCGATTCGATAATACGCAAGGAGAAGCCCGATGGAATACTCCTGGGCTTCGGAGGCCAAACCGCCATAAATGTCGGTGTCCAGCTAGCTCGAAGGGGCGTCTTCGAGCGTGAAGGCGTCAAGGTATTGGGCAGCTCCATTCAAGCCATAGATATCACTGAGGACCGCCTCCTCTTCAAGAAGGCCATGGAGGCGGCAAACGTCCCCATACCTCAAAGCAACGCCGCCTACACCGTCAACCAAGCCCTTGAGATAGCCGAAAAGGTCGGATACCCCGTCATCGTCCGAACCGCCTACATGCTAGGAGGAGGGGGAGCAGGCGTCGCCTACGACGCTGACCAGCTTAGTCAGATCGTGGAGCGTGCCTTAGGCTGGAGCATGGAACACCAGGTCCTCGTGGAGCAGTATCTTCACCACTGGAAAGAGATCGAATACGAGGTGGTTCGAGACTACGATGACAACACGATAATCGTCGCCACATTAGAGAATATAGACCCTCTCGGAATCCATACAGGCGACAAGTCCGTCGTCTCCCCCACACAGACGCTGACCAACCGTGAGTACCAGATTCTTAGAGACGCGTCCCAGAGGGTGATTCGGAGCGTCGGAATAGTGGGTGAGTGCAACATCCAATTCGGCCTAGACCCCTCAAGCGAAAGATACGTGGTAATTGAGGTAAACCCGCGTATGTCCCGCTCCAGCGCCCTCGCCTCCAAGGCGACAGGGTATCCACTCGCCTACATCGCCGCAAAACTTGCGATTGGCTACTCCCTACCCGAGCTCCTCAATAAGGTGACGGGCGTCACCACAGCGTGCTTTGAACCCTCTCTAGACTATGTCGTGGTGAAGATTCCGAGGTGGGACTTCCAGAAGTTCCCCGGCAACGTAGATCGGAGGCTCGGTCCTATGATGAAGTCCGTCGGGGAGGTCATGTCCATTGCTCGGAGCTTCGAGGAGGCTTTCCAGAAGGCTGTAAGGGAGCTGGACATAGGGAAGGTTGGGCTGGTTGGAAATCCTAGTGACGACGACCCTGAGCCTCCGGACCAATTGAGGGAGGAGTTGAAGGAAGCGACTGACGATCGCATCTTCAAGGTCGCTAAGGCCCTAAAGCTCGGTTTGTCGGAGGACGAAATCAGTAAACTCACGGGCATCGACAAGTGGTTCCTCTACAAGTTCAGGAATATCGTAGGGATGGAGAGAAACCTTCGAAACCTCTCCATCGAGTCCCCACAAGGGATATTGAAGGAGGCTCTGGCAAAGGCGAAGCGCCTAGGGTTCTCCGACTCGCAGATCGCCTCCTACCTCAAGACCGATGAGCTTACGGTTCGAGAGCTCAGAAAGAGCCATGGAATAGTTCCTTCCTTCAAGATAGTTGACACGATGGGGGCCGAGTGGGCGGCCAAGACCAACTACTGCTACGTCACCTATGGGGATGAGAAGGATGATGTGGACTTCGGGGCCAGGGAGAAGGCGATAGTCCTCGGCGCCGGCTGCATCCGCATAGGGAGCAGTGTCGAATTCGACTACTGTACCATGCATACTGCTTGGGCCCTCAAGGAGGAGGGCATCGAGGAGGTCATCGTCGTCAACAACAACCCTGAGACAGTCTCCACCGACTTCGACATGTCGGACAAACTCTACTTCGAAGAACTCACCCTCGAGCGGGTCCTAGATATCGTGGACCGCGAGGACCCCTTGGGGGTAGTGGTCAGCGTCGGCGGTCAGACGCCCAACAACCTAGCGCTCCCCCTCGCGAAACTGGGCGTGCGCCTCCTGGGAACCTCAGGGAATAGCATCGATAGGGCGGAGGACCGCTCTAGGTTCAGCGCCCTCCTTGACCGGCTAGAGATTCCGCAACCGGCTTGGAGCATCGTCACATCCTTGGACGAGCTGAGGGCCTTCGCCTCGAAGGTGGGATATCCCGTTCTGATTAGGCCGTCTTACGTCCTCTCCGGGGCAGCCATGAGAGTCGCTAGGGACGAGGGGGAACTGATGGACTACGTCCTCTTGGCCACGAAGGTGTCTCCAGACCACCCCATCGTCGTGAGCAAGTTCATGCTCAACGCCAAGGAGGTTGAGGTTGACGCAGTTAGCGATGGCCAAGACACCTTGATAGGGGCGATAATCGAGCACATAGAGTTGGCGGGCACCCACAGCGGCGACGCCTCCATGGTGATTCCTCCCCAGACTCTGCCTCAGGCGGTTATGGAAAGGATCGAAGACTACACTGGGAGGCTGGCCCGGGCCCTGAACATTCGAGGCCCCTTCAACGTCCAGTACCTCGTCAAGGACGGAAAGGTCTACGTCATCGAATGCAATCTACGAGCTAGCCGAAGCGCCCCCTACACCAGCAAGGCGACGGGGATCCCGCTCATATGGATTGGCGCCAAGGTCATGATGGGGAGGACTCTCCGAGAGTTGAACGTCCTGAAACGGCCCAAGTCGGTCCATGTTGCGGTGAAGGCCCCGACCTTCTCCTTCATGCGATTGAAGGGCGCGGACCCAGTGCTGGGGGTTGAGATGACTTCGACGGGGGAGGTAGCATGTTTAGACTACAGCTTCGCGGGCGCCTACATCAAGGCCCTTATCGCATCGAACCTGACGATTCCTTGGCCGGACAAACCTATCCTAATCACCGTGCCTGAACAAGATCGCCCCAGGGCTGTTGATATAGCCCTCAGGCTCTCAAAGATGGGTTATCCGATCTTCGCCACTAGGGGCACGGCGGAGGATCTTCGAAAGGGTGGGGTGCCTAACGTCACTGTTGTTCGGAAGGTCCACGAGGAGGGTGATGGCGCTGAGATTGTGGAGTATCTCAGGGAGCGGAGGATAGGGTTGGTGATCAATATCCTCAGCGCCGTTGGGCAGGAGAGTCTCGACGATGAGTACGTGATCCGGCGCACGGCTGTGGAGTTCTTCGTACCCGTGATTACGAGGATGGAGACGGCGAAGGCGTTGGTGGATTCGTTAGAGGAGAACGGCTATAACACGGCGCCTAGGACGTTCCTGCTGGAGGATCTTCTTGCGGGGGCGCCCCTAGCCAAATACGTGTGACTGGAGAATATAAGTGACATATTTCGGATTTAGAGGTAAGATGATGGGTCTGAGGAGTTTCGTGGAAGAAGTGATAAGTTATGATATCGAATATGATAAATTCTTTGAAGCGTAAAGTTCCGTCAGCTTTTGAAATAGGGTCGGGGAATCTACCTAGAAATCCAGTAGAGGATAAGATTCATTGTGAGATTATACCATTTAAGAAAGACCTTAGTGCAAACATGAAACTTTCGCTTTATCCTGCAGATACCTTTCGAATCACCCTCTACAACCTTCCAAAGTTGGAATCTGATTCAGAGTTGAATGAAGAGTCAAAAGAGTATGGAACTGAGGCCTTAGTGTGGTACAAACCATTCCACTTCTACGACGCAAAATGGGGAATCTATGTTCGTTGGCGTGGGGTTCTATATGCTGCTTATTCTCTATACAAGATAGGTTATGAGGGTGCTGAAGTTGAGCTTGTCACAACGTCATTGGTCAAGAATGCGTTTAAGATCCTGCATTCACACGCATACTTCCATTTCCTAGTGGAGTGGGCTGCTTCTTTTATGGAGTTTATGTTCGAAAAACCCTTCTACAGTCCTTATGTGACATACACCTCATGCAAAGAGGGAAGAACGGAATCTAACCTCGAGGAGCCTTTGGCCAATGCCTACTCCCTGAGGCAGGTTGACTCCCGACTGAGAAACGGGCTTTCTGAACTATGCCGAGTTCAACCTTCCCCTTATCGGGAATTCGATTCATACGTTGATGAGGAGGGCTTTGTTCTCGGCAAGAGACGGCTTGGCGTCTGCATTCATGCTCTCTCCGGTAAAGATCTATCCCTTGAGGCGCGCGTCCCCAACCTCGGCGATGAACCTCCATGGGAGGTGATCTTCAACGCTGAACCCCGTCAACTCTGCGTCTGGGAAGTACCCATATACTGGGTCGCGGAGCCGAGAGCCACAAAAAGTTTTTCTCAGGTAGTTCAACTCCTGCTATCTAGCTATGGTGACCGCATAGGAGCCTTTAAGCGGACGCTGGGAGAGGCTCTTGCTCAACGCCTCTCCCAAGGACAGGGGAATCGTTGAGAACATAACTTCATAGCCAGTGCGGCACTACAGATATTGACGCAGTACTGCTGACAAAAACAATTCGTATGCCTCCATAAACTATCACATGCACAAGTAAGATCCATCGACTTTCACAATAATTGTGAGACTCATATTTTCTTCCACGAGTCTCCCATATGTTCATGCCATGACCAAAATCGCCATCAATGTAAGAAACAAAAACAGTCCCAAGAATTCCGGTAACATGTGAATGGACCGTTTTCAGCATCTGGACAAGCGTCTTGGTTTCATTGGGCACGCCTTTATATGATTCCTGCCGATAAGTCTCGGACGGTGGGCCGGTAGTTCAGTGGCATGAACGCCGCCCTCGCACGGCGGAAGTCCGGGGTTCAAATCCCCGCCGGTCCATCATAGTCTTTATCCCATATGGATTTATTTAAATCGCCGAGTAGAGAGAATCTTGACATCATAATGCGTTAGGTCAATCACAAAACTTGGAAAACTCCCTTCATTCTCTTCTAAAGCTATAGTCGTGAAACTCACGTTCTTTCCTCCACCAACCAGATAAATGTTATCGAATTCCTTAAGGTTCAGCTCAAGTTCTTTTATCCTGAACTTATCATCTTTTAATATTACAATTCTCTTTATAATGTTATAATAGTTTACTTGGTTCAAAGTTTTCTCTATTATGTCGAGAACTATTTTCGGCCTTCAATTGAACCTTTGGTCAGAAGTTCATCTTTGTTCCTTACAACCAAGTTCTTCAGACCCGCCTGTTCATTTCTCTCATGTGCGCGTGCATTATTTATACTTTACTTTCACTCATTTTTGTTTGTATATAAATCCAAATTCTTATATATTCTTTCCCCTAGCGCGCAGACTGACCTTTCAGTCCTTTAGATGTTGATGATAAGAATGAACCCATACATTCTCGGAAGATGGATTTCTGGGGAGGAGGGGCCCAACTATGGTACCCATTCAGTTTCAGAGTGGTACAGTTGCCGGGACTTGACACTCTAGACCTGAATAGGTACTGTTTCGGAGCTGAATATCTGACATTACCCCCCGCTTCAATGTCTCCCTTAAGGACTTGACTCATTTCACGCGCCCAGAGGGAGTCTAGAAGGAGTTGGCATTATTTGGAAAGATGGAAAAGCGCTCAAGAGAAACCCTAGTCGGCTCGGGTGGCTTTCTTGAATGCCTCTGCTCGATCTTCCATTCTCTTGAGCACAGCCCTTGATGTTCGGTCGCATACTTCTAGCAACTTTACGAAGGCGCTTCCGACTATGACTGCATCTGCGCCAGCTTGAACAATGGCCTTAACGTGTTCAGGTTTTGAGATTCCGAAACCTACAGCCAAGGGCACTCGCCTCTCAATGCAGTATGAGAAGGTGCGAGTCATCTCCAGCGTCGAGTTCTCGACCCTCCGTCTCGTTCCGGTAACTCCGAAGACCGAGACCACATAAAGGAAGCCCCGAGTGGCTGAAAGAATCTTCTCCAAGCGCGTTGGGGAAGTTGAGGGGGCGGCGAGGAAGATGGTGTCTAAGTTGTGGTTGGCCATGATTTCCCTGTACTCCTGCGCCTCTTCAATAGGAAGGTCGGGAACAACGACGCCGTCTACGCCACAATCTTGAGCCTCCTTCGCGAACCGTTCAACACCCATCTGGAACACGGGGTTGAAGTAGGTTAGGAGAACTATGGGGTTGCTACACTCCTCTCTCAGGCTCTCCGCGATGCTAAGCACCTTTGTGGGTGTCGTACCGGCTTTTAGGGCCCGCAGAGAGGATGCTTGTATGGTAGGGCCGTCGGCTATAGGGTCGGAGAAGGGGATTCCTAGTTCGAGTATATCTACGCCCCCCCTTACTAGGGCCTTTGCCACTTCCACGCTCTTCTCCGGGGAGGGGTCACCTCCGGTTACGAAACCAACGAGAGCGGCTTCATCTCGCCCGTGGAGTTTCTGGAAGGTCTCTTCAATTCGGGTCATGCCTTTTCCCCTAGGTAGCTTCGCACTGTATCAACATCCTTGTCGCCCCGACCCGAAAGGGTGACTACGATAATTCCATCCTTACCCATCTCCTCGGCTAGGCGTTTGCAGTAAGCCAAGGCGTGCGCCGACTCCAAGGCTGGGATGATTCCCTCCATCCTAGATAGGCCGAGGAAGGCATCTAGAGCATCCCCATCCGTGACTGAAACATACTTAACTCGTCCTATTGACTTGAGAAAGGAGTGTTCCGGCCCCACTCCCGGGTAGTCGAGGCCCGCTGAGACGCTGTGGGTGGTTTCTATCTGGCCATGGATGTCCTGGAGGACGTAGGTCAGCATCCCATGGAAAACGCCTTCGCGACCCGCGCAAAGGGAAGCCGCATGTCTCCCTGTATCTATGCCTTCACCCGCAGCCTCAACGCCGAACATCTGGACTCCCTTATCGTCGAGGAACGGGTAGAAGGTTCCAATGGCGTTGCTTCCACCTCCCACGCAGGCAACCAAAGCATCTGGAAGACGCCCGAGTTCGTTCATTACCTGCTCTCTAGTCTCGAAGCCGATCACGCTTTGGAAGTCCCGCACCATCATCGGATATGGGTGGGGGCCGACCACCGAACCGATTAGGTAGTAGGTTGTCTCCACATTGGTGACCCAGTCTCGGAATGCCTCATTTATGGCGTCCTTCAATGTCCTAGACCCGGACCCGACCGGGTGGACATCCGCTCCCAGCAGTTTCATCCTGAAGACGTTCAACCTTTGCCGAGCCATGTCCTCGGTACCCATGTAGACCTCAGCCCTTAGGCCTAGTGCAGCGCAGGCCATGGCAGTGGCTACTCCATGCTGACCAGCACCCGTCTCGGCGATTACTCGGGTCTTGCCCATCTTCTTAGCGAGGAGGGCTTGTCCGAGGGTGTTGTTTATCTTGTGGGCGCCGCCGTGGGTCAGATCCTCACGCTTGAGGTAGATCGTCGAGCCATAGGTGTTGGAGAGATTCTCTGCCAGATATAGTGGAGTCGGGCGACCGGCGTAGTTTCTTAGGTAGGCGTTCAGCTCTCTCTTGAAGGCGGAATCTCTCTTGAACCTTAGGTACGCTTCCTCAAGCTCCTCAAGCGCTGGCATAAGCGTTTCAGGAACGAACCGTCCACCGTATTTACCAAACTTCCCGTTGATAGGATTCTCTTTAAGCTCCATCCCTTCTCACGTCTCCCTAGTGTTCTTCACAAATTGTGCGATCTTTCTGCCATCCTTCCTTCCTGGAACGAGCTCGACGCCGGTTGAAACATCGACCCCATAAGGTCTGACGATTCGAATAGCCTGAGCAACGTTTTCGGGGTTCAATCCACCCGCTAGGATGAAGGGGATGCCACATGTATCCCGGACTCTACGACTCACAGCCCAATCGTGGACTCTTCCTGTCCCACCTTCCCTCCCTTCAGCTTTCGAGTCGCATAGGAGGGCATCATACCCCTCTGCAGCATTGGCAAGAGGCTTCCTAGCGTAGTCTTCTGCGTGGACGACGCATATTAGGTCAATGTCTGGCATCGCTTTCCTCAGAATTTTTGTTTCTGTCGGTAGATCCCCGTGGACTTGGAGAGCATCTGGACGGATCTGTTCGCATAGATGAACGAGCGATTCTTGGTTCTTTGCAACTGTGACGAGAACTGTGGTCACGAAGATTGGGGTTCTAGCGACCAGTTGCTTGGCAATGGTTATGTCGATGTTTCTGGGTGAGGCCGGTACGTCTACTACGAAGCCCATAGCGTCAACACCTGCCTCTATGGCCAGTTTCAAGTCATCGAGGCACGTTATCCCGCAGACCTTAACCCTTGTCATACACTCCTCACCAACAATCGAACAGCCTCCTCAATGTCCTGCGACATCATCACCGAGGATCCTACTAGGAAGGCGCTCACTCCAAGACTCTTCAGACTGCGAATGTCCTCTGGACTACTGATTCCACTCTCGCTGACCACGATTCTACCTTCCGGCCTCTCCGACGTTAACGCCTCCTTGGTAACATCGAGATCCACCTTAAGGGTCGATAGGTCTCGGTTGTTGATCCCCACGATCTCCGCCTCGGTCTTCAGGGCCTCCCTATACTGTTTGATCCCCCTAGTCTCGAGTAGGACTTCTAGGCCTTGCTCATGGGCGTAAGCTACCATATCGCTTAACCTCAGCTGGGCGTAGCCCCTTTCGAGGAGCTCTGATATGAGGAGAATAGCGTCTGCACCAAGTCGGGCAGCGGCATCTACTTGTGCCTTACCCACAACAAAGTCCTTCATCAGGATGGGAAGGCGTGTTGCAGACTTGGCTCGTGAAAGATACGTCAGATGACCATTGAACCCCTTTGGTACGGTTAGAACAGAGATACCCGCGGCACCCCCGCGCTCCATAGCCGCCACTACCCCCTCCACGTCAATTTCCTTCCTGATGATCCCTGACGAGGGGGAAGCTGCCTTGACCTCGGCGATGATGGCAGCGAAGTTCTGTTTCCTAATACTCTCAACCAAGCTCCTCTTGGGAAGAGGAACTGCCGAAGGAAGATCATAGTAGCCGTCAGAGAGACGCCCGAGAGCATCCCTTGCGAAGATGCCCAGGAAGTCACCCAACCGTTCCCTTCACCTCCTCAAACTTGGCGGGGAAACCGCACGACCGGATCAAAAGCTCCAGCTTCCTTTCCGCAGCGCCACTCTTCAAAGACTCCCGGGCAACTTGAACCCCTTCCCGCAGCTTTTCAACCCTCCCGCCCACCAAGATGGCTGCTGCCGCGTTGGCCGCCACGATGTCTGTCTTAGGGCCCCTTTCCATACCACCAAGGATCCGGAGCGTCAAGGCTGCATTTTCAGCTGGACCTCCACCCACCAAGTGCCTTGCATCACACCTTTGGAGGCCTAAATCTTCGGGGAGATATTGATGAAAGCTAACTTGTTTGTCTTTGAGCAAAGCAGTGTACGTTGGGCCGACTGTAGAGAACTCGTCCAGACCTCCCTCACCGTAGACGACCATGGCTTCTATACAGTCCAGCTCCACCAGAGCTTTCGCCATCATTTCCACCATCTCCTTCTCCGACACCCCGAGGAGCTGAGCCTCCGCATTGGCAGGGTTGGTGAGGGGTCCCAGCAGGTTGAAGACGGTCCTGATCTCGATTTCTCTTCGAGGCAAGGAAGCATGCTTCATGGCCGGGTGGAAGTTAGGTGCAAACATGAAACCGATGCCATGCGTCTCGATAGCCTTCTCGACCTGATGTGGGCTCACCGTTAGGTCGAGGCCGAGTTGCTCAAGGAGGTCAGCACTTCCGCAGAGACCGCTGAAGGAGCGGTTTCCATGTTTTGCTATCTTTACGCCCGCCCCTGCGGCTACGAAGGCGGCGATTGTGCTTACGTTGAAGGTTCGAATCCTTCCTCCTCCGGTTCCACAGGTGTCAATGAGTCTACCATGTACTTTTGGGTGGATTCTGTTGCTGAATTCCCGCATGATATAGGCCATTGCGGCAAGTTCCGGTCCTGTCTCACCCTTCATCCTTAAGGCGGTGACGAAGGAGGCTATCTGTGAGGGGGTAGCAGAGCCGAGCATTATCTCCCTCATGGTTGCCTGAGCCAAGTCAGTCGGTAGGTCTTTCCCTTCTAGGAGTTGCTTGATACCCTCAACGATCATCCCTTGACGCCGTCCAAGAAGTTCTTGAGTATCTTCTTCCCATCTTGGGTCAGAATGGATTCTGGATGGAACTGTATTCCATCGATGGGATAGCGACGATGCCTGACCCCCATAATCTCACCGTCATCTAGGGCTTTGGCCGATATCTCGAAGCAGTCTGGGAGAGACTCCTCCTCGCCGACCAAGGAATGGTAACGGGTGGCGATGAATGGATTCTCGATACCCTCGAAAATGCCTCTTCCATCATGCCTCACAGGGCTCGTCTTCCCATGCATCAGCCTCTTGGCCTTGACGACCCTTCCCCCGAAGACGTGCACTATCCCCTGATGTCCCAGACACACGCCCAATGTTCGTACTCGCGGGCTCATCTTCTCGATGATCTCGGAGCAGATGCCGAAGTATCTCTCGTCCTCGGGCACGCCTGGGCCTGGGGATATGACGATTCTCTGAGGCTTTAGGCTCTGGGCCTTGAGGAAGGTCAAATGGTCGTTTCGATAGACCTCTACCTCAGCGCCTAGTTCTCCCAAGTACTGTACTAAGTTGTAGACGAATGAGTCATAGTTGTCTATGACCAAGACTCTCATCGCTTCCCGCCTCCAGAGGCCTCTAAGGCGTTCAGTAGCGCCCTCGCCTTATGCTCAGTCTCCTCCCACTCCTTTGACGGAACAGAGTCAGCCACGATTCCTCCTCCGACTTGAATCGAAGCTCGCCGTCCATCCGCTACGAGGGTTCGAATAGTGATGGCAAAATCCGAGTTTCCGTTACAGGAAAAGTAGCCCACGGCCCCAGCGTATGGCTCTCTCGGCGTCGTCTCCAGCTCCTCAATAATCTCCATCGCCCTCACTTTAGGGGCTCCCGAGACGGTGCCGGCTGGGAAAGCAGCCCTAAAGGCATCGAAGGCATCGATCCCGTCACGCAACATACCCGTGACATGGGAGACTATATGTTGAACGTGGCTGTATTGATGCACTTCCATGAACTCTGGAACGTTTACTGTCCCATACTGGCAGACCCTGCCAAGGTCATTGCGGGCGAGGTCGACGAGCATGGTGTGCTCTGCCCTCTCCTTGGGGTCTGAGAGAAGCTCCTTGACTAATGCCCTGTTCGTCTCTTCATCATCGGCGCGTGGTCTGGTTCCTGCGATGGGGAAGGTCTCAACTTCCCGCCCCGTCACACGTAGGAGCATCTCCGGACTGGAGCCGACGATGGCCCTCTCGCCCATCTGCAGGAAGTACATATAGGGGGACGGGTTAATCTCTCGTAGGGCTCGGTAGAAGGCGAGGAGATTCCCATCCGATTTTATGTCGTAACGCCTGGATAGTACGACTTGGAGGATATCACCAGCCGCGATGTATTCCTTGGCCTTAACTACATTGTCTTCATAGTCTTCTCGACTTATGTTAGGCTCAGTTTCAGCGCATTCCAAGGGCTCTATTTCGGGAACTTTCTTTGAGGCTTCGTCCAGAACCTCGTACCTATCTCGATCGAAGGTGTAGTAGAACGCATCCCGACTCTGGTGGTCATAGAAGAGGCCGTCAGAGTAGAGCCCGAACTCAACATCTGGAAACCTCCGTCCAGAAGAGCACTTCTTCGGAATCTTCTCCCAGTACCTGATGGAATCGTATGAGACGTATCCGACGGCCCCACCGATAAACCGTAACCCTTGATAGGTTACGGGATGTTGGCGAGTTAAGGTCGCAACGAACGTCAATGGGTCGGAGACAGGCTCATCTATTCTCTCTTGTCCTAGGATTGTTGTAGTGGCTAGACCTTCTCTGACTTGGATTACTTTTTCGGGGTCGAACCCGATGAAGGAGTACTGCGCGAGCTTCCTTGGCCCCGCAACGGATTCTAGTAGGTATGTATGGCTGTATCTCTCATGAAGTCGGGAATATACTTCAAATGGCGGTCTATAATAGGGGAAACTTCTCAGGTTTACATGGCGTACCGCTGATTTCTCGGCGCTCGTCCCAAAGGTAATCCCTCATAACGTCGCCCCTGTAATGCGCCGCTATGATGCATAATGTATTATTTAAGTTTATTTTGTACATATGTATACATTTAACTCCCTGTAAAGAGCGGTCAGGAAGAAAGATTTCTCAAGAAGGGTTGGCCACAGTACGTATTAGACTCTGGAGTGGTCTGACCGGGGATCTTGAACTCCACTACTATGCCGGCTACGGTGGGAAAGGAAGAGCTCTGGATAATGGTTGTGAGCCCGCGTCGCCGAGACAGAGAATCGAACAAATCCCAATTGCATAGATTTCTATGCGGATACCCGTCGGTCCACCATCTCCATCCAAGTTCTTGTAGAAATCATACATAGGGTCACATGATACCAATATCATTCATACCCTTTCTTTTTGCAGCAGTCACGAACTACGTTGGCTACATAATAATCTGAGTCGATATCCATATCCTAAACGCGCTATTGAAGTATCACTTATTTCTAGCTCAAGACTGAAAGATCTTCACAGTTTCTATTCCATACTTCGAGATCGACATCTCGATGCTTCTCTCTTTTATAGGTACTTCTGAGGTCTCATCCTCCATGAGATCCGTCTTCCTTGCGCCTTTCAAAGTCCCGTTCACATAGATCACAGCTTTCGTGTCTTTCCCCGATGTCTCATAGAATCTGAGGACGGTATCATCTGAGTCTTTGGCTTTTTTGATTATGGTAAGGATTACGTTTTCTGGCTGCGCCGAGATGAAGGAGTGAACCTTGGGCAAGGCTCCCTCGTGACATGGTTCAACAATGGGTATAAGAGGATAGTTGAACTCGTAGGCCTTTTTCGCCGTCAAGGCTTCCTTGAAATTAGAGCTGTGAGTGTATAGGGCGTAGGCGATGTGGTGCTCTCCTTGGTCGGTTAACTCGTGCATACGTGCTTCATCTACTGGAAGACCAAATATCGCGCGCAATTCTATCGGGTATCTAGCGCTTCTGAGGAGCGTCATCCTGATTACATGGTTAGCTGTGTCAAAGCCGTACTCGCAGTCGTTTAGAAGGCTTACGCCATAGCTTCCATCGTCGCTGGTATGATCTATCCACTTTTGGCCGCTGACCTCATATTTGGCCCTCTCAGCCAAAGTTGCGTTAGGTGAGATAGGATTTCGACGCGTGATGAAACCATAAGGAGCCTCATAAGTTGTGAAGTCACTGTGAACGTCCAGTGGGAAAGCCACCTTCACGAGTCGATGCGCCGCATGCCAGTCCACGTGTAACTCGAATCTAACCAGAGGAATACCATCGTATAGCATTATCTCCTGTGCGAATGTTGAGTCAGGCCGTCGCTCCTGGGCGTACCTGTACTTCACACATACCCTAGCCCTTACAGGCCCCCCCTCAACCAGCTCTACCTCAACTGGATCAGTCAATTCAACGAGCTTGACTCCACCGGGTTGTTGATAGATGTAGACTTCCCAAGCGTCAAAGACCATGGCGTCCCACTGAGATACGATGCCCACCCTTCCCTTCACAGGATAGTCTTCGAATATCTGAATCCGATTCCCATAGTCCCGCAAGACTTCCTTGCCATTGCCTTTGTCGAATATGCTCTTGACCAGCCCCGTCTCTCTATCAATTGTTACAGCCAGAAACTCGTTCTCGAGTCTGATCCCCTTCCCAGTCATCTTAGCTGACAGATTTGAGGGAGATTTCCTCCCTCGACCTGTTCGTTTCACTCTGTACTCCCTATAACCAATTGAGGAAACCTGATCCACCCTAAAGAGAATCTTCCTCTCCTCTTCAACTATCTGTGATGGGATTGTTCTTCCCTTGTCGTCGCATATCTGGGCTTTGTCTCCCAGTTCATCCAGTGGTACTTCAACAACGTCGCTTCTGTACCATGATAGAGGATTGAAGATGAGAAGCGATTCTCCTTCTCCAGTTGTGTCGATCTTGGCCGCAATAGCCTTGAGGGACTTTGATATTGTCGAGCTTGCTGTGTTGAAGATGCATTCGAAATCTCTCTTGGAGTCTTCATAGACCTCGGGTATGGAAGAACCTGGAAGGACATCGTGGAACTGATTCAAGAGTAGTCTCTTCCAAGCCTCTTCGAGTTCATGCCTCGGATACCTGTAACCAAACCTCTGAGCCAGCGTCGAGAATTTCTCGGCTGTCTCTAGGAGGCATTCTGCTTGTCTGTTATTCTTTTTGGTTTGAGCTTGAGTTGTGTACGTTCCTCGGTGGTATTGAAGATATAATTCGTTGCGGATCTCCGGAATCTCCTTCTCCTTGGTCTTGTCGATCAACACGTTGAAGTATTCTCTAGAAGTCGAGAATTTCCCCTTTATCGGCCTGTTGCCTCTAATGAATTCTAGGGCTCTCTCGACCATGTCTTCCGTGACCCCACCTCCATGATCCCCCTTCCCAAAGAGGACGAGGAGATCGTCAAGCGACTGGCAAGAACTCAGCATGCTCATCTGGTGAAGTATCCTCGCATCAACTACAGTCTCCTCGTATGAGCCCACTGTCTGGTGAGCAAGGATCGATGAGCCATCCGGGGCCGTCCACCTGAAGAAGAAGTACGGGAAGACCGTGGCATCGTTCCAACTCATCTTCTGCGTCAGAAAGAACTCCAAACCAGATTTCTTCATGATTTGCGGCAGAGTCCAAGCGTATCCGAAGGAGTCCGGCATCCAAGCAATCTTAACATCGACGCCGAACTTCTCCTTAAAGTACCTTTTTCCATAAAGGAACTGTCTTACGAAGGATTCCCCTGAAGGCAGGTTCCCATCCGGTTCAACCCATGTGCCACCGACTATTTCCCAACGCCCCTCCTCTACCCTCCTCTTTACTTTCTCGAAGGTTTCCGGATGACTCTCTTCTAACCACTCATAATATTGAGCGCTGCTTTGGCAGAAGCAGAAGTCAGGATACTTCTCCATGAGCCTGAGTACTGTTTCACAGGTCTTAGGAAAGACCTCTATTGTTTCCGCGAAGGGCCATAGCCAAGCAGCATCCATGTGGCTGTGGCCTAAGAAGTAGCAGGTTCCGCCAATATTTCTTCGACTCACATTCGTCCCTCCAATATCGAGCGCTGGGAGCAAGACGAGGTTCTAGTCCAATTGTAAGCCGTGGTCGGCCAGAATCCTCCTAGCTTCCAGGTAGTCACCGTAATGCTCCTTAGTCGGCCTCATCCTTGGAAGGTCATAGTTGGTCCTAAGGTTCCCATATCCATAGTTCTGGCCGTCCCACCCGGTCAGCCACTGCCTCTTGGTCAAGTGGACTTCGAACTGCTTGAAGAACTCCTTGACCCCATGCTCCTCCTCCATTTTGTTGCTGATCTCATAGGCGTCCTTTACGTGGAGACCCCTCCTGACCGTCACGTCTGCTACCTCTGCGACTAGCTGCACCTCAGTAGGCGTCATCGACTCAACCCTGCCGAGGCCTCCGGAAACAAGATTATTGCCAGCAGCGGTCTGTCGCATCGTCTCAGTGGCCAATCTCAGCATCCCTTTGAGCCCTAGGCAACCGGCGTAGGTTGCGTAGAGGCCGAACCGGATCATCTTTGTCTTGTCATCCAAGATTTGAGCCAACGGTAGTAAGGATGCCTGTTGATGGTTATCGTGGTAGATCATCCAACTGGCGATGGCCGTCGCTAGGAATCCAACTAGTTCGCCTATTGGCCCTGCCGCGAATTCTCCTCCTCCGCCTCCGAGGTTTCGCCTGTAGGAGAGGCCATACTGCTCATAGACGATGCTGGCGGTGATGTAATCATAGTTGACTGCGACGCCGGGGAGGACTGTGAAGAGAATTCCGTCGCATCGGCGTAGGCCGAAGTCCGGGTCCATGGGTGCAATCAAAGTCGAGGCCCTGGTCGAGATAGGATAATATGTTATGGAGAGCCCTGGCCTCCCAGCCTTCCTTACTCCTTCCCTCATCCACGCCATTTCTCGTCGCGAAGCGTAGACCTCTATCGCTGGACCATAGATCTCGTAGCCATCCACGTCCGCAAAGGTGAAGCCCTCCAAATAATCGACCCTTGGTATTCGCGCGAAGATTTGAGGCACATAGTTGGTCAGGTCCTGGCGTATGGGCGCATGTAGTCCACCGCCAACGGCAGGTGGAGATGTGTCGCCGTCGAATCGCCGCTTCGCAACGACCCGTGTCTCAGCGCCCTCCCCAATCACATTCCTTTCAGGCACCTCTCTCAAAGCGTCCCGTACCTCGTCCTCAGAGAATTTCATGATTCGATGGGTTTCGGCGCAGTAGACGCCGTTCTCGACTATGAAGTCTACAGCTGCCTGGAAGTAGTCTGTCCTCTGCTCCGCGTCGAAGAGAACGGGATCGTCGCCCGTTTTGGGGTAACTCAGGTTATATCGTCTCTCGAGCTCCTGCATCTTGTGGAAGAGGCTCATGTACCAGTCCATATCCTCCATCTTCGGGCCGATCATCGCGCGTTTGGCAACCTCTAGGAGATTCATCATCAGAAACCGCTCCTAAATCGCCAAATCATTCTTCGAATATGGCTTTAGCTATTGCGATGAGCGCGCATAGAGTGTATTGAGATCAAGATCTTGATTCTGAAGCCCAATGAAGGACTTGAAACCGTCTAGGTATGAATCTCCAGGCCGATCCTCCAGCATTGAAGGACTCAGTCCTGAGAACCATAACTAGCGCGCTTGGTCGAGGTAGAAAAATCATCTTCTGAGGCTTTTCACGTATCCATACGCCTGCATGGCTGCCCTAGCTCCTTCCCCGGCGGCCGTCACTATCTGCATGCCCCCGCAGGTACAGTCGCCGGCTGCGAAGACGCCCTCCATGTTTGTGGCTTGTCTTCTATCAACCTGGATACAACCCCTTTCATCAACGATGACCCCAGCCTTCTTCGCGAGGGTCGTCATCGGCATCCCGCCCAAGCAGACGAAGACGCTGTCAACCGGAATCTCTGATTCTCTACCACTATCCAACTCCAGAACCGAGATCGACTTGACCTGTCTGTCGCCATGGATTGATTTGACCCTTGCTTTCATTATCTCGACGTTCTCTTTTTCTTTACATGCTTCCAAAAGCGTTCTTGAAGCCTCGATCTCTTCCTTCTGGGTTGCTACGATCACCCTCTTCGAGATGGTGGAAAGATATAGGGCGTCTTCCAAGGCCTCATCGTTGGAGCCGACGACAGCTACTACCTTACCCTTAGAGAGGGGGCCGTCACAGACAGCGCAGTACGACACACCTTGACCCAGAAACTCGTTCTCCCCAGGAACCAGAAGCCTTCTATTCTGAGCCCCAGTCGCGATTATGAGGGCGAGGGACTGATACTCACTGTGCCTTGTCTTCACCGTTTTCACACTTCCATCCAAAGCGATGTCGAGGACATCCTCCGGAAACCTCATATCAGCCCCAAACTTCTTCGCCTGCTCCGCCATTCTATCTATCAACTCAGCGCCGCTGATCCCTCCTGGAAACCCTGGGAAGTTCTCCACAACTGGGGCCCAGAGGGTCCTTCCCCCGAATATGCCACTCTCAAGAAGCAACATTCTCATGCCCATTCTGGCAGCATAGATGGCAGCAGTCAATCCGGCTGGGCCGCCGCCGATGATTATCACGTCGAAGGGTTCACTAGCCACCATGTTTTCCTCGCGAATCTTCGAGGCCTTCTATGAAGGATAAGCCTGTTAATAAGAGGTATCCACTCGATCGCCTGCTCTCCGACCGGACAAATCGCCAGCCAGATCTCCCACAATGACTCATCCAATGCTTGGGTTTCCAGTGTTCAGCTTCTCGTTCTACGAATTATTCAATGGCTTCGCTCATTGTTTCTACACTACTCGGTGGACACGATTCGGATGTGTTTGTTGATGCGCCTCGGCTTGATCATCCTCTCAGGAGACAACAGTTTATCCAGCTTTCTCTTGGAGAGGATTCCCCGCTCCATCACCAAGTCGTAGACGGACCTGTCCGTCTCGGAAGCCTCTTTGGTTATCTCAGATGCTTTCTCGTACCCGATGTAGGGGGTTAAGGCAGTTGCTATCCCGAGAGCGTTCCTCGCTAGCTTCTGACAACGTTCTCGGTTGGCGGTGATCCCCATGACGCAGCGACGGGCCAAGGTAATCATCACGTTCCTAAGCATCCTCGTCGACTCGAAGAGGTTGAAGGCTATGATGGGAAGGTAAGGGTTAAGCTCCAGCTGCCCAGCCTCAGCGGCCAAGGTAACCACGAGGTCGTTCCCAATGACTTGATAACAGACCTCACTAGCCATCTCCGGGATGACAGGATTGACCTTCCAAGGCATTATGGAAGAGCCTGCTTGGACGACGGGGAGATTTATCTCGTTGAAACCGGCTCGAGGGCCGGAGGAGAGGAGTCGGAGGTCGTTGCAGATCTTTGAGAGCTTCACCGAAGTCCTCTTTAGGACGCCTGAAAGCATGACGAAGGAGCCGGTGTCCTGAGTCGCTTCGATGAGGTTGGGCGAAAGGATGAGGTCTAGTCCCGTGATCTTCCTGAGCTCCCTGCAGACGTTTTTGGGATACCTTGGGTCGGCGTTTATACCGGTCCCTATGGCCGTTCCGCCGAGGTTGATCTCCCTTATGAGTCTACAGACCTCGTTCAGACGCTCGATGTCTTCACCCAAGGTGGTCGCGTAGGCACCGAACTCTTGGCCCAGGGTCATCGGAACAGCATCCCTCAGCTCGGTCCTCCCAACCTTCAGGACATCGGCGAATTCCTTCTCCTTGCTTCGAAGTGCTGCTATTAGCTCGGCCATGGCGTCGGTAAGTTCCCTGACGGAGTAGATGAGGGCTATCTTGATCGCTGTTGGGTAGACGTCGTTTGTGGACTGGGAGAGGTTGACATGGTCGTTCGGGCTTACGACATTGTACTCGCCTTTGCTTCTCCCCAGCAACCCTAGGGCCCGGTTGGCTATCACCTCGTTAACGTTCATATTCGTGGATGTGCCTGCGCCTCCTTGAACTAGGTCGACAATGAAGTTCTTGAAGTGCTTGTTCTCCATTATCTCGTCACAGGCTTGGCAAATTGCCCCCGCTATCTCTTCAGGAAGAAGGCCCAGTTTCCGGTTAGTTATTGCGGCGGCCTTCTTGATGGCTGCCATTGCTCTAATGAGTTTTGGGAAGCTTGAGATCGGGAAGCCTACTATCTGGAAGTTCTCGACGGCGCGCACCGTTTGGATTCCGTAATAGGCTTCCTCAGGGATCGACATCTCACCCAAGAAGTCTCGCTCAGTCCTGTAGCGTGTAGACTTCTCATTCTTACAGTATGGCAACCGAAATTCCTCCCTAGTAATGACAGGAGACAGCTGTTATATGGCCGTTCTCTCCACCAATCCATATTTCACATTACTAGAATAGGTAACCAAGCCATTAGATCGTGAAACAGCAAGCTCAAGATAGACGATAGGAAACAGACCAAGCATCTCTCTCTGTGTTTGCCCAATATCAGGGCTGTCAGCAATCCAAGACCAATACTAACAATCTCTAGAAATCTCGAATAGGAGAAACCTATGGGGCCGCTGTGGGGATTCTCCGACAACTGTCCTTTGAGCCCCACCTCCCGGCTCCACAGGCCGGTACGCTACCAGACTACGTTACAGCGGCCACCGCCCTGAGAGACACAATCTTTTCTTATAATGCTTCCTTACCCAGGAGGGCGCCATCACTCAAGCCATCACTCAGCAGACACCTCATGCACGATGCCACCCGCAAGTTCCTTCAAGGGGTCGCAAAACCCTAAGATACGCAGAATATCGCGCGAAGACAACTCTAGTTGCTTTTGGATTTGTATCGCTGGATCCGGTCGAGGACTTCTAGTGTTAGACCAAGGTCCCAGGCCCGCTTCAGAAGGAGGATTCCGACGGCCAGTTCCTCTCGGTTGCCAGAGTATGCGATGAGGTCCAAGATGAGGTGGACGATCCTATCGCTCTGAGTGGACAGGTATTCAACGGAGGTGATGGATTCTTCTCGCTTCACATCCTTCACGAAGGAGCTTCTCTCAATCAAGGCTTTGACGAGGTCCCGTATTCGTTGAAGACCTCCTACCCACAAGAGGTTACTAGGCAGAGAAGACAGTGAGGCGTGTTCTACGGCGCATTCTCTGCATGAAGCTGCGGCGCAGTTCAGGAGGACTTGCCCGCATTTGTCGCAGATGATACTGGGGGCGAGGAGTTTCGATAGAAAGTCTATGGTAGCCTTAGCGTCTTCTTCGTCGATGGCTTCTCGGATAACTATTCGGCCGTTCTTGAAGATCAGGATCTTCTTGCCCCTCCATTGCACCCTAGCCACGCCTAGGCTAGAGCTGACCCGAGTCTCGGCGAATCGGTCGCTATAGGCATTCAGTATGCGCGATAGGGCTGGGAAATCGAAGAAGGACTCCTCTGCGCCCCTTCTGGGAATCCCGAAGCGGAGTTCACAGTTTACCCTGCCTTGGACTGAGGCGCATGGCTGTATGTAGAGAACCGCTGATTCCGTTAGCCCCGGCATACTCTCCAGACTTATTCCTTTCACCAGCACGCATTCCTCATCGAAGCCGGGGAGTTCCTCTTTTCGCAGCATCCATGCGCTTCCTCATTAGCAGTTTCTAGCTATGTCGACTGAGGGGACTCATTCTCCTGAGGTTCTCCACGATGTTTGGAAGGACCTTGAGGACGTACTCCACATCCTCACGTGTATTGTATCTACTCAACGTGAAGCGGATGTTCCCGTGAGCGTCCTGAGGGGGAACACCGATGGCTGTCAGGACATGGCTCGGCTCAAGTTTGTGAGTTGCGCACGACGAACCTGAGGAGACGGCGATCCCCAAGAGGTCTAGATGGAGGAGGATCGACTCGCCCTCCACATAGCGGAAGCAGAAGCTAACGTTTCCCGGGCTTCGTCCGGCCCCTCTCGGTCCATTTAGGATCGTATCCGGGATTCTGCCCTCTATTCCCTCTATGAGGAGGTCTCGAAGCTCAGCGACTCGACGAATATTCTCCTCTTGATTCTCTAGGGCGACCTCCACAGCCTTCGCGAAGCCCACTATTCCGGGAAGATTCTCCGTCCCAGGTCTCAGACTTGACGTTGAGACGTACCCATAGCCTACGTTGAAGAGGTTCGTTCCTTCCCTCACATATAGGGCGCCGACCCCTTTGGGTCCATGAATCTTGTGAGCGCTCAGACTCGCAAGGTCAACCCCCGATTCCTGAACATCCATCGGAACCATCGTGAAGCCAGCAGCCGCATCCACGTGAAAGTAGACTTTATGGCCCAGTCCCCGCAAAATGGCTCCCACTTCCTGTACTGGCTGAATTGTGCCGACCTCGTCATTGGCTAACATGACGCTTACGAGGATCGTCTCCTCGTCGAGCCGAGCCTTGAGTTCATCTAGGTCGATGAAGCCTTCCCTGTCGACGTTGAGGTAGTCCACCTTGAGGCCCTCTTTCTGGAGCCCTTCACAGACCCGCAGGACGGAGGGGTGCTCCACTTTAGTGGTTATGATATGTTTACCTCGGCTCCTGTTGGCGTAGGCTATACCCCTTATCGCGAGGTCGTCTGCCTCCGTCGCTCCTGAGGTGAATATGATCTCCCCTGACTCGGCGCCCATGGCTTTGGCTATGGTCCTTTTACTCCGGTTCAGGGCATCACGGGCGTTCAGACCTAGTATGTGGATTGAGGAGGGGTGGCCGTACTCTGTAGTGAGGTATGGGGTCATGGCCTCCAACACTTCGGGGGCGACCATTGTTGTGGCCCCGTTGTCGAGGTAGACGATACGGTTCATTCGAAAGGGTCTCCTATCCTAAGGAGGTCGCTATCTCTCGCACAGCAGAGAGGAAGGTCTCCACATCCTCCTCCGTGTTATAGAGGTAGAGGGATGCACGTACAGACCCAGATGGAGCGTGAATAACCTCCTTCATGACCGGGTAGGCGCAGTGATGGCCAGATCGCACCATCACGTTCGCCGAGACATCCAAAGCCAAGGCTACGTCGTGGGGATTCAGGTCAGCCACATTGAAGGATAGGACCCCTACCCTATGCCTTGGCTCAGGCCCATACACCTTCACCTTTGGAATCTCTGAGAGGCCCTCGTACATACGCCTCACGAGGCGCTCTTCGTGGTGGCGAATCTCATCCATCCCGATTCCGCGCAGGTAGTCCACCGCCCTTCCGAGGCCAATGGCCTCGGCAATAGCTGGTGTCCCCTCCTCAAACCTCTCTGGGCTCTTGGTCAAAGTGTAATACTCCAATCCCACATCCTTGATGGTGCCTCCGCCGATCGCTAAAGGCTCTACCTTGTCCTCTAACCCCTTTCTCATGTAGAGGATGCCTGAACCTGTCGGACCGCACATCTTGTGGCCGGAGAAGGCTAAGAAGTCGCAGTCTATGTCTCGAACGTCCACTCTCATATGTGGGACGGACTGGGCTCCATCAATTAGGACTAAGGCCCCACGGCGGTGAGCCAATTCAGCCACCTCTTTGACCGGAGTTATTACGCCTAGTACATTCGAGGCATGAGTCAAAGCCACCAGTCTCGTCCTCTCATCAATGGCCTCCTCGAAGTCGTCTAGGCTGAGAAACCCCTTAGGATCGGACCTAACAACCTGCACATCGACCCCGTGTTTCTCCTTAAGCCTCAACCAGACCACATAATTGGAATGGTGCTCCAGCACCGTAGTCACGACACGGTCGCCCGCATGCCAGTCGAGGCCCGAGGCGATAATGTTGATTCCCTCGCTGGTGTTCTTCGTCATTATGATCTCATCACTATGAGCGGCGTTGATGAATGATGCCACCTTGCCTCGGGCGGCCTCGTATTCGGCGCTGGCTCGTTGGGAGAGGCGGTGTACGCCCCTCTCGATGTTGGCTCGGTACTGGTGGTAGTATTCGAGCATCTTGTGTAGGACGGGTTCGGGGGTGAGGCTTGAGGCGGCGTTGTCGAGGTAGATGATTCCTGAGTCGAGGATGGGGAAGTCCTTCCTGATTGCTTCGACGTCCATCTTCTTTCCCTTCATGCTTCAACTGAATCGGAAGATATCGTTTGACGAGATAGCGTTCCCTATTAGGGAACAGAAGCCTATAAAGGTCGCCAAAAGGGCTACGCTGAGACTCTATCAAATCTTCGAGATGCGAAGGGTAGAAATCTCCTCTTGCGGCATCTTCTCGACGGTGAGCGCTCCTGAGACAGCTCCACGCCTATAACTGACTGGAACTTGCTCCCCCTTGGCGTCGGAGTACCTCGCTGTCAACCTAGCGGCTGCGAGCAGCGCTTTCTTGCTCGGTCTTCCTTGAAGAACAGTCATGGGGCTACCGCAGTTGGGAACCTCAAGATACGTTAATTTTCCATCGTCGAAGCTCAGGAGAGTCTTGTTCTCGGCCTCGTCTCGGCCGACGATTATCTTGTTCTCTCCGAGGCGGAAGTGGCGCCCGACTTTGAGGAGGGCGATTTCTCGCAGGCGGACTCTGCGGCAGTGGTTGAAGAGGTCACGCAACTTGATAGCGAACTCCTTGTCGGTTAGGAGACAACCTCCGGCGGGGCATGGGTAGTCGAAGATTCCTAGGCTCTTGGCGAGGGCTATCTGGGGCTTCCTGCTCCGACCCTTGATGTCCAGTAGCTTCTCCCTATTCACCCATCCTTTGAGTTCGGCCTCTGTGGGTGGTAGGAGCTTGGCTGAGAGGGGGCGGAGAATCTTGCCTTCGAGGCCTGATTCCTTCTGGATAGTCTCGAGGGCTTTGCGGTGCTGGGACATGGGGCGTTCGCCCAAGACCTCGCCGGTGAAGAGGAACTTGGCACCTACCTTCCTCGCAAAACTCTTCGCCTTTCTGAGCATGAAGATCCTGCAGTCGATGCAGGGGTTCATCCCCGAGCCGTAGCCGTGCTTGGGGTTTCGTAGCATTCGAAGATAGTCGTTACCTCCTACGACCATGTGTAGGGGGACGCCGAATTTGGCGGCGACCTCAGAGGCCTCGCATCTCCCTCTCCTGTTGCATTGGCAGAAGGGGGACCTGAAGTTCAGGGCGGCTACGTCGATGCCTTGGTCTAGGATGAGCTTGACCGCCAAGGTGCTGTCGAGGCCCCCGCTCAGGAGACCCACCGCCCTGATCCGCCGCATATCCATTAGTGTGGTACTAGGAGACGGAAGAATATATCGTTCTTGACGAGTCTCTTCTGTCTGACTCCTCTTCTAAACGATGGCTGCGTATTCGAATCGGCTTCATTCAAGCGCGCGATGAATCTCGCCGTTTACCCTTTTTTCTCCTTGGCTGTTTGCTGATCTAGTCTTTTGTTGATTGCCTGTAGCTGTTTCTGCAACTCACTTA
>Ga0315312_1000508_pt1 | contig 44175 bp, 38 predicted proteins | sample TDP7_MG_FD_203629 | JGI IMG/M metagenome (GOLD analysis project Ga0315312, IMG submission 203629) | Freshwater sediment microbial communities from Lake Towuti, South Sulawesi, Indonesia - TDP7 | ecosystem: Environmental > Aquatic > Freshwater > Lake > Sediment | place: Indonesia: South Sulawesi... | reverse complement strand
AACAGATGTTGACGATAAAGCCAAGGTGGCTTAGGATGTGGGATAGGAGTAGCCATCAACCTTCAACTATGATAGGGACATCCTCCCAGGTTTTTACCAGCCCTTTTTACTGAAGATTACCGGGACAGTCTGCAGTAATATGTACAGATTCAGAAACAACGATCTTCTCTGGATATAAAGGTAGTCATATTTGAGCTTGTGCTCAGGTTTCAAATCGTAAAAACTCCTTATCTGAGCCAGTCCAGTTAGGCCAGGCTTCACCGTTAATCTTATTCCCTGCAATGCTTTGTGCTGGCTTACAAAATACGGTCGCCCAGGCCCCTCTAAGCTCATATCGCCCCACAATACGTTAAATAGCTGGGCAAGCTCGTCCAATCGGGTTTTCCTAAGGATACTACCTATCGGCGTCACACGAAGATCGTCCTTAGAGGCAACTTGGTACCTCCGTGGTCCTCGGCGGTAATCTATCGACAGGTAAAATCCTTTCTCATCCCCAGCCAACTCACCTCCAGATATACGCAGATTCGGTTTTTGTCACTGGCAGACCCTCAGACAAGCTGACTTGCTTGTTAGAAGCATCTAAAAACAAACCATATAACACCTATCCAGAAGAACACACCTAATAACATCGCTACTACCAGACCCCAGTTAAACTGTCTTAAAGTGGGCCAAGTAGGCCAACCATGTCGAGTCGCCTGCCCTGACAAGCTCGGTCGCGTTTTTCTAACCATTCTATATCCTTTTTTTCTTCTATCATGTCTCGGTCTCCCCCAATTAGCGACCAGCGCAACCCACAAATTTAGCAGGCTGAACGACCGTGTAGCATTATTTTGAGCGATGGTTTATACGTGCTGATTCTTCTTGCCGACAGAAATTTGCTCTGCACTGGAAGAGACAAAATTGAGTCCACATTATTCAATTTCTCATCGTCTTGCCCAGCGATACCGATTATCGCACTATTCGGTCACCATTTCCATTTTGTTCCGCTTATGCCTTTTTCCAATTGGCAAGATGTCTACAGTTTTGCCCTCCGGCAGAAACTCATCCTTTCTTTCCTCGTAGATTGCATTGGCTTCTTCGTAGGCTTCGCGCTGGCCTATGTCTATCCAGTAGTATGGCCTATCGGAACGATAGGCCAGAACTTTTTCCCCTTTTTCAAGCAATCTGTGGATTAATGTTGGAAGGTCCATGTAAACATTGGGCTCAATATAATTTATTACTTCTGGCTCATATACATAAATCCCCATGCTGTCGTTGAATGTGTACGTAGGCTTCTCTAAGTAACCTACTACTCTTCCGTCTTCAGCAAACTCAACAATGCCCAGATTCATTTTGACTTTCTTGCTATAGACTGCGATTGTCAGCAGAGCACCATTTTCCTTATGAAAGGCCATAAGTTTTGAATAGTCAAGGTTGGTTAATATATCACCGTTCATAACGAGGAAGCTTTCATCAAGGTCCGGTATCAAGGCCACTGGTGCTGCCGTGCCCAAAGGCATGTGCTCCCTGACGTATCTAATCGTTACATCCTTGGGAATATCACTATTTGATTGAAAATAAGCCCGAATAATCTCAGCGAGGTAACCGACTGAAAGTACTATCGTCTTGAAACCATAGAAAGCAAGCTGCTTTATGATAATTTCAAGAATGGGCCTGCCTCCTACCGGAAGCATTGGCTTGGGGAATACTGTCGTATACGGCACCAGTCTAGTACCTCTGCCACCAGCTAGTATTACTGCTTTCATATAGCGTACCTCCCTGTCTCAAACCGATTCAAATTCTCGGATATCCACTGAATGGTTTTTCTTAACCCTTCATCCAGCGATATTTTAGGCTCCCAGTGAAGTATTTCTCTGGCCTTACTGTTGTCGCAAATAAGCCTTTCCACCTCGCTTTTCTTTGGGCGAATGCGAGCAGGTTCGCATTCGATTTGGACATCTTTTCCAAGGATAGAACTTATTCTCTTGACCAGATCCCTTATTGAGAGCTCTTGCCCACTGCCAACGTTTATAGTCTGTCCCACGGCGTCTTGACACTGGCCTACTCTGAGAAAAGCGTCTATGATATCCGTAACGTAGGTAAAATCTCTGCGAGGTTCCAGCGAACCTAATTTGATTTTCTCACTGGTCAAAGCCTGCGTAATAATGGTGGGGATTATGGCTCTGGTTGATTGCCTTGGACCATACGTGTTAAAAGGCCTCAGTATCACTAACGGCAACGCAAAGGAGCGGTAATAGCTCTCTGCTAACTTATCGGTGCCGATTTTCGTAGCTGAATATGGGGATTGTCCTTGCAGAGGATGTACTTCATCGATGGGAGCATACTGGGCGGTTCCATATACTTCGCTAGTGGAGGTATGAATTAGCTTCTCTACCTGGTGGTCCTTGCAGGCATTTAAGATGTTCGAGGTTCCAACAACATTAGTTTGAACAAAGTCCGAGGGATTGAAATACGAATACGGAATGCTTATCAATGCCCCTAAATGAAAGACGATTTCAACTCCGCTTACGGCCTTTGCAACAGCTTGGGGGTCTTTAAGATCACCCCAAAAGATGTCTATGGATACTTGAATATCTTTTGGGAGGCACTCTATTAAGCCTTGTCGTTTCTGGGAATTGTAGCGAAGGAACGCTCTTACCTTTGTTCCAAGTTTGACCAGCTCTTCAGTCAGATGACTGCCAATAAAGCCTCCTGCCCCTGTAACCAGCACTTGTTTGCCTGCGTAGAATTGCATGTTCCTTTGGCTTAGATTACTTACTCAAAGCTCGGCCGCGCTATCTAAACAGCTACCGGAATGAAGTTAGCCAACATGCGTGGATCTTGTTTGCCCGGCGCAAAAATAGGGGAATGGCATTCGATATGCTTTAACTCTTGACCGTTGGCGTATGCAAACGCATACGGGACTTTGTGTTCTCTGTTAGGAATACTGCAGGAAATAGATTGTGGCTCCTTATAGTCTGCCATTCTATCTTCAATCTCTTTTGGCAGAGGGACTAACTTTCCGAAGGATATTCTTTTCAGATACTCTTCCCCTTTCATGGTTCTTGGCACTAAATTAAGAGCAACCGCACCCCTTTTCATAGAACTTTCTTATACACGTTATTACATACTCAATCTGCTCATCAGTAACCTCAGTATTCATTGGCAATGATACCATTTCCTTTGACATCCTTTCGGTTACCGGCAGTCTGAAGTGTTGCAATCCGAGGGCCTTGTGCTTATGCAGCGGTTTAGGCCAAGAGATTAGAGTTTCAATGCCATTGTCGCTAAGGTATTTCGCTAAAGCATTTCTGTTCTTAGCTCTTATTACGTAGTTCTGGTATACATCAACGTATGGTGTGTTGCAATTCGGTTCCGGTGGCAATTTTATCTGTGGCACGTCTGCCAATCCCGTGTGGTAAATATTAGCAACTTTCCTCCTCCTTTTTATCCATTCGGAGACATGTCTGAGTTTAACATTAAGTACAGCCGCATGGAAATTGTCCAACCGACTATTATATCCATAGCCCAAAAGACGACCATTCTTTCGATCTTGCCGATGGTCTCTCAGATACCGTATGTTATCAGCGATGCTCTTTTTGTTAGTAACAGCAATTCCGCCATCGCCGGTTCCACCGAGGACCTTCATTGGGTATAGACTGAAGCACCCAGCAGTGCCGAAAGTACCGGCCTTTTTGCCTCTAAAGGTTGCACCAAGAGCTTGGGCGGCGTCCTCTATCAGAAACAAGCCATGTCTTCTTGCCAAACTCGTCACTCTGTCCATATTACATACACGGCCGTTAAGATGAACGGGTATGATAGCTTTTGTTCTCGGAGTTATTGCCTTCTCAAGTTGACTTACATCCATGTTATAGTCTTCTGCGACATCTACAAGAATAGGAGTTGCTCCCGTAAAGACAATCGCGGCCACGGTTGCAACAAAGGTATGTGCAACAGTAATGACCTCATCCCCTTTACCTATACCGCAGGAAACAAGAGACAAATAGAGGGCATCTGTTCCACTGTTTAGGCCGATAGCATATTTGACCCTGAGGAAATCGCATATGTTCTGCTCAAACTTCTTGAGGTCCCCGCGGAGGATCAGATCTGCCCGCTTGAACAAGACATCTTCAATAACGGGCCAAAGTTCCTTCCTCAGGCTTTGATAGTGCCGCGGAAGGTCTACGAAAGGTACCCTGTAGGCCATGACTTCTCCTGTAGTCTAACAGGTCTCTTGCTGCCAAGACAATCTGCTGGACTCTTGGATAAAAACACTTTTCGAGTGAAGAACTCGCCGGAGCTGGGGTGTCAGGCAGGGTAATCCGCGCCACAGGTGCCCGCAGGCAATCGAAGATATTCTCAGCCACACAAGACGATATCTCCGCCGCAACGCCGCAAGTCTTCCATGTTCCATCTGCGATGAGTAGTCTGGCAGTCTTGGCTACCGATGCAAAAAGAAGCTCCGTGTCAAGCGGTTTCAATGAGCGTAGGTCAATGACCTCTGCGCTTATGCCTTCTGCCTGCAAGATCTCACTTGCCCTCACTGCTTCCCATACGAGATACGAGGTTGCTACGATCGTTATGTCGTCACCTTCTCTACTTACAATTGCCTTTCCAATTGGCACCTCATAGACGTCTTGCGGCACCTGGCCCTGGTTCTCATATAACCAGCGGTCGTCTATGTAAATCACCGGATTGTCATCCAAAATGCTGGCTATCAGCAGCCCTTTCGCATCGTACGCCGTAGAGGGCGCGACAAGCTTGAGTCCGGGAACATGCATAAAAAGCGCAGCGAGATTCTGCGAGTGCTGAGCAGCCTGTTCACCGCCTCGATTTACTATCCCTCTGATGGTCACAGGCACGTTTACCCTGCCTCCGAACATATAATGCCAGCTCGCAGCGTGGTTCACTATTTGGTCCATAGCAAGATACATGAAATCCATCCGGGGATGGACAACTACTGGCCGCATACCCGCCAACGCCGCGCCAATCGCGATACCAGTTATCCCGTTCTCTGCGACTGGTGGGTCTATTACCCTGTCTGGACCGAACCTCTCGTACAGGCCACTCATACTTCGGCCTACATACCACGGGCTGTTTACCCCCACGCCCAGCACAAACACATTGTCATTGCTTTCCATAATCTGATGAAAAGCCTCGTTAATCGCCTCAACATACTTAATCTTTCTGGTTTGAGGCTTACTTTTTGTACACATTCTCTTGTAATTCATTCCTATTAGGGCAAGTACTTCGCCTAGCCAACTCATAGGCATGTGCTACTTCATGCTCGATCTCAGTTCGGATTTCGTCCTTCTTTTCTGTGTTCAGGGTTTGCCTCTCAAGGAGCGCTCGTTCCAGCTTCTTGATAGGGCATCTCTTTTTCCATTTATCTACTTCTTTTCTCGTTCGAAAACCAACATCAATGTCATCCCAAGGACCGACGTGCGCCCGCCATCGGTAGGTTCTGCACTCTATGAAGAATGAACCTTGTTTAGATCTAGCATATTCAATAGCTTTTCTTGAAGTCAAGTAAACCGCTACTACATCGTTTCCGTCCACACGTAGGGCAGGAATTTTGAACGTTCTGACTCTTTGCCAAATATTATCTGCGGGTTGTCTAAATCTTAACGGCAAGTGGGTAGAATAGAAGTTGTTCTCACAGACAAACACAATTGGCAGTTTTTTCAATGAGGCAAAACTTACAGATTCATAAAATACGCCTTCATCCGTAGCGCCGTCACCAAAAAAAGATACAATAATGCGATCGCTATTCTTCAACTTCATGGCCATAGCACAACCCACCGCCAAAGGGATAGTGCCACCCACTATGGCGCTGGTGCCTAAAATCCCAATCTCTGGCGCCACAACGTGCATTGAGCCGCCCTTGCCTCGTGAACACCCTGTGGCTTTCCCAAGCAGTTCTGCCATCAAACCATTCAGGTCTCCACCTTTGGCGATATAGAACCCGTGACTGCGATAAGTTCCAAAGGCGTAGTCGTCTTTCCGTAGATTTGCGCACACACCAGCGGCTATCGCTTCTTGCCCAATATACAAATGAGTTGGGCACTTAATTTCTCCGGCAAGAAGAAGTTCAGCAACCCTCTCTTCAAACATGCGAATTTTCATCATGTTCGCATAAAGACGTAAAAGGGTATCGCTGGAAACTTGCTCGTGTTCTTTCATGGTCTTTTTGTGTGGTTCAGCAGGACCTTTAACGTTTCGAATAGTATCCTGATGTCTACCCAGAATGAACCATTTTCGACATAATCCAGTTGGAGCTTGATTTTGTGCGGCCTGATATTTTCCGCGTAATACTTTTCGGGATCCTCCCCATTTACGGAGGCTTCAGCAAGAACCTTGCCTTCATCAGAATTCCAAATGGATGCCCAGTCGGTGATACCGGGCCGAACGGAAAGAATCGCTTTCTCTTGTTCAGTGAACATCTCGGTGTAATACTTTACCTCCGGCCTGGGTCCGACAAATGACATATCTCCCTTCAATACATTTACCAGTTGCGGTAGCTCGTTCAGTTTGTATTTTCTCAAGAACTTGCCGACCTGTGTAATGCGGCAATCGTTATCTGCACACGAATGTCGACCATGCGTTTTATCCGCATCGCCATACATTGTCCTAAATTTGTACATTTTGAACAATTTTCCATCTCTACCAACTCTTTCGCATTTGTAGAAAGCAGACCCCTTTGAACGCCATTTGATCAATACGGCAACAAATATAAACAAAGGTGATAGGATCAAAAGACCTAAAGATGACAGAGAAATGTCAAAAAGGCGCTTTAACATTTGTTTATTATTGCTGGCCCCTGGGGGGGCTGGCTTGGAATTCTTTACAGGCTGAGAAAGCACAAGCACGACTTGCCACGCGAACCATCTGACCATTGGCAGTCTAAGTAGTAGCGCGTCTACTTTTTCCAATATTGTCAACACGATGCCAAACCCCCGAAGTCTGCAAAAAGGGATGGCTGTCAGCGTGGCCAGATGGAAGAACCTCATCTCGACCTTATGAAAATAGCGCATAGCCAAATCGAGGTCTTTTTTGCGCAAAATGTGGCCCATTTCCCAAGGTGTCCTTAGATGAGGCGTCAACTTTCTATAGAGCTGTATGACGGGATTGTATGCGAGCGGTTCAACACAAATGAGCTCACCATCAGTTTTTAGAACCCTGGCCAACTCTGAGTAGGCATTGCCTATGTCAAGGTGATGCAGAACGCCGCTAGCACAGATTATGTCAAAGTAATCGTTGTCAAAAGTCAAGCTCTCCGCGTCCATCACTAAAAACGAAGTCCGTTGCTGAACGCTGGCTGCCGTAGCATCTTCTCTACAGTTTTTAATAGATACGGGTGAAATATCTATGCCGACGGCGCTGGCGCCGTTTTGAGCAGCCAAAATAGCATTAGCTCCATTTCCGCATCCGTAGTCGAGTACCCTTTTATCTTTGGCTCTTTCCTTCACCCAACCCTGGACAAACCTCCTACTGCCACGGGCAACAGAATAGAACCTTTTGCTGGCCATACGACGCTGCTTAGCGAGTTCACATTCACCACTTTCACGGTGAGGCTCTCTGCTTCTTACTATATCTGTCAATTCTCGATCTATTTGTTTGCGGTCGCCCCAGCTCATCAGATGTTATTCCCTTTCTTGCTTTGACCCCGCTTTTTGGCGCGGTTGATTACATGGCAATGAGCAAAACTGTTTTTCGATAGTAAACGCACCAAGAGCTCTCATACCCAATCTCCTTTTCCGAATGCCCTTCCCATAAAGGATAAAACCGGCTTTTTCTACGAGCCGTCTGGACGGAATATTACCCTCTCTTACGATGTACCAGAACCTGCGGTTTGGTTCCTTATATGATTCAAGAATTTCGTGGATTACGTAGGAGGCTATTCCTTTTCTGCGATGTTCGTTGTGTGTCCAGCAGGGACCGATTTGCAGGTCATTCTTGCCCATAAAGGGAGTTCTGAAATACTTTGGCAAAACCACGGAATAATGTACGACTTCCTCGCCGTGCTTTACAAAAAAGACTACGTAGTGAGCACTGCCAAATAATTTGAGCAGCTTTAGAGCCGACCAAGCAAAGAATGGTGCCTTAGCTGAAAACTTAGGCACTGGTCGCTGCAGCGTAGGCTTCCAAACTTCGACAAGGTACTGCTGGTCTAACGATGTCTCCGCGTGACCTTCATCATGTGGCCTCGCAACGTAGAACATGTATGGCTCAACGCCGTTGGCCTGTTCCAGTGTCATGACGGTCGCTTGCCCAGGAGCTTGATCGCGCCCCAAATTGAGCCCAAGCCATAACATATATGAAGGGCCGCAAATATTATCGGCATTACAAATAAGAGACGATGGTCTCGCTCCCTCCTGGCGATTCCGACAGATGAACATACGTTGAGGAGAGCATACGCGCCAACGATAGCAAGAAATGCCCACCCGAAAATCCGGGATAGAAGCGATAGCGCCGCCGTGCCGATCAAGCTCATCACAAAAGCCAAAGGAACCAGGTGCCTCCACGAGACCGGCATGATTGTAGTAAACCTGAACGGATATGTGGCCCAAATACCATTTCTGAAATTATTCGCACAAAAGGACCGGAAATCAGACCGGGCATAATAATAACTAACGATATCGGGGGCTAAAAGAATTTGGCCTCCTGATTTTCTAAGCCTGAGGTTAAATTCCATATCCTGCGTGTTTGGCAAGCTTTCGTTAAAGAGCCCCACCTTCTCAAATACCTGCTTCCTATAACAAATCCCGAAGGCCGTATCGACCCATTTGGGGGCACTCGTACCCGTCTTGTGGGCAGAATTGCCCACGCCAAAACGATGCGATAGCGCGATACATATTGATTTGCCTATGAAGCCATCATTCCTGGGCACTGTTCTAATTACGCCTCCAACCGCATCCGCATTAAATTCCTCCATATACGTTATGGATTTCGAGATATGGTCCTGTTCATAAGTAGCGTGCGCATCCATTCGGATAACCATTTGGCCTTTTGCATTCTTGGCGCCAATGTTCAGTGCACAAGGAGTAATTCGTCTGGGATTATCCAAAAGCTTGATACATTGATACTTCTGAGCGTATTCACGTACAATTTTCCTCGTAGCGTCTCCACTATTGCCATCGACAACTAAAACCTCAAGCCGGTCTTTCGGATAGTCATTTGCCATTATGGAATCAAGACATCTCCCAATGAATCTTTCCTCGTTGCGACATGGGACAATGATGGATACAAAAATCGAATCATTCATACTGAAGAACCTTGTTCTCGATTTTATGTGCAGCTGCTGTTAGGCCAATCAGAACCCACCAGTTTTCATTGAGTGTCACCGGGACAAATACATCGTGGAACAGTGCACCGACACAAAGTCCAGCAGTAGCACAGAGTGTTGCGCTGCTAACAATCCTGCTAATGCGAAGTTGACTCTTTTTTAGGACTCTCGCAGATACAAAGATTATCATGACGAGTAACCAGAGGAATGCTATTAGTCCCAAAAGACCCGACTCAATGAGGACTCTTAAGTAATGATTATGAGCCTCGGTAGCCTTTAACGCTCCAAGATAGCCCAACGAACCTTTTCCATATCCTAGAAAAATACGGTCAAAGACCTCATGCAATAGCGGTTGCCAGATCTCCTGCGCCTGTTCGACAATTCTACGCTCCAGTCCTGCGAGGGAAACACGTCCTTTCGCCACAAGAAAACCCAGGTCACTCGCCACTAATAGCGCTACGGTGAGGACAATGAGCAACAAGCATATAAGCTTGAACTTCTTTTTTAGGTTAATTAGAATAAACAGTAATGTTATGCCAATCCCAGTACTAAGCAAGGCTACCCTTGAAAAACTAGCAGCGAGGGCTGCAAAAAAAGTCACACAGAGGGCACCATATAAGCACCTCCTGTAGATACCCTGGGAAAAGACAAAGAAGGCCATGCTCAACAGTGTAATCAACATAAAGAACCCACCTGTAGCGAGTGGGGACGCTTCTCCCATGAGGTGAGGTCCGTAGGAATCTAATAAGTTGGTATAGTGAGGCACGCCAGAAGGCAACTCTGCCCGTACCAAGAACAAGGGACGAAATTGCGATGTGACAATTTGAAGCCCGATCCATACCGCGTTGAGCGACCCTGTAACCAAAAGAAAAAAACTCGCGAGTCTAAGGTCTGGTTCTGAAGCAATCCAGTTTGCAACGAACAAAAATACAAGAAAGTACTCAACTTCTTTCGAAAAATAGAGAACGGTTCTGATTGAGCTAAGTTCGAGCGTCATCATAGCAATAGCGCTAGTCAAGACCACTATTGCCGTGTAGATTCCAAAACTCGTGAACAGCTCCGTTAGGTAAATGCGCGGTCGCACAAAAAGGTAAAGCAACCAGAACGACAAGACCGCAACCAAGATAATGTCCTGAACCCTCAGGTCAAAGCGCCGACCAGGGACTGCGATTGGTATAGGAATTCGTGGCGAGAAAGCCATGGCCGCAATAAGAAGTAATACGGCAATTCGTCTTTCAAAAGAACGTGTCTGCACAGTATTCGGCAGCCTCCTTCATAAAATTAGGAATTCTTCGTGATTTAAAAATATTCGTGGTAGCATGCTGCAGGTGCAAAACCTCCAATCTTGGGTCATAAAGGATGGTTAGTCCCAGGCGTTTCACTGTCTCGGCAATGAAGATTTCCTCGCCGTAAAGGAAAACGCTGTAGTCCAAAGTACCACCACAGGTGAAATATTTTCGATTGTATATGACAAACGAAGCATGCGGGGCATAAATCTGTTGTGGCAACCGAACCTTCTCCTCTGAAGATGCTTTTGAGCGAGGCCCAGCAAAAGTCGACATGAATTGAATTTTATTTTTAACTAATCCCAAAACTTGGTAGGTCATCAGTAGAGGGTAATATCGAAAAGCCCATTTATAGAAGTGCATACGGGCCCGAGTTGGGCGCTCTTTCATGAAAGGGTTTAGGTCCCTTCCCGAGGCACCAGAAATAATTGCTGGAGCTACAACCGCGTGTTCGCTCGTTGAGTATAAGGCGCACAGATTCGACAGAAAGTCAGCCCGTACGAATTGCATATCAGTGTTACATACGATAACCCAGTCCGGTAGTGGGAATTTCTTAGTATACTCACGAAGCCCCCACGCTGCACCACCGTAATATCCTAAGTTTTTCCCGGGATGATACAGGCATATCCGTTCATTGGTGCCCGCCTCATCCCACAATGCCCCTTCTGCCACAGGTGTCTCGCTATTATCAACGATGACCACCTTCTGGTCACAAAGACACTTTTGCCCAAGCAACTGTCGAACAAAACGTAATGTTTGTTCGTCATTGTGATAGTTCACGCAGATTGTCAGAATTGACGGAACTGCCATACTACCTTCGGTCTCTTTTTGACGCGATCAGCAAGATTCCCTCCCCTACATCTCTCTTAAGTCGGAGCAACATATGCTGGAACATTTGAAATGCCAGCCCTTCAAGGCGTAAACGGCGGCTCAGAAACTTAGGGAAGCCTCCCGGAATAGCACCATCCCTATGAATCAACCGGCTGGCGTACCATCTCTCCCACGCTGAGCGCGCTGTCGTGCGTAATATCTCAACCCGATATCCTATTTGGTCAGCACAAATCCTAAGCGTCCTTGGGGAGAAAATATACAAATGTCTCGGGGGGTCAAGGCCATGCCACGACTTGCGAAACAACTGGTGCCCTAGGCTGTCGATGTTGGGAGTGGTAAGGACCAATTTGGCGCCGACCTTCAGAATCCGGAAGGCCTCCCGGAGTAGTCCCATGGGGTCATGGGTGTGCTCAATGACATCATGCACCGTTAGAGCGTCAAAGAAATCACGCGCAAAATCGGCATCTTCCAATCTACCTGTTATAATAGCCCCGCCCAGCCGCTCCCTAGCAATCCTCGCAGCTCTTGCATCCGGCTCGACACCCGAGATCTCCCACCCGAGGTTTTGCATCAGAGCCAAAAAGTGTCCATTCCCGCAACCCACGTCCAGAAGCTTACCGTTCCGACGTTCAGTGAGCCACATAACGCTGGAGCCAGCAATTTCTTTGGCCATTGGCAGTAACGCTAAAACCCTTCCCATCAGACCGAAACCTTGCTGGCCTGAAGGCATCTCATAGCCAAATTCGGTCTTGACCAGAGACTCCTCTACCCTGCGTTTCAAAGAAGCCAAAAACGATTGTCTGTCCTTTGCTATATCGTGTGTGTAATAGTTCGCATAGACTTTCGATATATCTTCAATTACTGGGCGTGGGCTCAGCCAGACAAGCCCATCCTGCGGGCACCGAAGATGCGACCAAACACCCGGAGCGTCAAACAGACGGTCGCGCATGCCTTCGTAAAGTGGCACGCCCTTTGTTCCACACAGCAAGCAGGTCTCTATGTCCTCCACTTGAATTCCCTCGTTGAATCGCAACGTTACCGCCTCCGGTACTTTCTTAATCGGCTAAAGAGGGAGAAGATTCAATTCTTATTAGCCTTGCAATTTGTCTTAGCCAATCCATTTTTAATGACCACAAAATTGATAAATAAACTAGACCAACAAGAACTTCGAAGAAAATCAGGTAATGAAACGTAGAAATGAGAAACGACTTGGCAAATATTGCCATACCGCCCAATAAAATGTTAACCAAAATAGCTATCCATAAACAATTCCAATCTTCAATTATGCTTTCAGGGTATATGCTTCTCACCGAGGCGTAACTCAGAATTCCTAAGCAAACCATCGCTACAGTGAACGCAACACTCAGACCGACTATAGGAGAAAAGGCTTTTACCAAGAATAGCAATATGGCAGCAAGAGTCACAAACACCCCAAAGCATATGAATAGATTTATCGCGTTTACAGGTTTAACCTTAGCCGCATCCAAAATACTTCTCATTGCCACATAGAAAGCGTAGAAAACTATCGAAATAAATATTATCCGCATAACAGGAATGGCGGGGGAGAATTCGGCTCCCAGCCAATATGTCACTATTACATCAGTGAATATCAGGACTTGAACACAGAGAAAGCTGAAAAATTGCAGGACAGCCGCGACGAGCAGATTTACATTTTGTCTTATTGTCTGGTGACTTCCTCGGGCTATCAAATTACTTACCTTCGGAAGAAGAATAGTGCCCAGTGGAGCAATTGTTGCTCCTGCCGTAGTCAACAAGCTCTGGCTAACTGCGAGGTAGCCCACATCTTCAATAGGGGCAAAATGTGCGCCAATAATCGGTCCCAATGAAAAAAGCCCGGCTAAGGCAAAATCACCCGGAACTCGGGGCAGGGAATAGCAAAGCAACTCCTTCAACGAACTTTTGAATTGCGGCTTTTCGATACTACCAAATACGTCTTTCACAAAGGACAAGAAGAAAAGGGAGCTTATGATCAGAGTACTAAATCCTGTCACTGTCAATAATCCTTGTACGGTAATATTGCGAAAAACGACAAGAATAACAATGGGAACTATTGCTAAGTTTGTTATCTGAAGTGAATTGAAAGTCCTTACGAGTAGTCGCCCACACGAGTAGGAATAGACCAGAATGTGGAAAACTAACCCCAACAAAAAGACTGAAAAGGGTAGAACTAAATTAGCATAATCGATATCGCCAAAGAATATCTTGGCAAAATGTCTCTTAAAAACATTGATAATGAGCAAAAAGGCACAAGTGAAAGTGACGGCTACCAGCCCAGCCGAGCTAATGTAAGCACGTCTCTGATTTTCATCTTGTGACATTGCTATATAACGCGGCAGCCCGACACCCAGCCCCAATATTAGAAGTGGCCAGAACAAACCGATCGTCCTTCTTACCAAAGAATACTGCCCTACCCCCTCCGCCCCAAGATTCTTTGCAATCAGCCGATAGATCAGAAAGAATGACGCAAGCACTATGGCTTCGGTCACAAATGTTAGAGAGATGCTCTTGAAAATAGGCCTTAATCTTATCGCTTTCATTGCGTCAAAGGCGCTCTTTGCGAGAACAATTCCAGACTCCGTCCTCGTCGGTTGCGCAGGCACCAACGGCAAGAACCGCCTCTACCCTTTGATACTGCCCCAAAATCCGAGGGACCGTATGAACAGATCTCTCACCAACAAGATTTACTCCCTTTGAGCACTTTGAGATTCTCGGGAGCATGGTTGGTTTTCTCGCGCCAGCTTTCTCCTCTGCGTAGCAATAATCTTCCTTCTGCTTTCAAGCTGACCCAAGCCAGCGTTGTTAAGATCGTCACTATGGCTTTCAGAAAACAATCAGCAGTGGGGAAATGCCGCGCACCAGACGTGAACTTTCCATTTTGGCTTGGTGCGCTCGATGCTTGAGCTTCCGGATTTTTCAGCCATCTTTTGGCCGGAAATGTTATCTGCTCCATATCACAGTCCCTTGTGACTTGGACAAAACTACGAGACTCACAACGCGGCTGACTCGGACAAGACCGCGATCCGGATATGGGCAACCCACCAAATAGGATTGGATTCCCCCCGCCCAAATCCATCACCTTCCGTTAACTTTATGTTAATTCATCTCATGCCGCCGTCAACATGTTTCTGCGATTTTTTGGGCAAAATTTCACTACACGGCCTGCACACTGGTGAAGGATAAAAACCATGATGACCTTTGGAAACGGCTCCCAATGTAGACCAGCGGGTGCACCTGTATCGCCTTCGGCAAAGAAATTAAAAAACTTTGCCTTTTATCGGACCAGCGGGTAATTTTAGATAATTACAGAGATAACATACTACCGCGCGGGCCTTGCCTGGCAGCACATTTTTCTATTTTTCGCTAACATGGTAGCGAACCGGACATAGTCGATCTCCCTTCGGTTACAACATGTTGCGAACATTTGCAAACTAAGTTACCGCTAATTCCGACGAACAATCTCTGAAGCGGTCCGACAAAGCAGCGTATAATGTACCCCGAAATTCAGACCAGCCGGTAAGGTAGAGGTTGTCGTATGATTCGGTCGGCTTTTCGAGGAAGGAAGACGAATTATGGCACAACGAGCGAATTTCGAGAAGGACTTCAAGGCAAAAGTAGCAGTGGAAGCCATCAGAGGTGAAAAAAACCATCAACGACATAGCCAGCCTCTACGGCATTCATCCAAGCATGGTCAACAAGTGGAAGAATCTGGCTCTGGAGAGGCTGCCAGAGGTGATGCAAGACAAACATAGCAAGAAGCAACAGGACAGAGATTTTGATGAGGCTCGGTTGCACTAGACGATAGGACAGATGGCGGTAGAGATTGATTTGCTGAAAAAAAGTTGGTGCAATGCCGTAAGGCATGGCCAAGTCCATTGGGGCTGCAAAACCAGCAGAGATAATTGAGCGACAGAACCGCAAATTGAGCATCCGAAAACAGCGTGAGCTTCTGGGCAAAAATCGCAGCCGGCTGTACTACAACCCAGGATAGTTGACGATGAGGACCTTGCGATTATGAGCCTGATCGATGAGCAATACACCGAAACGCCCTTTTATGGGATTCGGCGGATAACCGGATATCTTCCCAGAGAAAACAGACTCGTTATCAATCCCAAGAGGGTGAGGCGTCTAATGGGTCTTGTTGCCGTCTATCCTGGGCCTAATACCTCAAGCCCCATCCGGAGCATAAGATCTATCCGTATCTTTTGCGCGATGTAACCATAGAGCGGGCTAACCAGGTCTGGTCAACGGACATTACCTACGTCCGACTGATAGCAGGATTTCTTTACCTGGTGGCGATACTGGACTGGTTCAGCCGATATGTCCTGAGCTGGTCGCTGTCAAATACTCTGGATACTCTGTTTTGTGTAAAGGCGTTGGAGCAAGCCCTGAGGATTGCCAGACCGCAAGTTTTTAACACTGACCAGGGCAGTCAATTTACCAGCAGGGATTTTACTTCAGGCCTGGAGCAGACAGGAGTAGCTATCAGCATGGACGGCCAGAGGGCAGGGTCTTTGACAATATATTTTCCGAGGGCTCTGGAGGACGGTCAAGTACGAGGGAGTTTACCTCAATGAGTACCGGGATAGCCGGCAGGCAGTTGATGGTTTGGACAGGTACTTTGATTTCTACAACAATCGCAGGCTGCACCAGAGCCTGGATTATCGAACCCCTGCTGAGGTGTACTTTGAAAATCGGTTCGGTTGCTTGGCTTTTGCTCCAAGCCAAGCAACTCAGGAACAGGTCCTATGTAGCGCCGCAGTTTTCACCTTGTAGAGAGCCAAATTTGGTCTGGACAGCCGGGAGTACTTAAGTTTACCACCCTGCGCTGTATTGAACAACCTTGTAGGTGTAACTCGACATACTGGGTATAGGGCTGGAATACATGCACTTATCGTGCAATGTCGAACTCCAAAGGTAGTGCTATCTCAAGACTTTTTTCGGTCTTCCTAACCTAACAATTTCTCACCGGCTCAACTCCGATTTCTGTTTCCTGTGTATCTGCCGTTCCAGTTACTCGCGGGCAGACGGCGGCGACTAATGCTTCGATTTGCTCAGGCACAAGAACGGTTGCATTGGCTGTTTCTATACTTCGAGTATCGTTCTCCGCATACAACGCCACAGGTGAAAATGACCAGCCCCCGGTCATCGCATATTAAAAGGCCAAACCGAAGCCCTTTGCTCTGCCGAACAATCACTCCTTTTGAAGTGAGCAGTTTTATTGCTTCTGTATCGCCGTAACCGAGCCGGCAGCTCGTCTCATCGCAATCTACAATAACTGTGGTTGAATCAGGTCCCAGACGGGTTACGGTCTTAATAATTGCCTCACTGACAGTTTTTCTGATTCCTGGTGCTACGTAGATAACTCGCCTCTTTGCGGAATTGATTTCCTCGCAGATACGTTCAACCTTAAGGCCCAAGAACCACATGATGAGTTCTCCGTTATTTGGATTAACAAAAAAGGGCACCGCTACATCGTGTCCACTTCAGGCCCGGCAAGGCCTTCCCGGAACACGCAAGCGATGCCCCTAAGCCCGCAGGCAAAGGAGCACCGACTCTTATACGTTTCCGATTTTGAGAGATTTCGCAGTTTCGGTTGGAACGCTAAAAGTTCAGTACTTAAACGCTATTTACTTGTCGCCCTTACAAAATTTTGGCGAGAGCTTACACAGAAAATTATAGCTCCTGCCCCGCTGACAAACAAGTAAAACAGAGGATAAATGTTGCCATCTGGGGCAAAAATACATAGAATTACGGGCATGGAAAAGCACAAGTCAAAGCGTTTGTTTTACCTCAATCTGTCAAACCAGGACTTTAGGACTGCATCGAGCTGCGGCTGGCCGTGAGGAATTGATGAAGAAATATGGCAAATCCGGAACATGTAGAGATTGTTAGGGCCGGAAGAGCGGCCATTGAGCAATGGGTCAAGAGGCAACCTCGGCTTGACAGTGACCACTGCTTAGACTTGAGTCGTGCTAAACTCGGCGGGATACGACTTGGTGGGGCTGACCTTAGATATGCGAACTTGAAAGAAGTCGATCTTCGATGGGCATACTTCAATGGAGCTAATTTGAGAGGGGCTTTATTGGATGAGACCGAATTGCAGGGAGCTAAGCTTATTGCTACGGATTTCCGGAGTTCGATTCTCCGAAACGTTGACCTGACACGGGCCACTCTTAAATCTGCCGATTTTGGGCGCGCATGTTTGCAGCACGTGGAATTTAATAAGTCCTACCTCCGTAACGCCAAGTTTCAAGCAGCATACTTAGAAGATTGCAAATTCAACGCCGCGACTCTGAATTGCGCAAGATTCCAAAGGGCTCGGTTGGTGCGAGTCGAACTACGCGATTCCTATCTGAGGAGAACACATATCAAATATGCAGACCTTTATAGGACAGATTTTACGAATGCTGACTGCACAGGTGCTCAATTTCAGCACGCGATCCTAAACACAGTACAATTTCTTCGTGCAAGGTTACGTAGCGCGAATCTGAGCGGAGCTACTTTATACGCGGTCCAAATAGACGAGTGGGATATCAAAGACGTGTTGTGCACGTATTTCTACGCAGGATATTTCGAAGATTTGAAATTTAGAAAGAAGAGAGTACCGAGGATAGGTTTTCTAGCTCATAGAGAGTTTGAGGACCGTTTCAAATCACGACCAATTATAGAGTTGATGTTTGAAAATGGCATGCCTGCTCTCGGTCCGGCAGCTTTGGATTTAGCTATAGAGCAGGCTAATCTGCAAAAACCAGCGGCTGGCCTAAAACTCTTGGACATTACTGCTCGTGGTGGAATACCGAGGGCGATCGTTGAAATTACCGAGAAAGTTTCAAAAGAAGATGCACTTGTGTTAGTAACGGTTTACTACGACCAAAAATTACAGCAAATGCAGAGAGAAATAAAGGACCTAAGAGAAGACAAACGATCATTGCTACAAATCGCTACTCAGCGAATGTTGTTGCCAGCGCTTGAAACAGGCCTCAAGAGAACCAGTAAGCCTGGGCGGAAAAGTAAGTATACGCCTGAGAAAATCAAAAATATGCGGGCTTCATTCGCTAAGCATCTCCAAGAAGAAAAGGGTGTAAAATATGCTTGGGATTGTGTTGCGGAGGAACACCATATCAAGAGTGGCAAAGCGGCAGAAATGGCGGTCCGCCGTCACCAGAAAGAGAACAAGTAACAAAACCGATTTGTTCTTAATGTTATTTATAAGACTCCCCAAAAACTTTTTTGTGTAATATCCCCGCCAAACGCGACTTATTGGCTGACAGCCCAGCACTACTGAAATAACAGGCCAAAATAATTTGTTCTCTCTTACGATTGCTCCAGACAATTGAATGAATTCTTTGAGGAGCAATCAAAATGAGCACACAAACCGAAAGCCAAACCTGCCAATTACTAACTGCACAAGCTCTGGGAGAAATGCTGTCCCTGAGTAAACGCCAAATTTTCAGGCTGACCAGTTGTGGCAAATTGCCCAGGCCGCTAAGAATTGGCGGCTCTGTCCGCTGGGCAGAAAGCACGATTTCGGCCTGGCTGCAAGCCGGTGCACCTGACCGAAAGACCTTTGAGGCGATGCAGGGGGCTGCAAAATGAGCGCTGAAAAGAAAACAGGCCACCTACTCTGCCAAGCAGGTAGCCCGACAGCTAAAATCACAGACGGATCATACGATAGTCCTGATACAGAGTCAAGCCAGAAACGCAGCACGCAAATCTCTGAGCGCCGGGCGCAGATGCCCCGCAAATATAGGGCGGTCTATGACAGGGCAGTTAGCGGCAAGAGCCTGAGGGCCGCCGTAAATAGCTTTTGCTTGGAGTGCTGTTATTGGCAAAGCAGAGAGGTTACGCTGTGCACGGACTTGGCCTGTCCGTTATGGGCTGTAAGGCCGTACAGAAGCTCAGGAAGTCCCGATGACGGGCAGTTTAGCGGCGCAGAATCTTCTAACTCTGAGGATCGGGAGTAATTTGGCCAGACAGCCTGGAATTTTGAATGACGGCTTGTGTAGTCAGAGCAAGGAAATTAGTGTGAAGAAGGTCATCAAGACCTACGACTATCTGGACGAATCCAGCAAGCTGTTATTTCAGACGGTTCGCTATGAACCCAAAGATTTTCGGCAGCGGAGGCCTGACCCTGATAACCCAGGGCAATGGCTCTGGAACCTGGACGGCGTGGAACCTGTTCTATATCGCCTGCCGGAACTGATAAAAGCGCCAATGCAGGACTGGGTTCTTATTCCAGAGGGGGAGAAGGACGCTAAGCGGCTCTATTGTGGGTTGGGATTTACTGCCACAACAAATCCAATGGGGGCGGGAAAGTGGCGCAGCGAATACAATGAGTATTTCAAGGGTCGGCTTGTAGCCCTCATACCTGATAACGATAAAGCGGGCAGAAGACACGCTGAGCAAGTCGCAAACTCATTATACGGAACAGCCGGTGAAATACGAATTGTAGAGTTGCCAGGCGTGCCAGAGAAAGGCGATGTGAGCGACTGGCTTGACAACGGACACAATAAGGCTGAACTGTTACAGTTAATCGACCAAGCGAAACCGTTTGACCCGAAAGTGGGAATTAGATGGGCAATAGACATATCTAAATTCAAGCCGATGACATCGGATGAGCTGCTTACGATACTTGGCCTGACAATTAAGCGGGACAACGAGAATAAGCTCATAACCTTTTTGTGCCAGCTTTCAGCATACACCGAAAGCTCACAATTTAATATCAGCTTCAATGCGCCGTCCGCGACCGGCAAGAGTTATATTCCGATTGAGATTAGTCGTCTTTTTCCGGTCAGCGATGCTCTCAAAATTGGTCATTGCTCACCAACAGCATTTTTTCACGAAGCAGAAGGAAAGTGGGATGCCGATACGCACACTAAGATTGTTGACTTATCGCATAAAATCTTAATCTTTTTAGACCAGCCGCATAATCTGCTCTTGCAGTATTTGCGACCGATGCTTTCACACGATGAGCGGGAAATCAGGTTAAAAATCACAGACAAAAATCAAAAGTATGGATTGCGGACAAAAAACATCTTACTGAGAGGTTTCCCGTCTGTTATTTTTTGCAGTGCTGGGTTAAAGCTTGATGAGCAAGAGGCCACACGATTTCTGCTATTAAGCCCTGAAACCGGCCAGGAAAAAATCAGAGAATCGGTGTTTGAAAAGCTCAAAAAAGAAAGTGATGCTGAAGCATATCAACGGTGGTTAGACAGTGATGCAAACAGGGCATTACTAAAGGAGAGGATACGTGCCATAAAACAACAGGACATCAGTGAGGTAAAAATTTCTGCACTCCAGCAGAAGGAAATCGAGGATAGATTTTTCGCAGATAATAAGGTGCTAAAACCCAGACACTCAAGAGATATTGGGCGATTGATTAGCTTGGTGAAGGCGTTTGCCCTATTAAACCTTTGGTTCAGGGAACGGGATGGCTCCGCGATTGTCGCAAGCCAAGAAGATATTGAGGAAGCATTCAAGGTCTGGGATGCAATTTCCGAAAGTCAAGAGCTTGGCCTGCCACCATATATCTATCAACTATACCAAGAGGTGATTGTGCCCGCTTACAAGGAGAAAAACGAAGGCAGAACCGAGGGCCTTGTTGATGCTACCGGAAAGCTGGGGCTTAGTAAACAGGATATTCTCCGAAAACATTATCAAGTGTATGGACGAGTTCTACCGGACTGGCAACTACGTCAGCAGATTATACCTATGCTTGAAAGTGCTGGGCTTATTGCCCAAGAGCCAGACCTAAACGATAGAAGGAAAATGTTAATTTACCCCACCATCTAACTCACTATTTCTAACTGGTGAAAAGGGCGTTTTTACGCCAAAAATGAGGTTTGCCCATCAAAAGAAATAGTGAGTAGCACTGGGGGGTAAAAATAGTCATGTAGCGCATACGCCAACGAAAAATTTTTTTAGAGAATAGCCACTTAACACTTGACAAGTATATGGTTTGTGTTATGATTTACTGTGTGAAGGATATAGAGAAACAATTGAAACAGGCGATTGAAAAGTCAAAAATGAGCCGCTATCAGATAGCAAAAGAGGCTGGACTTTCTGAGGCTCAATTGAGCTATTTTGTAAACGGTCACAGAACACTAACATTACCAGCAGCAGCAAAGCTGGCAAAGGTGCTGGGTTTAGAATTGAGACCTACAAACAAAAAAGAAAGGTGATATTATGGCTTCTGTGTTCAAACGCAAATACACGAAGATTGTGAACAGTAGGAAGGTAAAAAAGCAGTCGCAATCTTGGTATATCAAATATCGAGATGCAGACGGCATCGAGCGGAGAGTGAAGGCATTTAAGGATAAGATAGCCAGTCAACAGCTTGCCGCCAAACTCGAAAAAGAAACGGAACTGGCAAAGGCTGGAGTCGTTGACCGCTACAAAGAACACCGAAAGAGACCGCTTGTTCAACACCTGGCAGATTTTGAACAATCCTTGTCGGCAAAAGGCAACACCGTTAAGCACATTGAACAGGTTGTATCAAGGGCAAGGAAAATCATTGACGGCTGTAAATTCAGGACGTGGACGGATATATCGGCAAGTAAAGTGCAGTATTATCTTGCTGACCTGCGAAATGGTGGTGAGAGTATATCTGCTCAAACATTCAATTTCTATTTGCAGAATATAAAACAGTTCTGCAAGTGGATGGTTCAGGATGGCAGAGCAAGTGAATCACCGCTTCAGCATCTGAAAGGATTAAATGTCAGAACTGATAGGCGACACGACCGAAGGGCACTTGAGCCGGACGAAGTAAGGCGTCTTTTAGAGGCTACGAGGGCCGCTGGCCAGCGATTCGGCATGAGCGGGTATGAAAGAGCCTTACTTTACCGTCTGGCGGTTGAGACGGGCCTGAGAGCAGAAGAACTACGGACTTTGACAGTATCATCGTTTGACTTTGAAAACCGCGTGCTGACGATTCGGGCAGCATATAGCAAGCACAGACGACAGGATGTGTTGCCGCTCCGGCCAGATACGGCAGCAGAGCTACAATCCTTTTTAGCAGGCAAATTGCCTGATGTTCAGGTGTTCAATATGCCAAAGAAACCAGCAAAGATGTTGCGGGCGGATTTAGCGGAAGCAAATATCGCTTACGTTGACGATGCTGGGCGCTATGCTGATTTCCATAGTTTGCGACATACTACCGGAAGCTGGCTTGCTGCAAATAACGTTCACCCGAAAGTAGCTCAGTCGATTATGAGGCATAGCGATATAAACCTTACGATGTCGAGATACACGCACACCCTTACTGGGCAAGAATCAGAAGCAGTCTCAAAACTGCCAGATTTATCGTTACCAAGCAGTCAAAAACAAATTGCAACTGGAACTGATAATCAGCCGATATGTGCTGTTCAAAACGTCTCTGAAAAATCGACACTCCAGTTGACACCTAAATCGACACCAAAATCGACACCTACGGCTTACTCTGAATGTAACCAGTCGTCAGCACTTGGCAAAGAACGGGGCGACCGGCAAGAAAATGGCGAAAGCGATAAGTCTTTTGGTAGTGGATTTTTAGACAAAGAAAGTAACCAATTGTCAGCGGTTGGAATGGGTGAAACAGTAATGGGCAGGGGCGGAATTGAACCGCCGACACACGGATTTTCAGTCCGCTGCTCTACCGACTGAGCTACCTGCCCTTTCATTAGCCCTGCCACCCGGCTGGCTACGGCTCGGCACTCCGCCGAGACGAGTGAGCAGGACTTGGCCCCGGCATAGGTCCAGAGGCTAATGCGGCTCGATTCAAATTTAGCAAAGCCAGCCGGAATTGCAAGAAAATTCACCCCCTGAGAGAAAACCCCCGGTCAGGGGGATTACGCCGGCAGGTTTTCTCTCACGGGGCATCCTACAGTTACTGGGCACGCCGAGGCTGGATTTGCATATTCCTGTCGTACTCCGTGGTGAAGCTGTATTTGACGACCGTTGCCTTTTCGCCGACAGTACTCGGCGCCAATTGCAGGTCCCAGCGTAGTATACCCTTTTTCCGCGCGGTGCGCAGATATTCGGCATCTTTACTCAATTCCGGATCGGCTTTCTCAAGTTCTATTTTGATGGAAGTATCATCCGTATACGGCAGACGGTCCAGCAATCGCAGTTCGACGGGCTTATCCTTATAGTTGCTCAGGGCGATGCGGTAATAATAGGTATCGATTCGATTGCCGCCTTGAATTCGCGATTTCTTGTCTTCGAGTTCGTGGGCGACACGAATCTGCGAATCTATACCGAAGCCGGCAGTGAATTTTTCGCTGATGGTAACCTGCGGCACCTGACCTTTGCCGACAAACTCACCATTACGCAACATTGTCGCCGCTCCGGGCAGAAGCACGGTGTCACTGTCGTTAAGCAGGTCCGCCTGAAGATAGACATAGTCGGTCAGTAAAGGCGTAGCCAGCAAGACAAATTCTGCCTTTGCGGTAATTGTAGTGATGGTTACCAGTTGCTGGTCGCTGCGGCTGGGCAGTGTCAGCCTGCCTGGCAGAGCATACGTTACGCTAACTCCCTCAGTGCGGGAAATTTCAGCCATCTGTTGCTGAAATTCTTCCACCTCTTTTCGGCCCACATTGAGGAAAAATGCCTGGCTGCGAAGTGCCAGTTCGTTAAGCTCGGCATTAGCTGCTATGCCTCTTGTGATATTGGCTTTTCGAGACATCTGATACTGTCGGGCCTGTTCAGCCCCCAGCAGGGGCGGTTGTGCCGCTTGTTGCGCCGCAGCAGGATGGGAAAGAGTCACAAGCATAGGTTCCAGAATTGGGGCTGTGGCGACCATCGTTGGCTCGGCAGTAGATAGGCTTAAAGCGACACCATTCCAATCTTCACCGCTGGTCTGATTAACTACCGCATGGTACTCAATCAAGACCTTTGATTTGTCAGGGTCCGCACGGAGATTGTATTGCGGCACCCAGTTGGCACCATCGACCAGGTAGCTTAATTCTATGGTTGCCTTTTTCTTACTCTGGCTGGCCAGGAAAAGCACCGCTTCACGTTCGGTCCGCGAATGGCCGGCGTCGAGTTCCTTGCGTTTGCGCTGGAGCAAGTCCAACTCTTTTTGCAGCTCGGCCTCGATGTCTTGAATTTCAAGTATCTTTTCGTGGTACTCAACGGCTTTTGTCTCCAGATACTTTGTAAACGACTCAATCTGTTCAGATTGCAGAATGGATCGGTTCAGATCAACGTTGGCAGAATCTACCGTTAGCTTCCACAAATCTTTGAACTTGGCCATCAAGTCGGTCGCATTTTCACGCTGGCTTTTTGCGTGACCTTGCTTATTCTTAAGCTCTTCTATTTTAGCATCCAATTGCTTGACTTCTTCCCGTGTGTCTTCTCGTACCGCTTGCTCGCGGTATCTTACGCTGAGCACCCCTGCTTCCGCAGGGGCAAGCCTGTCCCCGCGCAAGCGGGGATCGCCGGACGTCTGCGCGTAGAGGCTCTCTGGAACCACTCTGGCTGGCAGGCCCTCAACGATTAGTTCCGAAGTGCCCGGCGGCAGGTCAAGCTCGATAGCTCGGGTCACCAAAGCCTGGCCACGATAAACCGTTACTTTCGAGATGGTGCCGACCGTTCTGGATGCATCAGCAAAAGTAGCCCCGGCCAACAGGCCGACTACCGCAACTACAACTGTGAAAGTTTGTGTCCCGGTTTTCATTGCTTAACTCCTTGCAAAACGAGTCTGGGATAATTCTGCTAACAAGCCCCTAAGGGGCAAGATGCATTATCCAACAGGACAGGCCAAGATCAAAGTAAAATGCCTGTAAAATAACTCCTGCCACTTTTTACAAAACATTTACAAACCCTGTGCCTGGGTTTAGCTTATAATATAAATGAGGACACTTATGCCTATGGAAGAAAACGCCCATATACTGGTGGTCGAAGACGAGCAGAAAATTCGGACTGCCCTGATAGATTTTCTGGAGTTTCACGGCTTTATGGTCACGCCAGCGGTAGACGGTCTGGAGGCTGAACGCATCGTAAGCGAGGGCAAGTTTGATTTGATTTTACTCGACCTGATGCTGCCGAAGATTAGCGGTGAGCAACTGTGCTCTATGTGGCGGCAGAACGCGCTGCAGACCCCTATCATTATGGTGACGGCAAAAGGACAAGAAAAAGAAAGAATAAAGGGGCTGGACCTGGGCGCCGATGACTATATTACCAAGCCATTTTCGCTCGAAGAGATGCTGGCAAGAATCAAAGCGGTGCTGCGAAGAATAGATCCTGCCAGAGCGGTCGGCCAGACTTTTAAGTTTGCAGATCTGGATGTCGACGTCGCGGCGCTAAAGGCAAAAAGCAAGAATAAAGTAATAGAGCTCAGCAAACGTGAGGCAGCGATCATCCAATACTTTGCCGCAAATCCGAATCGAGTCATCGGCAGAGAAGAACTCTATAAGCAGGTCTGGAACGAGACTCTCACCGAATTAGGCACCAGAACAATGGATATGCACATTGCCAAGCTGAGAAGCAAGATCGAGCAGGATTCTGCCGATCCACAAATTATCAAGACCGTTAGAGGTGCCGGTTATAAGTATGAATCTTAGTTGCCGAGGTCGATAAAAGCAATGTATGTACGGCTATTTATCTTGTCTGCGATAATTGTCGCTGCTATGTGCGGATTGAGCTGGCTGGGATACCGCGCCATCGAGATACGGGCACAGGGCCTGGAAGGTGCGCGGCTTGGCCAATTCGCAGAAGTGGCGGAACAAATTCGGCAGGATGTCAAACGAAAACTCGACCAGTTCATCCAGAGAGAACAACAGCGCCCCTGGACTGACTATCAGTACTACTATGTGCCGGATAGTGTCATCGCTCAGCAACAAATGCCTCTTTTGCGTTCACCGCTTGCTGACCGGCTGGAGAACGACCTGGCGTACGGCAACTTTCAAATCGAGCCTGACGGCACAATTGTCACTCCGTACTACAGAGCAGAACAATTGCGACAGGGCCAAGAAGATGAGCAAGCCCCTAAGGGGCAAGCCCGTAAGGTCCAGGCTCACATAAATAACATTAAGCAGAATCTTTTGCCTGCACTGGGTTCCGCTTCGGCTGGATTCAAATTTCCTTCCAGCGTGTCTGCAATGTCGTATCAATTTGCTAAACCTGCCTTAGATTCTTTATGGGCCGATGCGAAGGAATCCGGCGACAAACAAAAAATCACCGAAGGCAAAGAGCAAAAGGCCCAGGCCAAGGGCGGCCGCAAGAAAGAATATACTATCGAGAGCTTCCGGGATATGCCTCAGAAGGCACAGGTTATTAACCAACCACGTTCAATCGTGGCCTCCAATGTAGCCCAGAGCGCTGAGCCTGTTCAGCAGCAGATAGTTGCCGAGGACATGCGGCAGAAGATTCAGCGTGGGGAGCTTGTAGCAAAAGACGAGTCAAGGCACCAAAGACCGGCTGTCCAGCCAGAGCCGGCTCAAGCCCCCTTACGAGAGTTGCAGCAGACCACCCAACCACCTGCTCAGCAACCGATGCCCGGCCAGCAGGGTCAAACTGAAACGGTGCAGATACATATCGAACCGTTTGTGCCGATGGTAATTCCAGATGCGAATACTGGGCAATCCATATTTGGTGGGCAGGTCTTTCTACTACGGCACGTGCAAATCGAAGATAGACACCTTTTGCAGGGATTTCAACTCAACGAAAAGCAACTAATCGAGCAAGTCAAGGAATCCACAGAGCGTTTTATGCGCGAAGGAATGACGTTCGAGCTGGTTCAAACATTGGGGCACCAGACAACGGTAGGTAATGATGAAGCGGTGGCATACACAGCCATATTGGACTTCGGCTTCGGAGATTTGGTAGTGAAGCTTAGGGAAATTGATCCTGCCTGGATAGCAAAGCAGATAAGTCAACTTCGAAACTGGTACTTCAGCATTATTGCGGTGGTACTTCTGGCGATGACGCTGGCAATGGGTAGCTTATGGCTGGCCGCCAGAGCACAACTCAAACTGGCACAAAAAAAAGACGATTTCATATCAGCCGTCTCGCACGAACTAAGAACCCCACTGACTTCGATCCGAATGTACTGTGAAATGCTGGAAAAGAACTGGGTCAAGTCAAAAGATAAGCTGACCGAGTACTACAGAAGTATGCGGCAGGAAAGCGAAAGGCTCAGCCGGCTGATAGAAAATGTGCTGGACTTTTCCAGAATCCAGAGAGGGCGAAAAGAATATAAGTTCAGCCTGGGTGACATTAATGCACCTGTCACAGAGATTGTCGAAATGATGACACCCTATGCAGCAGAGCGCGGCTTTTCTATAAAGAAAGACTTTAGCCAGAATGTACAAGCGGCTTTTGACCGTGACGCTGTCACCCAGATAGTGGTGAATCTGTTAGATAACGCCATCAAGTATGCGCGCGGCGCTGAGGACAAAACTATTACGGTGCGGACCAGACTTGTCCCGAGCAAAGCCGAGGGAAGGGATTCTCGATTCGTCATAATTGAGGTCGAAGACCATGGTCCCGGCGTGCCGCAGCGCCAGCGAAAAAAGGTCTTTGAGCCATTCTATCGTTGTGGCTGTGAAGCAACGCGCGAAACTACAGGCGCCGGTCTTGGACTTGCACTTGTGAAAAAATTCGCCCAGGCCCACAATGGCTTCGTGGAAGTCGTTGGCGCCAAACCCATGGGGGCAATCTTCAGAGTAGCCTTAGCCAGAGCGAATGTAGAATATTGAATTTTGAAATTAGACATTCTGAACCGCAACAATTCGGTGCCAGCGACGGCTAAACGCCTGGGTCAGGCCTCATCGCTGGTCTTTCGATTTTCCTTTGAGCCGAAACAAACAAACGAAGTCAGGATTAGACCAGCACCGGCAAAAAACAGCACCACTCGTCTGCGGGGTTCACTACAACGAGTAAGCCAAGCAGGTCCCACCTTCGGTGGGAATTTCGAATTTCGAATTTCGAATTTCGAATTTTCCGAAAGAACCCTTCTGGCAATGGCTAATTGCTCCACCGTCGCGCTGGGGTACACGGTGTTTGGCTCTTGGCGCTCCACGCCCAGAGCAGCCGGGGCAATCCGCTCAAATAGGTTAGGGTCTTCCTCCAATTGCGCTAGCAGGATATCGTAGTCGGCGTTCAGAGATTTCAGTTGCTCTAAGGCTCCTTGTGCATCCTTTAACAGTTGAGAATTGCGAAAGTATGCAGTCAAGTCATCGCAAAGTATGGAGCAGCCCACGGCTGCAGCCCCGATGCTAAAAAAGACCATAAATATGAGCGTTCGGATGGTATTTTGCATAAGAATTCAGAATTGAGAATTGAGAATTGAAATTTCTAAATTCTACATTCACAATTCTACATTCGCAATTCGTTAGACCGGATAGACAGGCAGTTGCTTTCGTAGCAGTTCGTAAATCTTTTCGTTCTTTTCGATTGCCTTGGCAGCGGTCTTTCTAAACAGAGTTTTCAACTCTTCAAAATCCGTAGTTCTAAGTGTTGCCAAATCCTTTTTCCGGCCGTTGCCCACATTTGCCGCAACGAACTTTGCCATCGTTTCGGCTGCCATTTCTCGGATGAGCTGCCACAACTCCTTACCCTGGCTGGCTGCAATCGCCCTACCTAAAGCCAACGACAAAGATAGAATGGCGTTCATTCCCAGAACACCTTTTCTTTGCATCACACCTATTTTCTCTTCAGCAGAAGCCGCCTGCGATAGTACTTCAGCGGCTACGGCCTGTTCACCTTCCAGCCGCAGCAATTCACGGTCAACATCCAGCAAACGGCCCAGTTGCGATAGTCTCCTTCCGGTAAAAGCCCGTGCCAGCGTAGTCTCGATATGCTCAACAGCGTCCATGCAGCCTTTGCCGTCATAACGCCTGACTTTTCTCCAGAGAGCCAAGAGCTGATCATCGTTCTTAGCTTTGACATCGGCAAAGTCCAGCTTTTTTCTAAAGCGGAATGTGTGGTCGCCGGCATCGTCAAATAGCTCCGGATATTTTTCAGTAATTCTGCTTGGGCGTATAATGCTGTCTACATAATGAATTGCCTCATCCACGCCGGCAGAAGTTCCAAGAGGGGTCGAACCTTTGAAGCGGATTGTGCCGGTTCTGCCCAGGAACAAGGTTGCAGCCGCAGAAGGAATGCCTGCGTTAGTCGCCTCTTCAGTGCCGCTGACTGCTTCGATAGCCAACATTCGCATTAGCAGTCCGGCAATATCGATTTCAGCCGCATCGGGCATAATGCTTACGTCTTCTCTGCCAGTCAGTATGCGAACCAACTCTTTGACATTTGCTTCTATCTCTTTTCTTTCCTGGTCGGTTATTTCTTTCTCGGTCGCCCTTGCCAGCGCGATTATTTCCATTACCCGGCCGTATTTCTGCAATCTTTCAGTATTGGCTCCCCCGCCGGCTTTAAGACCCAATGCGTTCATAGCCGTAGAAATCTCAGCCTCGAACGGGTCGTTCGGAGACTTGGAGCGGTGCGAGACGACAAGTTCCGCTCCGTATGCCAGAGCAGTCAGCATCGCAAGAACAGTCTCAGACAGGGTTCCAATCTGGTTGGCTTTGATAAGAGCCGCGTTGATTTCCTGGTTCTTGGCGCAGGCTTCAATGTTCTCGTCTTTGGTGGTGACCAGGTCGTCACCGATTATAAATATTTTGTCCCCCAGCTCCTTCATCAACAGTTGCCAGCCGGCATGGTCCAGTTCGCCGAATCCATCCTCGATGGAAAGTATTGGTATGCCCTCTTGCATAGCCTGCTTATAAAGTTCGAGGATTTCATCCCTGCTCATATCAACTTTGCTCTTATCTCGCCAGAAGCGATACATCCCGACCGAGTCCTTCTGGCCGGTTTCTTCACGATAGGCGTTTTCCAGTTCTGAAGCAGCCGGATCGAGCGCAATTGCCACATCTACGCCGGGCACATACTCACAGTCAAGAATGGCTTGCTTCATCATCCTCCACATCCTCTGCTCAGGCACACGGTCTTGCGGCTCTTTATCAATGTAGGGCGACAAACCTCCTTCCAAGCCGATGCCCATGACTTTTGCTCCTGGGGCGGATTCAACGATCTCCTTGAGGCGATATTGCAACTTCACCGTCATTTCCTGAGCCTGTTCGTAGGTCTTGGCAGAGAGCGGCATAAACATGCTCTCCTGCATACTTATATTGCTTTCGGGATATTCCTTCTCCGTATGCCGACCGCCCATCGCGCAGTTTCTGAACTGCCAGGGGGCGGTGACTTTAGTGCCGTCCGGCAGCCTGACCTCCTGCATCCTGGTCTTGAGCAGTTTTTCTTTTACCTGCTTTACTTGATACAGCCAGCTTTCCTTTGAAACTGCCGCTGCGGCTCTGGCAGCCTGCTCTGCGGCGATTTTTTCTCTGGCCCTGAATTCTCGCAGCTTGCCGGGGTCTGCAAGGAGGCGGTCCAGAAGGGCCACGCACCCAGGAGCCAGGAAGAACCGACCTATATAGATGAGAATATCTACTTTCACAGCCAGGCCAACGCCTATGCCGATGACAGCGATCGGCAGAAAAACCATTGCCAAGTACCCGCTCCAGATGGGCGCGGCTGCCGCCACCGCTAAGTTGTATGGTGCATCGGGAGCGAAGTTGCCGCCTTCCTTTTTGACGCCGTAAAACCGGCCCCAAGGTATCAGCAGGAACATCTTAGCGTACCATCCGAGCTTACCTTGCTTGCCTTTAACGACAGCGTCGGCTTTTTCCTGAGAATCTTTATTCAGGGCCGTCAACTTAACAGCCGTTAAGAAGTGGCCCATCTCGTGGATGGCAATGCCAATGTGCCAGGACAGGTACCAGATAATCAACGAGACAAAGGTCTCCCAGCTTACGAACATGAAACGCAGCGTTTCGATCTTGCTTTGGACGTCGGCTGGAACACTCAGCACCGATGAAATAAATGCAGCGTGGAAGGAAACGAGCTTGTGGTTGGCAATTACCCAGCCGCGTTCCAGGTATCCTGCGGCCCGACCTTTGGTCGGGAATTTCGAATTTTGAATTTTGAATTTTGAATTTTCTGGCAGACACTTGGCTGCTACCGTTTTGGTCATTCTGTGTTACTCCTGATTATTGTCTGTAATGGTCTTCGACTCACACCCAGCCATACCTATGGCGAGCAAGCAATTTGCGCCCCGCTCCTGTCTTCCAAGCCCCAGCGACTCCCGTCGCTAGACGGGGCTGTGGGCGACAGGAAGACGCGGGGCCCGTTTACAGCTTCACAAATTCGGGGCAAGCCCGCCATACGTCTGGCGGGCAAGTTTGTCAAACGCTGGCGACTTTGTCAATAAAAATTCTGCCCGCCGTTGGCAGGATTCGATCGTAGTATTTGCATCCGTCAAATAGAAAGATTATCATATTCGCACACGGCAGTCGCAGACGTAGAATTGACCGAAATCTTCGTGGCAAAAGGAGTATCTATGAACGAGAAGCCAGAAAGCTATGAGAACGAAATTGATGATCTTAAAAGACAGTTGGAGCACTTTCAGCAAGAAAAAGAAAGGGTCAGAGCGATAGTAGGCAAAATTGGGGGCGTGCCCAAATTTCGCACCAAACTCGCCAACGCCATATTTATAATAGTCGTGGCTGCATCCCTTGCCGTATCCGTAATCAGCGGGGACAGATTACGGCTGTTGATGATTGAGGTGGCACTGGTGGCACTGTCGCTCAAAATCATCTATCTGATACATTGCATGATGCGCATAAATCATTTCAAGTTCTGGATACTCTCATCAATTGAATGGCGCATTAACGAAATGATGATGCATATAAAACAGAGGAGGTAAACATGAACAGAATAAAACCTGCAATGGAATTCAAAAATCAAAAATCAAAAATCAAAATTGCGGAATTGCCGCTCCGCAGCAATGACTTTATCAGTTTTGCATTTTACACTTTGATTTTTGGATTGGTCTTCTGCAGCGCGGTCAACGCCAACGATCCCTGGGTTGTATTTGAAGGCCGCGATGGTCCAGGCAAGGGCAGGCATATTGTTTTTGTCACCGGCGACGAGGAGTACCGCTCGGAAGAATCTATGCCCCAGTTAGCTAAGATTTTGGCGGTGCACCACGGCTTCAAATGCACGGTGCTTTTTGCCATCAATAAAGAAACGGGCGAAATCGACCCTGTTACAGTAGACAATATCCCCGGTCTGGAAGCTCTCAAAACTGCTGACCTGATGGTGCTCTTTCTCCGCTTCCGTGAACTTCCCGATGACCAAATGAAATATATCATTGATTACACCAACTCGGGTAAGCCAATCATGGGCTTGAGAACAGCGACTCACCCATTCTATTACCGCAAGCACAAAGATAGTCCCTATGCCAAATATAGTTTCCAGGATAAGCAATTCGACGGCGGTTACGGACGCCAGGTTTTAGGCGAGACCTGGATCAATCACTATGGACAGCACCAAAAGGAAAGCACACGCGGACTCATCGCCGATGGCATGGAAAATCATCCCATTGTCAAAGGCGTCCAGGATATCTGGGGGCCTTCCGATGTCTACGCCATAACGACGCTGAGCGGCGACAGTAAGCCCCTAATTATGGGACAGGTGCTCAAGGGCATGAAAGCACAGGATGAACCCAATCCGGATAAGAGACTGGTGCCTGTAGCCTGGACCAAAACTTACACCGGCCCCTCGGCCCAGGGGCCGAGGCTAATTAGCCCCCGCCCTTGGGCGGGGGGAACCGCTCGTGTTTTCACTACCACGATGGGACACGCAGGGGATTTAGCCAGCGAAGGTTTTCGTCGTCTCCTTGTAAATGCCTGCTACTGGTGCATGGGGATGGAAGATAAGATTCCGGCCAAGAGTAACGTTAGCCTGGTAGGCGAGTATAATCCCACTCCCATCGGGTTCGGCGGGCACAAAAGAGGCGTGAAACCGTCCGATCACAAGCTCGGATTAGTCACAGGCCCTGAAATGTAACGACAGAGAACGCGGAGACCTCAGAGCAGAAATCGAAATCAAAAAACTCAGCGTGCTCTGCGGACTCGGCGGTAAAATAGTAAAGAGGTCTAAATGAGGCACTGAAATGGCTTCCATCATTGTAACATCTGGAGACCAAAAAGGTGAGTATTTGCCGCTTGGCCGGCGAATAAGTGTAATCGGCAGAGATGAAGCTCTTCCACTGCAAATACTGGACGACCTGGTGTCGCGGAAACATCTTCGAATACGCTTCGACGAGCCGACAAACAAGTACTACGCGGAAGACATGAAGAGCAAGCATGGGGTCTTCGTCAATGGCAGGAGGATCAGCCAGGAGACCGTTCTGGCCGAGGCAGACCAAATCTTGATAGGACAGACAACTCTTTTATTTACTGATAAAGATTTCGACAGCCGTGAAAGTGCCCTGTCCCACTTCAAGAAAGTCGGAGAACGGATGCGGCTCACACAGATTGACCGGCAATAAACCCCGCCATAGTGATGGCGGGGTTAACTGTTTAGCCCCGCAATTGGGCCCCCGCAAAGCGGGAACCCTTGCGGGGTTCTGTCGTAGAGTTCGACCATTTTTCTCAATCGCCGGGCGACAGCCGATGGATGCCAGGCGCTGCGGGGCAGCCGCCACAGCCAGTTGCCTTTCGCCTTTGCAGGATGGTTCATACGAGCTTCTGCGCCTAATCCTAAAACATCCTGCATCGGGATTATGGCTATTTTTGCCGCCGATGCCATAGCCAAACGTATCATTTCCCAATGCACGTTTTCTGCCGAGATTTTTCGGTCACAATAGTCAAAAAGCCGGCGTTTTTGCTCGTCCGTAGCATCATCTTGGAACCAACCTTTGGTGGTGTTATTGTCGTGGGTGCCGGTATAAACCAGACAGTTTTCGCTTATGTTGGCCGGATAGTGCGGATTGGTTTTGAGATCGCCGTCAAAGCCGAATTGCAGCACTCTCATGCCCGGCAAATTATATCTGTCTATCATCGCTCTGACATCCGCAGTGATATAACCCAAATCTTCGGCAAAAATCGGCGCAAAAGGGATTTGCTTGAACAATGTAGCGAAGAACTTATCTTTGGGTGCTTTCACCCATTTGCCGCCAATAGCGGTTTTTTGACCTGCCGGCACCTGCCAGTACGCGCAAAGGCCGCGAAAGTGATCTATCCGGACGAGGTCATACAACCGAAGGTTATGTCTTATACGGTCCATCCACCAGGCAAAATCCGTATCCTCTAAATACTTCCAATTGTAGACCGGATTACCCCATAATTGTCCGGTCCTGCTGAAATAGTCCGGCGGCACGCCCGCTATGTATTTGGGCTTTTTGCCGCTGGTTAGTTTGAAAAGTTTTGGATATGCCCACACATCCGCACTGTCATAGGCCACATAGATGGGTATATCTCCAATAATCTGGATCGCCCGCTGCTGACAGTAACGCTTTAAGTCCACGTATTGCTTATAGAACACGTACTGAAAGAAACATTCCCGCCGTATGTCATCTTGCAGCTCAGCCCTCACAGACTTGGTAGCCTGTCTTGTCCTATCCCGCAATCCGCTGGGCCATTCGCACCATAGCCGGCCAGCGAGCCGATGTGCCAGCGCCACAAAGGTCGCAAAATCTTCCAGCCAAAACTTGTTGCTCTCTAAAAACTCTTCAAACCCCCAGATAAATCTGGGGGCTAACCGGTTAACCCCGCCATCACAATGGTGGGGTCTTACGAATCTTTCAAACGCCAAATTCAACAACTGGGATTTGTACGAAACTACCCCTGCGTAGTCTACAGCAGTCTCAGAAGGGACCCCGCTTCGCGGGAACCCAAAAGTAGGCACACCGGCACGCCGGTGGTCTTTGCGAAGTAGCCCATCACGATACAGCAGCTCCGGGCTTATTAGTAGTGGATTGCCCGCAAAGGCGGAAAAACAATTGTACGGCGAGTAGCTGGTTTTTGCTGTTGTGTAACTTAGGGGTAGAATCTGCCAAAAGCTCTGGCCTGCGTCTTTCAAAAAGTCTACAAACTCGTAGGCGGCAGGCCCAAGGTCGCCGATGCCATACTTGGACGGCAGCGAAGTTATATGCATCAAGATGCCGCTGGCTCTTTTTTTGAGCATTTCATTGATCGAAGCCCCTGCCACAAGTAGCAGGGCTAATTAGCCCCCGCCCTTGGGCGGGGGGCTGGCTAAGAGTAAGGTTTGCAGCACAAGCAAGATAACCTGTAGCGTAGAGCGTTTAGCGAATGGTCTCTACTGCTTTGTCGCCGCTCAAACGATGGATGTCATTGCGAGCAAAGCGAAGCAATCTCTGCCGTTTCAAGATGAGATTGCCGCGGCCTGCAAGGCAGGCCTCGCAATGACAACTCCTCAAATAGCTGGCGACAAAGCACTACCTATCCGCCGTACGCTAAATGTTATAAAACGCTATAGGTTGGCAGCCAAGCCGAAAAACTCCGATCCATGTTCGACGTTGCGCAATCTCAGCGGACAAGAACGCCGTTCTGGCATGCCCCTTCGGCTTGGCTCAGAGCCTGCCCTGAGCTTGCCCGCCATACGTTGGGCGGGCTTGTCGAAGGGGCAGGCTTTATCGCACCACTACTATTTGGGGTGCCCACCTCGCGACGGCTCTCAAACAGCGGATAGCCGTTGAGATGCCCATTGCGAGCCTGCTGAATACCCAGTCGTTCTTCGGCTGCGGTAAGGATGGCTCCTAGCATCTGCGGATAAGACATGCCACCCACCTTGGCCATCTTTGCCAGGTGCCCATCCCAGCACCATCCCGGATTGGGGTTGACCTCCAATATTTTGGGTTGGCCGCTCGCGCTGACACGCCAGTCAAAACGGCAGTAATCTCTGCACTCAAGTCGCTCAAAAAGCTTCAAACAGCACTCAATAACGAACTTCTCCATATCCTCGGGCAGATTGGCCGGAATGGACCTGATATTCCAATATGGTGAATCAGGCAGCCACTTAGCTTCATAGCCGCATATCCTGGGAAGCTCTGGGGGCAACACCGAATAGTCCTCTTCGATAATGGGCAAAACCGTATAGGCATCGGGCAGGTTGCCGATGATTCCGACGGTAAAGTCCTTGCCGGTCAGAAACTCCTCCACCAAGATGGGTTTCTCATAGCCAAACTTTTCTCTTATCCCAGAAATAGCGTTGACGACCTCTTCAACGGTGTTTGCTACGCCTCGCTGTGTTATGCCAAAGCTTGAATCGCCGAAGTTTGGCTTTACCAGAACCGGGAACCCGAATGGAAGTTCAAAAGTATCATCCTGCGGTTTAATGAAGACCGCTTCAGGCACGGGGATTTGCATTTCCTTGCCAATGCCGCGCACCAGCGACTTGTCGTAACAGAAGGCCAGGCACTGAGGCCCACTACCGGTATATGCAAAACCAAGCACCTCCAGCAAAGATGGTATGTGAAGTTCCTTTCGAGCATCATTACAGTAGCCTTCGTCACAGAGGTTAAATACCAGGTCGACCTTACTCTTGAGTCTGATTAGGTCATTGTGCAGGGTGTCGTGGTTGTCCAGATAAGTGATATTGTACCTGTCCAGGTCCCGCAACGCGTCTTTGAGCTGGTCGATGGTATAGAAATCGTCATCATCAAAAATACGCAATGGTTTGAGGGCGTCCGGCTTGCTCGGGTCGCCGAGAATGACGACAAGGTCGCCGCTCATCTGTTTTCTTCTTTTGATGGGCGTCCAATCTTTTCTAACAGTGGCCGTTACTATAACGCGTCTTTCCATCATCCCCAGGTCTTGATTACGGCGGGAATCCGTAGATATCTCGCCATGAAGGCTCACATCGCTGAAACCAGCGGCCACCAACACATCTTTCATGTCCTGGCTGGTATACAGGCGTTCGGCGTAGAATTGGTCAGCCACCACCCCCTTCTGTACGTGAGTGATAACCTCACGAGAGATCAGACGGTTTTTATCAGGCGAAAGGCACCGCTCCCTGCAGACAAAATAGTTCTTATCGATCCATTCCCAGGACCTGGGCTGGAATCGCTTCCGCAAGTATTCCCCATCAGCGGCATCGATAAGGACTTTTCCCCAGGGCTTCAGTACCCGCAGAACTTCTTTCAGGACTCTGACATCGTCCTGCGGCGTTTCGAAATAGCCGAAGCTGTTGCCCAGAATCATCACGACATCGAACGTATCCGGCTGGTATGGCAGCCTTCGGGCGTCTCCTTCTTTGAATTTGATATTCAAACCTTCTTTTTTACTTTGAGTTTTAGCTTTTTGAATCAGGTAGCGAGAGCGGTCCAGTCCTTCGACATTGCTGAACCCTCGCCTGGCCAGTTCAAGAGCAATGCGTCCCTGGCCGCAGCACAGATCAAGAATCTTATCCTCCGGTGACAACTGCAGGATGCTCGAAAATGCGTCAACCTCTTTAGAGGTAAGCTGCGGATCGTCAACCACGTCTCCATCGGTTTTCAAGTAGATTGAATTGAAGATAAATCGCCACCAATCGGGTTGGACGTGTTCCTCCAGGTTGGGAACAGGCCCCAGCGATCTGGCACATCCCAGAGCACTTTTACCCTTTTGGGGCGGTTTATGGTTCGTTTCCGTCTTCATAATCCGTCGACTCCTTAGTCGTTTTTCGTCTGTTCTCTATCATCATGGCGGTGTCCCCCGCGTACGCGAGAGGACACCGATAGTAGGAGTCTTAAGCTCTTGCTTACTGCGGTAGCCCAGCCACTTAGGGCTGAGATTAACGCCTTGGCTAAAAATAGTGTTCGAACGGAGATGCGAACTGTCAGTTCCGGTGGGCCTGCCCTTACGGCAGGATAATGATATGCCTGCTGTGATGGCGCCACCATCAAGCCCCCGCTCCTGTCTTCCGACAGGAAGACGCGGGGGGTAGCGCCTACATAGGTCTTCGACGTCGTCTTTCACAACTTCCACTTGCCAACTGCCCTTTACTGCCCTAACAAATTCGTCGCACCGGCGTGGCAGCAACCGAGCACTCGACGATGCCTGGCACAACTTCCCGGATTTGGCATTTACTCCGGATGACTTTCGCAATAGTAAAGCTCTATTTAGCAAAGTCAATAGCGCAAGTACATTTTCAAAAAAAATTTTTATTTTTTGTTCACTCCATAAGCTGGGATGTTGTTCTTCCGCTTGTAAGCATCAAACGTACAGCTTATGATTATGTATTAGCGGGTTCAGAATGCTCCTGACGAGAGCCCGGCCAGTGGCAAAATAAGGATAGAGACAAATGAAAGCCTTGGTTAAGAAAGAACCGAAAGTCGGCATCTGGATGGAAGAGGTCCCCGTTCCGAAAATTGGTATTAACGATGTCCTGATCAGAATTGGAAAAACCTCTATATGCGGCACAGACGTCCATATATTCAACTGGGACGAGTGGGCTGCCCGTACAATCAAGCCGCCCATGACGATCGGGCACGAATTTGTCGGCGTTGTCGAGAAAATCGGCAAAAATGTGCACGATTTCAAGCCTGGCGACCTGGTCAGCGGCGAGGGCCACGTCGTCTGCGGGCGGTGTCGCAACTGCCTTGCCGGACGCAGGCACCTGTGTAAGGACCCGAAAAGTATCGGTGTTAATCGGGATGGAGCTTTCGCCGAGTATCTTGCCATACCTGTTACGAATGTCTGGTATTGCGACCCTAATATTCCCATGGATGTGCTAAGCTGCTTCGACCCCTTTGGCAACGCGGTGCACACGGCCCTGAGCTTCGATCTGGTAGGCGAGGATGTTCTGATAACCGGAGCAGGCCCTATTGGCTCTATGGCAGTAGCTGTAGCCAAACATGCTGGAGCTCGCCATGTTGTTATTACCGACGTGAATCCTTACCGCTTAGAATTGGCTAAGAAAATGGGGGCAACCAGAGTTGTCGACGTCCGCTACGAAAAGATAGAAAACATAGTCAAAGAGCTTCAGATGAAAGAAGGATTCGATGTCGGGCTTGAAATGTCGGGCAATCCTGACGCGTTTAGAAGCATGCTGGCCAACATGTGCCACGGCGGCAAAATCGCTCTGCTGGGCATCTTGCCGGAGATGGCGATTGACTGGGATTATGTCGTATTCAACGGCCTGACGATTAAGGGAATATACGGCAGAGAAATGTATGAGACCTGGTACAAGGTAACGATGCTTATTCAATGCGGGGTGGATATTTCGCCACTTATTACGCATCGTTTCCACTATACAGAGTACATGAAGGGATTTGAGGTGATGCGGTCCGGCCAGTCCGGAAAAGTGATTCTTGATTGGAGCTAATTATGTTTGGGGTGATAAAATCTCACGTGGTAAGCGAGCTTGAACAAATCAAACAAGCAGGTCTGTACAAACCCGAACGAATAATCGTCAGCCACCAGGATTCCAACATCACCGTGCGGGGCGGCAAAAGGGTTCTAAATCTCTGCGCGAACAATTATCTGGGGCTGGCAAATCATCCGCAGGTTATCAAAGCCGCCAAAGACAGCTATGACAAATGGGGCTACGGCCTGTCGTCCGTGCGTTTTATCTGCGGCACTCAGGATATTCACAAGCAGTTGGAAAAAAGAATATCCGAGTTTCTGGGCACCGAAGACACCATTCTCTATTCTTGCTGCTTCGACGCCAATACCGGATTATTCGAGACGCTGCTGACAGCGGAAGATGCGGTAATAAGCGATAACCTTAACCATGCCAGCATTATTGATGGAATCCGGCTCTGCAAGGCTCAGCGGCTGCGGTTTGAAAACTGCAACATGCTGGATTTGGAAGAAAAACTGAAGCAGGCCGCCTCGGCAAGGTTCCGTCTAATCGCCACCGATGGCGTTTTTTCTATGGACGGCACAATTGCCAAACTGCGGGAAATCTGTGATCTGGCGGATAAATATGATGCGCTGGTGATAGTGGATGATTCTCATGGTGTCGGCGTTCTTGGTGAACACGGCCGGGGCACGCACGAGCATTGCCAGGTTATGGGCCGAGTGGATATTATCACCGGAACGCTGGGCAAGGCCCTGGGAGGCGCCAGTGGCGGCTACACCAGCGGGCGAAAGGAAATCATTGAAATACTGCGCCAGCGTTCAAGGCCGTATCTTTTCTCCAACACGCTGGCTCCGAGTATTGTCGCCGCTTCACTGAAGGTGCTGGAATTATTGTCCGCCTCAACTGAACTACGCGACAGACTTTATGAAAACACTCGTTATTTTCGCCAAAAGATGGCCGACGCCGGGTTCAATATTATTCCAGGTGAGCATCCTATTATGCCCATTATGCTGGGCGATGCGGTCCTTGCTCATCGAATGGCAGAAATGTTATTGAAAGAGGGTGTTTACGTTATCGGCTTTTCGTATCCGGTGGTGCCACACGGTGCAGCTCGAATCCGCACTCAGATCTCAGCGGCCCATACCAGAGAGGACCTGGACTTCGCCGTCCAGAAGATGGCCAAGGTTAAAAACGCCCTTATTATTTGAGGGATTTTGAACCTGCCAAATTGGCACAAGCCGCAAAAGTGGCTAAAATTTCAAGTGCCTAAAGTGTCTAAAATTCCCACTTTAGCCACGTTAGTTTACTTTAGGCACTCTTTCTATTCTGGGCACGCCTTTTGCTGCAGGTAAGTAGATGATTTAATGTTCATAGGTACGTAAAAGGATTATGCCATGAAATTCGATAGATTTACACTGAAAGCTCAAGAGGCACTGGCAACTGCTCAGCAGCTTGCGATGGCCAAATCGCATACTATTGTGTCGCCCCTGCACTTATTGAGTGCCCTTTGCAGCGATGAGCAGGGTGTCGTGCTTATGATCCTCAAAAAGATCGGCGCCAACATTGCCCGGCTAAAAGACATGATAGAAAGCGAACTTCGTCGGCTGCCGCAAGGCCAAAGCGGCTCCGGCCTGATGCCGGACCCCGCCTTCAATCAGGTTGTTCTGGACGCCCAGAATAGAGCCGATGCAATGGGTGACGAGTACCTTAGTGCCGAGCATCTTTTACTTTCGCTTTCCTTCGTAAGAACTGATACCAAAGAGGTCTTAAGCCTTAACTCGATTACGGCGGAGCGAATTGAAGAAGCGATAAAAGAGATTCGCGGGGGTGAAAAGATAACGGACCAGACGCCGGAAGATAAATATAGGGCACTAGAGCGTTACGGTATCGACCTTTTGGAGATGGCGCGGAAAGGAAAGCTCGACCCGGTTATCGGCAGAGATGAAGAAATCCGCAGATGTATGGAGGTTCTTAACCGCCGAACGAAAAATAATCCGGTACTAATTGGCGAGCCGGGCGTGGGTAAGACCGCAATCGTTGAAGGTCTTGCCCAGCGGATAGTTGGTGGTGATGTCCCTACCGGCTTGAAGAATAAACGGATCGTCGCTCTGGATATGGGGGCTCTGATAGCAGGGACAAAGTTCAGAGGCGAATTTGAGGACCGCCTCAAAGCTGTACTCAAGGAGGTTATTAGCGCCGAAAGGCAGATAATACTTTTCATCGACGAGCTACATACTGTAGTTGGTGCCGGCAAGGCCGAAGGAGCAGTCGACGCCGGAAATCTGCTCAAGCCTTCGCTTGCACGGGGCGAGCTGCACTGTATCGGTGCTACCACAATTGATGATTATCGAAAGTACGTGGAAAAAGATGCTGCGCTTGAGAGGCGTTTTCAGCCAATTCTAATTGATCCGCCAACCGTTGAGGAGACCATAGCTATTCTTCGGGGCCTGAAGGACCGCTATGACACTCACCATGGTGTGCGGATTACCGATGCGGCGCTTGTTGCGGCCGCGACACTATCGAACCGGTACATAACCGACCGCTGGCTGCCAGATAAGGCGATAGATCTGGTTGACGAGGCAGCCTCGAAGCTGCGGATCGAAAACGATTCGCTGCCCGCCGAGCTGGATTCTATCCGCAGAAAAACTGTGCAGCTTCAGATCGAACACCAGGCACTGAAAAAAGAAACAGACGACGCCAGCAAAGAGCGACTGAAAAACACCGAAAAGCAATTGGCGGGACTGCAAGAGCAGGATAAAGAGCTTACCGCACAATGGGAAAGCGAAAAGGGCGAGATCGACCAGATAAAACGGCTAAAACAAGAGATCGAAAGTGCCCAGAACCAGTTTGAAGAGGCTCAGCGTAAAGGTGATCTGGAAACTGCTGCCCGTCTGAAATACGAAACCATCGCCAATCTGAAGAAACAGCTCGGCGAAAAAGAGGCTCAACTTGCCAAGTCCGACACAAACAAAATGCTTCGGAATGAGGTAACTGAGGAGCACATCGCTGAGGTCGTATCCAAATGGACCGGTATACCAGTTGCCAGACTATTGAGCGGCGAACGTGAGCGATTAATGAGAATGGAGCAGTTGATCCACCAGCGGGTGGTTGGACAGGATGAGGCAGTTAGCGCCCTTTGCAACGCTGTGCGCAGAAACCGGGCGGGCCTTGGCGACCCCAACCGGCCGATCGGGACATTCCTGTTTCTGGGGCCGACCGGCGTGGGCAAAACCGAGCTTTCTAAAGCGCTGGCGGAGTTTCTATTTAACGACCCAAATGCAATGGTCCGAATCGACATGAGCGAGTTTATTGAGCAGCATTCGGTCGCCCGGCTTATCGGTGCACCGCCGGGCTATGTCGGCTATGAGGAAGGCGGCAGACTGACAGAGGCCGTCCGGCGGAAACCATATTCGGTGATTCTGCTCGATGAGATCGAAAAGGCCCATCGAGACGTGTTCAACGTGCTGCTGCAGGTTTTTGATGATGGCCGATTGACCGATGGAAAAGGCCGAACCGTGGATTTCAAAAACACGGTTATCATCATGACCAGCAACATCGCCAGCCAGCAGATTCAGCAGATCACCGAAGAATCGGGTGCCGACTGGGAAATCGAAGCCCATGTCAAAGATGCATTAAAACAAATCTTCAAACCGGAGTTTTTGAATCGGGTTGATGAGATAATTGTATTTCAGATGCTTACAAAAGAGAATTTGACAAAAATTGTCGATATTCAATTGAACTACCTATCCCAGCGTCTTGTCGCCAGGAACCTTAAAGTCGAATTTACCGACCGTGCCCGCAAACAGATTATGGACGAAGGCTACGACCCCGCGTATGGTGCCAGGCCTTTGAAGCGAACGATACAGCAGCGAATAGAGAACCCTCTGGCTGCCGAGATTTTGGCCGGCAAATTCACCGACGGTGACACAATAAAAATTGATGCCGATGTACACAGATTTAGATTTGAGAAGGTATAACGCGTCGTATTAGCTACGCCTTTAGTATGATTCTGCATGTTATACAAAGGTGGCACGGGCTTCCAGCCCGTGGATTCACGGCCAAGATGGCCGTGCCACGGTCACAGAAAGGCTGCTTTTAAGGTCTTTTACGAATTTACTAATGATTTGAGGTCTCGCATTTTTCATCAGTTTTTCTCAGAAACCCCGTTTTTTGCTTAAGAACCTGCCCGTCCGGCAGGCGGGTCGGGTTTCACAGAATAAAAAATGGCTAAACTGCACAAAATAAAAAATTCGCCAAATGGTTCCAGCATATTTTGATACAACCGATAATCAAGAAAGCTTCCTGCATGTCGTCACGTCTTTCATAGCGGATGCCAAGACGGCGATTCTGATGCAGCCACGAAAGACTCCGTTCAATAACCCAACGATAAATCCGCCCAAAGTATGGCGGATAAATCCCAAGACCACTGCCGTGATCCGTACGTCTTTGAGCCAGCACCGGCCGTATACCTTTTGGCCGAAGTTGTTGGCGGTGTGGTTCGCTGTCATAGGCTCTATCGCCAAGCACAGAAGCCGGACGCCGAAGCGGCCTGCCAGCCTTGCCAGGCAAGTAAGCGAAAGGAACTTTATGAAGAGATTACTATTGCTCTGGTTAATCTTAGCAATTGCTCGTACCGTTTGCCTCGCC
>Ga0315312_1000507_pt1 | contig 44213 bp, 52 predicted proteins | sample TDP7_MG_FD_203629 | JGI IMG/M metagenome (GOLD analysis project Ga0315312, IMG submission 203629) | Freshwater sediment microbial communities from Lake Towuti, South Sulawesi, Indonesia - TDP7 | ecosystem: Environmental > Aquatic > Freshwater > Lake > Sediment | place: Indonesia: South Sulawesi... | reverse complement strand
CCGCTCCGGCTAGCGTGCAAATTGTCGAATACTTGTCCCTGACCTTTCGATATGCGTGGGTGGGATTGACCACGAGGGTTCCGGAAAACTCGAGGTGCTCCATCATGCTGATTCGTTTCGTGACTTGGTCACAGGAACCGGGTCCAAAGGAACGGAGGAAACATAGGTTGATGCTGGTGAGTTCGCGGTCTCCATGCCAAAAGCGAGACCCGTCGGGCCCAATATAGGAAGACATGTCCATGATGCGTGCTAGAATGGTTTCGCCGACGAATTTCTTGCAAGCGGCGTACAGCTGTTTATCATTAGAATCCAAGGCTCTTCCGTAAACGATTATAGCCTGCATTTTGCTCCCTCACTAGCTATTGAAGCTTAGAAACAGGGGAAATATTTAACTTGCTTGCTCTAAAGCTATTTTAATGTCGTCACCCTCCGAGGTGGAGTAAGGGTAAGACGGCGAAAATCGTGTGAAAAGGAGGAAAAAATATGTCGGGAATTCTTCAAGGTTTCGTGATAAGTTATCGGATAGGTCCGAAAACTCAAGAATCAAAAGAATGCATCCTTCGCTTTCCTGAAATCAAATCGCCTAGTGAGGCTTCTCGACTCATAGGTCGAAAGGTTGCGTGGCCTGTGGGGGAGCGAAGGATTCGAGGGAAAATCGTGGCATTACACGGGAAAGGGGGACTAGTGAGAACGCGTTTCAGGAAGGGCTTGCCAGGCCACGCCATCGGGACACTCGTTGAAATAATTGGGTGACCTAGCCTAAAAGGATGTGAAGAAGCGCATTAAGGAGGTTGCATGCGCGGGAAGTTCGTTCAAGAAATTCTGGAGCTGTAAGATTGGAACAATGGGCACGTTGTTGTAAAACTTAAAGGGGCCTAGAACTAAGGATAGGACTACTGGAACAAGTGTCGCTCGTTTCCAGTTAGCGAGCCCCATTTCTTTCTGTAAGGAAGGAAAGGCTTCGGTTAGGGCTTGAGTTCTCTCTACTTGGGACTCAGCCGCCCTCATTATTGCGGATCTTCTCCAACCACGGCGCCAATGCTTACAATCCACGCAAACAACCATGGGCTCTTTACAGCCAAGAATATCCATTTCCCATCTTCTTCCAGCCCACCTAAAACGGAAATGCTTTGTGACAGTGAAGTTGTTGGCTTCGAAGGCCTCAGCCGCGATGTTTTCGAACTCATTCCATTGAAGAAACTTACAAGCTCTCTCGAGGTCTGCCCCCAACTTGACGGCCTCAATAGCGATCTTAACGCGTTGATGAGGCGATGCTTCAATCGCCTTACCCTTCCATTCAATGAGCTTCGCTTGGCTGAGCTTCCTCAGCAACCCATCAGCGACTTGGGTGGGAACTCGAGCGTCTTTGCTAATCAGCTCTTGCTGAACCGGTCCGTCCTTTGTTAGTCTCAGGATGGAGACCATAAGGTCTCTTTCAACGACCATCTTACTCTAACCATAGAGTTTTGAGCGATCACCAACTTAAGTCTTAAACCGTGCGCTTTTCGGCTATTTGTTCTGAACAAATTAGACGCGGTTAAAGCCTAAAGGGTTTATTAGAACACGTAGATAATCTCTTACAGCACGGAAGATAAGCTCGCTATCGCTGAGTTTGGTGGAAACATGCACGGCGTTATCATTGTCCTAGACCTCGATCACTTCAAGAAGATAGTCAAAGAAATGGGATGGTCAGAGTATTCCCCCAACCCCATCACCGGTTTACTGAGCAGCCTCGTCGACGAACTGGTTCGCAAGCATCACGTTATGGTGGTCTACGGGCTGGACTGGAAAAGGGGAACCGAAGAGACGATACTGGCTTGTCCCAGCCCAGACATGGATTCGTTGTTAAAGGATCTTGAAGCGATCCGGGGAAAAATCGAGGAGGCGGGAAAGGAAACAGGCTCAAACGCCACGATCAGCATCGGTGTGGCTCAGGGCCCATTGTTAAGGGAAAAGCCCACAAGAAGCCGTAGAGAACTGTTCAAGACTCCGACTCAACGGTTAGCCAAGCGTGCGCTTCAAAAAGCTAAGCAACGCAGCGGAAATCAGATAGTTATCCTCTAGATTAAACGGTTAATTCTAACCCTAAAATACGAGTGGCTAGAAGACCATTGCAGTTATCTGTCCCGTGACTGAAATCTCCTATTGGTTTACATCAGCTTCTAGGGCTAGAAGAGAGCACAGATTGTAGAAATACCATTAAGTTTACAGGTTCTATTCTTGAGCCGCAATGGTTGCAGGCTTGTAGAGACTCGGCTGTGGTGTCTTTGTCGATTTTAATATGTGCACCGCAATGAGGACAGGGATAGGCGAGTACCAATCCTCTATCTTTCGCTTGTTGAAGCAACGTATTCACGGCATAGGGCGCAAAAAAGGGAGCCGGGGTCACTTGTAGCATTTGAAGCGCCAAGCGCCTATGCAAATCTGCTTCCTCTTCGCTTTTGGCTCTAACTCTTTCAGCTTCCTCACGCATACCATAGTGTTCGTATATCCTAGCAGCTCTTTCATATGCTCCGCTATTCTCAAAACTCTTGGCCATATCCATATTCTCCTCTTTTGAATAATTTTCAAGCGAGAAACTGTCATAGCACTGATCTGAACAGAAATACACGTTCTCATATAGGTCTCTAGAAGGAGCGTCGGATCCAACAATCCAGCGTGCCCATTTTCTCTCTCTTGTCACACTACCAAAACACTTATCGCATCCTTTCTTGCCGCAAACTTCACATTTTACGGTTCTCAGAAAGAAACCGGTATTACCGCAGTTTGGACACGTCCCCACATCGACACCTACGCAACATACCTTGTAACTTTAAGATAAAAGGTTTTTCTTGTCTATGAGGCGCGTGGCGATCTGAAGCCCAAAATTGCCAAGAAAATTCAATACTTTCCTTTTTCCTTCTTTTCTGTACCCTCTTTTCCGTGATTGGCGAATTATGAGACTCAACGCATCTTGACTTTAGGCACACAAATTTCATTAAATTACTTGAAGTCGGGATTTGACTACGTTGGCAACATCCTTGGATGCGAGATGTTTAAGAAACGCAAATAATGCACCTCTGAAATGTTAAAAACTAGCCTTGAAGAAGCCAATTTAGTGGCCACCCTTGAAATATTAAATAAACAGGTCCCTCTTCTTCGGTCTTATTAATTGCGTTGCTTTCGCCTTTTCCGACTTTGGATATGGATACCCTCGGATGATGGCCACGGGGATACCCTCGTCCGCTTGTCCAATGACCAGTTCAGCGGCTGAAGACAGCTCGTCGGCAACCGCCGTTTGTTTCACCCTTAAAACATACCCAAACAGGTCCGTTTCCCCTCTCCGATCTCGAATGGGGTTGATTCCAGCGACCCCTATAGCAACGTTGATCTCCCCTTCCCGTAGTGGGCGCCCGTGGGTGTCAGAGACTATGACCGCCACGTCTTTTCCCGTCAACTTCCCTATTTTTCGTCGAATTCTTCGCGCTGAGCGATCAGGATTTTTGGGTAGAAGTGCGACGTTTCTTTCTCCGGGAACGTTGGATTGGTCGACCCCAGCGTTGGCGCAAACATATCCATGCTTGGTTTCTGTGATGATGTGTCTGTCTCCCATCCGAACAATGCCCTTCGACTCTTGAAGAACCACCTCAACCAAAGCTGGGTCCTTACCGGATTGTTGGGCAAGGGCCTTTGCGAAGGGTGAGGCAACCACCTTATCGAGATTTGTAACGTTTCCCTCGGACCGCGATACAATGACGTGGGTAATTACGATGATGTCGCCATCTTCTATGGGGGTTCCCTGTTGCGCGGCCGCGTTACAAATAAGCCTAGCGAGGTCATCTCCTTCCTCTATAATGGGCAGACCCTTCACGCCAATAACCTGAATCAAGCTCATACAGAACCCTACCATGCCACTAGATTCTAGCCACTTAGAGCATAAGAGAATTTAGGTGAAAGCCCGATGAGCACAAGCCTACCCTATCTAAGCATGGACTCTGCCCTTTTCAAGTCTTCTGGAGTGTTGATGTTGAAAAAAGTCAGCAACCTTGGATCCATCTCTTGAAGAACCAAGGTCGAAATGTATCGCACCCCCCGCAGGTGCGAGATCATTGACCGTAAGTCCAATTTTCCCTCTTCCAATGCCGTTTTTGCCGCGTTCAAGGCAGATTTTGTTTCATAAGCCGCTTGAAGAGGCTCGATATACCCGGTGGGCCATCTAGGGATAGCCGCACTCTTATTGACACACAGGTCCAAGAGAAGCGACGCCACCTCGCTTGAGACAAACGGGGCGTCACAGGGAAGCAGCAGCGAGTATTTACCTCGCGCGTTTTCAAAACCGGTGATCGATCCGACAAGAGGGCTTTGCACCTCATGCTTATCAACGACCACGCTCGCTCTGCGACCCAGTAGAGGGGCGAAGACAACCCTTTGGTTTTCAGAGCTAACCACCGCCACTGTCTCATTAACGATCCCATGTATTCTGTCGAGCATGTGGAGGATGAGGGGCCTACCCGCCAATTCGACGAGTCCCTTGTCTCGACCAAGTCTTTTGGAGAAGCCTCCAGCAAGAATTATGGCCGATGTTTCCAACAATCGTCCTCATTCCTTCTCATGATCAACTTTAAGAGACACTCAAACTAACCCGTTCTGGGTAGGTGTAAACATTCATTCGTTTCCCTCTCGCAAAACCAACTAGGGTCACTCCTGTGCGTTGAGCTGCCTCCACACCAGAATCTAGGGCGGCTGTCATGGAAGCAATTACTGGAATACGCATTCTAGCCGCCTTTAACACGATATCTCCAGTGAGTCGACCACTTGAGGCTAGAAAAGAGTTTTGGAAATCCAACTTTTTCAATGCTCCCGCTCCGAGAACCTTGTCCACTGCGTTGTGGCGTCCCACGTCCTCGGCAAAAGCCATCAATTCACCGTCTCGGGAGTAGAGGGCTGTTATATGAACCCCGCCTGTCTTTCTGAACGTTGCACCGAGCACATTGAGCCCCCTAACCGACTCTAAAATAATCCTTGCCTCCACAGTTAAACCGAAAGGCACCTTGGGTAAATCGATTCTGTCGATAAGTTTTGAAAGCGGCCAATAATCTGGGGAGCCGCACGCTGAAACAATTAATCGTGCAAAGGGTTGGGAAATCGAAATTCGCTTTTGTGCGTCGATGCCATGCCTCAATCGTACTTGACATTTTCCTTCCCTCTCTAAGCGTACTTCTCGTATTTCATCCATGGATTTTAGCACTCCTTCTGAGAGAAGATGCCCAATGGACAACTCTTCCAACTGGCTTGGAGAGCAAAGGATGGTCACGTAATGCGTCTGGTTTAAGAAGATATGGAGGGGGCTCTCCTCCGCCACCAAGTCCCTCTTTTGCTCGATCCTTTCGCCGGAAACGTCTATTCGTGAAATCTGAATCTCCCGCATTATAATTCACGAATCCATAGCCATAGGTCATCTAATTCCGAAAGACGACATATAAAATTAGCCTCTTATATACGCTCCGTGTTATTAGCCTTAGAACCGTATACTCACTTCATATTATTGAGGAAAATTGCTTTCAAAAACTCAATTCCACCATCCATTTCCTTCAAAGACACTAAATAGGTTATCTTTAGTAACTTCTTGTTAAATTTTGTAAAAATTCCAGACATAATTGAACATCTAAATGTTTTTTCGATTTACAAGAAGTTTATTGAACTGGTAATACCGTGGATTCTAACAATTTTAAGAATCTGAGATCAATAGTTTTAGAAGACTTGCCAATTGCTTCTACTCTATATTCCAGAGTGAGAGGCCAGTTACCTCATCACGTTTTCGCTCAAGCTTTGCCCCTACTAGTTCGCGTAAATGAACTTCTGCGGCAAAGACTATCGCCTCAATCAGGTGACCAGCTTTGGTATTTCCATCTTCACCAGCGAGAACCGCGTGCACGTGAACGAAGGGCTTTCCATCTTTTAGGGATATGTTTCCTATGCAACTTGCTATTTCATGAGGAGTATCGATCGTGATCTCTCGGTATTTACGATTTTCTTGATCATAAAATCCGAGCTTTGCATGTTTCACAGCACCTATCGCCGTGAAGGACGCGGCCGTGATTCCTCTCTTTTCCGCGATTCTAGTTATGAATTGAACTAGGTCCGAGTTATGCTCGGCACGTATGAGCAAATTTCTCTCAAGGTTGGATTCGGCAGAGACCATCTGTATCCCTCAATTGGAATTCCTATCTTCTGACTTAAAGCTTTAGGAATGTAACCTCTGATAGTACGCATTACACCAATAACGAGAGTCCACCTATGCCCTCAACTCGGAGAGAACGTACCCTATAATCTCGTCTGCAATGTTTACTTCAGTGACTGATTGCAGTCCCCTCCATCCAGGCTGGCTGTTCAGTTCAACAATCACCGGACCCTCAGGACCCTCTAAAATGTCCACGCCGGCCACCTTGCAGCCGATCACCTTTGCAGCCTTTACCGCAAGATTCTCTAGTTCCTCGTTAATCTTGAGGGGCACCGGCTGCGCGCCTAAGCTTACGTTGGTCTTCCATGTTTCCGCTACTCGCCGCATAGAAGCTACGACACGGTCGCCTATCACGAAGGCTCGTATGTCGGAAACCCCGTGTGGAATGAACTCTTGAAGGTAAAGAACTCCATGGTAAAAGGAAACAGCCCTAAACACTCTCGTAGCCACATCTGGATCCGAAATCCTTGTGGAGCCAATTCCTCGGGACCCAAACAAAGGTTTGATAACAACGTCTCCACCCAACTCATGGAAGGATTTCAAGGCCTCCTCAGAACTCTCGGTTACGGCTGTGCGTGGAACTGGAACGCCGTATTCCTCTAAAAGGGTGAGGGCGTGAAACTTATCCACCGAATGCTCGATGGCAGAGGCCGGGTTTATGACAAGCATTCCTAGGCGTTCAAGCCGGTGAAGGAGGTCCATTCTGAAAATTATCTCCTCTAGGGAGCCGCGTCCGATTGGGCGGATGTGTAGGGCGCTTAAATCTTCAAGAAGGCTAGTTTCGCCCACGGATGCTTCAGGCCTATATTTAACTCGAGCAACAAGCTGAGGGAAGCTGAAACACACCGGCCTTATATTCCGCCTTCTCATTGCCTCTCGTAGTTGAGTGGAGCACCATCCATTCTCGTTCCTTGTTATGATCCCCATCTTCAAATGATATCCCTCTCAACACTAGCCTTATTCACGCTAAGGATAAAGATTCGTCTCACTAATGGTTTTCTGCCTCATAGAAGCCCGTATCTAAAACTTGATAATGCCTTGCTTAATCTGCTCTACGTCTTCTACCGCCTTAGAAATGTCTAGTTGCAGATAAGCTCCGCGGCTATTGTAGTAAGGTGGGCCCTTCCTTGAGAATATCGTTAAGACTTTTCCACCATGGTTTATCTTGAAGCCCTCTTCGCTTGGTTCATGTCCTCGGATCATCGCCTCAACGTTCAGCATCCTCAGAAGCTTGTTGGTGACATCTTCACCAAAGAGTCTGCCAGCTCCCCTAGGTGATGGGTAGGTTCCCCTTATGCCCTCCCAAGGGTCGCTCCAAAGGATCTCCTCAAGGTGGCTTTCACTAGGATGCTTTTCATGCGCATAGGCTAGGTCGTCTATGTTGGAAGCCTTGCTGGGCACACCTCCATGGAGTAAGACGTATCTTTCCTCTATGAGGACCGCGTTGTGCAAGTGGTTAAAGAGCTTCCGCAACTTGACATAGACATCTGACGCGTCTTCGCCAAACTTCCTGCGCAAGTGAAGGGGTAGATCGTGGGGATACGCGAGGAGGTCGTCGGGTCCCTCGTGATTTCCCCTCATCAACACGACGTTTTGGGGGAACATCTCCTTGAGCTTCAAAACGACATAGTACACCTCAGACGAGTAAATGCCTCGATCCCCGTAATCCCCAAGGAAAACCAAGAGCAAGTTTTCGCCTCTACGAGTCTTCTCCATGAAGCTACTGCTCTTTAAGATGTGCGCAAGGCTTTCTAGGTCTCCGTGGATGTCTCCTACAATGATCGCCTCGCCCGTCGGCGGCACATGAACAAGCCTACCAGTGATTCGTAGGCTTCCGACCCGACCGTTTTCCCCAGCCAACCGCTGAACAGCATCCTCAATGAGTTGAAGAAATTCGTTAGAGCCCACTCTTACGGCCATGTTGATCAGGTCGGACGAGTCTTTAACGTTGAAAAACACCTTCCTCACCCGTTTTGCCGATAAACCAATATAGAATGTTAGGCTTCTTCAAATAGGTTTTTACCACGAAGACGCATTTTGATAACTTTAAACTATCGAAACCTCTAAATCCCAAAAGGTTTGATTAAAGGACTGGTGAGGGATATGGTTAGGAAAGAGGTACTCTACTTTGACGAGTTTGGCCCTCAAAACACCGCTGAAACCATCAAAGCCGCTAAGAAGGCCGCTCTAGATTTAAGATTGAAACACGTTGTAGTCGCCTCCGGTTCCGGAGCCACTGGTGTCAAGGTGGCTGAGGAATTCAAGGGTTCAAAAATCAAGGTTGTGGTTGTAACAGAGTATGCCGGAGCACTAGAGTTCAAGGAGGAATATGGGAAGAAACTCAAAGAACTCGGTGCAACCGTAGTCACTGGTATACATGCCTTTCTCAGTCCAGCTGAATCAATATCCAAATTATACGAAAAGCATTGTAGTGAAAACACCATAATTAAAGAGGTTTTGTATAGATTTTCTCAGGGAACAAAGGTCGCTACTGAAATCGTCCTGATGGCAACCGACGCAGGAGCCATACCTGAAGGGGAAGATGTAGTCGCCATGGCAGGAACGGATAAGGGAGCCGATACAGCGATAGTTATCAAGTCATGCCACGCGGGTTCATTCTTTGACAAGGAAAAGGGGATAGAGTTTAGAGAAATAATCGCGATGCCAAGGAAAAAGAAGTTTTGGTAAAACGCTAGTGTTCTCCGGGATCTAATCTACAAAATGTGTAGAATTTCTGGCTTTAGCTACACATTGCCCTTCATTTTAATAATTCATCTGCAACCTTTTTATTGTTTCAAGAACTATAACATGAGATTTAAATGAGGAAAGTGGGATGAGCGCCCCCAAACTAAGCTTCGAGGAATCTCTGGAAAGGGTTGTTTTAGCTGAAAAATGCATGGGCTGTGCTGTCTGCGTCGTCGTTTGTCCGCTGGCTTGCCTAGAGTATAGCGAGGAAAAACCAAGACTAGTAAAGAATTGTGAGGCTTGCGGAATCTGCCCACGAGTGTGTCCACGATACGACTTGCCTTGGTCTGCTCTGGAAAAGTTCGTGTTCGAGAGGGAGAGAAAGCCTGAGGAGGAATTTGGAATTTATCGACGCCTTGTCATCGCTCAAGCCAACGACACAAACACGCTTCGGGTTTGTCAAGACGGGGGAGTCGTTTCCGCTCTTCTCTCCTTTGCCCTAAAAAACGGGATGATTGATGGAGCCGCCGTGTCTGGGGTCAGCGAAGATAAGCCGTTCTATCCTGTACCTAGGCTGGTTACGAACCCTCGGGAGGTCTTAGAATGCGCTGGAACCAGATACTCCTACTCCCCAAATCTGCTCGCCTTCCAAGAGGGCGTCAAGCTTAAGAAGAAGAGCTTAGCCTTTGTCGGCACTCCATGCCAAATACACGCCCTCCGAAAAATTCAGATGGTCCCTTTAAGAAAGTACTCTAACCCACTACGATTCACGATAGGGTTAATGTGTACTGAGAGCTTCACCTACGAAGGGTTAATGGAGAAGCAGATTCAAGAAGCGCTGGGCATCGATTTACACGATGTCCAAAAAATCAACATCAAGGCAAAGGTTTTAGTCACCACCAAGTCCGGCGAGGTGAAGACAATTCCACTATCAGATGCAAAACAGTACACGCGCAAAAGCTGCACCTTCTGCCCGGATTTCTCCGCCGAACTCGCCGATATCTCAGCCGGTGGCTTGGGATTAAGCGGCTGGACGTTCACCGTTCTCCGAACCAAAAAGGGTGAAGAGCTCTTTGAGAGTGCCGAAAGAGTGGGACTACTGAAAACAAGGCCCATCGAGGAAGAAAAGAGCGCTCTCGACTTGTTAGTAAAGCTCTCGAAGAAGAAACGGAAAACAGCTGTATCTTCCTCAGCATGATTTAAACGTTCTTATTGGTTCACTTAAAGGGGTCACTTAAGTACTCGCTAAGTTTTTGCTTCATCAAATGGATGATAAACGTCTGCACTCCGGGCCAAGCTTTGAAATTTGAAAAAGGGCTCCGGAAGGTGACGCTAGTTATACTTTGTTTTCTCTTTAATTCCTCCGATTTTCGCTTTTCCGAACAAGTTCGCTTAGTTCGTTCTTGCTTCGAATCAGGGTAATTTGTGTTGTTGTGCTCTTAGACCCTATTAAGTTGTTTACGCTTTTTTAAGTAGTTACTCTTAAATAATTAACGCTCTATGAAACTCTAAAGATGATTAAAAATGGAATCCAAAACCATAGCTTCAATTTCCGTATTCGCTGCGTTTACGGTTGCTCTTAATTTATCACCCATCAAGATTCCAGCCCCCTACGCCCCGTTCCTCATATACCAGATATGGGAGATACCAATAGTGGCCGCGTTTCTACTCTATGGACCCGGTGTAGGGGTGGCAATATCCATCGTAAACACTATCGTGCTACTGGGTGTGTTTCCGGGAGCCCTTCCTACAGGGCCGCTCTACAATCTTGCTGCGGTGCTGAGTATGCTACTTGGCGTTTATGTCGTACAAAAGTTCGCAACTAAAAGTTTCAAGAGGCGAAAAGAGACTATGCTGATCACTTCTTCCACGGCGCTTGGAATCGTGGGAAGGGTAGGAATTATGACAGTCGTGAACTGGACCTTCCTTCCGTACCCTTTTCCTATAGGATTTGGCATCCCGTTAGAAGCACTAGTAATGCTCCTTCCAGTTATAGGAGTGTTTAATGCCACCCTCGCCCTCTACACGATTCCCCTCGGCTACTTTATAGCAAAAGCCGTGAGTTCTGGCGCGAAGATTGCAGTATGGTACTCTTAAAACGCTTCAAGATTTCGTGCAGGCTGATGCTTCTTGATGTTCGATGCAAAAAGTTTTCAACTCATAATTAAGAATGAAACTTAGGAATCCACTTGCAGATTCGATGTGCTCAAGGTGTTTGCATTGTTTAGGTTTAGCGTTGAACAGAAAATCTTTGAGATTGGGAAAGTTAAAATCGGCGGTCAGCCTGGAGAGTTGCCTACGGTTCTCGTGGGAAACATCTTTTACAAGGGAATGCCAGAGATAGTTGACCATAAAAGGGGCGAGTTTGATCAAAAATCTGTGTTAAAATGGATTGAAATCGCTGAGGAGCTTTCTGAAAAGACTGGGGTTCCACATTTTATAGATATTATGGCGATGTATCCGGAGGCTATGAAGCGGTACGTCACGTTTATTTCTGAACACACTGACAGCGTGCTCCTTCTTGACGGAACCAATCTAGACACACGTGTTGCTGGTTTAGAGAGGGTTAAAGAGTTGGGCTTGCAGGAAAGAACCATTTTCAACGCGATTTCTCCTCAAATCTCTCAGAAGGAGATAGAAGCTATTCATGACTCAGGGGTAACTGCAGCCGTTCTCCTCGCGTACAATGAGATGGATTTTTCGCCCGAGGGAAGAACTGCCATATTAAAGGGTTTCGATAAAAATGTTGGCTTGCTTAAAATCGCGGAGAAATCAGGGATAAAGAAGATTCTGGTGGACACCATAGTTTTTGATGTGCCGAGCATAGCATACGCCGCAGAAGCGATCAAGCTCGTGAAGAATGAATTGGGATATCCTGCTGGATGCTCTCCGGCTAACGCCACCTATGACTGGAAAAGGTCACAGCATGAAATCTTAAAGGGGGGCTTTGCGGCCTATAACGCCTCCGCGCACACCATTGCCCAATTTAGTGGGGCCAATTTCCTGATTTATGGACCCATAAAGCAAGCGAGAAACATGATCCCCGCTTGCGCCATGAACGACGCCATTATAGCGTATCACGCTCTGAAGCGCTTAGGAATAAGACCTCTTGTCTCTGGCCATCCGCTCTACAAGATCTTTTAGAGGTCCTTCAAAGAACCAAATAGGTCTCTAACCTTTTTCACGCAGTCCCACGCATCCTTTGCGTAGGCATCAATCCCGTATTCCTTGAGGGTTTGTTCGGAAACCGCTGGACCCCCAATCACGATTTTTACCTTACCGGTTAACTTTCTTTGCCGCAAGCAGTCAACCACATCCCTTAGGAAGGGGACGGTTTCATCCACGGTGACGGATATGGCAATGATCCGCGCCTCTTCTCGAACGGCTGCGTCCACAAAAGCGTCAGGAGGAACATCCGCGCCTAGATCCGCCACTTGAAATCCCGCGGCTCGCAACGTTGCCACCACGATGTCCTTTCCCAGACTCTGAATGTTTCCCTTCAGCGACCCAATCACGACCTTCCCTTCGAATTCGATGGGTTTAACTTGCAGATGAGGCTCGAAAACCTTGAAAGCCTCCCGCATCGCCGAAGCCGCGGCAGCCACGTCCACAATAAAATACTCCTTCTTCTCATATTTTTCATCAACCACCCGCATGGCTGTCGTCATTGCTTCTAGAGCAAGGTCGCCGGATACGCCTCTATCTAATGCTTGTTCCGCGATTTTGCGAGCCTTTCGGACATCGCCGAGAATCACCGCGTTGTACAATGCGTCTAAAATCTCTTTGACTTCATGCAAGTCTGGGTAGCCTCGCTGAGACAGAGCCTGAGCCTAGAGCCCTATCGATCGCTTATATACCTCCATGTTGATTCTTCCAGCCTTAAAGACGCTGCCCGTTTTGACATTATTGACCATCAAGACTGCGGGTGCGAATAAGCCGGGATCAATTCGATAAAAGTCACAGTTAGCTTCTTTGAAGATTTCGAGGAATGGTTTTCCATAGCTTTTGGAGGCTGAGGACGGCGCCATATCGACCAGATCCCTTAGTTTTTCATCGTTGTCGTAACTCGTGGTGTAGCATGCCACGCCAGCATACAGAATTGCGTCGTTGGTTCTTCCCATGGCTTCGGCAAATCTGGGATGCACCGGTGCAATGGGCGCGTATCCACATCCGTGGGTTATCAATTTAGGATCAAAACCAAGGTTCATGAGCTTGTGGATTCCCGTCTCCACGACTCTTCCTGAGATTTGCGTGCACCCGGTTACGGTGTTGGTGGGCACCAGAACCAAGAACAAGCGGTCTGGCTCAACTTTGCATTGACCAAAAACATAGGTTATCACATCCTCAGGCGGCTCCTTAGTTGTTTCGAGCACAAGCACCGCCACATCAGCTTTATCCTTATACCTTATCTTTTCATAAAGCTCTCGAGGCTTTAGAGCCAATGCGCGTGCAGGACCCGACCCCATGGCACGGTAGCTCCCAACTTTAATCTGCCAACCAGCAAACTGGGACCCTAACGCCGCTGTGGCAGGGTGGCCCGTGGAGACGAAGATGGAGGGCAGTTCAAGGTCATCATATCTCTTCCAGAGAACTTTCGCTTTACCATACCCGCCAAGGCAGATCTCGGTCACAAATTTGCCTGCCAAGAATCCGCCCTTCGCCTGAATCCCAGCGTCGATCAGGGTCGCGCCCAACTTTGTTTTCTTAACGATCACTCCATAAAGGTCGGCATTTTTGCATAGCTCGTCCACGAGCTGTTTTGCAGCCTTGTTTACGCTGACCATATATGGCTATTAATTCCAAGAAAAATATAAAATGAACGGAGTTCAAACCTACTAAGGTCAGGATTTAAAGATATTTCTCATAAAATTTCAGCTGCAAGTTTCTGGTTTGCGAAACGTAGAGTCTCCCATCTCCACCCTCAGTAAGGTCACCGACGAACATGTAAAACGGACCAGGAACTTCTTCCTCTTCAACTTTAACTTTGGGCCTAACGCTGTCGATGGTGAACGTGGGTAAGATAGAGGGAATGAAACCACATACGACGATTCTTCCTCCAGTCATTTCAGCGCCGGCTCTTCCCTCCGAGTTTCCTTGAATGAGTATCGTTCCGTTTCTCATGTGCATGCCCGCAAAGTTTCCGGCGTTCCCGTATACTTTGATGAGCCCCTTCCTCATGAAGCACCCAACCTCGTTCCCCGCGTTTCCATGTATAAGGATGGTTCCTCCGCTCATTCCTACGGTGCTTCCTCGATAAGCCGCTCCAACGTAGTCACCAGCGTCTCCCTTGATTTCTATCATCCCCTTCTTCATCATGGATCCGACCCACGAATCGGCGCTGCCAGCCACTGTGATTCTTCCCCCCGTCATTTCTTCACCAAGATGCATACCAACGTCTCCATGAACCAAAATTTCTCCCGCAGACATGTGTGCTCCAATCCTTCTGACCTTGTGAACATCTCCCAAGATTTGGATGCTTACCTCCTGTGGCGTTGCACCGCTTTCGCCTTCCACCTCAAAAAGCTCGCCGAGGACTCGTTCCCGATTTCCCTCCCGCAGTTTCAATGCAGTAATTTCCCTGTTCGACTTTCCAGCAAAAATGTCTGGGGTAAGGCACTCCGCGTCTACAGGAACCTCAAACGAACCTTTGGGACGTAATGTTACAACCATTTTCTACGCCTCCGTCTCAACTAGAACGGGAGAAGAAACGGCGAGGTGATGTGTAGGAACCTGATAGTTTTCGTAGCGCACCGTGTAATACTTCTCAAACTCCCGTTGTAATGTGGGCGCAATTTCGACGATGGACGGCGAAGCCTTCACGTTAACCCAGAAGGTTTTCCCGTTAACCGACTTCACAACTTCTCCGTTTTTGACCACGACTTCGCCGTTCTTGATGGTGTATGCAGCTCTTTGAAACGCTCTCCGAACCGTCTTATACTTCTTAGACAAGTTGACGCGCTCAGGGTTTACGTTGTAGATGGCTATGTCAGCGTCGGCTCCCACCCCCAAGTGTCCCTTTCGGGTCAAGCCCAACGCCTTTGCTGGACCAGCCCTCGTGACTATCGCCACTTCACTAAGAGAATATTCCCGATCAATGGTGGGGAGCAAGCTCCTCCGCCTCGCCTTCCTGTTTATTTTTTTCATCACCTTCTCCCTAGCAGCCTGACTCATTAACCAGGATATCACTCTCGGGTAGGAGGTGAACGGAGCCGCGTTGGGGTGGTCGGTCGTCAAGTAGATTTTCCACGGGTCTTCAATTAGGAGGGAAAGCTCAAGCCCTATCGACCATTGTATAGCGTGCACGTAACTCTTGCGTCTATACCGGAACGGCACTATGCCAGCACTCGTTTCGGTTTCCACGTCGTGGTTAATCCATTTGTTACCGCTAATCTGATGAAGAATATACTGAAACGGGCCGTCCGCTGTCATGGTGGTTGTGTCAGTGAACACTACCTGCCCCATGTCAAGGGTCACGTGGTTGTGTTGATTTACGTATCTGGCAATTTCTTCAGCGCCAGATTCTAATGTTCGCCAGTCAGATCCTTTGAAGCCGCTGAACTGGCAGTGCGTGATGTGGATGACGGGTTTGTCTCCCTTCGCCAAATCTTCAACACACTTCATGGTCTCCAGTGCCGTGACATAGTTTCCAGGCTTTCCCAGGTTGTTGGTGTGAACATGAATCGTGTGGGGCATCTTCAGGCGCTGGTTCACCTTGCACAAGCCACGAATGATCTCCTTTGGAGTGATGTTGAAGTGCGGAACAGGGTCGTTGATGTCTCTTACGTTTTTGCCGAAGCCCCAAGCCTCTAGACCTCCGGGATTTACGAGCTTCACGGCGTATCCTTTAGTAGCGTTCATAGTCCAAGCCACGTAAGCTGCGCACTCTTCGATCATGTTCTCTCGCAGGTATTCTAAGACGAACCAGCAGTCGCCTAGCAGAGGGTAGGATGCCTTGTCAATGATGGGAGTGTCGTTGAGCTCCTCATGAGTGTGGCGAGCCTTCAACGGAGGCATCGCCGGGTCCATGACCGTGGTGTAGCCCATCCTCGCGTAGCGGTAGCCCGTCGTGAAGGTGGAGGGAATCGAGTAGCCCACGCCCGACCGCGTTACCGCCGTTTTGACTTCCACATCCTTAAAGTGGTCCTCGGGACGAAGAAGCCGCCCCGCGTTCACCTTTGCTCCGGCTATGTGTGAGTGGATGTCGACGCCACCGGGCATCACAATCATTCCAGAAGCATCGATTATCTTTACTTCCTTTCCTTTCACCGTCTCCACGATTTTTCCATCTTTAACAGCAAGGTCCATCCTCTCCCCGTCAACACGATTCATGGGATCGTAAACAAGTCCGTTTTTGATAAGAAGCTCAGCCATCTCTACGCCTTTCCCTCCCTCTTTAGCCTCCGAACTTCATGAAGAATTCTTCGCAGTATTTCCACGTCTGGGAGGCAAGTTTCCGGGGGTTCCACGGCCTTCTTTAGCGGAAGTGGCACACGGTCCATGCGGTAGGCGGTTCCCTCTGCTTCTATGCCCACGAACGCGGAAGGGATGACCACGTCGGCCATCAACGAGGTGGGGGTTACCTGCGGGTCGATGGCGATTAAGGGGTGCTTCACTAGGTTTTGAGCGGCTTCTCGTGGAAAGTGGGCCACGGGGTCTGAGGCGACGATGAGACCGGCGTCTGCCTCCCCACGACACAGTATATCCACCGCGGATGTTTCTCCGGGGTTGTATCGTGGGTAGCCGTGGGAGAAGTCAACCGCGTAGGGGTATCCAGTTGTCCAAGTGAACACAACGTTTGCGCCGGCGACGTTGAAGTGTCCTCGCATCGGCATGATCACGAACTTAGTGCGGTGGTTTAGGTCCCGGACGAGCGATAAGGCGGCGTCAATGTTTCGAAGCTTTCCCTCGCTCATGGTTAAGCCTAGGCCGAAAAACAAGATGCCGAACTCGCAACTGATCATGACGTCGGCTACTTCTTCGAGGATTTCTATGGGGACTCCGGCAACCGTGTCCACGTCGATTTCCTCGTCTCGGATAAGCAGGCGTAGGGCCTGGAGGAGTTCGTAGTCCTTGTTGGGCTCGACTTGGAGATAGTAATCGGCTGCCTCGGCGGATCGGGTTCTGCGCACGTCCACGACGATCATTTTTCTTTTCTTTTGGAGTAGGGTGGGGGGTAGGCGGCGGTCGATTTCTGGTGGAGCACGAACATCGCGCATGAGGATGAGGTTGGCTGCTCTTAGCAACCGTTTTTTGGTGAGGGTGGCGGCGACGCGGGAGAGGTATCCTCTCCATGCGCTGGTTTGGAATCGGCCCTCGGAGAATGCGGTGTATCGTTCGACATGGCGGGGGTGGGCGCTCCAAGGGTTGCTTCCCCAGTAGACCACGAGGTCAGCTCGGTGTCGTATTTGGCCCAGGGTGCAGCTGGATATGCCGATATCTTGGATGCTGAGGATGGAGGGTCCATGGCATATAGTGGAGGTATTGTCGACGACTCCGCCCACTTCCTCGGCGAGTTCTAGCCCTAGGCGGGTGGCTTCGCAGCTGGTGCAACTCCAACCATAAAGAATAGGGTACGTCGCATCCGCGAGGATCTCAGCGCTTTTTCGAATGGCTTCATCCAGCGAAGCCTCAACTAATGCACCATTTTTTCTTATGAGGGGTTTTGTGTTTCGGTGGTGGGGGTCGGCGTAGCTGAGGAACTTGGCTGCGCCGACGGCACAGGCGTTTTTTACGTCGGTGATAACGTTGTCTTTAATGGTTAGTTCGATGTCGTCGCAGAAGGATCCGCAGACGGGGCAGGTAACGCTGGGTACGGTGGGCATTTTCATTCCTTCCGGTAGTGCTCTTTGAGGAGTTCTGGCAGACTGAAGACCTTTTCTTTGGGTGCGGGTTCAATTTGTGCGGGTATGCCTTTTAGGGATGGCATGCCGGTTCCGTGGGTTCTAGGGTTCACGATGAGGCTTGCCCAGGGGCCATAGGGGACGAAAACAACCTTAGGGTGGGGACCCCTCGCCGACTTTATGGCTCTTACAACAGCGGAGCCATAGTCGGTGGTGATTTTGACGTTTTCATTTTCCTTCACTCCGAGTTCTTTCAAGTCGTGGGGATCTAACTCGCAGACGGCCACACTTCTCCAGTATTCTTGGGAAAGCTTGCCGTACTCTTTTCCGCACCCTTGGTCGATGGTTCGACCGGTTAACAAGGAAACATTCAGCTTGGGCATCTGCTCACCTCGGCTGTGAGCAAGGTTGGCTCCATCTTAATCTTTGAAGAGCTTACTTACTTATCGTGGCATATTAAGGTTTATCATGTCTACTTAGTGGAAACAGCAAGAAACTATGAAGACAGAAGAAAACTCCCCACTCACGAGTACTTCAAAGCTTGTTTGAATGTTTTGTCAGAAACGGTGACTGCAAATGTATGTTTCTCGGCTTCTGCCCTGCGGGGGTCGCCGATTACGCCAATCTTTGTTAGAGCCTTTTTCAAATCTAAAATCTTGTTTTGTCTAAATCTTGTGCAATTCTGTACTGGCTTTCGAAAGGACTTCATGATCATTCGCGGTTACCAAAATGTCCTGTTCCATTTGGAAGACGCCGTAGTCGGTTACGAAGCCTGGTTCTATTGTAATCGTCATTCCAGGTTCAAGGATAGTTCTATCGTATGAAGCCATGTGGGGTGGTTCGGTGAGCATCAACCCGATACCGTGCCCGATTCTTCCCGCCTTGAAGGTGCATTCTAATCCCTTTTTCTTCAGTTCTTTATCGCAGGCTTCGGCGATTTCAGAGACCTTAACGTTAGGTCTTATCATGTCGACGCACGTTTCTGTAAGCCTGAGTGTTGTCTCATGCATTTTCTTTTGCTTCTCGGACGCAGGTCCGATGGACGCTATTCTGCAGAAGTCCGACCAGTACCCTCGATAGTTGCATCCGCCATCGATCCAGATGGTGTTTCCTTTTTTCAGTTTTTGGTTTGTGGGGCTTCCGCTAATGACACTATAATTGCTAGGTCCTGAATTTATGAAGCACCATGGACGTGTTCCGCCTCTGTTAGTCATTGCGTCAAGGAAAATTTTTTCAACTTCTTTCTCAGTCATGCCCTCCTCTATGCTTTGAAAGCATTCTTCGTATGCTTCACTGGTTATTTCGCATGCTTTTCTAAGCAACGCGGCCTCAGCCTTTGACTTTATCATTCTCAGTTTCCAAAAGACGTGAGAAGCGTCAATAAAGTTGGTCTTTGGCAATGCTTGTTTGAGATGGAGGAAGTCGTTGTAAGCTAATCCTAAGCGTTGTTCATATCCTAATTCAGCGCCTACTTTGCCGTCTGTTAGTTTAAGCTCTTCAAAGACTTGTTTAATCAAGCTGACCGGGGTTTCTACAAGGTTCTTGTAGATTCTCACGTTTTCTATCCAGGTCTCTCGTTTGGTGCTCTCTTCGACAAACTCGTGTGCCATTAGTATTGTTTGTCCTTTTTTTGGGAGGGTAATGACTGTCCATCTGGCGTAAGAAAAGGATGGGGATGCTCCGCTAAAATAATAGTAATTCAATGGCTCGGTTATGAAGAGGGCATCAAGATGCTCCTTTTCCATCAATTCTCTGGCTCGATTCCACCTTAATTCATATTCGGAACGCGGAAAGGACTTATAATCTGACGCGCTCATTTTCTTCCCACCTACTTCCTTCTTGTGGGTTTATTAAAATCAACTAATATGTCTTTAATGACCTCAAAGCCGCGCGCCGACTAATAGTATGCGAAGCGCCCAAAATCAAGCTCCTCCGCGCCTTCTGACCCTCAAAACAAAGCCAGTCACGCTCAGCATGGTGGTGAAGAAAAATTCCATATCAGGCACCAACAACAAGAAAAATTATTTTCCCCTCCAAAATGTCTTCGTTGTCTAGGGCTGTCTAGTTCCCCCTCCCCCCGGTATATAGAGGTCAAAAATTTTTTCACAGCTTCGTTCACGTCTTCAACAAAAACCTTAAAACAAACAAAACCAAAAAATACAATATCCAAAGGTGAAAACATGACCAAACCCACCAGAAAAACCGTCATCCTCTTCTTGGACACTGACAAACACGCAAGCCCCTTCGACATCCTAACGGCCATCGACCTCTTCCCAGACGCACAGATTCTCCAATACAGCAACGTCACCCTAGAAGACGCCAAGAGTATCATCCAGGACTCTATGTTCCCACGCGGCCCTGGAGGAGCAAAACACACCAAGTTGTTCATTGGAGGACACGATGTCGATAAGGCGGTGGAAATTTTGGAGATGGCAAAGAAGAGTATGTTTCCACCCTTTGAACTCTCCGTATTGGTAGACCCTAGAGGAGCCTACACGACTGCCTCAGCTGCCGTGGCGAAAACCCTCGCCACTTCCATCGAGAAGGGTTTCGGCGACTTAAGCGGAAAGACCGTCACGGTTCTGGCAGGTACCGGACCCGTGGGGCAGATTGCTGCTCGCCTATACGCGATGGAAGGAGGCAACGTGATTGTCACCTCACGGGTGCTGGAAAGGGCGAATGCGGTTGCGGCAAAGATCAGTGAGGAGATCCGAGCGGGAAAGGCTTGGGGCATGAAAGCCGTCGCGCCTAAGGAAATAGGTGAGTCCATTAAAGACGCTGACATCATTCTGTCGGCTGGTGCTGCTGGGATTCAGCTGTTGCCTTTGAACGTCCTTAAGGAATACGGGGGCCGATGCAAGGTTGTTGGAGACGTTAACGCCATTCCACCTCTCGGGGTTGAGAAACTAAAGCCCACGGATGAGGGCGTCGAAATCTTACCTGGCGTTTGGGGTATAGGAGCCTTAATCATAGGTACGCTCAAAAACAAGGTTGAAGCTGAGTTGTTTAAGCGAGCGGTGGAGTCTCCTAAAGGGATCTTTGACTACAAGGTCGCCTACGAGATCGCGAAATCCATGGCTCTAGCAAGCTTAAAAACTGGTAAATGAAGTCAAAACGCCGCGCCCAGTTCATTCAGGCAAAGCAGTCTCTCCGGAAGCTTAGCTTCCTTAGGTCTTCTTTCTACTCTACATCTTGGAACATAAGAGATGGCTCACTATATCGGATAAGGAGAAAGTTTAAGTTTTAAGGGAGAACATCAAAATAATTCAAAACATAGTCGTCTGAGGGGTGTTCGCGTGTTTCGTTATCATGGTGTGGAGATTGAAGATACCTTCGCTGAAATGTTTCCGATGTGGGCAGGTCGAATCCTGATAACCGCAGAAAACGAAAAGTGGGCGTTAACTGCGGCGAGAATGGCGACCGGCTTCGCCGCCTCTATCATAATGTCTCCCGCGGAAGCGGGGATAGAAGGTGTTGTTTCGCCTGATAAGACTCCAGATGGGCGGACAGGAACATTAATTCAAATCTACCATCGAACAAGGCTAGAGTTAAGAGCCCAGATGGTTCTGAGGATATCTCAGTGTGTCATGACGTGTCCGACAACCGCGGCTTTTGATGCCCTACCCGAGGCTAAAAGAAGGTTGAAGGTTGGGCGAAGTATTCGTCTGTTTGGTGACGGTTTCCAGAGGAGGGATGCCATTGGGGGACGGAAGGTTTGGCGCATCCCGGTTATGGAGGGGGAATTCGCTGTTGAAGATCAATTCGGCGCCATGAAGGCGGTTGCTGGAGGAAACTTCTTGATTTTGGCGGAGAGTCGCAAAGCAGGCCTTCAAGCTGCAGAGGAAGCGGTAAACGCCATCTTCCAGAGCACGGAAGGGGTCATTTTGCCTTTTCCAGGGGGTGTGTGCAGATCCGGATCGAAGGCGGGCTCCATGAAATACACGCTCGCTGCTTCCACGAATCATCCCTTCTGTCCAAGATTGAGAAAGATCGTTCCCGATTCACAGGTTCCAGAGAACGTGAACTGCATTTATGAGATTGTCATAAACGGCTTGAATTCCGAAGTTGTGGGAAGGGCGATGGCTGAGGGGGTGAAGGCGGCGGTGAAGCTTCCTGGGATCGTCAAGATCTCGGCGGGGAATTATGGGGGTAAGCTTGGGCCGTTTCGAGCTTACCTAAAAGACATCTTAAAGCTAGAATAGTTGGTGAGCCGATGCGGTTGATCGTGGCCATAACTGGAGCCAGCGGAGTTGTTTACGGCAAACGTCTACTGGAAGTGTTGCGGGACAAGGGGGTTGAGACCCACTTAGTGGTCAGCAAAGCCGCGGAGAGGGTGATTGAACACGAACTTGAGATAACTAGAGAAGACTTGAAAAAACTGGCTGATCACACGTATGACGTGAATGATCTAACCGCTCCTTTGGTGAGTGGATCGTTTAAAACGGATGGTATGATCGTTGTTCCGTGCAGCATGAAGACGTTGGCGGGAATCGCTCATGGATACTCGGACAACCTTGTTTTGAGGGCTGCAGACGTTGTGTTGAAGGAGAAACGGAGACTGGTTCTTGTTCCCCGCGAAACTCCCCTGAGTGTTGTTCATCTCCAGAACATGCTGGAGCTGGCGAGGCAAGGCGTCGTGATGGTTCCGGCGATGCCCGCCTATTATTATAAGCCAAAGAACATTGATGGTCTTGTGGATTATGTGGTTGGAAAGGTTTTGGATTGTCTAGGCATAGATCACGCACTTTTTGAAAGGTGGTCTGGTGCAGAGCTGTGAGAATTTTGGGGTATCTCTATAGGGTGTTGTGGTGTTCTAGGTATATTATAACTGATTGTTATCCTTGCATGAGGCTTTCGGAGAAGGACGTGTTGGAGTTGGACAAAAAGGTTAAGGCTGAGGTGTCGGAGGAGTATAGGTGAGGGGATTTCAATGTCTGGTGGTGCCTTAAAGGAAGTTTTGAAAGAGGTTAGGATTGTTCGTGAAAAGGTTGAAAGGTTGGAGGAGCTTGTTGAGGAGAGGCTTATAGGATTGGAGGAACCCTTGGGGGACGAGGTTAAGGCTATTAAGGAGTATGTGAAGGCTAAGGAAAAGGGAAGCGTGGAGCTTATACCAGTGGAAGATGCTGAGAAGGAGAAATAATTGTTTGCAGAGATACCATGTCTTCCTGGAAAGAACTTGTCTGTTATTTGTTGGATTAGTAGGCTCTTTCTCTTCGCTCAATGAGTAGCACATGGATCCTTTTTTGGTTCCATAGAGTTTCGTAGATTACTCGGACATCGCCGATTCTTGCTCTGTAGGCATCCGTGTATCCTTTAAGTTTCTTGATGTCGTAGTGTTCGGCTGGAACGGGGTTTTCGCGAAAAATAAGGAGTAGTTCAATTATTCTTCGTTTATAATGTTTGGGCAGTTTTTTGATTGATTTTCTGGCCCTTTGGGAGATGATTACTTGGAACAATTGTTTCAGCCTAGTTCTTTGATTAGTTCCTCAAGGTTTATGCTTGAGCCTTCTGCTATCTCTTTTTCGGCTTCTTCAAGCTCTTTCTTTTCTTTTTCGCTTAGCTCTTCTTCTGGTAGGAGCATTGCTCTAAGCCTTAGAAGTTCTAGTCTGACTGCGTCTAGTTTGTGTAGCACGAGTTTCAGTTGGCTTTCGGTGACGGTTACGTCCACGCTTGTTCACCTGAATCATATAGAAGTATACTGCTCTAATAATATTTTGTGGTGTTAGTAAGGGTTTGAACGGAATGAGCGCTTTAGCATACCCGCTTTTTATCAAGGGGTTTGAGAAGTCTCATCATCCTTGCATGAAGGGTTTTAAGTTGTTGGATCTCGTTGGCTAGGGCTGGATAGAGATAGTCAAGGAGTGTTATTGAGTGTGCTAAGCTTATTAGTTGTATTGGCTATTTTGTTAGTTTATGGTTGTTGTCGGGGTTGATTTTAGTGGGAAGTTTCCTGATGCGCCTCCTTGTTATTGTGTGGCTGTTAGGGATGGTCGGGTTCGTTGTGTTCTGATGACTAGGAAGGCTAGGAGGGTTGTGAGGTTGCATAGGATTTCTAAGGCGATGGTGACCGCTGCTCATATTTACTATACTGTTTTGCCTTTGGCTCGGAAAGGTGATGTTGTTTTGATTGATGCTGAGTATGATGTGGAGTATTTGAGGAAGGTGCGTAGGTATTTGGAGCGAACGTTGAATGTTTCTTCGGTTGCGGTTGGACACGTTTCTGATAAAGCCATTGAAAAGGCTGATAGATTAGCGAAGCTGTTTAGGAAAAGGAAGTACTATGACGAAAAAGATCCAAGTGTCTTAAGGTTTGTGAGGTTGATTCATCCCGCCCGCGAAGCCCGTTTCACTCCTTGATTGGTCCGGGATTTCCTTGATTAGTACTTTCCCTCAGGTCTTTATGAGACCTTCACGGCACGCCGCGGGAGGTTATCAAAATAGGTGTTGTGTTGGGTTTGTATAAAGTTTATGGTTTCTTTGGTAGTTATAACCAATGTACTTTTATCCTTGCATGAGGGGTTTGTGGGTTGTTGGATCTCGTTGGCTAGGGCTGGATAGAGATGATCCGTAACTTTTTAAGTAAGTTTTTTTACTTATTTTACTTAGGTGATTGGGTGTGGTTAATGTTACGTTTGCTGTTCCAGAGGAATTGCATGAGATTATGAGGCGGCATCCTGAGATTAGGTGGAGTGAGATTGCGAGGAAGGCTATGTGGGAGTATGCTCAGAAGCTGGAGTTAATGGAGAGGATTACGAGGGAGAGTCGGCTTTCGGAGAAGGACGTGTTGGAGTTGGACAAAAAGGTTAAAGCTGGGTTGAGGGGGAAGTATGAGGGTGTCTCTAAAGGCGAGAAACAGTGAAACTTATCGTTGATACCAGCGTTTTGATTGCCGCCCTGATGAAGAAGTCTACTGTTAGAGAGTTGCTGTTGAACCCTCTTTTCGAGTTTTATGTGCCTGAGTACTGCATCGAGGAGATTGAGAGGCATGTGGGTGAAATTTCCGAGAGAAGCGGGCTTAGTGTTGAGAACGTGTATTTGCTTTTAGGTGTTTTGTTGGCTTCTGTTCAAGTCGTTCCGGCAGAAAGGTTTTCTAAAAGGATAAAAGAAGCTGAAAAGGTTATGGACAAAACCGATATGGATGATGTGCCATTTATTGCCTTGGCTTTGTCGTTTCCAAATGATGGTGTTTGGACTGAAGATAGACATTTTCTTGAACAGAGAAGAGTAAAGGTTTGGCGGACGAGAGATCTTTTAAAAATGTTGAGGGAATAGATTAACCTGTTGTTACTAGTGTTAGTATTATCCTTGCATGAGGGTTTTTAGTTGTTGGATTTCGTTGGCTAGGGCAGGATAGAGATAGTCAAGAAGGCGGTTGATCTCATCATCACCAAAACCAAGCACCCCAAGCACAGCCCTATCTATCTCCACCCTCAAGTGAAAGCTCACTTTGAGTTGTTCCATTAAAGATGGAAAATCGTTCTTGCTTATTTTGTCAAAGATAGCTACTAATTCCTTCTTTTCTATCTTTGAAAGCTTTGATGGATCAAGCACTAAGATATGTTTCATTGCCCACTCTGGTAACTCCATATAAGCACCCCTTGTTTCTATTCTCTCAACCACAGCCTGCAAAATATGTGGCGTGCTGTTAACCCAAAGTGTTAAAATTTTCGCTTCTTCTTCAGGAAGGTTTGTAATGAGTGACATAACTTCTGTTGGCGCCATGAGCTTGCTGGAATAGAAAGCAAGTAGCTTGGTGCCGCTAGCAGATATGTCAAACCTTCTTGCTAGTGCTATAAAAGAAGATCTGTCTTCAACCTGCTTTTTCCATTCAGAGAGTAATTTTGTTGTTTTCTTCCCGAAGAAACCGTCTGCCTCTGGAAATTCATTAACTACTACGTAATCAAGTTGGTCAGTTGCGTCTATAATACCAATGCCTGACATCCTTCTTAATCCACACCTTAACGCCGTTCTTGGTACTTTGACTTTAGCTCCGGTAAATCGATTTTCTGTAATAATATAATCTCTCGCATCTTTATTCAGAATCCAAGCGTCACGAACCTTAATTGCTGTAGAGGGCGTTCTCAATATAAAAGCGGCTTGTACTTTCATACCTCCACTCTTTGTTTCCACCCCTCTTACTAATCTTCCTTTGCCCCTCTCGGCGTACACCCCTATTTCAACTAATTTATCGGAACCCTTTTCAACTATATTATCCCATATGTTGACTATGTTTGGATTATAGGCAGAGATGAACCTAAAAAGATTTACAGCATATGCTTTTAGTTCATCTTGAGGTATAGATAGAAATATCAAATCCTCATCCTCATAGACCCCACTAATGGATTTTGAAAGGGTCCTAATCTTCTCAGCAAATCCAATAGCTTGCCCTACATTCTTTGGTAGCCTCTTCAGGGTCACGATATTAGAGCGAAGACCTTGAACGTTTAAATCTTTACGTCCTGCCATCGCGAGCTTCTTAGCAACAAGAAGAATCTCTCGAAACTGTGCCCCTTCAGAAAAAGCAGCTCTCTGCCATGTTGTCACCACATACTCAATGTGATAGTGAGTTGTAAGAAACTTTCTCAACATTAAAGTCGAGCCTATCCTTAGTATCGTCGCAGGAAGAACTAGAGCAATTCTACCACCATCTTTGGTAAAGCGATCGGCTAGAAAGACGAAGTAGCCATAGAGTCCTAATCTACCATGTAGACAGCTACTATAACTGGTCAATCTGTTACTAAGAGCGTTCTTGTAGGTTGTAGGTAGTCTTTCCTGCCGTGTAAAAGGCGGGTTCATTATGACAACATCGACTTGTTCCAATGGTATCTTTTCACCGCCTATTCCTTCAAGCGTCACCGCACCCTTAGTAACATAAGCTTCTTCGGAAGGAGTATACCGTTCTACAAACAGGTCTAGTGTTGGTCGTCGATATGCTACTTTTAATTCGCTCCAAATGGCAGGGATTGTCTGTCCGGGTTTTAATTCTGTGGAATCCCAGACGGCAACTCTTACTCTCTCTGTTTCATACAATAAAGCCTGCAGTGAGAGATGCACAACTGCTAAGTGCGCTGCGAAAGGCATAATGTCTATGCCAGTTAAGTCTTGCTCCAAGAATCTTCTATGGTCTTCGAGTTCTATTGTTCCCTTAACCTTCTGAAGCAACTCCCTCTTCCTTCTATAAGCAGCAACAAGAAGCGTACCACTGCCAACTGCTAAGTCCATAACTTTAGCGTCTGGCTTGTCGATAGCCAACTGTGCCAGAATCTCTGCAGCCTCATTATTCGTATAAAAGGCTGCGACAGCCTTCCTAATTTCAAACGGTATCAGCTCATGAAACACTTTACCCAAGACATCGTGCCGAATCTTCTCAGGCGCCAAAGCCTTAACAACCATAACAACCTTCTTCACAACCTCAGTCGCATCCACTGGCAGTCGAGAAGCCACATCAAAACCAAAAATACTACTATAATTCCTTTTCAAAACAGGCTCAAAATACTGCGTCAAATCGCTGGGTCTACGAATCCTCTCCTCGTCAACAGCCAGAAAACTCGCATCCACACGAGACAAAACATGATAAAACAACAATTGGTTAATAAGAAGGTACGCAGCGGCATGGCGCATCTCATCTAACGGATACTTACCCTCTTCATACTGCAAGATGTTCTCAAAGACAGTTTTGCCGCCATAAATGTCCTTCAAATCATCAGCCTTCAACTGCCTCGCAATTATATTCAAATAGTCAGATGCTTCCCGCAAAATCCTGATAGCAAAACTCGTATCCGCCTCAACAACGGGCGCCCTAAGAACCTGCCCAGCCATCCAGTCTGCAATTTCCGATAAATTCCCCTTGAAAGGCTGACTAGGCCTCAAATCCTTGAAAATGGCAACAACACTACACTCCAACTTTGGATCAACAGCAATCCTCATCCAAACCTCATGAGGCCAAGGCCTACGCAATTCTTCTGGAAACAGAACGGCGAAAGCTCCTTTCGCTTCAGTAACATACTTTGAATAATCATACAGCTTCACCATAGCCTCTAACAGCTTTGTTTCAGCACCCAACTTCGTCTCCACAACATACGGAGCCCCATTCTTCAACAAAATGTCAGGCTTCAACAAACCAGTCGGCGTCGAAACAGAAAACTCCGGAATGACGGTCACTCCTCTCTTTCGCAACTCCTCCTGCAACAAATCCCGAACCGTCATCTCCGTGGGTCTAGGAACACTCATCCAACCATCCCCATGAATGATTCACCCAGAACGTAATATGTTTTACCTCCCGATTAGGAGCCTATTTGAAGCCTATACAAGACCTAGGGAGAGAATTGCTTCAAATATCTCAAAAGCGGAAGTCTTCTTACGATTAATATGCAACTTCTTTACGCACGTAGTCGATGGCTTCCTTCACGTCCTTCACGCTCTTTTCAACCTCAGGACGTATTTTTCCTCCGTAATAACCATACTGATGGAGATACAGGAAGGCGAGGTCGCCTATTTCAATCAACCTTCTTTCCCCAATCTTATCTAGAGCCTCCCATCGTTCACCATGCGAATCGGGTTCAGGTAAGCCACGTTTTTGCACTAAAGCAGCTGCTGCCTCTACATAAGCGTGAAATATTTTTTCGCACCCCTCTCTCATGCGTGTTAAATCACCTTTTCGAAGACCCTCTTCATATTCTTCAGTGCCAAGCGCATAGAATCCTTCAGCACTCTTCAGATGATCCTTGACTTTCGCCACAGCTTCACCACACGCATAAAGTGTAAGAGTGCTCTTTAACCTTGTGCCGTACGAATAAAAACCACAGAATCGTGCATTGGCGCCATGATTAGGCTGGTTTCATGTATTCTCTGCCCATTCCTTCGGGTGAACCCACTAAAACGCGATGATGCTTCTGGCCAGTCTTTTTGTGAACAACCAGCTCAAGCTTTCCCCTCACCATAATGGACTCTCCAACCTCAGCTAGATCGCTGTATAAGCCCTCGTATGAAACCACTTCTCGGATATCCGGTGCTGGAGGCCCCTCTACAATCGTTACTTCCTGAACCCGGTAAACAGAGGGGAGAAACATGGCATCGGTGTTTTCGTGGACGACGGCGCGGATGGTAACTGAGGCAATGGGATGATAGATGTTTTCGCCGTACTCTTCCTCCACCTCTTGCTCCAGTTTCACTGGGTGGATAGAAAAGGGTGTGCCCTCAAAAACTCCAAGATTCCACTTTCGCTGAAGAATTCGCAAGGCATCTTCGACGGTTAGTGGGAAGGATTGAACCTTGCTCTCGCAACAAGCCTTTAGGGCTTCACCTTCTAAGCGGTGGACAGGGGAACCTAATGAGGAGTAGGCTTCGGTTAAGGCGCTTTTCATCGCTAAACCATTTTTTAAGCCATAAACTGTCAGGTCTATGTCTGAAAACTCTGGGCGGTGTATGTTGAGGAGGATGGAGCCCGTCACCCCAAGGAAGCGTAGAGAGACTCCGCTTATCTCCGCTAAGAAGGATGCGAGCCTCAGTAGTTTCTTTTGTAGGGAGTCTAAGCGTGTGGCTTGAAGCAGTTGAGCCAGCTTTTCCTCAGGCTTATAATGTTTGGCTACGCATTCGTGGGGGACCGCGGTCATGGTGATGTTATAGAAGGGTGAATAAAACAGATAATGAGGATGATCTCTCTCTAACAGGTTGAAGGTTTCCAGCAGGCTGGGAATCGTGTAGGCTCTCATAGCCCTCCTGAACCTCCTTCCCCTTTTCCCCCAAACGCCTAGCTCGGAGGGAACATATTTTAGGTAGGAGATAACACGATCGGAGGGGTGAAAAGGACCAACCACGCAGAAAAAGAATCCCTCCCGAGTTTGTATGAAATCCCGATCCCTAAACTTCCTCATGCGCCTAGCCCTTCCCTAAACGCTCTCTAAATCCTCTGTATCTCTCATGCACAAATCTCACAAAGGTCTCGTCTCTCCTAAGTATCTCCGTCGCGGTGGCGAGGTCGACCAGCCGAATAAGCTTATCCGTGAAGGTGCCGGGCGTCAGCCACGACCCTCTCACTCTCTCCTCTACAGTAACCAGTCCCTCAGACTCGAGCTTGTCCAACGCCTCATCCACGAGCCTAGAATTGACAGCTTCAAGGCGGTCTAGAAATCGGTAGAGCATCAAAAGATCCGGGATAAGCTCAGATCTCCAGCTAACCCCGTTGTAAAGAGCCAGTATCCTCATCGAATCAGCCATCATCCTGTAAAGCTTGCTCTCACCTTCACGAGCCAGAACGTTGGCGATCCTATCAGAAATTTTCTCTACCATCAAGTTCCTCCAATGAACTATGTGTAGCATTATATTAACGAATATATTTTAGGATGAATGCTTTGTAATCTTCGCGTGCAGGCGAGTCGTGGAGAGGAGTCTTTGATGGAGAAGTGGATTCCCAGAGACGGAGACGCCTTCCTCACTAAAGACGGCTTCGTATTCTACACGTTTGGGTACGAGCACCCGAGAGAACGAGTTTTCTCCTTTCTGAAGTACATCCCGTCCAAACTGAGAACCCACTTTTCAATGCGCTTCCTTGAAAAGCGCTGGAAATTAGGAAAATTGGAACTTGTTCGACCCGAAAAGCTTTACACAGCGCAGAATTATCAAAGGCTCCTAGAAACCTTTCGAAAAAGATTTCCTCAATATGTATATCTCTGTCCCTACCGTGAAAAAGAGGTCATCAGCTCCCCATTAAAACATGTAAAAGAAGTTTATGTTCCCAGAGACTGTTTACAGGCCCTCCTTGAAAGCGAAAGGAGAGACCATCTGCAAGAACTAGCGTTAGAGCTAGCGACTCTTCTCTCCAACGAATCCCGTTTGCCACTTGAAGATTTCGGGATCCACGGGTCCATCGCGCTAGGCATGCATACCATGGAGTCTGACATTGATCTAGTTGTTTATGGATCGCAAAACTTTCGCAATCTCGAAAGGGCGATTAACAGCCTTGCTGATAAGGGCGCACTGAGCTTCATTGTCACCAAGAGGCTCGATAGGATGAGGAAGCATCGAGGACGGTATAAAGGCAAGATTTTTGTGTATAACGCGGTGCGAAGGTTCGAGGAAATAACCTTCAAGTATGGCGAATACCGATACTCCCCGGTTAAGCCCATTGCCTTTTCCGGTCAGATTGTTGACGACAGTGAAGCCATGTTCAGACCCGCCAAATATCAAATCTCAAACTACCAACCGCTGAACTCAACCTCAAAACTTGGAGAAAGCGAAATCCCCACGAAAGTGGTGTCCATGATAGGCATATACAGAAATGTTGCTCGACGTGGTGATATCGTTAGGGTCTCGGGAACTCTGGAACGCGTAGAGAAGGTTAACGGTAGCGACGTACATTATCAAGTGGTGGTTGGTACGGGAACTCGCGAGGATGAACACCTTTTGCCCCTCTAAGAACATGGAAAGGAGAAAGGAAGAAGAACAAGAGGAGAAAAAAACAGTAATAAGAGCATAAACTTTATGAATAACAAAAGAGTTTAAGACGCGCATCTTAAGACTCTGTTGGGAAAACCTTGACGTTGAAAGTAATTTTAGACTCCAATTTCCTTTTCGTTCCGTCAAAATTCAGAGTAGATATATTCGAAGAACTAACGAACCTCCTAAGTCAACGGTGTACCCCCATCCTTCTCTCTCCAACCCGTAAGGAACTTCTGAAAATAGCCGAGAAGGGATCTCCTAAAATGCGTCGCCACGCATCCTTGGCGCTGAAGCTTGCCGAGAAATGCGAGGTGGTCCCAGTGGAACAGGGTTGTGAAGAGACACACGACGATGTGATTGTTCGAGTGGCGTCAGAATGGAGGTGTCCTGTGGCCACCAACGACGGGGCGCTGAGAAAAAGACTAAGAAATATAAGTGTGCCCGTCATTTATCTGAGGCAAATGTCTCGTTTAGAGATGGAGGGCAGCGTGTAGGTTATGTTCAAGATCATAGCTTTGGAGGACACCATTCGTATACCTCCAGAGAAATTTGGCGAGCCCATCGAAACAGTGGGTCATGAGCAGCTGAAAATAAGGTATGAAGGCATGGTCGATGAGGAACTAGGATACGTTATAGCCGTGGCCGATGTTCAAGTTAGCCCAGTTGGAAAGATCATTCCAGGGGACGGAGCCACCTACCACAAGGCGGTGTTCTCCCTTCTCACCTTTCATCCAAAGGTTCAAGAGGTGATTGAGGGGGAGGTGGTAGAAATTGCAGATTTTGGAGCGTTTCTTCGGGTAGGCCCCGTTGACGCATTACTTCACGTATCTCAACTCATGGACGACTATATCTCCCACGACGAAAAGCAAGGAGTTCTTATGGGTAAAGAGACAAAAAGGAAGCTGTCGACAGGAGACCAGGTAAGGGTTCGTGTAACAGCTATCTCCCTCGCGCGGGGTGGAGGGTCTGGAAAAATCGGGGTAACTGCAAGGCAACCCTTCTTAGGGAAGATCGAGTGGATCAAAAAAGATGTAGAAAAAATAAAGAGCAGCGAGGCGGGAGAACCAAGGCATGAGTGAAAAAGCCTGTCGAGAGTGTCACGTCATATCCTATGGGTCTATCTGCCCAAAGTGTAAGGCCTCCAGCTTGAGCGACGATTATACCGGCTTAGTCATCATCTTTAGCCCTAAAGACTCCACCATAGCCCGTGCCATGAAGGTAGAGGAGAAGGGACGCTACGCCCTCCGTGTGAGATAACTAGGTTAGTGAACACTTATTTTAGGGACTGGATTTAGGGATAGAGAACTTACAGCCCATTAGGCTACAAGCCTTCACCATCAACGATAGAATTTAGAGCCCCTTTCCCAATCACTGGATACGGCTCAAAAGATGGTTTAAGAAGAAATAAGGCTAACCGAACTGGAGAAAACGCCCACTTTGGAGAGCATCCAATAGACACTCATTGCACATCATCTAGGAGCTGTTGCCATCCTTCGACAACCCTAGTTGCTCCTTTTGCAAAGTATTCTTGAGGCGAGAACCTTTTTGGGCGCAGTAACCCAACTCTGTCGGGCACCCCATACCTTCGGTATACGGTGAAAAAGATGGGGTAATCGTCTACAACCCGAACGACCTTATGCCGTTCAAGAACTGAGGAGAACATGTGGGCCCTTAGCGTGATAGGCGACGTCTCTGAGGCCAGATAATGCTTCCAATCCTTAATGTTCAACATAACCAGATCGACCCCGTGGACGGGGAAACCGAACCGGTCTAGTTCACCTAAAGTTAGCTTGCGCATGTTTCTTGAACGGCCGGTGAGATAAATGAGCTTGTATTCCTTACTCCATCTTTGGAGAACCTCCGCGGCGTAGGGGATGGGCTCATCGAGATCAAGGAGTTCAATTCCGGACTCTTCCCAGCAAAGCAGAATCCCCCAAAACCTTTCCCACATCCCCCTATCAGACCACGCAAACCTCTCCAAAATCTGAAGGGAGCTGAGGCTCTCCACTGTTTGAAGGGAAACTTCGCGACCTAAAACACGGCACCACACAGCCCACCTCCTACGGTCCGTGTTTAATAAGGTGTCGTCAATGTCGACCACCACCCCGATCGTCAAATCTCTTACCTCCGAAACTCCGAACCAGTTTCTGTCTGATCTTAATTAAATCCTTTTACACGTTGTCTGTCTAATAAGGCATTGATGAGCCCTAGCAGTCCAAAGTCTCACGAGGGCATCCGCCATAATTTCCATCTTCCAAGCACCTAAAACCATAAATACAGACAAAAAAACTACTCACCCATGCAAACTCGTTTCCTCACTTCCTCACTACGTGAGAAATTAAAGTCTCCACTGGGGTTGCTGATTAAAGGTTCATTTGATGAGACGATGAGAAAACTGAAAGAGCTGATTGAAAAAGAAAGGCCTTTAATGGTCATTTCGGTGGGAGACGTCGTTTCCAACAACATGATAAAGCACAGCGTTTCTCCTCAGGTTTTAATTGTGGACAATAAGGTTATGCGAGACCCTATCACTCCGATTCCAGTACAAGTTGACCAAACTTTATGTGCGAAAAACCCTCCAGGAACATTAACTAACGAAGCGTGGTCTATCGTGCAAAAGGCCTTGAAACGGGAAAAACGAACGAGGGTTCTGATTGAGGGCGAAGAGGATCTCTTGACTCTGGCGGCAGTGCTGTGTGCGCCCGAAAACTCGTTTGTGGTGTATGGACAGCCCTACGAGGGAATCGTCGTGGTCAAGGTCACAGAGCAGAAGAAAGAAACGGTGCGCCAGATCGTGGAGACAATGGAGCTGTGTTTCGAAAAGCTAAAGTAAAGGAGTCACATTACAATCAACAATCAATGGAAGTGCGCCAATGAAAGTTAAGATCACCTCTCAAGGATATAACCCACTTCTCAAAAGAAGGGAAGTGGCCTTCGAGGTTGAACATGAAGAAACGGGGGGAACCCCCTCCCGTTTTGAGGTGAGGAAAAGTCTCGCATCCCTGTTAAACGAGAAACTTGAACTGGTGTATGTTAAGAGGTTAGAGACGAAGACTGGGATGACGGTTGCTGTTGGTGAAGCCAACGTTTACGCCGCCATCGAACAAGCCCAACTCGTGGAGCCTCCATACATAATCGCTAGGAATGCTCCTCCACAAAAGCCCGAGGAGAAGGAGGAATAGTTCAATGGCTGAAAAGAAGAAGAGGTTTTCCTCCCATTACAAAATTGAGGAGGAGAAACTCGTAAGGCTGCTTCCTTTCTGTGAACGGTGCGGACCCGGATACTTCATGGCGGACCATGGCGATCGCTACACCTGTGGGCACTGTGGCTTCACACGATACAAGCGCTCCGAAACCAGCGAGTGACACGACTGCCTATTTAGTATGATCCCGCTAATCAAGTTAGTCTCCAAAATTGGTCAGTGAAGGTTAATGGCTCGTGTCACAGCTAACGCTCCAAGCCGTCGCCTCACATCATCCCAGAATACTAGGATCATTTTCACATAAAACGTTATCTATTTAGCTATTGACGGCCTCATTGTCTAACCATTTCCAGTTTTGGTAAAAGTGAATGTTGTACCGTCGTAATTAATTGGGCTTTACGTCCTCTTCGTTCGATTTTAGGGCGGATCTCTGTCGTCTTACGTTTTGACTATGAATTTGAAGCCCTTCATGTAGTCAAAAATCGTAAAAGAGACTGTCTAAAACACGTTTTCAGTGTTTCTTAGGGCGATTTCTTCGACACACAACGTATGGAAACGCTTAAAAAACGCTATGGGCGTTTGACTAGAGGTGACTGAAAGGATTGGGCATCATTAAGGAGGTGAAAATCGATGGAGGAGGAAGAATGGGGAGAGGAAGAAGGGGGAGAGGAAGAGGAAGAGTGGGAAGAGGAAGAATGGTAATCTAATCATAAATGTACCATTTTTTTTAATTCTTTTAATATTTTAACTGGCGGTACTTCTGCGATATTCTACAGAAAAAAGCAGGGTTAGGAAGTCTTCCTCCACACGAGAAAACTTCCCTGCTCCTGAGGTATTAACTCCACAGAAGTGCCTGGTGTTAACCCAACTTTGGCTAAGAACTATTTTCCGATTATCTTCTTCTGTGCCTCGCATTTCTTGCGTTTTTCGCTTCTCTTCTTCTCCAGTCTCTCTTTCTTTGAGTCTCTATCCTCGCTCTTGCGCCAACATAGTAGTGTTCGGGATTAAACTCTACTCTGTATTGGCTAATCTTTCCGTAGAAAGTTTCATAGTCAATCTCATCTTTGGAAAGCGATGTTATGATTTCGTTCAACTTGCTCTTAATTTCTTGAGATGTAGACTTGTCCCATGCTTGAGAATAAATTAGATAAGCCGCATGAAATCTGAAATCAGAAGGTCTGTCAATCAACAGTTTTGGCACAACTGCATCGTCAACGTTTGATTCTTGGGTCATGTGCTCTAGACTCAATTTACTGAGACAGTGTATGTAAAGCAAGTATTATAAACGTTTGTTAGAGCAGCCAGAAGGCATTGTCGAAGTTCACCTTTACGCCAGTTTCCTGCACCTTCGACTTTACAGACCATGACATATCAGAACACACACATATATTACTATCACGGTCCCTGAAGCGCGCATTTTAGTTATTAGAGAATATTAGCAGTGTTTAAAAGGAAGGTCCACCTATTACATTAGCAACACCGACAACGAGGAAGTTAAAAATGAGTGGTTTGTCTAGAGAACCAAATACTGTGTTCATTGGACGGAAGCCACCAATGAGTTATGTGCTTGCGGTCATAACCCTCTTCAGCGCTGGCAATAAGGAAGTTACATTGAAGGCAAGAGGCCAAGCCATAACAACCGCGATTGACGCCGCTGAAATAACTAGGCGCAGGTTCATGCAAGACCTAAAGGTAAACAAAATCAACTTAGGAACGGATGAGGTGCAAATGCAAGAAGGCGGAACAAGGAATGTGTCAACAATAGAAATTACCTTAACCACAGAAGCCAAGCCTAAAGAAGAGGCGAAAGCAACGCAGAAAGCTCAAGCAGCCAAAGAATAAAGTGAGCATTATCATGAAAAAATGTGAAAGGAGGGGGAGATGCCTATGAATTATGAGAGAAGACGTGGTTATGGCGGGGGCTTTAAGCCTTGCCCAGTTGAGATGGGAAAGGAATACGAAGTGGACATAACGGAAACAAGCCGCCAAGGAGAAGGCATAGCCAGAATCCAAGGCTTCGTAATATTCGTTGCCAAGGCAAAGCCTAGAGACCATGTAAAAATAAGGATCACGAGGATAGGCCGTAGAGCCGCAAACGCTGAAATAGTCAAATAAAACTTTTAATTATTTCTCCACATCGACCTGCCTAATTTTTATTCCCCTAGAAAGCGGTGGTCTTGCGAAATATTTTTCCAGTTTAATATTATTTTCTAGCCATTTTAAAAGCGATCTCTCGCCACTTTTCTCGGATTCGGCAGAGACGTTCATGCCCGTCTTGGCACTTCACCATGATTCTGTCAAAGCCTTCAAAGCCTAGTAATCTAACAGCTATTCCCAACACGTCGTTAGCCACTGGCAATTGAATGTTCCCCATATCCTCTTCGCTGACGATTTTTCTTTTGCCCATTTTCCTCACCTATCTTAACTATCTCATACTCCTGCTTTCTTTTTGTTGTCTACGTACGTTTTTCTTCCCGTTTTCTTCCTCAACGTACAATGAACTCGTGTAGATGATTTGCATTTTCTACAGTTGGTTACCATACCTGCTCTTAGACTGCACAATCGTGTTTACCTCTTTGATATACTTCGAAAAGATTCAGTTATTCGGTAGGACAAGCCTACACAATAAAAGAAACTTTTCAAGTATAGTAGTGCTTCTGCTCTTATAAAGGCATGGGCGAACAGCACTCAAGAATTGCTTACCATTGATAGTAAAAACCCACGCTTGCGCTGTACGTGAAGCAGATTTGAGGGATAAATTATTTAACGAACTTCTTTGGATGACGATTGAATTTTTTCTTACAACTCACGGAGCAGAAGTAGTAGGTATCTCCTTCAAAATTTATCTTGAATTTTGCTGTTTTTTCGTCAAGCACAATACCGCACACAGGATCTCTCAATCAATACCCCACATTCTTTGACGAAGGTACAATATAAAATAAATGGTTTCAGCAATGCTTGGCAAATGCGGGGGATGGAACAATTCTCTAACATTTCAACGCTCACAGAACTTTTATCTCTTCAATTTTTCGGGTTAGGATCTTAACGATATGGTCATTGTTTAGGTACATCATTGGTTTGTTGCAAACGGGACACTTGAAGAGGAGCTTAAATGCCCCCTCGAAGGGGAATCGCTGGCAGCCTGGCGTTTGGCAGCCGTAAAACTCGTGGCCTTTCTCATGCTCAAGCCGGGTTTCAAGTTTTTCGAGAACCCGTCGCTTTTGGTTTAGGATGAAGCCTTCCAGCTGGTCGGGTTGGAGCCTCCAGTGGAAGATAAACCAGCCTGTTTCCTTGTCGCGGGACTGCCTGAGAGCTACAAGGGAGTGGTCATAGAGTCTGTAGAGTGCCCTGCGAACCATGTTGAGGCGTATTTGGGTTTTATCCGCTATCTCATTGTCTGTAATCTCATGAACCCCTCTGAGGGCCTCAACTACTCTAACAGCGTCCTCTCCGAACAAAGCGGCGACCTTCTTTAGCGTCTCGTCATCCACCAAGAACAGTTTTGAAACGCCTCCGCTCAGACAAAACGCGCAGACGAACTCTGCCCAAAGAGAATACCAGAAATACCCCTGGGGAATTTTCCATTCGATAGTCTCCGCTTCCCCGTATATCACCCTTATAGATGTACACTCTTTGAGCCCTTTTTCAAAGCTCTTTTACTCCTTACATGATAGGTGTTCAAGGCGATAACCCTTTCCATCTTAAGAAAGCCTTATGAAATATGAGACATGAGCCTTTCCCCGAATGGATGCTTGCATATACGGCACCGAAAAGTGAAGACCTGATGAAGCTGTAGGAAAAATTGTGGCGTTGCTATACGCACGAGAAGAACCGGCTTGTTAGGAGCCCATTTTAGAAAAGAGTTTACCGGGTCAAGCACTGGGAAGTCTAGTGGAAATAATCGGTTGAATCAAACCTACGTTGTCTTTTAGGTCAGTAGCACCAATGTTTTTAAGTGGGGGGGCCTCTCGTAGAGGAAGACAACTCGGGGCGAAACTTTGGGTAAAAAGAAGGTCATTAGCGAGGAAGAAATTACAAATATGGTGTTGCCCGTCGCCAACGATGTCTTAGGCATAGCGATGAAGATGCTGGGTTTCGACCGGATTTTGGTGAACTGTCAGGACGGCCACGAGCGCCTCTGCAGAATCCGAGGCAAGTTAAAGAGGAGGGTCTGGATAAGGCAGGGAGACATCGTTCTGGTCTCCCCTTGGGACTTCCAGTCTGACAAGCGGGGCGACATCACATGGCGATACAAGAGAAATCAAGCCGAATGGCTAAGAAAGAACGGATACCTGAAGATTTAACAAGAAGAATTTAATGTTCATGACATATCAAGTTTTTCTCCTCTGGTTTTTGGTGAAACTTAATGATGGCTTGATGCGCGGCCATCAGGTTCTCTGTTCAGGATCTGCTAAGAAGGAAACTTTGGCAACAGGAAAGGGAGACTGTTAAAGAGGAAACCATTACGATAAGAAAAGAAGGAGTAAGCACCGTGCTCTCGGCTACTCTACCAAAATAGCGAGAGTCAAAGAAGCTGCTAAGCAATTAACTGAGAAATAGAATTGAGCTGATTCATGGATGCCCCTTAAATACTAATGCAGTGTCATTTATCTAATTGGCTCGACAAATTATAACAAAGGATTATTTTAGGGGTAGGAAGAATGGAGTTGAAGGTGGGAGACCATTTCAAATGTCCTGAAGGTCATGAAGCCACAATAGTGTGGATCAGCGAAGACAAGAAGGTTGTAGCGGTTAGGTGCCCTCAAAAGCACTTGGGAAAGGTACGGAAGGTGGCTGATCACACAAAACCTACCTTGCCATATAGACATCAACCCACGACGGAAAGACAAATCTATCTTAAGAACATGGTTTTCCTCATCGAAATTTAACAGGGCAAGGTTTACAAGTCAATCTGAGGCATTTTTGGTGCTTTTTATAGGATAAACAGCAAAAATAAAAGTTTTATTTGACTATTTCAGCGGCGTCAATCGCGGTTGTTATGGCTTGGCCTCTTGCCTTCAATGTAACTTCCTTATTGCCAGCGCTGAAGAGGGTTATCATGCGGCAAAAACCATGAAGTTCACAAAAGACGATGCGACTGAAGTTGTTTGTCTAGCTTAAGGACATTTAAAAAAGTTGAACTAATTGTTATAATTGACGCTACGAATGGTTGGATTGAGGATGCGAAAATTGTGGCCTTGCGAAATATTTTTCCAGTTTAATATTATTTTCTAGCCATTTTAAAAGCGATCTCTCGCCACTTTTCTCGCCAGCTTTTCCACCCTGTTTTGACAAGGCTTTCTCTAATCGCAGGTTTTTCCCCAACCCAATTGAGTAGTATCCGAAATCTTTTCCTACTATCCTTTGGGGGCCAGAGCATTTCGGCGGGGACACCAACTTCTGTACACCATTTTACATAGCCATATTCCACCCTCTTTTGAAGTTCACCAGTAACCTCTACCTTTTCTACATGAAATCCGCGATCGCGCAGATATCGGTATGCACCTGAGAGAACATATCTAGAGCATATCTTAAAGCGAGTCTCCTCATCAGCTCTCATTGCTTTAACAATCTCTTCGACGATTTTAACCGCGTCAGTCAAGTATTTTCTCTTCTCAAAGTTTGGTGGCTGGAAAGAACTGACAGGGATTCTGCGTTCCATATATTGACCAGGAAATTTTAAAGCGCCTATCACCACACCCAGAATGAGATCCCCCCAACCAGCATCATCAATTATTATCTCCTTGAATTTTTCTGAGAGGAACGTATTTAGCTCCATAACTTATACCACGTGTAAATGTTCACGTTTTTAATATACTAATCATACAAGGCATTGACATATATAGGGGTATTAGAAATCCACGAACCTTAATTTGCAACATAGCGCTCAAGGATGCAACAGAACCTATGATTAAAGAGGATTTGTATTGAGACTATTCTTCATATAGGTCTCAGGAAGGTTGTCTTAAGGCCTATTTAGATTTGAATTTGCCGCAAAAGTAGGTTTCTGGGACTTTTTGCTTTATGAGGAAGCAATACGGATTTCCTTTTCGAACCTTGAAGTAGACACAATTTTTACAAAGCTTTTCTACGGTCATTTTCATCTCCTCATAAGTTTTTGATGTTTCTTCCAGTGTGTGAGATACATTGGGCACTTCATTTTATCCTTACATTTTTTACATTTAGGGCGGAGGCTCGTCCAATATTGGTTACAAGGCAGACTGGTTGAAGGAGGAGTCTTCGCGACGTGCGTCGACATCTTAGGCAGCCCTCTACTTTAAGAGCGTTAATAGCATAAATACATATGGGCTTAGTTAATAAAGTCAAGCTCGCGCGCACAGTGTGCTTATGATGGGAGCTACATATGGCTGATGTCATTGCTAACATTCTTTGTCCTTACAATTGCTATCGTCACGTACGAACGTAGAATCTGCAAGATATGATCTATGCTCCAATCTTCTTTAGTCTAGTAAGCTTCTTCCTCTTTCTCTTCTCTTTCCTTTCCCTCTTCTTGAGAGGCTTCGGTCTGCCTTCAGCCTCCATAACCCTCTTTTCTTTCTTTTCACCTTTCTTCTTGCCCATTATATCGCCTCAATTCCGTCACCCTTCCTTAGAGTATAAATGTACGTGGTCCATTCCCCAGTCGCCCAAATTCGCACTCACTTCCTTCCTCATTCGATTTGTCGTTGACGCCAGACGTTGTAAGGACGCTGCCTCCAGCAATAAACACTTCCCTTGATCATTCCTCCCATTTTGACGCGTGTGGATCACTCACATCTAAAGAGTGCCGTAAGACCCCTCTGATCCCCGGGCGATCTCATCCAGCTTCTCACGCAACGTACAGTTCTAATCTAATAAGAGACGCTTCCTCGTATATAGTATTTTTAAGGAGCATGCTTGACTATCAACACGTTTATTAAGAGCGCTATAGACTTAACCTAAGAGCGCTAATTTTGGAGGATAACACTATGCGCGAAGAGGAAGAAGAAGAGGAAGAAGAGGAAGAGTGGGAAGAGGAAGAATGGTAGTTCTGCGAAGGTTACATTACCTTATCCTCTTTTTCTTGTTTCAGTAGCTAAATTTTGATGTAACGGAATTAAGCTTATTATCTGCTTCTTTCATTTCACATCAGCAAAATGAATGGAGAGAAACATGGTTCGAGTTGCGGTGCTTGACGAGGATCGATGCAAACCAAAGCGTTGTGGCAGAGTATGCTATCGCTTTTGTCCACCAGTGAGGAGCAGAATCGAGGCTATTCGCTTTGAGGACGAGAAGCCGTTCGTCGTGGAAGCCCTTTGTGTGGGGTGCGGCATCTGCGTCAAAAAGTGTCCCTTTCACGCTCTCTCCATCGTTAATCTCCCAGACGAACTCGAGGAGGAGTGCAGTCATCGCTTTGGTCCTAACACCTTCAAGCTCTTCCGCCTCCCCGTGCCCTCTTCGGGCGTAGTGATAGGACTTCTAGGTCAAAACGGAATTGGAAAAACCACCGCCCTAAAAATTCTTTCTGGAGAAATTAAACTAAACCTTGGAAAGTATGAGGAACCTCCTGACTGGCCTCAGCTTATCCGCCATTTTCGCGGTTCAACACTTCAAGAGTATTTTCAAGGGTTAAGCGCCAATAAGGTTAGGGTGGTGCATAAGCCCCAGTATGTGGACAAGATTCCGCAGGTGGTTACGGGGAAGGTTGGTGAACTCCTTGAAAAAGTGGATGCGCGAGGCGAGTTAGAGGCCCTCACTGAGCAGCTCCAGCTTCGCACTGTTTGGGATCGCACCCTCGATGTTTTGAGCGGTGGGGAGCTTCAGAGGGTTGCCATCGCCGCCACGATTTGTCGAGAGGCAGAAGTTTACCTTTTCGACGAGCCTTCCAGCTACTTGGACGTGAAACAGCGTCTTCAAGCCGCTAGAGCCATACGAAGCCTCAAAAAAGACGGAAAAACCGTGATTGTGGCAGAGCATGACCTCGCCATCCTCGATTATCTATCTGATCAAATCTGTGTGTTTTACGGGGTTCCTGGAGTTTATGGCATTGTTTCACACGTTCATGGGGTGAGAGTTGGAATCAACATCTACCTGCAAGGCTTTATTCCAGACGAGAACGTTCGCTTTCGTAAGGACCCCATCCTCTTCCACGTGAAGCCCCCAGCGGTGGGTTGGGCTGCCGGTGAAACGTTACTGCAGTGGGGCGGCATGAAGAAGTCGTACGGCGAGTTTATGCTGTCTGTAGAGCCCGGGGAAGCGAAGCAAGGCGAGGTCATCGGGATATTGGGGCCCAACGGCATAGGAAAAACCACTTTCGTGAAGCTCCTAGCTGGAATCGAGAAGCCAGATGGCGAAGCCTCATCGACCCAACACGGATTAGTTGTGAGCTATAAGCCTCAGTACATTTCAGCGGAGTACAAGGGAACTGTTGAAGACCTTTTGAAAAGCATAGCCAAAGAAGACTTCTCGTCTAGCTGGTATCGAAGCGAGATTTTGCAGCCCCTAAACGTGGAGTCCATCCTTGACCGCGATGTCACTCAGCTTAGCGGTGGGGAGCTTCAAAGAGTCGCCATCGCCGCCTGCTTGTCAAGGAAAGGACAGCTGTACCTTCTCGATGAGCCTAGCGCCTACCTCGACGTTGAAGAGAGGCTTTCCATGGCTCGAACCATCCGGCGAGTGGTGGAAAGTCGAAACGTAACCGCCTTCGTGGTGGAACACGATGTAGTGGCACAAGACTTTATCGCCGACCGCCTCATGATCTTCACAGGAGAACCCGGAATCTACGGCGTGGCCAACCCCTTAACCACTCTCCGAAAAGGGATGAACGCCTTTCTCAAAGACATGGACATCACCTTCCGAAGGGACCCCGTCACAAAGAGGCCGAGGGTGAATAAAGAAGGATCCAAACTCGATAAGTATCAAAAGAAGATCGCAGAATACTATTACGTTCCGTCAAGAGAAAAATGATGTTTGTTACGAAGTTCGCTAACCTATTCTCCTGTATCGCCTTTTTTCATGAAGCGAGGCAAGACAATCCATCGTGTGATCCAAAGAATATATCATTTTTTGAAATAAAATGTATATTGCATCCGCGGCTTAATATCTATGTCTAAATGAGGCTGGAATATTGAAGTTATCTGATGTCAAGGAGCTTAGCAAGACCATATGCCAGAACTGCAACGAAATTGATTATAATAAATGCAAATCCTGTAAAGTACATCAATTGATTAACTCGATATTGTCCTAAACCTGTCTATTCAAGTCATGATTACTTGACTTGTTTAATAGATGTAGGATAATTTGGCGGGGTTTTCTCAGTCAAATCCAAACTGTATACCAACTCCATGCAAAGGCGTAGCCGTAGGCAGCGCAAGTATCTTGAAATCTTTCACCATTTCTTATCTCTGAAAGGAATTAATGTCTACTTTCAGTTTTTCGCATAACTTTTTTAGCCGTTGCCAAGTTTCATTGCTCAAGGGGATGCCCTTTAACAAACGTTTTTGTTCGGTTCGATACTCGATTTCCCCTGGAATCATAACACTCGCATAACCCGGCGCAGGTGGAGAGGATCTAAGTTCAAGAACAGCCTTATCAACCGCAGCCTTAAAATCTCGAATCGGAATGAAAGCATCAACGTTTATGGCGAGAAAGAAATGCCCCGCATTACACTTCTGTTCTTCGGGATAGAGGGAACATACATCCTTACCACAGGCGGCACCCGGTAAAGCACCAGAGATTATGTCCACGATGAAGGAAAGACCATATCCCTTTGGTCCACCGAAGGGCAAGAGGGCTCCCTTCAATGCAGCGACGGGGTCCGTCGTTGGTTCACCATTCTGGTCAACCGCC
>Ga0315312_1000506_pt1 | contig 44339 bp, 33 predicted proteins | sample TDP7_MG_FD_203629 | JGI IMG/M metagenome (GOLD analysis project Ga0315312, IMG submission 203629) | Freshwater sediment microbial communities from Lake Towuti, South Sulawesi, Indonesia - TDP7 | ecosystem: Environmental > Aquatic > Freshwater > Lake > Sediment | place: Indonesia: South Sulawesi... | reverse complement strand
CGTATTCGGCCAGACGGGAAAGTGAGTTTTGAGGCTTTGGGCGAGATAGAGGTAGCTGGAAAGACGCCGCAAGAGGTTGCGGATATGTTGAAAAAGAAGGTGGTAGAGCTTTATACGCTGCCAGGAGATAATCCTATCGATGTACGTGTCTTTGCGTATCTGAGCAAGGTATACTATGTGCTTGGCCAAGTTTCTACGCCCGGGCTGAAAGACTACACCGGCCGGGATACGCTGTTATCTGCTCTTGCTGAGGCACAACCAACTACTCTGGCCTGGGAGGAACGGGTTCAGGTCATACGGCCGTCAGGGGATAAGAGCGTTAGGCCCAAGATTTTTGAAGTGAACTTTGATCGCATGAGTGCTCACGGCGATACCAGCAAGGACGTGCTGCTGCAAGAAGGTGACATAATCTATGTGCCACCAACCGTGTTCGCTGCGGCAGCTATGATGATAGAAGAATTTATACGGCCAATTGCACGAGCCTTTTCAGGTGCTTACATTCTGCAGGCAGGGCCTACTCGTATAGGTGGCTATTACGGGGGTTATGGCGGTGGATACGGCGGATACTGATGGATTTTTTCTATTCGTCGAGCTATCCTAGTCTGAGTGGGTAGAAGTAGTCAAGGTTGCCGAGGAGATGTTGATGTCCAGACGCAGGACAGGGAAGCCAATTCATTTAGCCAGCACCGCATGGCTCATACTATGCGTTGGCTATATTCTGGTATTATCATTGTGGCAAGCTGGTTTTCGTTGGTGGGTTATATTTTCTCTGTCCGGGTATTCAATATTGGTTATTTTGCTGCTTACCAGCCTGTACCTATTCGCGGTTTTTAGAGGTATCAGCAAGGCTCAAGCAATAGAGATGGAGCACCCGGTAACCAGCACTAACTACTATAGGGTATTTTACGTCACCACCCCCTTTTGGGGAGGATTGGCAGGCTGCTTGGGGATGATAGGTGAAGATACAGTCGTTCAATTTATGGTGGGAATCGCACTGGGGACATTCGGGGCAACCTTTTTGGTCTGGGTAATTGTTGACCCAGTTGCCGGGCTGCTGGAAACGCTGTTGCTGCCTGCCAGCCGAAGGCATCGCTCTGTTCGACTTGCACAGGCCAAAGCCGAGCGAGAACAGAAACAGAAAGACCATGAGCGTTTGTTAGCCGAGATTTTAGCGAAAGAAGAATTGGATCGACGCTGCTGGCAAGAGGCACTGAGGCCACAGGCTGAAAGGCTCGCTGAGCTGTTGAAAGACGCCACTGACTTCAAACAAGCCGAACGCGAAGCGGTTGATATAGGTCTTAATGCCTGGCAAATGGGGGGACTGGGTTGTATGCGAGAGCTTCACGACATCGCAATAGCCATATCAAAACAGAAGAATCAAAACGGACATCTCATCGACTACATTCCTTTTTGGTGGGATGGCATCGGAAGCTGGCGCACTTCATCCCTCGATAAAACGATATTAGCCAGCCGATAATTTCGTATAGCGTATATCGTATTGCGTATTGCGTAGAATTACGCACCACGCACGACGCATTACGCATGACGAGTTAAAGTGCTCGCCGTCTTTTCAGCCAGCCGACAAGGCCCACACCAATGCTACCTAATAAGATAGCTCCCGGAGCAGGAATATAGTTGACAAACGACTCGCTGCCGCTGTGAGCAAAGCCCTGAACACGGATACCTATCAGCACCTCTCCGCTATTAAGCTCGCTGATCAGGTCAGAGAATGTTTTGCCCGACTCGATGTCAAAGACAACTCCGAGCCACTCGTTAGGGTTGACGCCTTTCGGTTCAACTGCAGGATCCGAGTCGGCGCAGAAAGAATCAGTTAGTTTCGCGCTCCCGTCAAGCCCTGGTAGGTGATCGGGATTAGCGCCCTTCGAGAAATCGACGCAGGGATGGCCGTAAACTTCCTCTCCGTTAATGTAAATAGCATCATCAGCGTCCCAAAGGGCAGAAATTCCGAGCAGCGAGCCATCATAGAAGTAAACATCTGTAATTGAAGAATCTTCTGGCCCTGTGTTCCTGAAACGAAAGAGCACCTGATTATTCGAGCCAAATTCTTCAACGTCAACGAACATTTGTGCTTCGCCGATGGCAGCATCAACAGGGTCGTTATTGGTAATGCAGGTAAAGCTATATGTTACATTGGCCTGCGCGTTGTCAGAAAACAATACGCACACGAGCAAAAAAACCGTTAAAACTGATTTCCTCATAAGCTCTCCAACTAAGATACCAAGGGCAGGGTTCAGATACGCCCTGCCCTCGGTTGCTTTCTGAATTTTTTTAAAGTGTTCTACGTCTCCTCAGCCAGCCGACAAGGCATACACCAATACCGCCGAGCAGGATAGTGCCCGGCGCCGGGACACATATAGTTGCAACTTCTATGCTGTCAAGAGAAACTCCGCTATCCCAGAGCTCGAGGTAGATATGTTCCCAATCCGGTTGTGGATGGATCAGCCAAGTTATGGTCGCTTCTTGCCAAGAACCTGGGTCTCCCGTTATATGAGGGTTGTCGGGCCATGGGTGCCATAGTTGCTGCGTATCCAGGTATACAGAATGTCCGGAGTCTGTTGTTAAATCCCACTTTACCAAACCGTGAACACCCGGATCCGCCTGTGTCCTATAATCAATCTCAACCTGAACAACTTTGTAGAAATTGTCACGGTATTGGTTGGGTATGTACAAGTCTATGTAAAGCTTGTATCCACTAATGACACCGGTCCTTCCATACGATGAACTGTGATAACCTGGGTCTCCTCCTGCAGCGGCAATTGATGCATATGGATCCCAACCCTGAACCACCGCAAACTGGTTCACCCAGTCAGAGTCAGGTGCGATATCTGTCCAATCGGTTGGCGCGGTTGTGAAGGTCCACGCCTGGTACGTGCCATATTGGTTCGACTGCCAAGGGATGGTTATAGTAGCCCAAGCTGGCGCTGCCATAAAAGCACAGAGCATAAATGCTAATAATATCTTTTTCATTTTGTTTCTCCATTATTTTCTGTTTTCTGGCAAAAAGCCAGATTCTTACTCAAAGCTTGAAAGTGTTTCGCGAATACACTTCACTTCCTCAAGAAGTATGAGAATCTCACTCAGGCTAAAGTAGGCGGGCCGCGAGGTAGGCTTTCAAAAATAAATGCAGGTGAAAAACAGAAAAACTGCCTGAATTCATAAGTCAGGCAGACAATGGCTTCAAGCAAATGAGATAATTGCCCTATTATTGCGAATTGAGGTGATTCGTAATGCGTCGTGCGTGTTGCGTATTGCGGTAAACCCCGCCTGAAAGGCGGGGCTAAATATTTAGCCCCACGTTTCACGTGGGGTTCTTCTTTGCAAGGTATTCCTTCCAAATGGTAAAGCAGACCAATGTATTGCGTTCCTTCAATGTCGCTACGCAGCCGAGAGGCTCGCTGGCCAGGAGAAGGTATGGTGGGCAGTGCCCAGCGTTTATTTAGATGGTGTGCGAGGCACACCCTACATTTCTGTGGTAAGGCGGTAAATCCAGCTTGACTTACCCATAATAGGCTGGCCAAGAATGCCAGCCAAACCTTGTGGTCTTTGACTAATGAAACACAAAGAAATCCTGTCAGGCACATAAAAAGGGCAGCCGGCACGGCAGGTAAAGGCCTTGTCCCCGGGGGCAAAGCCGAGAGGTTCGCAAAATCAGAGGGAGGCTTTAGAAACTCGGCGGCAACATCAGCCAGAGCTGAATCACGGGTGGCACTAAGAAGCCCCGCTTCGCTAATGGAGAGACTATCTACATCAGAAGTTGATGACACCGGCCGCGCTGCAAGCTTCGTGCTGGAATTTGCAACTGTCGGCGCAGCTTTAGTCGTACCTACCACCACAAGTGACAGTAATACAACCACCCACTGTGCGTTTCTGCTTGACACTCCTCCTTCTCCTCACAGAGTGACCAGCCCTACATCAAATAATGCAGGGCTGCGCCTTCACGTGTAAAGTCAAAATACCGCTTTTCTGCTTTTGGCAATCCGTGTGAAAATAATTTGTGGTGTGACCCTCCTCCTTTGAGGCACCATCTATTAAATGGTATGCTACTGAATTTGTATATTGCATGTCAACGAAAAAATGCAAAAAATTTGAACATTTTGTAGAAAAATTTTCTATCAGGAGCTTTAGATATGACAAAAGATAAATTCAGCGGAAAAATTACTACTTTAGGGTTACTCCTAAAGTGGTGCAAGCACTGTCATTAAACTTTCAAAGGGCAGGGCAAGGTTCCCTGCCCTTGGTTGTTTTTGCGTTTTTTACAACGTCCTACGTCTTCGTAGCCAACTGACAACACATACACCAATACTGGTGAGCACAATAGCGCCCGGAGCAGGAATGATACCGCCCGTTGGTTCCAGGACCATGACGCCAAAATGGTTAAGCGGGCCTACTGTAGGATGGATGTAAGCTCCACCCCAAGTCATTGTGCCACCGCCCAGATTCCAGGTATCGTAAACATTAACGATATTTGGAAGGGCATAGCCGTAGCCAAACATACTGTGATGTTCAACCTGAATTATCACCGGCCTACCCGCATCTATCTCTGCCACGTATTGGTCGAAGGTAAATCCCAACGTGTTTGGCGGATAGCCCCACAGATCGTCTGCGACTCCTGGAATCAATTGACTGTACAACTGAGTATTATCGTAGCCAGCGTAACCAAGGTACTCACCAACTCCATACATCCCATCCGTAGGCCACACACCCCAAAATAATGCATCGGCTTCGGCAAAAGGAGAACCATCTGTATAGTACCAGAAGGTTGTCGCGCCGTTTGGATTGAAGCAGGCATCTTGACTTGTACCCATGTAGTCAGCCAGGCAGTTAAAGCCGTGCCAGGGTGGCAGGACATCGTCCCCAAAGGCAAGGTAACCACCGGGATAAAAATCGGCCACATGGCCTTGGCTGGCAATAACGGGGTCCACCAGGGCGGTCCAAGGAGGCATTCCGTATGTGCTTGCTTCTGCTACACCGCCTGGCACAAGGTTATCATAGAGAAGACCAGCGTAGCCATTACGGTCGTAGTGCCCTATCATCATACCTGCTGAGGTTGGAGAGCAGCCGTACCACCAGGCGTAGTCGCAAGTATTCGGTAAGTTGCCACCCTGTCTAACGTAATTAACACCCTCCGGTAACGAAGGCAATGCAATAACAGAATTAGGTGCGAGCAGGACTAGCATAGCTATAGCTACGACTGCTATAGTTATAAATGGTTTTTGCATTCTGATATTAATTATAGACTTTCTCATGATACTCTCCCTTTCGGAAATAAGGCTCAATCTATAATCGTCACCTGGGGCAGGACAAACATCCTGCCCGGGTGTATTGAATTTCTCACAGTGTTCTGCGTCTGCGTAGCCAGCCGACAAGGCCCACACCAATGCTACCCAGCAGAATCGCACCAGGTGCTGGGATGACATATTCCGCACCCGTCAACGTGATAGTATAGCATCCTCCAAATCCAGAGCCGGCCCAGTAGCTAATTGGATTGCTTCCTCCCGGACCTGTCGGTCCGTGAACTTCATTGAATGGCATGCTGGGGAAAATAAGCCCGCTCGAACTACGAGGGTCGCGATCGAACCCGGATATTGCTAAGTAATATAATCCTGCAGAGGTGGGACTATAAGCATGGCCGGGCGGAAGGTACGCGTCAAAACTAAAGTCAACGTCATCGTTCGCATAGATACCCATACCAGCTTGGTTAAAGAGGAACAGTTGAGGGTCAGGTGCATCAGCGTATGCCGAAAACCCTACTGGATCCGAGATATATAGCATGTACATATCTGCGTCCCCACTGCCGTATGCACCTGTTATAGTATCTAATGGTCCACTGCCCCAAATAATCTGAGCTGTGCCTGGAAGCTCACCTGCGTCGCCGATCTCCGTCCAACCAGCACGTGCTTCACTGGATGCAAGGATTAAAATGGATGCTGCACAAATTGTTATTAACTTTTTCATACATCTTACTCCTCAAAGCCTACCAAGTATAGAGTTTGAACCCTGCCTTTGGTTTGCTTTTGTGTTTTGTACGCAGAGCCTCATTTATTTAATAGGCTTTGCCCACAACAAAATTGCTCTCTCACAACGCACTACGCATTACGCTTCACGCGTGACGTGCTTTACAGTGTCCTACGTCTTTTCAGCCAGCCGACAAGGCCTACACCAATGCTGCCAAGCAGAATAGCACCAGGAGCCGGAATGCAGATCGTATCAACGTGGGCATAGTCCAATGTAGCGAATGGAGTATCCGCCACGATAGTAATCAGTATGTTTTCCCAAGGAGGATTCGGCCAAATTCTGAACCCGAAGTCAGCTCCCGTGCCGGGGCCAGGTCCCGGTAGTTCAATCCATTCGTATGTAATCGGACCAGGCATTGCAACTGACTTACCTAATACGGTGCCTCCTGTTAGACCTAAATCAACCCAGATTTCCTTATAATAGTTTAGGTTTGGATAGTTGTAGACTTTAAGGTCAAGGGAAATAATGCTACCCGTGATTGCATGACTACCATCCCAGCTTGCAGGAGGACTCCACTGTGCTATAGTCTGCGTAGGGTCGGGATTGAATATCTCCTCAGCTCTCGACTGGTAACCCCCTGGCTGCACAGTAGTGAAATGCCAGAGTTGGTGGGTAGTTTGAGGATCACCTTCCTCCCACCAGCCAAGGCTTTGGGTTGGTCCAGCCAGAGTGGGTGTCGCCAGCAAAGCACACGCTATTAAAGCTAATAATCCTTTTCTAATCATGTTTTAAATTCTCCTTTTAATGTTAGAGTTAATAGAAGTTAGACTTTGTTTTGATAATTCAGACATATGTAGGGTGGGCTGTGCCCACCATTTTTTGGTGTGCGGAGCACACCCTACAGGCTGATTTGAGGCGGGCCGCGAGGTAGGCTTTCAAAAATAAATGCAGGTGAAAAACAGAAAAACTGCCTGAATTCATAAGCCAGGCAGATAATGACTTGAGACAAATGAGACAATTGCCCTATTATTGCGAATTGAGGAGATTCGTAATGCGTCGTGCGTGTTGCGTATTGCGGTAAACCCCGCCTGAAAGGCGGGGCTAAATATTTAGCCCCACGTTTCACGTGGGGTTCTTCTTTGCAAGGTATGCCTTCCAGATGGTAAAGTAAACCTATGTATTGCGTTCCTTCAATGTCGCTACGCTGCCGGTCTGAATCTTCAAGCTCACTATGAATGAGCTTCGGGCAAGCTTGTTGTTTGATATGCCTTTTGCTGGCAAGGTGCGAAGCTAACTGCGGCAGAGCGGTAAATCCAGCTTGGCTGGCCCATAATAGGCTGGCTAATATTGCCAGCCACACCTTGCGATCTTTCACCAATGAAATGCAAAGGAACCCGACTAAAGCCATAAAGAGTGCTCCAGGTACGCTCGGCAAAGATTTGGCGTGGATATATTTCGCCTGTGAGTCCATAATAGCAACAGGTGGTTTTAGAAATTCGGCGGCGATATTTGAAAGATGAGAATTATAGATTTTGTCCGTTTGGCTTATCTGAAGCGCAGAGCAACAAGAAATATGTTCACAACGACCCGGTAAGGGCGAGCGATCTACATAATATCTATCACCCGAATTTATTGTCGGTCCAGCATATGCTGCTGTAGCCGCAATAAAAAGCAACAATGATGCTGATACTTTGGTTTCCTTCCTTGGCAACGGTACCCCGCCTCCTTTCGGCAAATCCTTTTCCAAAACCCGACTCGCTGGCCATCCTCCGATAAATGCGGACTATGACCTCTTCCTTATGGGAGTCACTTTAGTGATTTTTGTATATCATAATCTGACCTTTCTGTCAAGGGAAAAATGCAAAAAGACAAAAATTTTTTCTCCTGGTTTTGCAAACGACCCGAAGACTTATCTACTACTTTTGGGATACTCCTAAAGAGGTAGAATGAGTTTATTTAAAACTCCTGTCTTGCTGGCAAAAAATAACCCCGCACCAATTGTCCTGCAGTGAAAGATGGAAACCTGTAAAAGGCTTGCAGCTGTCCTTTTAGTACAATTGGTGCGGGGCTAAATATCCTTCGACCCGGCTCATGACAGGTTTAGCCCGTGGTTTTACCACGGGTTTATAATCTTCGGTTAATCTGTAATGGGAATGGAATTCGTCCCTTCATATTGGGTAGTAAGTTCTCTTGATGCTGCCACAAATCTTAACAGCATCGCGATCTTGCTTTTGACCTGGGTCTTTCGATAGATATTTCTGGTGTGAGTTTTTACAGTACCGGGCCTTATTCGCAGGTGTCGGGCGATGCTGCCATTTTGCAGGCCTTGACAGATAAGTTCTGCTATTTCGCGCTCGCGGGGAGTTAAATTGTATCGTTTTTCCACATACAACCACTGCTTTTGGTCAAGTAATATGAGCTTGGCGTATCTGCAGTAGGTATCGCCTTCTGCGAAACTCTCCTGTGCTGGATTTGGTAATTGGGACAAGGTTAACTACCTTTCTGTAACTGTTCAAGCAAATGTTGCGCTTCTGTCAGGTCTGTCGGCGATAAGCCCCCGATTCGATTGTGTAAATCCAAAGCCTGGTTTAAGTGCTGTCGCGCCATGTCTTTTCGTCCGAGCTTGGCAAAGGTCCTTGCCAAATGAAAATGCGAAGCGACTGCTGCTGGTACGCTACTGGGATAAAGTCTAATACATTCAGTGAAATCCTGGATAGCTTTGTCAAATTCACCCAGCCGATAGTGCACCATACCACGAGTATCAATAAGATCGATATACTGCGGTGCCATCTTTAGGCCTCTCTGGGCAAGCTCGAGTGCCTGTTGGAACTTACCTTGCTGTTCGCACAGAATCCAGGCGAGATTGTTCATCGCGACCACATTATCAGGTTTTAGCTGTAGAATTTGCTGATAAAGCTTGGCCGATTCTTCAATACGCTCAGTCATCTGCAGCAGGATAGCAAGGGTATTCATAGCCGGCAAATTATTGGGCGCACGCTCTAATACCATTCTCAGCAGACCTTCAGCAATCTGTTTGGCCTGAGTGTCTTCGCTGCCGGCAAGATCAGCAGCAACAACGACAGGGGTGTTGTTATCGTTTGGGTGGTTCTGACACCAATTATCAACCTGCTGCTTCAGCTTGTCCCAGAGCCTGTCATTTCTAAGCAGTCGGACTTGAGCTAATAAAGGGCTCGGGTCATTTGGTTCGGATTGAAGAAGTGTGTCAAATTTCTCTTGGGCTTGTGTTTTGTCGCCAGTGCGATATAGCGCTACAGCCAGGATGATGTTTGCACTTCTCTGCTGGATAGGATCTTCCCATATGGGAGACTCTTTTTCAAGAAGAGCAACCGTTTTTTCAGGTTCGCCTGCCGCGATGTATGTGTTCGCCAATTGCAAGACAATACTATGATCATTTGGGTCTTGCTCGCGCAGAAGATTAAGTGTAGGAACCGCCAGTATCGGTGACCGTGCTGCCTCGGCACGAGCCTTAAGCAACAGCAATCCCTTGTTGTTGGAATTATGAACAAGGCCCCGCAAAGCAGTATCTACAGCCCTTCCGGGCTGTCCTTGTCTAAGTAATATCTCGCCGAGCAGGCCCCAAGCCTCACTAATATTAGGCTGGTCTTGCGTAATTTTTTCGAGGATCTTTTGAGCCTCTTGGATTGTTGGCTCAGTTCCTTCACTAAGCAGAGAGCGCGCCTTGAGTAGCAGCAGTTCAGTATCTTCGGGATTTGTTTTCAAAGCTTCATCAAGAATGGTTGTTCCATGCTGGACTTTTTCAGGATTGCGAGATGCAAGGAATAATGAAATGGCTCGTTTTTGGAGGTTGACGTTATCTGGTGCCAGAGATAGGGCCTGTTCTATATCAGCAACCGCCAAGTCTGGCCGACCCATGGATCGGTAAAACTGACTTCTGGCTAACCAAACCTCGACGTTGTTAGGCTCAATGGCTGTGGCTTGTTCAAGGTCCTTTATTGCCTTATCCACCTGCTCAAGCGAAATATATGTTCTGGCGCGAAGGATGTAAGTGGAGGCATTGGAAAGATTGTCTACTATCTCATTGCAGAGTCTTAGCGCCTCTTCAGATTTGCCTTGGCGAATATTGAGCTGGACTTGTGCATACGTTACAGGTAGCGAATTGGGTTCCTGAGCTCTTAGCTCAGCCAGTAGTTTCTCTGCATCTGCAAACTTATTTTCCTGTATCTTAACTAATGCAAGAGAAAGACGGGCAGCTTCGTTATTAGGGTCATTGCTGACTATGTCCTCAAGGACCTTTAAGGCTGAACCTAACTGGCCGCGTCTAAGATGGCTTTGCAATTGCAGTTTCTGAAGTTCTGGATGATATAGCTTTCGCTGGGAGGCATAGTTAAGGATTTCCTCGGCCAGGTCATATTCTTTTGCTTTGTACAGTGCTGCAACGGCGGGGATGAGTATTCGCAGGTCGTCGGGTGAGCGGTTCAAGGCGTCACGATATGTCGAGATTGCTAATTGCAGCTCACCGGCGCGCTCATAAGCTGCCGCAAGGAGGCTACGGCTGGCCTGATCATCTGGATTGGCCAGCAGATTTTTCTGCAGAAGGGAAATAATTTGTGGATAACGGCCTTTGAAATCGTCTGCAGCAAACCAAGCTCTTGCTTGCTCATATCGCCATTGCCAGCCGGTCTCACCTTCGAGGGCTTTAATGTCATTGATGAGCTGCTGAGCCTGTCCGGGATTTTTAAGTACCTGTTCGCATGTTAACAATCGACGCTTAATAGGGATGTCATTGGGTAGTTTCTGTGCAAACGCGTTAAGGAATTTATACACATTATCTACTTCTGCCCATTGAGTATATAAGTCAGCAAGCAGCAGGCCTAAATCACGTTGCACGACAGGTTGCTTAACACGTGCCAACGCCTCTTTAATGATTGTTTCAGATTTTTTGTGATCGCCTTGTCGAGATAGTAAAATCGCAAGGTATGTGACCGGCGTAGCTTCCTCGGGGAATTCCTCTATTGTTTCGTTTAAGATTAATATCGCTTCATTTTCCTTCTCTTGAGCGATAAGCAAGTCAGCTTCAGCCAGGGCGGTTCTTACTTGTGAAGGATGAGCCTTCTTTAAGTCTGTTACTAACGCCTCAGCTTTGGCGAAATTATTTTGTCGCATCGCGAGCTGGAACTGCAAAAGTTTGACCTCAAAAGCGCCGTCGGTTGCTTGTTCAAGCGCAGCTAACTGCTTTTCTATATCCTGCCAGATTTGGATATTTTCATCTGGTGAGCGTGCCGCCACCAGTTGTATCCGAGCTTGTAAATGCGCCAAAACTGCCTCAAGGTTCTCTGGCGAAATCTGCATCGCAGTTGAGGCATGCTCTACTACCTCGGCCCAGTTGCCGGTCTGGGCTAACAGCCTGATAAGGGCTAAACGTCCATCAAGGAAATTAGGCCTTTCAGAAACGAGTGTGCGTAACTGTCGCAGTGCCGATTGTCTGTCACCTAACCGAGAAAGAGCTGACGCCAGTATCAATCGGATTTGTGAGGATTTATTACCTAACTCTATTGACCGGCGCCAGCATTTAAGAGCCTCAAGAAACTGGCCTTTCTGGTCGGCCACAAGGCCTTCGAAAAAGGCAACGGTTTCAGGCAAGATATCTTTTTGTCGTAGTCTGGAGATACAGTCAGTGGCTCGGTCGAGCTGGCCGGCTCGGATGAGAAGCTCTATGGCTACGGGTATAAAGTCCCACGGTTGGGAAGAAAGCTCGGCCAAGCCGCTTTCAGCTACTTTTAGCATTTTTTCTTGCGACTGCGATTTTAGTGCCAACGCCGCCCACATTTGCCACAGATTCTGGTCTGTTGGTGTGGTCTCTTGCACAGTGGCAAGATGTTCTTCTGCCTTATCTAAGACATCTGCATTGATAAATTCCTGTGCAAGGCGCAGCCGTACAGTGGGGTCAGATAAATCAAGTTTTTCGGCCTGTTCCAGGTCAGCTAAGGCCTTGGTTTTATCTTTGCTTCTTAGATAAAAACCAGCCCGGCTTATGTATGCTAAAGCTGAGAACGGATTATCTTTTACAGCCTGACTGAACCAATGTTCTGCTGGTTCTGCGAGATTGCTCGGTCGTTGCTCGGTGAGTTTGCCTAATGTTTCGTAGGCTAAGATTTGCTCTGGATGTTCTTTCACTATGGCCTTTAATTCTGCTGCAGCTTCACCGAATTTTCGCTGGGATGCCTCTGCCAGAGCTAACAACCTGCGAAGCTCAGGATTTTTGTTTGTTGCGTTTTTTGTTTCGGCATTTTCTTGCGAACCTGCGTCACCTTCAAGTTGTCTTCTGACGATTAACTCAGCTTCGCCGGGCATACCAAGTCCTAAGTAGATTTCAGTAAGCCGTGTGGCGGCTTCTAAATTGCTTTTGTCTATTCTCAAGACATTTCGATAGGCAGCTATAGCTTGCTGAACGTTGCCGGCTTCGGCTGGCCTGATATTAAGCTGCGCATCAGCGTATTTGAGCAGGGTTGGCACATCATCACGCTGGACAGCGAGATAGCGGCCCAGATTGCTCGCTGCTTCTTCCCACCTCTTTTGGTTATATGCCTTAATGCCAGCCTCCAATCCGAGCTCGGCTCTACGGCTTCTCTGCCAAGCCCGCAATCCAGCCGCTGTGGTGCCCAAAACAACAAGGCCAATAACCAGCACGATTGCCAGCTTCCAGTTAAAGTATCTTTTTGCCATTTATTTTTCCTTCCTCAACTATGCACAGTCGATTCTTAGAACTGGTTAATGAAATTATCGAACAATTTCTTAGCCGTTTGCCAGGCTATCCATAAGTCCATCCTAAGTGACAGGTTTCTGACATATTTGCTGTCCCAATGTATCCATTCCTGAAAGTCTTTCATCGGTCTGCGGGTTCTACAAATCTGCCATAGGCCTGTTATCCCCGGCCGAACAGATAGCCTGGCGTCACGCCAATATGGACACAATGTATTCTCCGATTCGGGAGAAGGCCTTGGGCCAACAACACTCATCTGGCCGAGCAGAACATTAAAGAATTGTGGTATTTCGTCGATATAGGTGTCTCGCAAAAATCTGCCAACGGTGGTAAGTCGTGGGTCATCTGTCATCTTGAATTGTGGCCCGTCAACTTGGCTGATGATTCTTAGCTTATCCTGTATCTTATCAGCCCCGATGGTCATACTTCTGAACTTTAGACAGTAAAATTCTTTGCCGTGTAGTCCCTGGCGTTTGTCGTTGAAAAAAACCGGACCATGCGAAGTTAATTTTATGGCTAAAGCGATTAAGAGCATTATGGGGGCAAACAAAATCAGCACTATTATTGCCGTTAAACAATCGGCAATTCGTTTGAAGGTGCCTGGATAAGAGAACCTTGGCCAACTGCGGAAAGTGCCGTTGGTGCATTCCTTCGAGAAATTCGAAATTGCCCGCTTCGCGGGGAATTGTGGGCTTTTCACCACACGGTTCTGCACAACTTGATTCTGAGGCACGCAAACATCTGGGCCAATTATTGATGAATTTATGACCGCACCATTTCTGATCTTAACGTTGTTACTAATAATGGTTGGACCTATAATAATGGCCTTTGCGTCTATGTGAACATCTTTTCCTAATAATACTGCGCCTACTAACTTTGAGTCTTGGGATATCCTGTTTGAATTTTGAATCCTTCGGCTTTGCTCAGGACGGGTTTTGAATTTTGAATTTTGAATTTTCGGCAGTCTTGCCCTACAGAAAGATAGCAGGCCATCTTCTGTGTCCAAATCGAACGTTATCCCAGCCACGTTAATTGCATGCAGCGTCAATTCTGTTGATCGGCACCTCTGCAAAAAAGTGAAAAACGATCCCGGCAGAGCATCCTCAATCAAAATCCTGTCAAGAATATTAGTCTTGATAAGAATATAATGAGGCCAGTCTGAAGGAATAGGTGCGGGCTCAGCGCAATCACAATAGTACCGATGGAAGCCTGCCACTTTGTTATCAGATGTTAGGCGTACTTTTTCATGATATCCCAGTAACTCGTTTTCAGCATTAACTGCCAACACATCCGCTTGAGCACCGACAAGAACCGAATTTAGCAATTTCATATTGATTTGTGTCGCAAATTGTCCATTGGCAAAAACGCACCATGTGGTTTGTTTAGTTGTTTTGCGAAGGTGCGGATAGATAGGTATATCTTGCGTGTAAGTCATTATCTCTGGTGCAGTGGCGAGATGCTCAATACCCCATTCCTGTGGAATAGCACAAACAACTTTGCTATTGCGGCCCCAGCCTAAACCTAAGGTCCTGCTTCGCGGAAATGCTGTGCCAAATTCCTCGAGAATAAGGCTGGCAAGAGGGTTACTGGAGATAGCAAACCGAAGTAAATTAGCATTACTGCTAGCGCAGTTCTTGCGTCTGTGTATGATAATGAATTTCATCTTAATGGGTGAAAAGGAAACTGCTAAACAGAGCTAAGTCCTATGATTTTCTGTTGTTCGCATTACGTTTTTTTAGACTGGTTAGAATTTGGAATCCTTGCTGTTGTCTTCTCGGTTTTGGGTGGCAGTAGCAGCTTTGTGCTGGCTCGTTTGGCATTTTTCCTTGAACGGTTATTTTGTGCGTCGTATTTATAATAATAATGGTGGTAACTGTGCTCAGCTCGGACATTATTTAGAACAGTGCCGAGAACCCTCACATCTATTTGCGCCAGGCGCTGCTTTGCTTCTTTTAGGTCCAGTGTGGTAGTTTGACCGGCAAAACTGGTTAGTATGACACAACCTGTCATCTTGGCCCACACCAGAGCGTCAGGGAAAGCCAGCACGGGGGGAGAATCGATAATCATGTAATCGTAACTTTGACTAAGTTTATTTATTTGCTTGGCAGTCACAGGCGAAGCTATTAATTCGTAGGCATCGACCCCATTGCAAAAATGCGATGCTAATACATTTAGACCCGTTGAACGTACAGAGCAAATAGCTTGATCCAATTCTGCTCCTAATAGTACGTCCTGCAAGCCTTTTGCGTCTTTGGGCAGATTCAACAGATATGCAATATCAGGTTTTCTCAGGTCACCGTCTATCAGCAAAACTTTTTTGCCGGACTTGGCTAAACTTGTTGCCAAATTAATGGCAAAAGTAGTTTTGCCCTCTCGCATCCCCGGGCTGGTGACAACCAACTTTTTGGGCATTCCATCGTCACTGAGCAGCCCTAAATTGGCACGAATAGTTTGAAAATCTGCCGCTATTTGTCTTGGCAGAAGAGTAGGCTTGATGGCATCTGAGCGAGTAGTTGTGCCGATTACTTGGATATCGATGCGTTTGGTTATATCATCTGGTGTTTGCAGTCTCTGGTCTGCTTTATCCCGCAGAAAGGCTATGCCCATGCCACAGAATAACGCACCAAACATTAGAGCCGCTGAGTATTTCATTCGTTTGTCTTGAACAGAGCTAATGTCGGCATTATACGCGATAGAAACTCTCGCGGGACGCTTTCGTTCCAGTTCCAGGTCTCGTACGCGCCGACGGACGGTGTCATACATTTCTTGGTCTAAGCCTTGTTGAAACTGCAGGTCTTCAATACTCAGTTGCTTGCGGCCGAGTTCAATAACTTGGACATCTTCTTGGGATAGCACATCGCGTAGACGCTTTTCATGCACTTTGGTTTGTTCCAACTCCGCCTGCGTGTTAGAGATTCCTTCCTTGCGGGCTTTACTGATTTCTCCGGAAGCTGCTTCATTGAAATTCTCGGTTATCTTCTGGCGTTGTTCCTCCAAACGAGAGTGAAATGCATCTAAGAGCTCCTGTTTTTGTTTAAGGACGGGATTATCAGGTGCTAATGCCTGCTTTGTAACAATTAGGTCCCGCTCGAGTTCCACAATATTCCGGGTCAGTTCCTGGACCATAGGATCGGAATTGATGTACTCATTTCGCATTTTTAGCAATTCTTCCGGTGCAATAGCCTGCTCTTTAGCCAGCTCGAGGAATTGCAGCTGGGCTTCGAGGCTAATTCTGCGTGCCTCTACGCTGGTGAGTTCGGATTGTAGGGCGATAACACGCTTTAATTTCATGTCCTGACGGTCGATCAAGGTTTTAGTTCCGTATTCTTGTCCCAATTGGCGGATTGTCTCGTTCATGCTTCGCAGTTTTTCATCCAGTAGTTTTCGCTCGTTTTCCAGGAGACTCAGTTTCCAGTCTTGCTCCTGGGTGGAACTGGTAACTTCGACAGCCATATAGGCATCAATAAGAGTGTCCACAATCTCCTTTGCTTCATCTGGCTTTGTGCTTTTCATAGTTACTTTCAATAGCTCGGTGCCACGTTCAGGACCGACGCTGATGATTCTAGCAGATATTGCCCGTTTTAGCTTTGTGAGTGCGTCTGGCCGCGTCTTGTCGCCCCTTAATCTCTGATCCAGTTTTGTGACGAGGTCGGTGGATTCATTTTCAAAGAAGAATAGATTTTTGTCCACCAAATCATCAGTCACTCTCTGCAATACCGGCTCGCTGGTGAGCATCTCTGCCTGAGTATACATAAAGCTCGTATAATTTGATATTTCTCCTCTGTCGGCTTCACCGGTCAGGATGTTTGGCAAGATAGGGGCAATCCTTATTGCACCAGTTACGCTGTATAAAGGTTCGATCAAAAACCATATTGCAGGGGTTCCAGTTGCGCACATTACAAAGAATACCAGTAGTACAATGTACCAGCGCCGTAGTATGCCTCTAATTAAGTCAGAAGTGCTCTGGCTACCGGACTCGGTTGGCGTTTCAAAATCGATTGGCTTTTGCCCCATTAAGTGGTCCGTATATTTTTCCAAATTATTCATTTTTCGGTTCTCCTATAGATATGATTTGCAATATTAACCGGGTTTCCAAGTAGGCCTACGGCGGATTGAGCTTGCAGATCCCTCATCCATTTTGCCGTGTAATTATTATTGCTTGTTCCTTAGTTGGGGGTGTTGTAAGTTTTAACAAAAGCCAAAGCTCTGCAACTACTATGGCAAGGGCCAATGGCATCATAGCATAGCCGCCAAAATCGTGGAATATCTTCTCCCAGTGCTCTCCGCTGACAAATGTGAACGCAATTGCTGTGATTGCTAACCGCGTTGTGTTACAGAGCAAAGCTATGGGCAAGCTTGAGGCAAGAACGATCAGCTTTTCCCACCATGCCCGCTTGACCAGTAGGACAACCAAACCGCTAATTACGAAAAACGCAGTGACCATCCTCAGGCCGTTGCAGGCCTCAGCTACAGCAACAGTCGCACTGCCAATATGGATAATATTGCCCTCTTGAATGACCTCATAACCCATCGTCTCTAGGCAAAATACGGCTGATGAAGTAGCCCATCGCTGTAGAGGAAGCGTCACAGCAGCTTGGACCCGATTCGGCCAGGGCAGCATTAAGCACAGGAACAACAATACTGTAGATATCTTTCGGAAAAGCTGCCAGCCAAATAGTAATAGTACCAGTGCAGCAATACTTAAAGCAATGGACAGCCTTTCCGCCGACCCATACATAAACAACAGGCCAAATAGCCTGATGCCTTGCGCTGCCACGAAGGCAAACAGACCCCAGATGCAAGGCCTTACGGAGCAATCAGCAATATCGTTCCGTCTCGACCACAAGATATAGATCGCCAAGAAGGGAACCAAAAGGCCGGAGGAATATTCATCACTCCGTTGCCATAAGTTCCAAAGGTATTTAACGTTAGGCCAATAAGACCAAAGAAAGGCGATAAAAACAAGGCTCGCTCCAACCCACGGAACGACCTTCGTCTTGTGCAATTGCGCCCAGTTTGGCAGTTTATCGTTTATTTCGTCAAGCTGTGGTTGCAACGCATATTGTAATTTACGTACGTTGGTTTTAGCAATTTCTCTTGCTGCACCAACCAAGCTGCTCAACGCACCATTTGGTTTGAATGGCATGAACTGTTCTTCGACAATGGTATTGCTTGGCACAGCGGCGCGGAAATCAACAATGCATCTTTGGATTTCGCAATTTAGGCCTATCTGTGCGTCATCCCAAACCACGCTATTTGCCACGATGCTGTCTTTGCCGATAGTGACGTTTCGCCCAACTATAGTTGGCCCCAAAATGACTGCGTTCTCGCAGATGCGAGCGCCATCCATAATAGCAACCGGCCCATAAATTCGCGCGGTTGGGTCGACTTTTGTGTTGCCTGCCATCCACACCATTTGCGAATTGGTCCACCTCAGGAGCTTTAACTGCCCGTTTAGCTTGGGGGAGTTCTCAAGGTAATTAGCAATGGCACGCAGATACCCGTCTCTGTCCCGGAAATTTCCAACATGATCTGGCAATATTACCGCATGAACAGTTTTCTCAGCCTGGAGCATTTCAGGGATTAAGCCTTCTTTGATATCAAAGTAGCCATCCTTAGGTATGTGCTCTAAGACGTTGGGGTTACAGACATAGATGTCGGCTGCCTCCCCCATCGATTGGTTACTTCCGGCACCGGGGTTAAACATCATGGTCAAATCAGAGCTACCATTACGGTGTGCATTTATCAGCACATTGATTTTCGGTGGAGATATTATGTTGGCAGAAAATACCAACAGTAATGTGTCAGTTTCGTCGCGAGCAGCATCTCGAATGCAGCCAGCAGTACCTACGGGTAACTCTTCTTTCAAAAAACTTATCTCCAGATGATTTTCAACGCCGATTGATAGGCTTGGCGATGAATAATCACCGTTGGAACAAATCATGACCTGCTTAATACCTTGGTTGGCCAAAGAAGATATTAAATGTTCTAAAACAGGTTTTTCTGCGACTGGCCAGAGAGCCGTGGGCAATTTAGATACCAATGAACACTTGCCGAAATCGTGGCTACCTGCCAAAATTATCGCTTTGATTTTGGTGTTATTAATAGACCGGTTATGAGATGTCGTTTTCATTTGTTATTTTCTTGAGCAGAAATTGATGTGGCTTTCATATGGTGTAATATGTCAAATAGGCTTATTCGTTTATCAGTGATTGCAAAAACCTTGCGATTCGATCAGCCACAGCCTTTGCCTGGTTTTGTCTTGGCCGCGGGACAAATGTCTTCAACTGCTGGAGTTTGTTTGGCAATTTCTCCTCGTTATATGCGGCTAATATATGACCGAGTTGCTCAAATCTCCTGGCAATAGCAACCTGATGGTCATTGACGACCTCACCGTATTTTTTCAATCTGGGTATGACAAGCAAAGGCTTTCCATTATCCAGAGCTGTAGCTATAATACCTATCCCGGCGTGGCTAATTACGCAAGAGGCATCCTTCAAATATTTATCAAACATATTTTTCGAGAGAGATGCAACAGATTTAAAGTTTCGTGGCTTGTAGGAAGTTTCGCCTATTTGGGCAAATATTTCCTCATCTCTAAAGCCATTGTTGAATACTTCATCTACTGCTCGTACGAGACGGTCGAATGGAAACTGTGTCCCTACGGTTAGAAAAATCATATTACTGTTCCGACGTATTCAATATTCCTATATCGTTCTGTAAGTTCTGACCATTGGACGAGAAATAGATCAGCTACGTAGCGAACCATTTTCCCAGAAAGTGATATTTGCTCCACGTTGGTGATACTGTCTATCCACACTACCTTTGCTCTAAACAGCTTGCCCAAAAAACATGTCATACAGCCTACCGATGCACCTGTGCTTATTACTACATCCGGCCTTTCGCTGAAGATAATCTTTGTACAACGTGTTAGCGCCTTAATTACCTTTATTAGGTGTTCGCGGTTGCTTTCTCCGACCGCGTACACCTTGCCGGACTTGCAGAGCTTATCTGCCACAACGGTTGTTGTTGTAATCCAAAAAACTTCGTATTCTTTCCAACTATTGGCGAGCTTTAATAGTTCACTCATATGCCCACCCGCCGAGGCAGCCAAGCAAATCCGTAACTTTTTTCTTCGTCTGGGCATTAGTTAGAACTTCAATTCTTATTATCAAACAGCTCTCGGAGAACTAATTCTGCTTTTCTATCCCATGTGACATTTCGCACCATTTCTCTTCGTCTGTCAATTAAACGCTGGCAATCTTCCACTAAGGCCTGCTTTATTCTTTCTGCAAATTCTCTTGCCGTCTTCGCCTGGTAAGTTACATCAGTATATTTTTGTAATTCTGGAAAAGGAGTACTTACTACTGGTTTTCCTAGAGCAAGGTACTCTTTCAACTTTATTGGATTGCATGCTTCAATCCAGCGATTCTGCCTCCAAGGCATAATCACAACGTCGAAAAACTTGCCATAGTGTGGAATTAGCTCATATGGCTTTTTCCCCAGCATCCAAACATTTTTCCTCCCTTGTAAACCATTTACATCAGAGGAGGCCTCCCCAATAAACACAAATGACATCTTTGGCTGTAAATCGATTACCTTTTCCATAAAGGGTACATCAAATGTATGGTCATCAATTTCTCCAAAGAAGCCAATAACGGGTTTTGGTATCCCAACCATTTCAATGGGTCGGTATGAGTTCTGTTCAGCCGTCGCAAATAAGTCATAATCAACTCCATGGTCGAAATAAACGGCTTTTCTGCACCGGCTTGCTTCTTCACCGTACAATTTATTGTTCACGAATATTGTTAGGTCAGCATTGGCTTTTAACCGCTGGTCATAATGTTTGATTGTTTCGCTATCGACGTTAGGAAACTCTTCAAATATATCAGTCCGCTGGTAAACAAGTTTACTTTTTTTCATCTTGATAGCTATTTCACATGCTGCAGGACAAGCTACCCAAATCACTGGATTACGTAGCCCTAATTTATGCTTTACCAGTGACAACTGAAATTGCAGAAGCATTTCATTCATTCGTCTTAAATATTTAATATGATGAACCGGTAGAGTAAAAGGGCTATATACCCAAAAGTTGGTGATGGGCTGTTGCAATCCCATGAATATACTTTTTGTTTTCCGAGCTAATTTTTGTGAAAAGCTCTTACCGCCACCGGTAGCTTTTTTGAGGCTTGGCTTTTGCATTACTATAGAATTGATATAAACTGTGGTTCCCAACTGAGCAAAACGCCGCATCAATTGCATGTCAATATGGCCGCGGTTCTTATACCACCAGTCCTCCCCGCCAAAACACACAACATTAAATTCTTCTTTGTCGTTATTCATGTTTTCTGATGGGTGATCGGTTCTCAAATAGATTCATTTATGCCGCGAATTAAAAATCCTCCGCATAGTTCGGTAGAAATACTCGCCCCCGGTCACAAGGTAACCTTTTAGTTTAGAAGGTGATAGTTCAAATGGTCCTGGGGCTGTTCGCTCGACACCTCCCATTCCCTTCTTAAATTCGTAAACCCCCGGATTTTTGTCAGGGTCAATACCACAAAGGTCATAGAACCGGCATTGCTTTTCCTTTGCCTTTTGAATCACCGACCACTGAACCAAATAGGATGCCTTATTCTTTAAACCGACTTCATTTGATGCTCCAAGAAGATATACACAAGTATCTCCAAGAATACTGGCAACATGTCCGGCACACGGAAGTTCATTTTCATAAACGATACTAACAAGAAACTGTTCGCTTCCACTTAGCAAATGCTGTACTTGGCGGTAAAAATCAGCACCCAAATCTACGTCAAATCTTTTTCGGCTGACCAACCCCTCGAAAAGCTGATAGAAAATCGAAAAGTATGAATCGTCCGTGCCGGTTCTAATGATTAGGTTCTTCCTTCTTTCCGCATTGTTGAGGTGATTACGCCACTTTCGGTCAAATTGCTTGCGAATCACTTCAAGTGTTTGAGTTATATCAAGAACAATCGTTCGATAATGATGTTTTTGATTTGAATTCGCAAAACCAATATTACAAAATGCCTGCTTTTGCAGGTCAATCGGTATACCTGGCCATAAGGGTGGCTGAATGCATAGTACCAATTTTCTTATTTTGACATATTCTTCTACCAACGTAGATAGGACTTCCTCTAAGTACTTGTTCTCAAATTGACCATCGCGTCTAACCAGTGGTCCACCATTAATGTAAGCTATACCTGTTCGGAAGATGGGGATATTTTTAACACGTACATCAGCTAATCCGAGCAGGTGGTCTCCCTCCCAAATAGCTATATGTTCACTATGAGCCCCAACTCTGTTGGCACAAGCGATACCAAAATCCCAGAGCTGGCGGTAATTGTAATCCAAGAACGTTGGGGCAAGCCTTTGCCATTCGTCACGGTTGATCGGTTGGACTGCTGTTGTCATAGGATTATTTATCCGGGATAGGGGCGATCCGTTGCCTTACAAACTGAACAAACCGCCGCCAGGAATGGAGCCATGAATAAGCACCTTTACATGTTAACAGAAATTCGATTTTCCAAACATCCGGCGACATAGAAAAACGACCTATCAGCAGATCTTCAGATATTGGATTTGCCGGTTTTGGTTCCAGGGTATAAATCCTCTTGTATCCAGCCTCTTGTGCTACGCGAAGTACAACTTGGTTATACGAACCAAAGGGCAAAGCTAAATCTTCGATCGGATTACCGAGTAACTGTTCAAGTCGATGCTTTGAATCAATCAACTCTGTCTTCAATTGGTCGGGCCGGATTCTCGAAAGTTCCGGATGAGTTAATGTATGCGAGCCAATACGGAACAGATGATTTTTAGATATAGCTACAAGTTGCCCAACCGACATGGTCATTTCTGTTGACTCTGGATGTCCTTGCGGCATTACCCAGCGAGGTGGACAGCCGAGATTATCCGCCACAGCAAAGATGGTGGCAGGTATTTGGTACTGTTCGAGAACAGGTAAAGCATTGTCCAGCAAGTTAGAAAAGGCGTCGTCAAAGGTCACGCTCACATAGGGTCGCCTCTTTGTCCCACATTTTTCAAAATTAACCGCTCGAGACCGAATCTTGCTCATCTGCCAGGCAAATCGCTCCTTTTGTTTGAGTGAGACGCCGTGATAACATAGGACAATAACACCATTCTTGCGAAATCGTCCAAATCCGGTCAAAATGGCGCATATCAGTGCGCTGATCAGATAAATCAACCGAACTACGACACCCCTTCGACCATACGGTGATGTCCATTGAACCATTGGCAATCTCTTAAAGGAAAATCTCTCAATGTCAATGTCCTCTGCCCTCTTTTGTATATGTATAGCAATGGTCATTTCCTCCTTCCCACACTTAGCCGTTGCCAGCCCCATAAGGCCCATACAGTCGCTCTGGCGTACATCCTGCATTTGGACTTCAGAGCCGTATCAGACGGGCAGCGGAGACAGGCCCAGCCTAGGACAGGCAACCGCAGGGCAAAGTGCAAAGACGTCAGCAGACAGGATAGAATATATACAGGTTTGCTCCTATGCTTGTGGATAAACTGCAGGATACTTCCTTGAAGCTGCAAGAACATCCGTTCCGGTAGGAGTTTGGTGCTTCTTCCCCCTAAATGGCATATCTTACCCACCGGTGCATACACAATCCGCCATCCAGCCTTTTGGAACCGATAGCACCAATCCGTTTCCTCCGCATACATGAAGTACCCTTCGTCCATCAGACCTACCCGGTCGATGGCTGCACGTCGGACCAGCATGAAACAACCAACCACCACATCTACATCCTGCTCGTGCTTCCAGTCAAACCAGGACATTCGTACCCTGCCGAAAAACCTGTTTGTTGGCCACAGTTTAGGAAGACCCAGTGCTGACAACACGAAGTTCGTGATCGATGGAAATGTAAAACAGGTGTCCTGGAAAGAACCATCTTCGTTTAAGACCGAACAGGACAAAATCCCTACATCTGGACGTAAATCAGCAAAGGTAACCGTTTTTTCTATCGCCCTATCCAAAACTATCGTGTCTGGATTCAACAGCAAAACGTATTGACCTCCTGCAATTTTCATACCCTGATTGTTAGCTGCTGCAAAGCCGCGATTCTCGGTATTCTCTATCGGTCTGACCTGAGGAAACTCTCGCTTCACCATCTCCGCCGAGCCATCATTTGAGGCATTGTCAATAACAATTACTTCAAAGCTAATATCTCTCGTTTGCTCATACACCGACCGCAAACAATCCCGTAAAATATCGCGAGTGTTCCAGTTGACAATGATAATTGATACGTCCATACAATGCACGTAAACGTCACTGCTAAAATAATAAATGGTATCTCTTCAACAACATTGCTACAAAAGTGCCTTTTATTCGGTCTTTTGATCAAGTGTTCGACGATAAATGTCTATCAGACATTCCGCTGCTTTTTCCCAGGTCCACTCGTGAGCAGTAGCAAGGCTGTTGTTTCTAAGCTGCGATAGTAACTTTCTATCTGACGCCAACAAATCAATATTATGGCGCAAAGTATCAACGTCACCTGCCTCATGCACTAACCCGGTCTTCATGTGCTCACAAGCTTCGCATGCGGCATTAGATACCAAAAGAACACATCCACAAGCCCTTGCCTCGCACGTCACCAGACCAAAGCCATCCTCAATTGTCGGAAGTACCAGAGCATGGCAATTTCGCATTAGAGGAGCAACATTAGACAAAAAGCCGACCTCCTTAATACTAGGGCGTGCTAGCTTATCGGCGAGTAATTCTCTATAGCCGGGAATGTACTTTCCACAGATATAGAAAATACCATTGGCACAAGCCTTTGATGTAAGCCAGGCATCAAGTGCATAATGCAGTCCTTTTCTAGGTTCACAACTTCCCACAAAAATCATTCTGAAAGGATGTTTATCTGCGCTGCTTAAACTGTCGGAGGAAACATTGAAAACAGAAGGATCAAAGCCGTACCGATGCAATGCAATTCTGTCTTTTGTGAATCCCATATCGAGAAACGTGCGGGCCGCAAATTGGGACGGGCATAGGAGCTTGTCAGCCAGAGCGAACTCTTCTTCCTCACGTTTCAGACGAGCGGCGTCAAATGTGTGTGAGTGGGATGGCGGCATTTTAATACCCAGTCTCTTGCATTCCTGTGCGACCACTTCCATAGCGTATCTTGTATGTGTGTTAGGCCGCTCCAGCACCGTTTTGATTCCGAGGTCTTGTGCTGTTTTTAGCGTCTCCAGCGATCCTGACGGCCAGCAGTGTATAATGTCAATCTTGTCGACAATTCGCCGCAGAGCTCTTGCTACGATTTTATCGTGAATCGCCATAGCTCTTTTATGACCAATGAGCCTATAGGGCAGCTTGAGCCCGGATACAACCAATGTCTGGTGAAGAGAGCTCAATCCTCTGAGCCCTTTCTCGCAGCTACCAGCGTAAAGGTGAACTCGGACACCTTGAGCTATCAAGCCGGCAACCTGGTGCCAAGCTGTCATACCGATACCTACTGTCCCAAACCTATCAGGAAAACTATACAGGATTGTGATTTGACTCATGTGCTATCATTTCATTGCAGGAGGCAGCGGCCGCGCTATCAATTCTGAACATTCGCGTTCACTATACTGCCTACCTTGCCACGAAAAATCTGCAAAGGTCAGAGGCTTGAAATGTCATATCCTGACATTTTCAAGAATTCGAGTATCAGGATTTTTATCACATATAAAAAAGTGCCCTTTTGTAAGGCAAGCGCCTCTCTTTGCAAATTGCTTGGGGTTTGACATGTCAAAGATTGCGGCTATGATAGCGAACGTTAGGTATAACAACATATGAATTTGGCCGAAATAGGCCACTCCAAAAAAAGCCACACAGTGGCCAATCATGCTGACAAAAAAGCACCACAGCAGGAAGTGATGTTCTCTTTCTTTGTCACGCAAAGAAGTATGTAAAAGATTTCTGAGGCCATTCCATATCATCAGCAAAAAGATAGCTAAAGTTATCAAACCTCCACCCACTCCCACAGCGAGATATTGGTTTGTGACGTCCTGTAGCCCCCAGCCCCAATGTGCTGTGCTGCGGCAGCCAAGCAAGGCCCACTCGCTGAAATGCTTTATCCCTTGATCTATCAGATTGAATCGGTGCCAGCTTGTCGAGCCGCGGATAATACTCACTCTGCCTATTCTGCCTATTAAATGCCAAACAGGTGCTTCCATAACAATATGCAGAGCAATCAACGAGCCAAAGAATCCCCAGCTTGCGCAACCGACATATCCTCTCCATCTATACCCAAAAAGGACAGCCAGCACAATCAACCACGTCATAATCGGTGTGCTGGACCACGTGGCGAAGATAATAAAAACGCTTGCAGCCGCAGCGGCCCAATAGAGCAACTTGTAACGCCCTTGTTTGGATAGGGCGATAAAGATTGGCCAGATTGTTGCCCAGAATAGCCCTAACATAATTGAGTGCGGAAAAGACGCCTGACATCGATATTCGCCCTCTCTGATAGCTGTCCCCACTCTCCCAAAGGCCCCAAAAGGATTCGTGCCAGTCCTCCATTCATACGCGACAAGTGGGACAAGGATTAGACAACAGATAGCTAACACCTTAAAAGGAAAAACAATATCATGCCAGGAGCGAATAGTTTGCCGATATAGCCAGTACAAGCCAATTATGTCAAATAGAACACCACACTTATAAATCAGCGCTCGCATGTCATGCCATTGTGTAACATAAATCATTGCTCCTACCAGGGCCCATGATAAAACCAGTTTATCAAAGCCGTTCCAGCTTATACTCCTTAGCTCACCTCGTAGCAACAGCCTTAGCACGCCTACAACAATCAATATTCGTAACGGCGGGAAATCCAAATCAAAGATTATTACTCGCTGTTCTGTAGGAATAAAGCAGGCAGCCAAAATAAACGGCAGCAGGAAATGCCGCTTAGGGACGATGAATAGTAGAAACGAAAGCAGGACAGTTGATACGATTGTTGTTTGATACAAATTTAACTGCTCCAAAAGAATTATGACTTATTCGATCTGGCTTTTGTCTTCCGATACCACTTAACTATGCTCAGTGGTGCCGCAAAATAGCATAGAGGTTTGTAATAATATGGGTCTAGCGGGTGAAGCCATAAGCAAGCTGTAGCAGTTTTGAGTGATTCCCAAACTCGACCAGCACGACGTAAATCAAGCACACTTTCCATAAAGTGCGGTACTACGGCCTCTCTGTGCCTGTGGGAGAACTTAGTGGTTTCCCAGTATAGCACATATTTCGCGGGATCAAGACCACGTCTTTGGCATGCACGCTCAATTGCTTTTCGTATCATTAAGCAACTGCGAGCCGGATCAAGTCTGCTGTGTGAGCTCAGGTTAACGCGGTATGAATAAAGACATTCACCAAGCACCATTATAGGATGAATCTCCCCTACTTGCAAGATATAGTCCAAACCCTGTCCAATTTTCAATGTGGGCTCATAGTACAGACCTTTCACCTTGCAGACTCTGAACATCCCATTTGGGTCATGTGTTGGCATTCGGAATCGTTCGATATCTGCTTTACATTCCTCGATGCTCTTAGCAGCAAACTGTGGAGCCATCCGTCGTCCATTGAGGATTATATCATAGCCGGTAAAAACAGCCGCCAGTTCAGGATTTTTGAGCATGCATTGTAACTGCCGTTCTATACGCTGTGGGTAACTAACATCGTCGGCATCCTGAATCGCATAGAATTCGCCTGTTATTAGATCGATTGCTCGATTTAAAGCTGTAGCCTTGCCGCTATTGGCCTGTCTTATAATGTGCATTCGTGGATCGCTAAGGTCGGAAATCGAGTCTATGCAACCATCGGTGCTGCCATCGTCAATTATCAGAATCTCGAGGTTCGAGTAGGTCTGATATAGGACGCTCTGCACGGCTGGACGCAAGTAATCCCCGGCATTGTAAACAGGCACCAAAATGGATACTAGCGGTTCGGTCATCGACATAATTGAATTCCCTTTGGACTGATATGGAAGCGTTTTACTGATAATTGCAGGCAGAAGCTCTGCACGAATTTTACCCTTGTGTCACTGCAACTCAAACCCTCTTCTTGCATACGGCCAGAATAAAATCGCTTTCAAGCTCCTTGCTTCTTAGGAGGCTGTCTTCGATGTCAAAGCAGAGCTTCAAAAAAAGTTTAGTTTGATAATCATCAGAAAAAAAGTTTTGCGCAATCCCAGATAGCAAGGGATGAAGGATAGTTCCGCCATATGGCCGCACTTCAAGTAGCTCGAAGTACTCTTTTAGTAGTGGCATTATCTGCGATGACTCCACTGCCTCTGAAGGGTCTGTTAGGATCATTCTCAGCAAACTAGGACGACACACTTTTTTCCTCACAGATGCATCGGTTGCTCGAATTCTGTATCGAGCTGGCAGAATGCTTAGTGCCCCATTGATAATTTCCAATTGTTTCTTCGTCCATTGAAAACGAGTTGGCCCAACAAACTCATTTACTATGAAATACCCGTTATCTTTCATCGTTTTCTTGATTTTGAGGAAGACTTCCCTCAAGGGGGTAAAATGGTGAAGCGAGTGTTCGACGATTACTACATCATAGAAACTCTCTTGCATTTCAATTTCATAGATGTTTCCGACTCTGTAGTTCAAAGTCTTAGCGTAACCCTTCTTTTTTGCCTGGTCCGTAGCATAATCGATTCGCGACTTTGAAAGGTCGTACGCGTCAATTCTTTTAAAAACACCAGTTTTAGCCCAGTTCAACTCCCTGTGGCCATTTCCGCATCCAAGAGATAAAGCATACAAACTTTTCCGCTTCAAAAAGTATCTCTGCGTAACATATTCATAGTGCGAAATTGTGCTTTCGCCAGAGATTAAGTAGTTCCATCGTTCTTGTACCAACGGTATGTCCCACCATTGCCCGGATTGCTGCTTGAAGGTCTGGTTAAAGTGTTCCTGTACCCTTTGTCTGCTGCATTTCGTTATCCTGCGTAGAAATCCGAAGTCCAACTTTAGTATCTTTGACATCAATGTCCGGAAGTCGTACTGGTTAACTAAATTACCAAACACCTTGCTTCCTCAGTACACGTTTTTCAACAGTCTCTGGTATATCCCAACCAGGCGGTCGTTCAATTTGTTAATATCGTAATTGGCTTCAACATGCGCTCGGTTGGGTCGGCCAACACGGATGCTAAAGACAGTTTGGTGTATTCAAGACGGTTATAAGTTATGAAGATTAAGTCTATCGTCATCTTTTGTAATTCTTTTTTACATAAATCAATTAGTAAAATGAATCTTCTCAATTGCAGAATCTATTTAAGTTTTCTGAGACAAACACCTCCAATACACATCCTTCGTCTTTTCCGCAATACTAATCCAATTCCATTGCTCGGCAAGTCTTCTATTATGTTCTCCCATGCATTGAAGTTCGCCCTTTCTCTCTATTGCATATCTTAAAGTCTTTAGTAAAGCTTCTTCTCCATCTGGTTCATACAAAAATGCTCCTTTATTGTCCAGTACATCAGGAATGCAGCCAAGTCGGGGAGCTATACATGGCTTTCCAAAAGACATTGCCAGAATTACGGCTCCCGATGTCAAAATCTCCCGGTAAGGAAAGACCACTACATCACAGGCATTCATATACACTTGGACTTCATCCTCAGGAACAAACCCAGGCTTGTAATGAATACCTTTAGAGCCCCCAATTTTTGCCTTAATAGCACTTGAGAACTCGCTGCTCAAAGGTCGTCCAGCAATTACAAGTTCAACCCGCGTATCGTTCTCACTTAGTTTTTTGAAGGCTTCTATGAGCTCTAATACACCCTTGTATGGTCTTATTCCTCCCAAAAACAGTATCACAAATTTTGAATTAGAAATACCTAATTTGCCCCTTGTATTTGTTCGGTCGATACTATTGTCATAATTGTTGATAAAATTACCATGTGGTATGACAAAAACCTTCTCACGGTTTTTCAAGTGAAATATTGATACTATTTCCTTTTTTGCCGTGTTACCATGCACGATAATCGCATTTGCGAGTGTCATGACAAATTTTACCAGCAGCAAATCCATCTTAATATTTTTGGACTCGTGAGGTCTTAGATTATGAGCCGTCCAAACAAGTTTGTACCCAAGTATTCGCAAAAAAGACATTCTCAACACGAATAAAATTAATCTAGGAAACGATATCAGCCTAATCTCAATGGATGGCAGCCAATGCAAGTGCACGATGTCAGGTCTATAATGACCAAAGATAATGCGGTGAAAGATAGTTTTGAAAGAATCGCCTTTTTCAACCTTAAAACCATGAAATTCTAAAGATTTAGCGAGTTCGTCTTGATAAGGATTTCCCGGACCCCAATAAGGAACAAAAACGCAAACTATCTCGTCTCGAGTTTTCTGGCTTGAATCGCTATTCACTTTTTTCTGCTTTCACGATAAAATGCAACGAAAAGAGGTCGGGAAACTTTCTTGCCAATCTATGGTATACTGGACGTGGAAACCCTCTCGGAAGAGTTGTGAACTGGTTATAATCTTTTATAAGCTTTAACTTTTTCACAACGACATCAAAATTCAATCTTTCAAAGCTAAAATGTGGTATTCAGATCCACGCTGTATAATTGTTTCTAATTTATATCCTGATTCCTGAAGCAAACTCTCAACCCCGACGGGAGACCCCTTCATAAACTTAGGATGCACTTCGCAAAGAATCAAACGACAGCCCCGTTGACTTATAGCACTTCTTAAACCTGCAAGTACATGAAGTTCTGCTCCCTCGACGTCAATCTTTATTAGGTTAGGTAATGGTATTTTGTTTTCAGAAATAAATTCATCCGCATTTACTAACTGAGAACACACATCCTCGCGAACGTCCGTAGGTATATTGTTCCCATAATCATCCATGATACTCCCCATACCAGATCCTAAAACTTTTTTTATAGTTAAGTTTATTTTTTGAGTTTCTCTATGCAAACCCAGATTATACGCTTTGACATTTTTAATTGAGTTAAGAGAAATGTTATCTTGAAGCCGATTGAACCACATCGGAACCGGCTCAAAAGCAATAACCATACCTTCTTTAGCTTTCAAAGCGCATGGGAGAGTGTATAAACCTATATTTGCACCGACATCGAATATGATGTCTCCTGGCTTAACCTTTTCCAGAAAAAGGTTAAGAATGTCGCTTTCACCATCCTTTTGCAAAATCTTTTCCAGTTCCAAATAACTGCTAACATAAAAACTGGGAGAAATCTCCCTTTGATTTAGTCGCAATTTGGCAACGCCTCTGTAGATATAGTACTTCTTCAGTAGATTTTTCACGTGACACCTCATCGTAAAGTAAAACGATCTTTTATACAATCAAACACACCGAACTCATGGTACAAACATCCTCAGGTACCCAAGGTATTCACGTAGTGTCGTTCGTGCGCTTGGCATTAAGACCAATGTCAGAAAATACGCCAATAGGCCGATGATGAAACAAGCCCCAACCAACACAATGTTTGGCTGATTAACCAGGAACGAATAACCGGCGAAAATGGCTGCTCCCATACAAATGCTGGCTATCATAGGCCGCAAAATGCCTGATAAGAAGTCTCTCGTGGAAAGGGGGGACTGTCTGAAGTAGTACCAAAGTGTAGGCCCTAACATCACGTAACAACCGATTGTGTATCCTACGGCAATACCAATTGCCCCCCACGGCAGACCAGCGATAAAAGAAATAACCATTATTATGCTATTTATGGTACCAATGGTGAGATATCTTTTAGATTGTCCTAATGAAATAAGAACAAGTCCCCCTGTACTTTGAACGGGTTGAATGAAAGCTACTATACATAATATCCTAAAGATGTTAACAGCCCCTGACCATTGGCTGCCTAACAATAGACCAATGACCTCATCTGCACAAACGAAAAGAAAGACCATTAGTGGCATTGTTATGAAGGCTATGAGAGTAATCAAATTTATGTAATACCTCTTGTATCGAATTGGGTCATTTTGGAGATGACTCAATGCCGGTGTTGCTACCGATTGCAGCGGGCCTCTTATTTGGCTTATTGGCAACATCATTATGTTATAGGCCCTGCTATATAAACCAAGGACATTAGCACCCCAAAATCGCCCCAGGAGGATGTGGTCAAAATTCCGTGCAAAATAATTAACTACACCGAAAGCCGTTAGATGTCCGCCGAAGGCGACCATAGGGCGAACACCTGCTCTGCGAACAGGCAGGCCAGGCCGCCATCCACATAAAACCCAAACCAAGACCGCATAACTTAGTGCTGTAGCGGCAGACAGACCAACTAGTGCCCAATATCCTGCGCCATATAATGCGAGAATGATGGCGGTTGCGATACCTATTACTAAGGAACCTATTTCAATTGCGGCCAGGGCCGAAAAACGCATTTGCCTTTGCAACAATGCTTGGTGCTGAACCGTCAAACCAGAGAATATAAAAGTGCCGGCTAAAGCAAGTGCAATCAAAGTTAGTCGGGGTTCACCATAAAACCAGGAAATTATAGGAGCCAGTATCACCAGAATCAAAGCCAGCACAATGCTGACTGCCACATTTATCCAGAAAAGAGTACTGACCTGCGAGTGATTAATCTCGGCCTTCTGAATGGTAGCCATTGAAAGGCCCATATCCTTGAATAGTGCAACAAATCCGCTAATCGCAGTGACCATAGCAACCAGACCATAATCCTGCGGCGTGAGTAATCGAGCGAGAACAACCGTTGAACCTGTCTGCAGCACGAATTTGATTGCCTGGGCGGTCATTGTTACCGCCCCGCCGCGAACAGATCGGCCTTTCAGGTCGGACTTGAGGTATTCAGTGTCGAAAAATTCACTCTCAAGTTTCTGCTTTGTCAAAACAGACTCTTTTGTCTCGGACGTCTGAACTAAGTCATCCATGTGATAGAGGATTTTTTAGGAAGTAAGGCCTATTTAGACTCCGTCCCTCATCTCATGATGGTCCATCCCTTTTTTCCAAGCACCGACAGTATGCGTTCAGGTTCGCGAGTTGCCAGATAACTGGCACCTTCTGGTGAGCGGCGATATTTCTCTCTGTTCTTCTCGATGTTTCCCACCGTCAATCCCAAAAACTTTTTTCCCAGATACAGCAGCGCATATCCGTGCTGCTCAAGAAACATAGTGGCGGGTGTCGGATAAGTTTGGGGATCCTCGAAAATGATATTGGCGATCCGCCCATTCTCGATCAGATATGATGAACCTTTGAGTACCTCTAGTTCATGACCTTCGACATCGATCTTAAGCAATTCAATCTGTTTCTCACATCGAAGGATCTCATCCAATCTTTCCACCTGAACTTTTAAGTATGTTGAATCATCATTTTCCACTACATCCGAAACTAACGAACATAAACCGCGATTACCTTCAAAATCTGAGGGAATCTTAAGGACTCCCTCCCCGCATACGTTGCTTAAAGCAATGTTGTAAGGAACGACTTTCCCGAATAGCTTCGCCTCTGTTTGCCAAGTCCTTACGTTCGCCAACAATTCCTGAAATAGTCCTGGGTGAGGCTCAAAAGCGATAACTCTCCCGTGTTTTCCCACTCGACTGGCCATGATGCTGGTCATGTATCCAATATTTGCCCCAACATCAACTGCACACTGCCCCGGAGTTAATAACCGCCAAATTAATTCGGATATACATAGGTCGAATAAATTGCATATCACTAATCGCTTCCCAATGTATTCGTTCGGCTTAACTCTGATCCTGCATCCCCATGGAAGCACAATCTCCTCGAAATCAGGTAACCTGTTGCACATCTTCCTCAAGTAGTAAGAGCAGAGTTTCTGGGGCCTCAAAAGTACCTCTGGTTCCCTCAACAACAACAAGAGCGTTCGCATCCTCGCCGTAAGTAGCATCATCTGCAATTCCTCAACTTTTGCACTCTGTCTCTGTCGATTGCATTTTACATTTCCTCTTCGAGGGCACCGACATCCATATTGCTGGTTCAAAGGTGGCACCGAGCAGGCAGACTTTTATGGGAATATTCTGTGTAGTTGACATATTACGAATCACAAGAGCCATTTTAGTATGTTTTTGTGGGTACGTGCCTTGACCGCTCGCCACTTGCGTCGCCAACCCACGTAGTATTTCGCCTGCCAAGGCTCTTGATAAAAGATATTCAGGGCAACGTAGTGCCACGCTCTAACTTCCTTAACTTCACTTATCATCATCGTTCCGGCTTTTGGGACCTTATATAGAGACCAGGGATACTCCATGTGCTCAACGTCAATTAGCGGGAAGTAGAAACCATTGACATAACCTTTGCGTGCCACATCTATCGAGTAGTGCCTCAAGTGTTTCGAGCGGCAGATGGGACCTACCTCTCGTAGGGTCTTGACTTTAATAAGACCGGCGCCCCCATTAGTAAATGGATGCCGCAACACCTGGTGACATCCGAACTTTTGTATCTTACGCTGGGCTCTGGCCTCGTCAAAAAACGCCTGGCCGAGATACCAGCACGCAATCATGCCGAACTCGGGTACCTCGGCATGTGCCTGTACGATAGGACGAGTCCAGCCAGGAGTAACCAGCATATCATCTGCAACAATTCCTATAAGATCGGCTGACGATTTACCAAACACCTCATCGATAGCGGGAAGTTGGCCAATGTTTTCTTTTGAAAGGACCTTCTTTACAATCCGCGGGTCCTGCACAGAATCAATAAATTCTCTTGAGCCATCGGTTGAGCCGTTATCCCATATAATCAACGAGAATTCCTCTGTCGGGTCTGACAATAGAGTTGGCAGTGACAACTTTGTGTAGTGCAGCCGGTTATAGCTTAAAAACATTAAGTCTATCTTCATATGCTAAACCTCTCTTAGAAGCCTATGATATATTGCAAAAGGGACGGTGGAGGTTACCCATCACAATCTGCCCGTCAACAACAAACCAATTATGTTGTCAACCGATGGAGTTACCTAACAGGCTTGAGAGCTTTTGTAGCAGTCTGTTGTGTTCCTCCAGTGAGCGTGCGGGTACACCGAGGACAGTAGTCTTGCTTGGCACATCCTTCGTGACGACCGCCCCTATTCCGATCGTAACCTCATCTCCGATCTGAATCCGATCCCGCAAACAAGCACAAGGAGCCACCCAACTTGCATTGCCAATATGAGTACCGCCAGCAACCATAGAATGAGCAATCACAACTGTTTGCTTACCTATGTATACATTATGCGCGATATAGACTATGTCATCTATGCGGCAACCTTCACAGATACGCGTATCTCCGAGAGTACCACGGTCGATACAACTGTTAGCGCCAATTTCCACGTCATCCTCGATGACAACCCCACCAAGGTGCGGGAACTTCTCCCATCCCCCCTGCTCGTTGCGCTCGTATCCAAAACCATCAGCTCCTACCACCGTTCCAGAATGGATTATAACATTCCGCCCAATTCTAACCCCATCATAGATGTGAACACCAGCGTGAATAAGTGTCCCTTCGCCGATCTCTGCATCGCCTACGCTGCAAAGAGGGCCAATGTAACTACTGGGATCAACTTTTGCTAACGGTGAAACCACCGCCGTCGGATGGACACCCTGCGGATGCGGCCGCGCAAACAACTTAGTTACTACTCGTATAAAATCCAAGCGAGCGTTATTGGTCCGGATGACAGCCTGCACGCCGGCTCGTGTCAGAGATGCTTCGTCAATTGGTATATTTTGGTCCACTATAAGCAGGCTGGCTCGTGTGTTGGAAAGTAACTCCTGTGGGTTCCTAGCTGTTGCACCGCAAAAGGAAATGTCCCCCGGTTGCGCATGCGCAATCGGCGCAGGCCTTACAATTGGTATATGGAGTGATTCTTCAGTAAAGCAACGCAAACGATCTTGGGCTCCAAGCAAATCAACAATGCTACCAATACTTACCATTTCTCTTCTCCGTGCATACGGTTGGATCCAGAAGCTCAAGTTATGACCATCTCATCGCGGATTGAGTTCATAGCATGCCGCCGTTTATAGCAAAATAAGTCAACAATATTAGACTATATCACGTGAAAAATCTTGATGCCCCACACGTGGGATTTTCGCATCGATGCTCAATGTAGATTTAGAATACCTGGGGCAAGATCTCACTTTTCAGCACCAGGAGAAAATCCTCAAAACCTCAGGTGTCGAACTCCAAGCCGAATTCACGTTCGAACTTCTCGACATTCAATGCGATAGATTTGTGAAGCAGACTAACCGGAATTATCTCATAATCACTTCCTATAATGGAAGGACATTTCGAGTGGCTCGTACCACTTTAGGTTGATATCAACGACGTTACAAACATCCAGGCCTTTCCGGCTTGTATAGAATGGTTACAATAGACATGACCACGTCACCGGCCCGAACATCTGCCTGATGGAGATTATCCTGTCGGGAGTATGCTCCGCAGGTTTCAGCCCGCTAATTGCATCAGTTACTGCCGTTGCCGCATTCTCATAGGCAAGTGGCTGGGAGGTCAATACGTTCGCTTGGAAGACCATGACAGCCATTCGTGCGTCTTCCATTATACTTGGAAGGAAATAGGCCATAATATGATTGATTATTTGAAACCGAATGTTTCTATACGAACCTGTTAGCTATGCCTGTTCGAATCACACCTATATCCATGTTTGAGCAAGGCTATAACTATGTAGTGCTGATAAAACCGCCAGAGACCGTTTTAAGACGACCATCGTTGGTTTAACTTGAAATACTCAGCCGTCCGTAGTATGCCTTCTTCGAGATCGACCTTCGCTTCAAAACCCAGTATTTTCTTTGCTTTTGCGACACTGGGAACACGCAGCTCCACATCCGCGTAGTCCTTGTAAGTGAAAAGAATCTTTGAGCGCGAATTCAACACTCGTACGATGGTTTGGGCGAGCCCATAGATTGTCACGACAGCACGAGCATTGCCTATGTTAAACGATTCTCCGATGGCTTTGGGGTGCGTGATAGCCAGAAGCAGTCCTTCAATAAAATCGTCAATATAACACCACGCCCGGATTTGATTTCCATCTCCATGGATATGAATATCATCGCCTCGGAGAGCCCGTTCAACAAAGACTTTAATTGCTCCTTCGCCGACCTGGCCTGGGCCGTAGATATTGAAAGGCCTTAGAGTTACGACAGGCATCCAGAATTCATCATGGTAAGCTTTTGCCAGATGTTCACCAGATAGTTTGCTGACAGCATATGTCCAGCGGGCCTCACCTACTGCTCCAATATGGGTTATGTGGTTCTCTTCGGCTCGAAAAGCAGACTGGCCGAAGACTTCGCTGGTGGAGAAGTCTACGAAACGGTGCAAATCAGGCAAGCTTTTAGCTGCTTCCAGCGCGTTAGCAGTTCCAATCATATTGATTCGCATAGTCTCGGTGGGCTTTTTTATAACGGTGTCAATACCTGCAATAGCCGCACAGTGAATAACATACTGTGTATCTTCCATCGCGGCCTTCAGCGCAGGATAATCTAAGACGTCTCCCTTGATAATCCGTAGATTAGAATGAGAGCTATAAGACTTGCTAGTGAGCGCGTCCCTTCGAAAGTCGTCATAGACTGTAATCTTATTATTGTCAATAATGCGCTCAATTAGGGTAGAACCAATAAATCCAGCGCCACCTGTGATGAAAAATCGCTTATCTTTGATACTTGTGTGCATCAGATGGTAAAACCTTATTTCAATAGTTGCATATCGTGCTTCAAATCTAATGGAGGCACATTCTCATGTATTTTCTCTACTACTGTGGGGATGACCGTTCGTTTCCTCTAAGTTTGTGGTAGGAAATTTTGCCCATCATTTGCTCAGATGGCAGTGGAGCGTCCTCATCCAGGTCGAGACACTTGACTACGCCGGGCTCAATTTCTTTATAACGATAACTGCTCTCTGGACAAACCATGATACCGTCACCATCTGCCCTTGGCAGTGGAATAGCATGTCGGCTTATCCAGCTAACCTGCTTAGCTGGAACACCCATCACCAACGCGTAGTCTGGGATGCTCTTTGTTACTACAGCACCGGCTGAAACAAACGAATATCGCCCAAGTTCAATCCCACAGACAATGGTTGCGTTTGCTCCGATAGTCGCTCCACGACGCAGAATCGTTTTTTCGTAAAGCGAGTGACGCACAATCTGTGACCGTGGGTTTGTAATATTTGTCAGAACACAGCTTGGCCCAAGAAAAACGTCATCTTCAATAATGGCTCCTGTGTAAATCGAAACATTGTTCTGAATTTTGACATTGTTGCCAATGACTACCCCGCTGGCCACATATACATTCTGGCCTAATATGCAGTTTTCCCCAATCTTGGCATCCTTCATTATGTGCGAAAAATGCCATATCTTTGTCCCTTTGCCAATTTCACAGCCCTCATCTACGCAAGCGGTCTCGTGGATGAAATAAGGCTTTTCCTCAATAGCCGTCGTGGGCTTTGCCACTTGAACGAAATGGTTGTTTTCCATTGACTCGTGACATTTTCGCAGGATTTTTAGTACCCGCAAGCCCTCTTGGCCATTACTGCGAGGCTGCTTTCGTAATTTAATACATTCCAGAAAATGCTCACATTCAGCCCGAAGCGGCTCTCGTGCTTCGATGGGGACTGGTTTGCCTTCTGCCTTGACAGCTATCGGGATTCTGTTTTTCCAATTTATCTTGTGCGGGTAAAGAACTAATTTATCATCTGCAGTATCATCGAAGACAGCCATCTTGTCTGAGCCTACCACAACAAGTCGCTGCTCTTTAAATGGATGAAGCCAGCTAACGAAAATGTGAGCTTGGACGCCGCTGGGATAAACGAACTCGCTCATCGTTACATCGGCAACATCTTGATTCAAATAATTGGCGCCTTGGCAGGAAACCGCGCAAGGCTCCTCATTGAGAAGCCATAACATAACTGAGATATCGTGTGGGGCAAAACTCCAAAGGATATTTTCTTCAGTACGGATTTTACCTATGTTCAGCCGATTAGAGTATAAGTACTGGATTTTGCCAAGTTCTCCCTTATTGATAAGCTCGCGACATTTGATTACGGCTGGGTGATATAATAGAATGTGACCCACCATTAATATTTTTTTATTTCTTGATGCTAAAGCAACCAGTTCCTCACCTTCCCACACGTTCAAGGCCAAAGGTTTTTCAACAAAAACATCTTTTCCAGCTTTGAGAGCAGCCTTGGCAATAGCAAAGTGGGTGACCGCAGGCGTGGCGATTGCGACAGCTTTTATCCGATCGTCGTTAAGCACTGAATCTAATGTTGAACAGAAGGTGACATCAGGGTGCTTTTCTTTTACCAGTTGTTCTTTTGATAGGTCGGTATCGCAAATAAGGTGTAAGACGCCCATGTCATTGAAGTTTCTTATCAGGTTCTTCCCCCAATATCCGAATCCTATTACTGCTATATTTTGCATGAATGATGGACCTCTTCGATTTGAATAAGTTGTAGGTTAACTTCTTTTAAACAAACTCCGTCCCCCTCGGTTGCATTGAAAAGTTCAATGTAACTTCCTGTAACCAGAAAACAGAAGACAGGAGTCAGAAGACAGAAGATAAAATTCTAAATTTTAATTTCTGACCTCTGGTCCACGACCCCTATCCTCTAAATTCATTTAGCCTCGGCAGTGTTGGTATATTCTGCCCTGACTTGTCCGTTCCTATCGGGTAAAAAGTCAAGAATTAAGTCCGTCATATCCTTCGCTGCTGCTCTAATTGAATTTTCCAGAACCGAGCTTATCTGTACCTGGGCCACGTATCGGGCTGGGTCACGTGCGATATTCGGTCTTCGGCCGAAAGGTCCAGAGAAATCATTCTCATCAGCGGTAATTTGGCCGTTCAAAATGTAGAAATTCAAAACAACTGTCTGGTCATATGACGGAGCAGGTTTATGAAAACGATGTATCAAGCAAGTTATTTGCTTGCCAGTTCGTGAGATGAACTGTGATCGCTCAGTACTGTCATGAATCCAGCCAAATCCAGGATAGCACACGCGCGGCTGGTGACCGAGTATTCCGCCAGGTCGGGATGAGCAATACACGACATAGATGTCGGCCCAGGCCTGAGTCATGCTGTTGATGTACCGTCGACTTATAAAATCGTCCGCGAAGTTTTTCTCCATGTATTCCCGGGCGGTAGAGGGGATGGACAAATTAGTGCCGACCCAATCGCCGATTTGTGAAGGAAAGCTGCTCAGGTAAACAGGCAGCTTAACGGGAGTATTAACAACGAGCTTTAGGTGAGATGCCAAAATACGGTAGGTTGTGCCCGCCGATATTAGCAGCAGAACAGCCAAAACCCAGGCAAACCATGCGGGTACTTTGGCTGTCGCTGCATATATCGAGCGAGACGCTTTAGTCGGTTTTGCCGAATATTTAAGCTGACTCATATACACCCACTGGCGTAGCCTGAAAGTATTAGTCTAAAGCCACAAAAACTTCCTGCGAAATCATAGGGCGCCCTCTCCGGAGGAAACGTGCGTGACCCTCCTCCCAGCGACCACCAATTGTCTAAAATTAGGCTGTCCCGTATAGCCCTTATAATATTACCTATTTTACACTACTTGTATTCCGGAATACTATTGTGGAAACTACGTAATTTTAGGGGAATTTATCAGCTTTAATGGCTGAAAAAGCGTTCCCCAAAGCCACTTCCCTCTGTAACTCTGACTCGCTAAGAACGTGTACTAAGTAGAACAAGCATACTCCTATAAGGGAATGTTTGTTTCACATGCCTACTATGGCACGTTCCTCTTTTGATAACTCCTAAGTTTCCAAATTTTAATAAATTCTGGGGTTTTAAAACAATTAGGGAAATTGGGTATTTTTGCTTCAGTTGGTTTTTTCTATTAAAAACAGGGGATATCTTCCAGGGGAGGGATTAACTGTTATTCGTCTGCTGGCGGGTTGTTCAACCCCATCGTCGTAGCTCGTCTGACTAAGTCTACCACATTATGCACGTCGAACTTACGCATAATGTGTTTACGGTGCACTTCGATGGTCCGGAGCGAACGGCAGAGCAAACGAGCTGTTTCCTTGTTGGTCTTTCCATCCAGAATTAGACGCAAGACCCTCATCTCTGCACGGGTAAGTCCTCTGCGCAAAAGTTGGTCATCTGCTGTAATCGGCTTTAGCGCGAACCTGACGGCGGACAGCAATGCCTGCTTATCGAGAGGTTTTTCTATAAAATCAACAGCACCTGCCTTCATGGCTCTAACCGCCATAGGTATATCACCGTACCCGGTTATAACTACAACCGGTAAGGATGGGAAAAAGCGTTTAGCCTCAGCTAATAGCTCTATCCCGCTCATTCCCGGTAATTTCACATCAGTGATAAGTAAATCGCACCGGTCCGTGCGCAGTTTTTCAAGACAATCAGATGCGCCGGCAAAACAGCTTACTCTAAAGCCCGCTTGTTCAAGGGTTTCACTAACGAGCTTCCGTATTTTTGGCTCATCGTCAACAAAAAAGATGCGTTGTTTTGGGATATTTGGCACTGTTTCTCCCCTCGGCTCATTAACGCTTATCGCGTATCGCTAATCGCTTGTCGCATGTTGCAAATCGCTTGTCGATTTGCGATTTGCTAGTGCTCTGTTGCAGGATAAATGAGGAATGTCATTCCTTCGCTATGCTCAGGGCGACGTCTGAGCGAAGCGAAGAATCTCGCTTTCGATGGTCAGATGCTTCACTTTGTTCAGCATGACAACCCATCAAATAATCCGCGACAGAGTACTAGTTTGGCCTAAGTTTTTGTAATCCCTAATATTCGATAATCTTTAGCACCTATTTTCGCTCTTTCCTTCCCAAAAACGATTAAGGTAAGTGGGTATTTTCACACATCTCAAACATCTTGGTTGTTATCTTGATTACCGGCTTTAACTGTCAAAATAGAGAATCAAATTTCGTACATACATTTTTGACAGCAACATCTCAATTACTCCTCAAACACTGTGAATCTTCTAAACTTTTTATTGAGATTGTAACGCATTTGCGAAGGATGGCAAGTAAATTTTCGTATTTAGGTAGATACTTTGACGTAAATGCGTTGATTGGATGTGTTAGATTCCTACGTGAATAATATGCAGACAGCAGATGCAAAGGCAAATTTGATAGGGCTTTGAGCATAAGTTCTTTTATTTACAGCTATTATGAAAATGACTGGTTCCTTCCATCGAGCTTCTGCTTAAAATACGTGAGGTTACAGATACAGATTTAGAGTGGCTGCTGACCGGCCAAAGCTCCGAAAAAAATTCGCATTTGGGCCAAATAGTGAACTCTTGCAAAAACTGGACGACCTATTTACCAACAATTCAGAGATGACCGATGTTACCATATGAGCTATTATTTTGCTTGGATTTTAATAGGCAGTGTGACATAAAATGTCGCACCTTCGCCTAATTTGCTTTCGACACGGACTTTGCCGCCGGCCTGCGATACGATGTGCTCCACAATGCAAAGCCCCAGGCCTGTTCGCTGGTCTGCGGGCCTGGTAGTGAAAAACGGCTCAAAAATCCGACCAAGATTTTCCGGTGCGATCCCACTGCAGTTGTCGGCGAATTCCAACTTAATGTTTCTGTCTTCTATAGCGCCGCTAATAACAAGCTGGCGGTCCTTTTTGCCATCGGCTGCCTGTATGGCGTTCTCGGCCAGAGCAAAGAATAGCTGCTCTAAGTCTTCCTCGACCAAATACACAGTTGGCAATTTGTCCATACCTTTGAGGCTTAAGATAACCCTTGCCCGTCGAGCACTTTCACCCAATAACCTTATGGTTCTCTCAGCAACCGCCTTCAAATTCACCTCTTTGGCGAATTTTTTGGAGGATTTCCGTGCGTAGTTGCGAAAACCATTGACGATTGAAGTGGCGTGAGAAACTCCAGAAAGGGCGTCCTTGAGTGCTTCTTTAACGGTCTGTGGACAAGGCCAGGGCGAAGCCTTGGACTGGATCGATCCCGTCTTCGACGGGTTTTCCAGTTCTGCTAACGCATTCTCAATTGACAAACTTATGACCGTCAGAGGCTGATTCAGTTCATGGGCCATAGTGGCGCTCAAGGTTCCTATTGAGGCGAGCCGTTCAGCTCGAGCCATTTTTTCATGGTACAGGCGTAGTTCCTCTTCTGCTTTCTTACGCTCGGTAATATCCCGCGCAATACCGCTGGTCCCTATGACCTGGCCCTTATCGTCATAAATCGGAGTTTTGATCGTCTCTATCCATATTCTTCGGGACCCCGTCTTGCAGGAGCCCTCACCCTCTTTTTTCGCCCACAGTTCTTCTACCCGCTTACGTCTGCCGGATTTCATAACTTCTTGGTCATCAGTTCTATATCTTTCAGCTAAATCCTTCGGTGAAATATCAAAATCTGTTTTGCCAATGATGTCCTCGAGTTTTATACCAAATGCTTTACACAATGCCTCATTCGCGGCAATATATCTGCTGTCTTTGTCCTTTAACCAGGCAATATCAGGAATACTGTCAAGAATAGCCCTTTGCCAGCTTTGGCTTTCCCGAAGCACCTGCTCTGCTTTCTTTCGCTCGCTGATGTCCCGGACTATCCCCCACATTCCCACGGGCTTTCCATCTTTATCAGTTCGCAGCCAAACCCTGGCCGATATTGGAAACACCGTTCCATCTTTTCTTATATACTCCTTTTCGTATTCGTCAGAATATCCGCGTTTTAAGATCTGTTCTTTTACGATCTTAGCTTCCATCTGGTGCCAGCGTTTTGGTGTTATTTGTTGATAGGTTAGATTCTTCAATTCGTCTTTGGAATAGCCGAGCATGTCTGCGAATGCCTGGTTGCATTCAGTTATGCGGCCATCCATAGGTCCGCCTGCTATTCCATCTTTGATAGTCTCATACAAAACCCGATATTTTTCCTCAGACTGCCGCAGATTCTCTTCCGCCTGCTTGCGTTCAGTGATGTCTCTTGCAATACCCTGTTCCTGGACAAGCCTTCCTTTCTCATCGAAAGTCATGCTTGAGTTCAGCGAGACCCATATAGTTCTACCATCTTTGGTAAGAATCCTAAATACCAGATCGCGTTGCTTGTTACTTTTTGTTGAAACTGCTTTTTCGAACGACTGCAAGGTCATCTGAATATCGTCGGGATGGATAACCTTTGTAAAATGGTGTCCTATGATCTGGTCTTCTATGTAGCCCAACACTTTCAGAGCGTATTCATTTATCGATGTGAAATTACCATTTTTATTGAGCGTATAAACAAAGTCAGGAACATTTTCCACCAGTGCCCGATATTTCGTTTCGCTCTCTTGCAGTGCCTGCTCAGCTTTTTTGTGTTCGGTGATGTCGCGGGCGATCCCCACCAGGCCGATGATTTTCCCATCGTCATCAAACTGCGGAACCTTTATCCCATGGAACCAGCGTTGTTTTCCCTCCGCATCGGTCATTTGCTTAGTGATTTCTGTTACCTTGCCGGTCTTAAAAACAAGCTGGTCATCCTCGATATTTTTCTTAGCCTCCTCTTTGTTTGGCATTATTTCATAATCATTTTTGTCGATGACTTTCTCACGAGGTAATGCGAAAGCCTCTAAAACCTTGTTGTTAGCAACGATGTATCGGCTTTTCAGGTCTTTGAAAAAGATGGCATCGTGTGCGGATTCCACTATGAATTGATATTGCTTCAGTTCTTGCTCAG
>Ga0315312_1000505_pt1 | contig 44360 bp, 47 predicted proteins | sample TDP7_MG_FD_203629 | JGI IMG/M metagenome (GOLD analysis project Ga0315312, IMG submission 203629) | Freshwater sediment microbial communities from Lake Towuti, South Sulawesi, Indonesia - TDP7 | ecosystem: Environmental > Aquatic > Freshwater > Lake > Sediment | place: Indonesia: South Sulawesi... | reverse complement strand
AAAAACCAGGCGGTAATCGATTTAGTTAAGTATTTCTTCGGAACGAGTAAGCTTGTGGCCGCCATATGCTACGGCGCCCAGATCCTTGTTTCAGCAGGAGTTGTCAAGAATAGGAGAATGACGAGCTATTCTCACGTAAAGAAGGAATTGGAAGGGGCTGGCGCAAACTTTATCGATAATAAAGTAGTCGTGGACGGCCGCCTCATAACTTCCAGGCACCCCTTCGACCTTCCAGATTTTGTATACACCTTGGCGCTCAACCTATCAAATAAACATAATTAATATCCCTACTGGTTTGGCAAGGCCGGTTAAGGGTATCCTCCCAGTAACCCCTCACTGCCATCCAACGGCAATTTGAGGCTTAACCATAAAGGTTTCACTGAAGCTCCGCATGTTCAATTTCTTGTCTTTAGAAATTAAGGCTTGTAGGCGCTTATGTGCTGAGTATTTTTCGGGAATTTTTGAATGAGTTCTGAATCGGCTGTGTAAAGGGTGGCCTTTAGATGGAGGGCTAACGCCACGTAGGACGCATCGTAGACTGATATGGCGTGTTTTAAGCTTAGCGTGGCGCTCTGCTCATAGATATTTCCCTTTGGTTCCCATACATCAAAGCCGTATTTAGATAGGGCCCTCGCCGCGAGGGTTAATTCCTCTTCCCTGAATAGGCCGCTGTGCCAGAGGGCGTTGAGGGTCTCATAGAAGAGGAGGCTTGGGACCGAAATGGTTAGCTTACCGGTGGCGAAGGAATCCCTTAGTTGCCTAGCCTTGTCTGAAAAGTCCTCATCAAGGAACCACTTCGCCACTATGGAAGCGTCGGCTACGGCCTCCTGCTTCTCCAAGCCCTTATCACCTTGGTGCTGTCCCAGCCTTCAGGGGCCTTCCTCCTCAGCTTCTCATTGATCAGCACCGCTTCAACCACATCAGTTTCGTGCTTCCACTCAAGTTTTCGCCTGATTGCTTCCCTCACGACGGCGCTCCAGTTGATGTCGACCCTTCCCATCTCTTCCTTCATGGACTCCGGAACCGTGACACTCGTCCTAACCATCTTCTCCGATTGGTCGACCGCCTTTTTCATTTAACATGCCCATAATATCAATAATACTAGTAATATTTAAATTTTCTTTTTGGACGAAGCTTGTCGAAGAATTTATCTCGTTGTTTCTACTTTTTTGATTTTTTCTAATGGTTCTGGGTTCTTTTCAAAGTGTTCTCTTACGGGTTTTAAGATCTGTGTGATTGCCTCTGCAACTCCGTTCTTTAGGTCCAATGGATGTACATCACCTCTTAGGTAAGCTTCCCTTAAGGCGTCATAGTTCTCGAAGGTTAAGGGTCCGCCATACTTAGAAGGGCGGGGAATCTCCAGGCTTCCAAGTTCGGGAAAGACTATGTACCTAGCGTGCTCCAGAACGGGATTCCCCGCTTCCTGCCTAGGTGGACAGTAGGCAGCCCTCATCTTAGCCCTAATCGCTTCTGGCGTGTCATGAACAAATACGCAGCTCTCAGGCTTGCTCTTAGACATCTTTGAGCTAATTCGACGGCTCAACTCAACATCCTCATCGAAACGTTTCTCCGCGGTTTCCGTCAACTCCGGCTCCTGTAAACCCAGCAAAAGAGGCGTATGGATGCACACGGGCTTCTTCCAGCCCAGTTTCTCCGCGGCATCTCTAGCCAGCATGTGAGCCTTTCTCTGATCTATGCCGCTGCAGGCCACGTCCAGGTCCATGTGGAAGATGTCGGCCGCCTGCATGCATGGATAGAATATCCAGGCTGTCTCAATATCGGATAAGTCCATCTCGCGTCCCATAATCGTCAGCGCCCTCCGAACCCTCAGTAACGAGGACGCCTTCGCGATCCGGATGACCCTCTCCCAGTATTCGATGTCCTGGGCTATGTCGGAACCCCAGACGAAACGTGTCTTGTCTGAGGCAACTCCTAAAGCCTCAAAGCTGTGCTTGAAGTATTCACCGCATGCGCGGATGTTTTCCATGATTCCGCCGAGCTTGTTGTTGATCCAGCTGTGCCAGTCGGCCAAGAAGATGGTGAACTCGAAGCCAGTTTTGACTATATCCTTGATCTTTGTTCCAGGGATTAGACCAATACCTATGTGCATGAAGCCGGAGCACTCGAAGCCCCAGTAGGCCCTAGGCCTACTCGTAGTTTCGAGTAGGTTACGCAGCTCTCCAAGGGTTACAACCTCTTCAGTGTTCCGTACAATCAGACTTATCTTATCCTCAAGGTCCAAAGCTGAGTGTTCCTCCAAACCAGATAGACAGCACCCCATTTTGTCAGACTATGTCGGTTCGCCTTATCCACTCTCTTTTCTTTTTAAGATAGTATCTGTAGTTTTCGAAGGATACCTCGGGTGGGACCCGGTGGTCCACGGTTGGTACATATCCCCCTTGCTCAAGTAAGGGAGTAAGCCTCCTTATTTCCGCGTCGATGGCCTCTTTTCCGTTCATTAGGGCGAGCTTGTTGACGCCTCCCATGAGGAGAACCTTCTTTCCAAATTTTTTCCTGAGTTCGTAGATGTCGGTGTGGCGGGCCTCTATGGGGAACATGCAGTTTATTCCTCCCTTAAGCCAGCCTGGGACGAGTTCATGGATTCTCCCGTCGCAGTCAAGGATGTTTATCTTAACTCCGTGCTCCTTCAGGCAGTCCGTCACTTTTTTGTATTGGGGAACCATGAACTCCTCGAAGTGGCCCACGGACAGGAGGGGACCCATGTTATAGCACATGTCCTCCCACCAGGTGGCGAAGTCCACCTTAACCAACCTTAAGGCCCTATCGATGATCCTAATCCAGAGCTCCGTTAGGGTGTCCATCATCTCCGCGACCCAGTCGGAGTCCCTATAAAAGGCTATGGAGACGTTCCTCACGCCCATCCAGTCCCTTAACCAGCCGTAGAGGCTTCCCAGACCTATCCCCAAAGGGTAGTCCCGTCCCTTGTAGCTCTCTGCCACCTCCTCCCAGTTTAAGGGGAACCTGCCGGGAGTATCAGGGTCAAAAAAGGGCTTCAGTTTTTCCCAGTCCCCCCTGTTCTTCAGAGGATAACGGAGGTAGTGGGAGAAAAAAGCCCCCACCCTCCTCTCGTATATGCCCCCCATGCCATCGTCCACGATGGTCTTGTCCGCCTTCTCTTGGACTATCCTCTCCGGCAGGGACGGCCACAGTCCACACCTTATAGGCAGGCTTTCGTGGCTGTCCCACCCCTCCAGTCCCAGGTAGAGTTCAATATCCCTATTGTTTCGTCTTTCTGGTGGAAGCCCTTCTGTATGCCACCTGTCAATGGTTTCTGTCCAGTACCCAAACTCGTAGTCTGGAACCCTGTCCACTTCCTCAAACTGGAAAGTCCGAAGGAACCGTTGCTTATGATCCAAGGGGCATACCTCCCTAGAAGACATGTTACAATCAGATTAAATATTTAATTTATCTCTTGATAACCCCAAATCTGTATCCTTCTCCACCTCCTACATACTCATAGCCGGATTCATATCCTATGCAGAGGAGGTTTCGTTTCCTTTCTTCTGAAACCCAGCTTGCCACAATTTCGCCCACGAAGATGGTGTGGTCACCAGTGTCCAACTTGCCAACCACCCTACACTCCATATTTGCTATGCACTCCTCAATTAGGGGAGGCTTAACAAACCTGGCCCTACACGGCGTAAGTTTGGCTTCCCGAAACTTGTCCACGTCCCTGCCGGAGTGGGTGCCACAGTAAAGAACCGCCTCAGCCATGTCTTCGCCAGGAATGGCTAACACAAACTCTCCCCCCTGGGAAATCAGCCTGTGACTGTGCCTTGTCTTGCCAACGGAGATGGCCACCATCCGCGGTTGGGAGGAGGCATACATTTTCCATCCCAAGGCGATGATGTCCGCCCCACCCTCCTCATCCACGGAGACCGCCAAAACAACCCTCTCAGGCGACTCCCAACAAGCCCCAGCTTCGTCAACGCTTGCTTCACGCAACCCCTTCAATCTTCGTCCCCCTCCAATTTCTAAATTCTTTTAATAATAATTCACTGGCTTTACCCTCCTCGCGCAATTATACATCCGTAAAACTAAACTTAAGCGTTCAGTAACTCATCATCACAAAAATCGTTTTTATATGGAATTCCTTTTCTATCCGTAATTTACAGGAAAGGTGAGACCGTGGAAACTAAGGATGGGCAGCTTGATGGGGTCTTAAGGACCTTGCGAGAGTGTCGCGGTGTTCTAGCCCTAAAGGTTCTATCCGAGGAGGAGAAGGGGGAAATCCTTGACACTGAGGGCAGGGTGGAGGAGAAAATTGTTTTCGGCATGTGTAAGTCCCTGAACAAGGGTTTAAGGGAAGCCCTCCAAAGGGAATTCACCGTTGCCATGGTCATCCAGACCTCCGAGTTCCAGTATCCCCACCACCCATACATGAGCATGACCTGTGGCGATCAGGTTGTAGGCGAACTAGTCAGGGACGAGAAAAAGGCTGAAGAGTTGAGAAAAACTCCCGGTAACCTATTCCTCTGGGATAACTTCGTGGTCTACATGAAAAAACTTCCCAGAAACCAAAAGGAAAGGGACGAGATGCAAATAGTGTACCTTCCCAGAACGCCCCCTCAACTTAAGGGGGTATCATATGTTAAAAACAGCGTTTTCGGAACCCCCTCAACCGAAGGCGACACCCTAATAAAGAAAATGTTGGCCATCCGATCTGAAAAACCCACAGTCGGGACGTGTTTAGTGGGCTTTAATATTAAGAAATAGTTTAGTGGTGGTCGGGCGGGCAGGATTTGAACCTGCGACAATCCGGTATCTGTACGCTCGGCAGGCTGATCTACACCCACCAAAGGTAGGCGTCTACAGCGTCTCCGCCAACCACCATTAGGGCCGGCTCGGAAGCTCTGCCAAGCTGAGCTACCGCCCGCGGGAGAATCAAGTGTCAAACAAATATATTAACTTAACTTGAGTTGCCGCGGGTCTGCCCGTCGAATCCCTTTAACATTGTCACAACAAACATCACACTTTTTCGATGAGCCTTTCCTTCTCGGCAAGATTATAGATCGCTTCTTCTCGGCTAAAACCTTGCTCCATGAGGGACTTTATCTCCCTCTCTAAGGCTTGCCTACCGCCGCCATAAACAGCCGTGTACGCATACAGTAACTGTTCATAAAGTTCCCCTGCCTTTTCCGATATCTTGATTTCTTCCTTGGCTGATTCAACCTTTTTCATCTCCTTCTTTAGCTCAGACAATGCATCACTTATGGTCGGGGGAATGTGTAAGCCAGGTTTTATCTCAAGTTCCTCTTCACTTGCCATTTTGAGTATGGCCTCCTTCCGACTGAGACCGGATTGCATATACTTCTTAAGAAGTTGGTCTATCTTTGAATATTCAACTTTTCCTGTATGGGGATCAGGGATGAGCAACCTTCTGTAAAGGTCCTCTACTTCTTGAGGGCTCATCGCAGCCTTAACCTCCTCGGCTCTTTTATTCAACTCGGATACTTTCTCCATAACTATGCGAACCGTAGGCAATCTTTTAAACCTCTTAGAGGAATGGGAATAGGCTATAATAGAAAGAGCATGGAATGCCAGAATGATCACTAAACCAACGATCACTCCTAAGCCCGCCTGCGCGCGTGACGCCCCAGTCCCCATTATGAAAAATCCCCATAAAAAGGTAAGGATAGAAACCGCGATTAATCCTATTTTCTGGTTTTCTCTTCTCTTTTTTATACAATCAGAGCAAACATGGAGGTACCCCAAGTACCCTCTCTGGCCGTATGTGAATATGAAGAGGCAGTCTGCGCAGAAGCTCCTACCACAGTCGGTGCAAATCCCTAATGCAAGCGATTCAGGATGATTCGGGCAGAGTTGAAGTAGCCCCCCAAGCCTAGGCGGGACCAAGACCGTGGCCCCGCAGTAATGGCACCTCACCTGAACGGTTCCTGCCGGGATGAGCTCCCTATAGGGCGCCCCGCAGAAGGGGCAGAGAAAGGCTTCGTGCTTCTCCACGATTCAACCCCTCAATTCAACAACCCTAACTACAGATGCTCATTCATAATCTCGGCATTGCCGATAAAAAGTTTATACCCAATCTTTTCCGTGACCAGCCGTTGTGCATGTGGCTAACCTCCGACCGTGTCGGAGAAAAGGCTTTAATTATGAGCTCTTTGACGTAGGATGATAGGCGTTATGTTTATGTCCTCTATTTTCTGCCTAACCAGGGCTTTTCCGCTAACTGGGCAGGCTGTCTCGGTAAAGGAAGCACTCCTTCTTGCATAGTATGATCTAGATGATAGGGAGCAAAGAGGGGTCAGCCGCCAAGATTGGAGAGGAAAAAAGATTAAAAGTTGCGAATGAGTAGATAGGCATAAGGAGACTAAAGGCAGAGGGTCTTAAGTATGCTGAAGGTGAAGGCAAAGCATCCCTACATTGAGGTAGATGGGCGTATATGCGGTGGCTCCCCGGTGATAAAGGGAACCAGAATGAGGGTCGTTGATATAGCTATTGAATATGAATACCTTAATCAAACGCCTGACGAGATAGTCAACGCCCACCCCCACCTCAGACTGGAGCAGGTCCACGACGCCCTATCCTACTACTACGAGAACAGGGAGGAGCTGGACGAAAAAATAAGGAAGGACAAGGAGTTCGTCCAAAAGCTCTCTAAGACCCTGGAGGCGGGATAAATAGTATCAAACCGAATCAAAATTTACGCCAACGAAAGCGTCAACGTTGCCATCGTCGAGGGCTTAAAGAGGCGTGGCGTAGAAGCTTTTTCAGCTAAAGACATGGGCAAGCTGGGCTTGACTGATGAAGAACAGATCGAGGTTGCCACCAGAAATAGGGCAGTAATATTCACCCACGACGTGGATTTTCTTAGGATGGCGACTGAAAAAGAGCATCCAGGCATAATCTATGTTCACCAGCAAAAGCTGAGTATAGGGGAGTGCGTAAGGCGGTTAAAAGCCCTAGTAGAAACCAAATCTCCCGAAGAAATGCACAATAAGATAATATTTCTGTAAAAGAAGAAACATCATCCCTCGTAGGTTTATTTCAGGTCTAAACATATTTATATTTAACACAGATTATGAAGATATCCTATGAAATTTGATGCTGTCCTTATCCTCGACTTTGGGGGTCAGTACTGTCACCTCATAGGGAGAAGGCTCAGGGAAGCAAATGTTTACTCGGAGGTTGTTCCCTGTGACATAACCCGCCAGGAGATTGGGGACTTAAACAGGAGGTTCAACATTAAGGGTATCATTCTGTCCGGCGGGCCGTCAAGTGTTTACGGGGAAAATGCGCCTAAGTGCCGTGGGGATGTTTTGGACATGGGCATCCCAGTCCTCGGTTTGTGTTACGGCCATCAGCTCATCGCCCACCTTGCCAATGGAAAGGTGCAGCCGGGAATGAAGAGGGAGTATGGAACAGCCTTGGTTGTGATAGATAAGCCTTTTGGCGTTCTGAAGGGCATGGCCGCGAGGGAGAAGGTTTGGATGAGCCACGGCGACACCGTCTATTCCCTACCTGAGGAGTACGAGGTCTTGGCCCACACGGAAAACTGTCCCGTGGCCGCCTTCCGCCACAGGGAAAAACTAGTGTATGGGTTACAGTGGCACCCGGAGGTTGTCCACACGGAAAGGGGAACCGAAATGCTGAGGAACTTCCTCTTTGAAGTATGCGGGTGTGAGCCAAACTGGAGAATGGCGGACTTTGTAGAACGGGCTGTGCACGAAATTAGGCAAACTGTTGGCGGCGCCAAGGCCATCATCGCCCTGAGCGGGGGCATCGACTCCAGCACCGCCACAGCCCTGGCCGCCAAGGCCCTCGGGAGGAATTTAACCGCGGTTTTCGTTGACCACGGCTTCATGAGGGCCGATGAGCCAGAGTTTGTTAAAAGTACATTTGAAAATTTTGGCGTTAACTTCATCTCCGTGGACGCCCGGGATCGCTTCATGAAAAAATTGGAGGGCGTTACCGATCCTGAAGAGAAGAGGCGGCTCATTGGGGAGGAGTTTATCCGCGTCTTTGAGGAAATAGCCAAGGGCGTTGGGGCGGAGTACCTTGTGCAGGGAACCATTTACCCAGACCGAATAGAGTCAGGCTTCAGAAGGCACTCGGAAAAGATAAAGACGCACCACAATGTCGCTGGTTTACCGACCAAAATGGAGTTTATGGGAATAGTTGAACCCCTAAGGGACCTCTACAAGGACGAGGTAAGAAACGTGGCAAAAACCCTTGGGCTACCCAAGGATATCGTCTGGAGACAGCCCTTCCCAGGTCCCGGCCTAGCCGTTAGAGTCATAGGTGAGGTGACCCAAGAAAAAGTTGATATAGTCAGAAAAGCAGACAAAATCGTCACAGAAGAAATTGAGAAAAGCGAAGTAAGAGAAGGGCTATGGCAGTATTTCGCCGTGTTAACCAACACAAAGAGCACGGGAGTGAAGGGTGACACCCGAGCCTACGGCTACACCATAGCCATCAGAGCCGTGGAAAGCAGGGAGGCCATGACCGCCAACTTCGCGAGGCTCCCCTACGAAATCCTGGAAAAAATATCCACTAGAGTAATCAATGAAATTCCTCAGGTCACGCGGGTGGTCTATGACATAACCCACAAACCCCCAGCAACTATAGAATGGGAATAGCCCACCTTTCCAATTCTACCCTAGTCCAATTGAAACTTTAAAGATTTAGCCTTAAGATAAAAAGGCCTTTGTTAAGGGTTCCAGAGTCACTACTTCGTATTCTTGGAGAACTGGAAGGGTGAACGTAACACCGAGTTTGGTTTCCTTTAGGTTAAGGTCCCTGTTTGCCCATAGGGCCTTGGCGCGCTTCAAGTCCGAGAAGCCGGGGAGGGTCACGCTGACGTCCTTGAGGGGTACGATGGATTCCATGGGCCTCGTCATCTCCGCCGTGAAGTTCACTAGGTGGACCATGAGCCTGCTTTTCTGTGGCTGGTGCCTAAGGGTGACCTCGACGCTTCGGGGGCAGTTTTCCAGGGTGACTAGGGGTTTGGCCATCCAGCGGGCGGCGTTGGCTACGATCCTCCTGTAGTCTGGGTTGTGATAGTTGTAGTAGTGCTCAAAGAAGTTTCCTGCCATGTAGAGGCAATGACCTTTACCATATTTGTTAACTAATAGGGCTGGATTCCCAGATAAGGGCGGGAGCTTCACGTATCGGGCGGGCATCTTTTCATGGTACATGGCTAAGACCTTGGAGGTGGTGGGGACGGTCTCTATTCCATATATGGGGCAGGGAAGCAAGCCTGCGCTGAGGCCCTCGGTAACGGGATGGCCATCCGTCACGGTCATGTAGTCCAGCCTCATGGGCCCGAAGGTGCCCTTGCCCATCCTAACGCCAAAGACGTCGGCCAGCCCAAAATCGTTAAGGAGGTCCCCGTACTCGCTGTAGCGGGAGGTCTCAAAGCTGGCAATAAGGTTACCTCCAGCCTTAACGTAGTCTGATATAACCTTAGCTTTGGCTTCGGACATGCAGGCGCAGTTGGGGGCAACCAGGAGATCGTATTCGCGCAGGATTTCTGGCTTTAGGGCCTCCTCGTCTAGGACATTGAAGGGCACGTGGGACCTTACAAAGGCCTCGTAACAGCCCAGAAAACTCGCGTAGAAGTTTCCGGCCGCCTCCCTCCTTTCAAGCTTTTCCCCTTGGGGGGTGAAGTCCGTGACGGGGATGCTCGCCCTATAGTAGTCCGCGGACATGCTGGACCAGAAGAGGGCCACCCTAGCCAGGGGAACCGTATCCTCAAAATATTCTGCATTCTTTAAGATAAAGGAGTTCATCTCCCCAGCGGCCAGGGCTCCAGGCCTATCGGCCTGGCGTATATATATGCCATACCAAGGGCTGGCCCCATTAGCCACAGAGCCAGCGTATAACAGCCTGGTTTCTGTCGGAGTGAGGATATACTCGTCCCACCCCTTCCAACCACCAGCGATGAAGATTACCGTGGGTTTCCCCGCAGCCTGGGTCTCTATGAGCTTGGCGGCCATTCCGGGCTTCCACAGGGGCGCCGTCCTCAAATCATAGTAAATGAAACCCCCCTCGGTCCCCAGCAAATCCTGATAAGGCATTAAACGGCGATTATCTCTACCCGCTGGATCTCTAGCCGCCGAGCAGTTCATGTAGATAATCGCCTCAGGCTTAACCTCCTTTAGGGCTTTTTCCGCGTCCCGGAGGTATTCAGTTATGCTGTCGTATCGGAACTCGATAAATTTCCTCCAAGCGGGGTCTTTCCAGTCCTCCTTCCTAGGAAGCTCCAAGCCGTACTTGCGTTTAAAGCCGTCTTGGCAACTCTTGCAGTAGCAAGCTCCGGGAGGCCCGTAGACGAAGATGGGGCCGTCTAGGAAGATTCCGTCTATGTCATAGGATGCCAGGTCCCTGATGCCTCGGAATGACCATTCTCGCCAGGGGGAGTTTACGCACGGAGCATTTCCCCCGTGGGGGGAGGGGCCGTACAGATTGTCTATGATTTTCCCTTCAGCGTTCACTTGGAGCCATTCTGGATGATCCTTACCGAAGGCGACGCTGATCCAATGCACATTATAGTAGACTAGGACCCTAATGCCCCTCTTATGGGCTTCGGGCAGGTATTCGCCAAAGAAGTCCCTCGGAACCTCCTTGGCTATTCCTGTCTTAAAATAGAATAGGCCCTTCTCCCCGCCATAGGAATCGCTGCAGGTCAGGTGCTCAGCGTTGAAGCCAAGCCGCCTCTTAGTTTCAGCAACCTCCGCGGGATTAAGCTTTAAAACCTCTTCGGCGCCCGCCATCCCTAAGTCAGCTATGGTTAGGGGCCTACGCCACCAGGGTTTTTCAACCATACAAGTCCCTCCAAATTATATTAAGGTGTTTTAATTTAAGATTTTAAGGTTTAGGAGGTTTCCTTAAGTTTGGCTATTAGATCCTTCACCCTTCTGAGGGCTTCGTCCCTATGCTTGGTTTCAGTGAGTTCTCCGTAAAGTTCTGGACGTCTGCTTGCCATAACGGCCAGGGCTAGGTAAAGCCCCACGCCAGAGACTTAAGAAAGAGAGGCAAGGAGTTTGACGAGGTCTTCCTGGGAGAGGGGGACACAGACATCCCAAGGGTCCTTCGTCTTCTGCAGGAAGTTGGGTATAAGGGGCTAATCTGCTCTGAGCATCTAGGCCCTCAAAAGGTGTCTGGGGATGACCTTCAAGCCCGCGCTGTTACATACCTTAAAGGGCTGCTGTCTCATCCATCGTTAATGGAATAGCCCTCCATGCCCGTTTCTATTCTTCAATTGCTTTTTTAATTTCTTCCACTTCTTTTGTGAGTTCGTCTAATTTTGATTTTATATTTTTAATCTCGTTTAACAATTCGATTTTTGCTTTCTTTGATGGTCTTAATCCAAAGCCTACTCCAAATGTTATGATAAAGGCTAGGAAGAGGAGTAATCCTACGAATATGTAGTTTCCAAGGGTTGCGCCTCCTGTCCAAACAAAGATAACGGATATTATGGCTATGGAGATCCAGCAACTAAGGATGATTACGGCTCTAATTTCCATTGCTTTTTACCTCCTTCTTAAGAAGCGTAGGGGAAATATGAACGTCGAAGTCTTGGAGCTTGTAATACCTGAGGGCTTTTGCTTCGCCTTCAACCAGGGCTACTCGGCTCTTAACTATGCCTGCACTCTCAAGCTTTTTGAGATGGATTTTTGCTAAAGCCCTATTAATCTCCAATCTATTCGCAATTTCGTTCAAATACATATCTTCCTCCTCCGTGGCCAATAAGCCTATTATTTTCAGCCTTAATGGATGCCCCAACGCCTTCAATTTCTTCGCTAGTGCCTTTAATTCGGACATACATACTCAAACCACAATATTACATGTAATCAAAAAGTTACTTAAATACTTTGCGTTTCCCCACTCTGACGAATACGCCCTCAATGCAACTCCACCTTCACAGACCCAATTCATCACTGACATCCTGCAGGGATTTTAAGGCCAGATGAAAGAACTCTTCGAGGGGCAAACCGATTTCTTCGCAGATCCCTATCAGGTTCCTGAGGTAAGGCCTACGTTTAAGGTGGGCAAAGGACTCGTCCTTAAACTTGCCTTTCAAAGTATCGACTTCAATTTGGGAGAGCTTCTTATTTGGCATAGCCGATGCCGTGGCTACTATGAAGCGTGATATGGCATCTGAGGCTATGAGAGCTTTGTCTAAAACACTTTCAGGTTTTATCCCGGTCCTATGGTCATGGGCCCTGATGGCGTGCAGGCCTTCCTCAGAAACCTTTCCCTCCAGCATTTCTGAGGAAACTAAACCATGCCTACTCATGTCACCCTCAATCTTATCCCAGTCAATGTCGTGTAGTAAACCCACCAGCCCCCACTCCCTTTCATCCACGTGAAGCCTCTTGGCAAGGCCCCTCATTATAGCAGAAACAGCGATCATGTGCCTTCTCTCATCCTTCCGGGAAACCTGTTCATTAAGAAGTCTAAGGGCCTCTTGTTTAGATAACATGAAAGGAACTAAAATCCCCTCTTAGCTTTAAAATTTGCGCAAAAGATGAGGTGGGAAAGGGCCCAAATTCCGATTCGAGCAGTTACATTTGTGGTCGGGCATTACCTATGGGGGCCGTCGTAAAGTCCTGTGTTCCAGTAAGGTTGCTAAAGAGCATCGACGAGGTTAGACCAGTTTGGTTAAGGCCGCGGAGTTAGCTGGGCTTCCGGCAGACACGTTCTATGACATTGTAGCGGGCAGGGGTATTAAGCGACTCTGACAAATCTTACTAGGTGGAATCACGTTAAGAAAACGGCTCTTCTCACCATTCATCAACACTTAAACTTAAATAGTTGAACTATGAGTATTATACTCATGATTCAACTATTCGTGGATAGGGATGAGGAGCTCCTGTTCTTAGAGGAGAAATTCAACAGTGGGGGTCCCGAGCTTGTGGTTATATATGGGCGTAGAAGGGTCGGTAAGACCGAGCTTGTTGCAAAGTTCATGAAAGGAAAGTCATCTGTCTATTTTCTGGCGGACAGGAGACCTGAAAGGGACCTGCTTCTTGAGCTGCGGGCAAAGATGGCTCAAGTGCTTCAAGATGAATCCTTCGCAAAACTTGAGGTCAAAGGCTGGCTGGAACTCTTCGAAGAGTTCCTAAAATGGTGGAAGGGAGGCAGGGTCATCATAGCCCTAGACGAGTTCCCCACCCTCATCGAGGGCAACAAGGCCATACCATCCATTTTTCAGAAAATTTGGGACCTGAAGCTTAAAAACAGCCAGGCCATGCTCATCCTCCTCGGCTCCTCTGTGGGCATGATGGAGACGGAGGTTTTGGGCTACAGGAGTCCCCTCTACGGTAGAAGAACCGGGCAATGGAAGCTCCTACCTATACGCTTCCAATACCTCAGGGAATTCTTCCCCAAATACAGTGAAGAAGACCTCGTCAGGGTCTACGGGTGCCTCGGCGGGGTTCCGGCCTATCTCCTCAAGTTCAACCCAAACATTCCCTTTTGGGCCAACGTGGCCGCAAGGTTCCTTAGAAGGGGGGAGTTCCTCTACGGTGAAGCTGAATTTTTGCTTAGGGAGGAGTTGCGTGAGCCAAGGTTTTACTCAGCCATACTCAAGGCTGTAGCCTTAGGCGCATCATCCTTTGGCGAGATAGCCAACTTTACAGGTCTTGAGAAAAGCCTCCTTTCCAAATATCTGGATGTGCTGGAGGAACTGGGTTGGATGGAGCGCCTTTACCCCATTGGAGAGGGGCTTAAGCCACGGAGGGCCCTCTATTGCATAGCTGATCCCTACATGGCCTTTTGGTTCCGCTACATCTTCCCAAACAAATCAGACTTGGAGCTTGGGAACATAGAACCAGTCATGGAGAGGGTGAAGGGGGACTATGATGCATACCTTGGAACAGTCTTTGAACAGCTTTTCAGAGAAAACCTCTGGCACCTTGCAATGAAGGGCCTCTTGCCCATCCACCCGAAAAGTGTGGGACGATGGTGGTTTAGAGACCAAGAAATCGACGCCGTAGCCCTAGACGAAGCCCAACCCTCAGCAGCCTTCTTCGAAGTAAAATGGAGTATCCTGAAAAAAACGGAGGCAAAAAGGATACTTCAAACATTGGAGCGAAAGGCCCAAGACTTCAGGTGGAGGAAAGAAAACCGAAGAGAATACTTAGGCCTACTCGCCAAGAAAGTCCACGGTAAAGAAGAACTTTCCAAGCAGGGCTATATCATCTTGGAACTCAAAGACCTCCTCAAGAAAAACTAGCCTGCTTGATCGCCTAAGCTCTGTTGGAACAGAAAACCTTTTATTTTTTGTGACCACATTTGTGGTCAGGCATTGCCTATGAGCGCCATCGTAAAGTCCCGTGTTCCAGTAAGGTTGCTAAAGAGCATCGATGAGGTTTCAGAGGAGTTTGGTGTGAGTAGGTCCGAGGCCATACGGATGCTTGTGAGTTTGGGATTAAAGGATTGGATGCGGGAGAAGATTGACCGGGCGATAGGGCTCTATGTTCACGGCGAGGCCAGTTTGGTTAAGGCCGCGGAGTTGGCTGGGCTTCCGGCAGACATGTTCTATGACATCGTAGCAGGGAGGGGTATTAAGCGACCCTATGACAAATCTTACGGGGTGGGCTCACGTTAGGAAAAGGGCTCTTCTCAACACAACGGCCCTCATAACCTTGGACAGGGCCACAGAAAACTATTTTCCTCATTTTAAGGGGTTGTTTGATGAAACGTTAACTTTAGATTTTATAATTAGAGAGGAAATTGTTTTCGAGGGGCGTATTCGAGACGCTTTGTTGAAAGGTTATCTCACATCCTATGCCGTTGAAGAGAATGACATGGTCGAAGCCGAGGGGCTTTTACAAAGGTGGAAGGAACTCGCACTTGCGGACGCCCTTATAATTACGATTGGTTCGAAGCTCAAACGGAAGGGCGAGGTATTTGTTATAACCGATGACCTTATTGAGCGCAAGGTGGCGGAAAATAATGGTTTAACCACCCTCTGGACCTCAACACTCGCGATTATTTTTAATTACCTGGGATTTACTTCCTTGACAAAATTCATTGAGGATGTGGAAAAACGAAGGGTATTATGGATAAGTAAGGAAGTTTTAAAGGCATTAAAAATATTTGAAAGCAGGGAAACAATGAAGATTTTGATGAACCTATATAAAACACCGAGGAGCTACGAGGATTTGCTTTCACGTCATCCAAATAAACTTATTAATGCTTTAACGAATCTCGACATCATAACCATTAAGGAAGAAAGCTGTAGCCTTAACGAACGCCACGACGTTACAAAGATCATTCCAAACATTGCTAAGTATGATGCCTAAATCGCCCGCAACCCAAAATGGAAGTGGCCAATAATTCTGATTTTAAATCAAAAATTATTGATTTTAGAGCAAAATTTATATACTAGATCGTTTAGAATTTGTAAATGGTGATTTGGGTGTCACCAGAGGAAATGGAGCCCGAGGTTCTGGCCGAGTGGAAAATAAGGAGGATTCATCAGCCTCCTAAGGAGCCGTTTGAAACCTATCGTGAAAGAACGGAAAGATGGGTTTTACACTCCCTCGGAGTGGAGGAGCTTGCCCAGGATATGTACATGTATCTGGCCACGAGGAAGGAGGCCACCTTGGAGGAGTTGGCTGAGAAGTTCAACGTCTCAGAGGATGAGGCCCGCGATCATCTTGGACAGCTCTACACCATAGGGTTGGTCAGTTTCCTGGGAAAGATGTATTACGTGGAGGAACCCCTGTCCCGCGCCATTGTTAACAAACTGATACCCCGGTTAACTGAAATCCTGAAAGGCATCGCGAAAACTGAAGCCGATGTCAGGACCAGAGGGTTTTTTCGTTGACGAGAAAAGGGGAACCTTGATGTTCAGGGATGTTTGGGGAGCAACTACTGCGTTCCTTAAACTTAGTGATGCTGGGCTTCCAGTCCGCGCCAAGGTTGTTGGCGTCTGGTCCTACGATAAGGAGCCTGTTGAGCTTGAGGGTTTAGTCGTGGGCTCCTCAAAGCATGATGAGGGCTGCTGGATGAAGCTCCTCTTGGAAAATGGCCGGGAGGTAACCGTAGGCGACGCCAGGTCCGAAAGGGAGGACATCCAAGCCTACAGCATCCTGATCCAACCCATAGTCGAAAAGGAGGGTGGAAGAAAGAATGAATAGTGAGGAAAAGGAAGGGCTGGGGGAGGAAGAAGCCGTTAAGTTGGATGAGTTTGAGGTCTTGGCTGAATGGACCTTCAGGAGGCTTAGGAGGCCCTCTGAGGAGCCGAGGGAAACCTATTCAAGGAGGGTTTTGCAGTGGGTGTTGTACTCCCTAGGGCTGGAGGAAAGGACCCAGGACATTTACTTTTACATTCGGGAAAGGGAGGGCGTGACCACCACGGAGGTGGCTGAACAATTCAGTATGAGCATTAACACGGCCAGGAGGCACCTGGATCAACTCCACACCTTGGGGCTGGTGGACTACATGGGGCGCGAATACAGACCAACCTACGACAGCGTCGCCAAGGCCATAGACCTAATGCTCCTCCCAAGGATAACTGACCTACTCAAAACCGTTTCAAGAATCGCCTCAACTACCGAGCGCATTTCCATCGAGCGTGCTCCCCTGGCTCTTGAAGATAACATTGGGAAAATTCGAGCGGAAGTGGGGAGGGTCCTTGAGAGGCTGGAGAGGATTAAATCTGAAGATAGCATGCGCAAGCCTCAGGGGCTTATTGGTGGGTTAGAGGAAATGATGGCCCAGATGGATACCCAGATGGCTCACTTAGGTGTCCAGATGGATGAGCTCTCCGGTCACACTAAAAGCCCCGAGGGGGAAAATGTTAAGATTGTACATCATGTTCCTTCTATAATGATAACAGGTGATAATTTACGTCAATTGGGAGCAAAATTAGTAATCGAATATGTAGACTCGGCGGAATTCACGCAGGACGTGACCAAAGAAGATATAGAAAATCACGTCAAATCCATTAAGTATGTCAAAACAGTAACTGTATCAGAGAGCGCCTTTCCTGGCCTCCTTGGAAAAATCACCCACGTAACCGAAGTAAAAAGGTACTAGTCCATGAGGGAAAATTCCTTCAGACAAATTTAATGGGAAGTTTAAGAGACCTAATTAAAGAAAAGTTTAATAAGGAGTTTTCAGTGTTTAGCTGTGTGGAGTAGATGAAATATTTGGTGGTGTTTAAGGCCTTGTCGAATCCTTACAGACTGAAGATTTTGGTTGCTCTCTCAGAGAAGCCTCAGACAATCACCGATTTGTCTAAAACTTTGAAGATTTCACCGCCCCTTGTCTCAATCCATCTGAGGAAGCTGCTGAGAGCCGGCTTGGTTAAAGAGGGGGAGAAAGAGACGATTGATAGGAAACCCAATCCACCGCTGAATAAGTCATACTATGAGATAACCGACTTCAACTTTCAAGTTAATCCACGAGTGCTTAAGGAGGTGAATTTATGAAGAAGACTGTTTTCCATGACATTTACTATTCCATAAGGAAAGATTGGGACGGCTGGCTCTTAGGATTAATCATATTAAGTGGAATCTATTGGCTTTCAATTAATTTCGACCTCAACCCCATTCATTGGCTTGCCGCATTAGGCGACTATATATATGCACATGGTGGAACAGTTAGCTTCATCGTGATGATGATATGTATTGCAGCCATCATAATTATCCCCCTGTCAATTTCCGCTTGGAAGGAGACAAAAACCATAAGCTATTTCGAGAGAAGGGACATAAGAAAAGCACTCGATGAAGTTAAGAATCTCCAAATGGATATGAAAAACCTCAAACAGCAATTAAACGAAATCCAAAGGAATATAACTGAGATAAGAGATGTTCTTAAAACAACAGAATAGAGGCAAATAATGGGAATAGTGCGTCCCAATGGATTATCCTGTGGAGTTGCAGGGTCTTACTAAGCGCTTCACGGTTAAGAAGCCCTTACCGGAGGGGGAGCTGGGCCTCCTGAAGTTTATGGGACGCCTGCTCCGAAAACCCAAGACTATGGAAACCATTCTGGCAGTAAACGATGTGAGCTTTAAGATAAGGGAGGGGGAGCTCTTCGGTCTCTTGGGCCCCAATGGGGCGGGTAAGACGACAATGATAAAGACCCTGTGTACGCTCCTTTGGCCCAACGCGGGCACCGCCTTAGTCAACGGCTATGACATTAGGAGGGAGCCGAAAAGGGTTCGGGCCTCCATCGGAACCGTTTTAGACATCCAGATGGGCTGGTATGGAAGGCTCTCCTGTAGGCAGAACCTCCTCTTCTACGCCCAGCTTTACAATATACCCCCCTCAAAAATCAGAGAGAGAACCGAATCCATGCTTAAGCTTGTGGGATTAACGGAGAAGGCGGATGAATGGCAGCAGAAGCTTTCCAGTGGCATGAAACGGAAACTAGACGTAGCCCGGGCGCTCCTTCCTGACCCACCCGTCCTCCTCCTTGATGAGCCCACTTTGGGTTTAGATGTTGAATCGTCGAGGGAGCTGCGGCACGTCATCAAGCATGAGCTCTGCGGGAACCAGAGGAAAACGGTTCTCTTGACAACCCACAACATGGACGAGGCTGAGCAGATATGTGATAGGTTAGCAGTCATGCACAAGGGCAAAATCATCGCCATAGGCGAAACAGGCTATATTAAGAGCCTTGTTAAGTCAAGTGAGGTTGTAACCTGTGAGGTTAGGAGGATGAGCCCCCAGATTTTGGCTTCCATCGAAAAACTGGACGGTGTTGTCTCTGTGGCTTCTAGCCAACCAAACCCCGAAGCCCATCAACTCAAAATTCAAGTGAAGGAAAGGGGAGTGGTACCGAAGATATCTGAAGCCATCGTGGAAGGCGGCGGCCTACTTCACGCAATTAGGGTGGAGGAGCCATCTTTAGAGGACACGTTAATTAAGCTAACTAGCGAGGGTTCAAAATGAGCTGGCCACCCCGTTCTGTCTACAGCATGTACGCCTTCTTTAGACGCGACGCCGTAAACGTTTCAAGCTATAAACTCAACTTCATCTTCAGCATAGCCGACATGTTCCTCTGGGCCCTAACCATGGGAACCCTGGGCAAAATAACGCAAAGCGCCCAAGCGCCGTACATGCAACAATATGGCAACATGAGCGCCGCAACCTTCATGTTAATCGGGATGATGTGCAACATGTTCCTCCAACAAAGCCAAGGAGCGCCCCAGTGGATCGCCAACCCCGGAAATATAGAAAGGATACTCCTGACGCCCTGTAGCATACCGACCTTCATCCTAGGCACCATGTCTTGGCAATACTTCTGGAGCAGCCTCAACATCATCGTTTTCATCTTCATCGGCACCCTCCTCTTTGGCATGGATTTATCAGTCATCAACTGGTCCACATTCATCATTGTACTCCTCATCGGAATTCTGGCCATGTGGGGTTTAGGGATAACAGCCGCGGGCATCCAACTGGTAACAAAGCAGTGGAACCCCATCACATGGTTCCTTATGGCCTTCTCATGGCTTGTATCAGGAGTCTTTTACTCGCCAGAAGCCCTCCTCACAGTTGACTCATCAGGCACCCTTTACGCCTTTGCTTGGTATCTCCCCCAAACCTATGTGTATCACATGATCCGCCTATCCTTCATCGGAAAGACCGTGTTAGATATGTTGCCAACCCTTGCCAACCTGCTTATCCTGGCCGCCGTCTTCTTCGGCTTAGGCTGGCTCACCTTCAAACTATGCATGAGAAGGTGCCAACTGGAAGGCAGCCTAGGCTGGGTCTAGTTTAGGGGACATGTTAACTATCTTTCTATGACTATTTCAAGCGTCACCCTTAAATATGTGTGCGATAATTCAATTTTGTGTACAGGTGAACTTAATGTCCTCCCGGGCAGTAACAGCTCGCTTAAGAACTGAACTACTAAAGGAGATAGAGGAAATAGCCAGGGAGGAGTCTATGGACAGGTCATCCGCCATCCAGAGATTGCTTAAAATCGGTTTAGGGGAATATAAAATGGAGAAGGCCCTAAACCTGTACCGAGACGGAAAAGTAACCCTATGGAAGGCCGCTGAACTGGCGGGCGTTTCCCTAAGGGAAATGATGGAGGCGATTAAGGCCAGAGACATATCATACCAGTACGACCTTGAGGCCCTCGAAGAATACGTGAACGAGTTGTTGTCTAAGGGGAAAAGGTGTTGACACGCAAAGTTGTCAGCAACGCCTCGCCCCTAAGCTATGCATCTAAAATCGGTTTCCTCGAAACCCTAGTGAAACTCTATGGTAAAATCCTCATACCCCCTGCTGTTTACAATGAAGCCATAGAAAAGGGTGCCGAAAAGAGGGCGGCCGATGCCTTAGTCCTAGAAGAAGCCGTAAGGGAAGGCCGGCTCCAGATAGCGGAGCTGAACGAGAGGGCGAGGACCGAAATCCAAGTTTTAGCAAAAATGCACGACATCAGCATCGGAGAAGCCGAAGCAATAGCGCTAGCTAAGCAGGTAAAGGCTGAACCGCTTATCATTGACGAAAGAAGCGGCACCCTTGCAGCGAGGGTCTGGGGACTAAAAACCGTTGGGCTATTAGGCGCCATAATCGAGGCTATGTATGAAGGCATAATAACCTTTGAAGAGCTAAAGATATATTATAACAGGTTGATCGAAACGGAGTTCAGGTTAAAGCACCAAGACTACATGAAAGCCATGGAACTGGCAGAGAAGGTCTGGAGAAAGCTTAGGGAAAGGGGACAGACAGGAATAAAATAGTAAAGAAAACCGTGTTGATCTTAAAAACAGGATTTTCTAAAAAGGCTTTGATGAAAAATGACTATTCCTTGAATGGGCATTTAATGTTTCTTTTGGAGGTACTCTAGGGCTGCGGCGACAATTAGGGGGAAGGCTATTGTCGTGTCGCAGATGACGGTTACCATTTTCCCTCCCGTTTTCACTTTGCTCCAGCTTATGGCTTCTTCTAGGGGGGCGCCGCTTAGGCCTCCTGGTTCGGGTCGGTCCATGGTGATTTGAACTGCCAGGTCGACGCCTTCACGGAAGGTGTTAGCGAAGAGGGCGAAGTGTTTTGGGCTTCCTCCGCCCAGGATGATCATTCCCGCTCGTTTTGCTTCGAAGACCTTGTCCATAAGTTTGCTCGTGTCAAGGAGGGGATCTATGCTTAGCCTTTTGTCTTGACCGAAGACCCAGAGGTGGAAGCCCGCTATGGAATCCACAAAGGCGGGACATATAATTGGGACCCCTTTCCTGGCGGCGGTGGCCAAGATGGACTCAGGGTCCTGAATCCTTTTCCCCATTTCGTAAAGGATTTCTGCCGCGGATATACGGGTCCTCTTTTCTTCCGGTATTTCCTCCAGGACGCGGTACATCCACTTTTCTAAGTCGCGGAACGCCTTTTGTTCGATGTAAACGTCCCCTATTCTGCCAATTTTTTTCGCCTTCAGCTTCTTGTCTTCTGCTAGGAAGGTGCCCCTTAAATGCCGATAACCTAGTGCCTCCACCATGTCATGCACCATGTTAGCCCCTGTGGTAACTAAAACGTTCACGTATTCCAAGTCGATGAGGTCGCGGATGACCTTCCTAAGTCCGCTGGGGACGAGGGCTCCAGCCAAGGTTAAAAACACAGTACAATCGGGATCGCTAAACATTTCGGTCACTAGTTCAGCTGCTTTTCCAATCCTTCCCGCGCCGAAGCCACACCCACTCATCTCGCAGGCGAGCTCACCCACCCTCATTCCCGGCCGCAGTTGCATCTGCCTCACATACTTCAAGGTTTCACACCCGCCCATTTCAAATTGAATCAAGGATTTAAAACAGAAGGCGCTCCTTATTTAGCCATTATTACTTATCAAATTTTGAATAAGACTAGGAATTTCCATTAGAGATTTTACAACATAGTCGGCATGAAACTCCAACTTCTTCAGAGGGTTCCTATTTACTATGATCGATACACCACCAGCCTTTTCTGCTGCCTGCGAATCGTGGACTAGGTCGCCGACAAAGAAAAAATTGCGTGATTTTAGTCTTTTCAAGGCAAGTAGGATGCCTTCTGGATCTGGTTTCAATTTTTTCACATCCTCACGGGTAATAACCACTTCAAAAAAATCCGCTATTCCATGAATTGGAAGTATGCGATTTGCAGCTTCTCTTGAAGTGTTAGTTATCAATCCCATCCTACATCCAAGTTCTTTCAACCTACGAAGAGCAAGAAGGGCGTCTGGGAAGATTTTTGAGCGCCCGGCCCAAGACAACTCGTAGCTCTTCAAAAACCTATCCATTTCAAGATGAAAACGTTTAGCCTCCCTTTCATTAAAGTGTTCTTCGACGTATTCAAGGGCTTTATTACGCATGAGAGTGGACGTTGTCACCCCCTCCAATTCACCGCGGGGGATTCCTAACGCCACAAGTTTCTTCCTTGTTTTAATCCTGAACTCAAAAATAGCCTTTTGACCATTCTCTATTGATTGGACAAGAGTGCCTTCCAAGTCAAACAAGACAGCAACCATAGTGTAAGAGCCCCATTTGTCAAATACCATTTGCCTGGATATACATTTCTGGATATGTCTTCCGCATAAGTTTCCTCAGATTATTACAAAGATGACATTTATCTACGTATTTCTCCCCTTGAAAATCGAAGCCTTCACTTTCTGGAAGATCGATTAACCCTAACGGTCCTTTCTCCACCAAAGTTTTAATGATTGGATGCTTTTTCCAATTATATCTGGTTAAAAGTTTTGATAATGGCACTTTCTTAGCATTTCCTATCGCCATGTTCCAGCATATCGATGCCCAACCTGCGGGATCTAGGCTGATACAATTCGGGTTGACTAAAGTGGTTTCCTTTTCCGGACAGTCATCTTTCAGAGACTGCTTTGGAAAGAAGTTCTTCAAGTTCTTTATAGCTCGACCTTGAGGCCATACCTTGTTAAAGTGAATCTCAAGATTTAATGGCGCAAGAATCTTAAGGATTTCCTTTGTTTGCTTGTCATATCTATTTGGAGCATCTATGCTCTCGAGAATAGCCACGTTCCAACGAACCCTCTTGATGCCTGCCTCAAGAGATGCTATCGCTGAATTGTGAGAACCATCCAACGGAATGTATGGAAGATGAAACGCATCTACACTGATCAAAATATCAGTAACCCCTGCTTCTTTCAGTTTAGAGGTCAGCGTTTTAGCTTTTTCAGGATTTTTACCCCAGAACCCATTGGTAATCAGCTCGATTTCTGGTATCCCCAATTCCTTAGCCCTTTGAAACAGTTTGATTGTTCTTTCAGGATAAAGCATCGACTCCCCTCCAAAGATCATGAAAGAATCCAGTTTAGCTACTGAAGCTGTCTCTTCGAGATAGTTTAGACCATCTTCGATATCCATGACACCTTCTCTTTCAGGAGAATGATCGCCTTGACAGTGGGCACATCGAGAGTTACATTTTTCTGTCAATACAAATTCCAATCGTTTGACATTCATTTTCTGTTCGTCCTTCACTTTTGATACCAGTTACTGTAAACGTAATTTGACGTAAACTTTGGAGGGAGGACACAAACCAATACGAAACGTCTAAGATTGATTAGGCTCCTTAAGCTTGAGTTAGCCGCCCTTTACCCTCATTATTTTCATTCGGTCCATCATACGCCAGTATTCAACCTCTACACCGGAGGTAAGCTTAGACTTAACATCCTCCTCTTCCGGCAAGGGAGATTCAAAGATCTGATAGTTTTCCAGGTCCATGACCTGAATTGCGTTTGGCAACATCGCTATGACTTGGCCGCTTCTCTTATCAATGATGGGCACCTCCACCTGGGCGTCCACGGGCTTCACCAGGGTCCTCTTAGCCCCGTCAAAGATGCCTATGGCCACAATTCGGGCCTTGGCGGAGCCGTGTTTTCCCGGCTTCGACTTGGAATAATCAACTATGCGGCACGGCTCACCGTCGACAATCACGTAGCTTCCAACCTTCAGGCTTCCCAAATCCACAGGCTTACTCATCTTTTATCCCTTCACAGTGCAACATTGTTCATCTGAATCTATTAGATGTCACTCCTCAAATACTTAAAGTTATTATATTTAAACTTCTCCAAGACGCGCCGTCTATAATCGAAGAATCTAAGGGCTAACGTAATCTTGTAGGAAGAGGACTCCACATCGAAGGGAGTTTTCTCCATCTCTTTGATTAAATCTTCCTCTCTCTTCGCAAAGACTGCTGGGGGAAGCAAGGAGCTTCGCCAGGGAGAGGGTAAAGCAGTCTGGCAACGAAAGGGCTCTGTGGCATTTGTATCTAGCCGTGTTTTCAATTAATTCTGAAATATCCTCAACGGTAATATAACCCGACGCTAAAAGCTTTTTAACTCTTTGATTGGCCTCTTCCTCGCCAAGTCTTCTGCATAGAATATACCTCAGTTCCGTTATCGCTATACCCTTAGTCTGGGCATCAATTGAACCGTCCAGCATGGCCTGTTGCAACTTAACACCTCCTTTAGTCGAAAAGACCAATTCAATTAAAACGCTGGCGTCAAAGACTAAGGTATCGCTTAGCCCTCTCTTCATCCCTTTTCCTCTCCTCAGTGAGGCCCTTAAGGGCTTCATCAGCCCCAGTTGTAGGTTTACAGGCCTCTTTTAACAAATGAGATCTCTTCTCTCGTCTCTGCACCTCAGAGGTCTCCTTTTGAAGTTGTCACATTTATTACACCCAATATAAAATAGAATTTCCACGATTTATAAACTTTGAAGTTCCATAAGAGAACGGAGCCTTATGCTTAAACTGTCAAAGCTTTTATTCCCTTTCAGTAAATAACAATAGGATGTTAAAAGGGCTCTTTGAAAGTCTTGACATGAAGGAGGCCATCCTAGAGAGGGATAGGATTGTTTAACCATGTGGGTGTTGTTGCGCGTCCCGACCGGAGGGAAGCCCTAGAATTTGCGTTGAGGTTAGTGAAACACTTGGAGGATAGGGGACGCAGGGTCTTTCTTGAACCGAAGCTGGCTCAACACGCCAACAGATTAAATGCCGCCCTATCCCTGGAAGAGATGAAGGTGGACTTAATTGTCACCGTGGGGGGCGATGGCACTATTCTAAGAACTTGTCTAATGATTCCCAAGCCCGAGCCGCCCATCCTCGCCGTCAACATGGGCGTCCGCGGTTTCCTAACAGAGGTGGCACCAAAGGACGCCATCGAAGCCTTGGACAGATGCTTGGAAGGAAGATTCGAGGTGGAGCGTTGCATGAAGCTCGCCTCCTTTATAGGGGGAGTCAGGCTGCCTGACGCCCTTAACGAGGTCTTCATCACGTCCCGGGCCTTAGCTAAGACCATGTACGCCAGGGTGCGGAAGAACGGAGAGACCATAGCAAAGTTTCGATCTGACGGGGTTGTCGTGGCCTCCCAGGCTGGATCCACGGGATACTCCTTATCAGCGGGAGGGCCCATCCTTGACCCAGATGTGGACGCCTTAGTGTTGACCCCAATTTGCCCCCTCTCGGTTTTTCACCCCGTGGTTTTTCCCGCAAAGTCCACCATAAGTGTGGAACTCATCAAGCCTAAGAGCGCGGCCGTTGTCATAGATGGCCACTATCGAACAGAGATGAAGCCCAAAAAACCGCGGATAACGATTACCAAATCGGAGCATGAAACCTCCTTCATCAGGCTTAAGGGCGACTTTTACCGCCGACTGAAGGGCAGGCTCCTCTTCTCTGGAGGAAGGGAGCTTTGATGCCAAGGAAAAGGAGGATCATCATCCTCGACACCTCCGCCTTTATCGCTGGTTTCGACCCCTTCTCCGTGGCCGAAAAACAATACTCGGTTCCTGCGGTGGAAGGGGAGTTAATTGAAAACTCCATGCCTTGGATCAGATTCAAAACCGCCGTGGACGGGAGAAAACTAAGGCTCAGAACCCCGAAGGCCTTCTTTTTGAACAGGATTAAAGACGCCTCCAGAGGCGTAGGGGACGCCCTCTTTCTGTCAGAGGTGGACCTGCAGGTTTTAGCCCTAGCCTTGGAACAGAAGGAGGCAAAATACTATCCCGCAATTGTCACGGACGATTACTCCATCCAGAACGTAGCGAACCAAATAGGCGTAGACTTTGCATCCCTCGCCACCTTTGGCATCCGCTACCGCCTCCAATGGATACGGTACTGCCCCGCGTGCTACCGTAAATACCCCTCCCACTACAAAGCCAAAAACTGCCGAGTCTGCGGAACCAGACTCAAGAGAAAACCCTTAAAAAAGACCCCTGTGAAAGGGTAACAAAATCTGCGCAGACCATTGGAGCAAATCTCTGAAGGCCGAGAGTTCACTCTCGTAAAAAGTTTTTAGGTTTCTTATTGATTTAACATGACTCAGGAGCCGGTATTTATTGGTATGGCGTCATAAAAAGAAATGCATAGACTTGTACGACAGGCCGGGTGCGCGTGTACGCAAGGAAGTGAGACAGGCACGGGAAGTCATTAATTGGTGCGATTTGGAAAATAGATCCACGTTACTGGATGTAGCTTGTGGCACTGGAGACCCCGCCCGCGGCATCGCTGCGCAGGCCCCAACCGTACAAGTGGTTGGAGTCGACCTTTCAGCGACAAGAATAAAGCAAGGCAAAAAGTGGGCTTCAGAGGATGGTTTAGTAAACATTGAATTTGTAATTTGTGACGCTGATCGGTTTCCCTTCAAGGACGAAGCATTTGAAGTCGCGACTTGCATAGGCGCTTTTCACCATTTCCCAAACCCTCCCAAGACTATCTGCGAAATAGCTCGAGTGCTTGGACTTGGAGGCAGACTTGTCCTAAGCACCGTCTTGGTACCTGAGGATAAAGAGGGATATGACTTCATAAACATGCTTTCAAGACTCGGCGTTTGGCTGGGGGGTTGTTTGGGGTATCCAAGCAAGTCGGAGCTGAGTGAAATTTTAGAGGCATGCGGATTTGAAGCCAAGCTTATTCAGAGGGACGCTGATAACTGGAAAGGAAAGAATAGGCAGCTTGCTTTGGTCGGCGAACGAGTAGCCAAGGCAGCGAGATCTGCCAGACCAGAGCTTAAGTCTCGGTTTAAAGTGAAGGTTGAAGGTGAAAAGGTGTTCTTCAATTATCCAGGCCCACAAGTTATAGCCGTAGCAGATAAAGCTACATCAATCTCCGCCGATCCTCAACAGCTTCCTCAACCCAGATATCTAAAAACGATAGAAACCGCTATGATTGAAGACCCACAATGTGGATTCATGCCTCAGTAAAATTACATGAGAAGGTGAGTTTTAAAGTTTGGGATTGGAAGAGGGTAATATACAGTGTTAAATAATCGTAAAACAGGTTTTGTTGCATCAGTCCTTATTCGAAATAAAAGGGGTTGTTTCTTGTTTTTGAGGGACGGGATGGAATTCTTGCGCTACCTGGAGGTTCAGGTGAGCATGACGAGAAGCCTGAAGAGACAGCGCTTAGGGAAGCCTTCGAGGAGACCAGCTTAAGGATTCAGATTGAAAATTTGGTGGCCCTTTATCGGCTAATTGTTTTTAACTCTGACGGGACTAAAAGATGCGAATTTCTCCATTACCTGTTTCTAGCATCCACCGAAGACACTAACCCTAAACCTGGCGCAGAATGGCAGGATTCGGTTGTAAAATGCCGCTGGATCAAGCTAAGGGACTTGAAAACATACAGGAAAGTTTGGCCCCTTCCCGAAGAAGTTAGAAACAAAATTTCTGATGGAATATTAAATTTAGGAAACTCAGGAAAGCTTGAATACCACATGATTTAAGGATCTGCTTAAATTGCCAATATTTGTTCCTATTTCCTGAGTCCTTCCAACGTATAAAATGTGTTCCGCCGTTCTCACGATGGATGGGCGGTTACAGGTTCTTAGTAGAATGTCGATCCACATATCCCATTTTTCTTTGTCCTTGTAAAGCTCGTTTGTTGCCTTCTAGGTTATTGAAGGAAAAGAGGTCCCAAATCTCTTAGGGTATTGACTTAGTGTAGTTGGTTTTCCGGTTTCCATCGTGCATCACCTTTGCTCCGTGTTTGTTCCTCCACCCTCCCCCCCTACGTGAGGGAGGGGATGAAGCCACATCTTTGCGCCAGCGCGGGTAGGAATTCGTTGACTTCGCGGTCAATAATCCTGAGCTTCGTTCGAATCATATCCGCGCCGTGGGAAAAGGTGTGGTCGCCACCGTAGTAAAAGTCAAGGCGCATGTCAGCTTCCATAACGGGCAGTGCTTCTGCGGCATTTGCCTTTTCGTCGAAGAGGACTTCACGCCACCTATTGTATATTTGGAGCGCTTTTGCAATGTCATCCGGCTTCTTTAGGGCTTGGGATGCAAATGCCAACAGCTTATCGCGCAACTGACAGGATTCGTAGAAATTGGCCTCGGTTCTGGCAGTATGATAAAACCATCGAATTGTAGAAGCTTCCGCATCGAAGGTCAAACGATGTCTGTCAGGCACTAGGGGCGACGCCGCCTCGATTTCGTCCACAGCCTTTTTCAGAAGGACTTCCATTTGTCGGTAAAACTTTCCAAAGACAGGAATATTGCCAGTCGGGGAAGTGACGAAGGTTGGATGACGCTTCAGTCCTTCGGCATCCGTGATTTCAGCACGGAAGAGATAGAGCCCGTAAAAGACCTCCGGGAGTTTTGCCGCTGGGTCGACGCACATCGGATGGGCCGGTCCCAGGTAATACGGCCCGGTGTAGTAGGAAGGCAGTTCGGGTGAAAAGGCGATAGCATCCGACACATGGCACCAAGCCCTCCGCAGGTGCGGACCCGCCTCTTTACCAGCTATGCGTGAGGCGAGCAATCGGAGGATTTTCTCCTTTTCGGCCACCGGTTCCCACCAGACGAACTTATTTATTTCGGCCGCGCTCGAGCCGTAGCAGGGTCGGAAAGCTGGAAAGACCCAGGCGCCGTTGGCCCCGCATGAAGCCAGAGCCTCCGCGCGGTCCAGCCACCGATCCATGCACGGGATGTGCGGCAGTCGCGGGGCCTCGAAGCCGAGTTCCGGTTCACTCTTCATGTAAATGGAGATGCCCGCGGCTCGGCAGTCCTGGACCTGGCGTTTGGCCCTTTCGCCCGGCCCGATCAAGTCGATGCTGTAGTCCCACAGGTGTTTGTTGACGCCGTCTGGTTTTTGGACGTACTCGTCCTTTTCAATCTCGGTGAGGATGGCGACACCGGGCTTCAGTTTCTGGATAAATGCAGACTGGGCTTTGTCTGCCGACCAGACGTGCTCGGCGGAATAGGGCCATGCAACGACCTCGGCCTTCGGGTTTACCCTTCTGATTGCTTCTGCAAGATAGTTGCAGAGATTGGACACCACCCTTTCCGCCCCCAAGGCCTCGCAGCGCGGACAGTTCGTATGCCCCTTGGGACTTCCGTAAGGCCTCATGAAGCAGTGATAAAAGCCCTCGCCTCCAATGATGAGGACTAGGCCATCCAACTCTGGATCGGCCCGAAGGATGCCCTCGACGCTTTCACACAGATACTGTTGGACCAGTGGATGTTCGGTGCAAAGAATATAGTCTCCATCCGCCTTCCAGGTGAGGGCGCCGCAGATGTCGGGATGATTAAGGAAAAGGGGATCATCTTTCGGGAACTTTTTTTGTGTGTTGATGAAACAATAGGTTTTCAGCCCATGGCGGCGGGCTTCTTTGGCGGCCTGGACACTTTCCTGGAGGGTGCTCGGATTCCGCCGACTCACAAGTTCTGGAATGGCATCCGAAGTGGATAAGGCGTAGAGACTTCCTCCCCCTACGAAGGTGGCGTTGTACCCCATGAACACAAGATCACGATAGGAGCCTAACCATGGAACTACACCTAGGCGCACCGCCAAACGGGGCTTATAGACCTGCTCAGACACCGTCAAGATGGGAGCTTGGCGGAACCCAATCTGATCGACCAGATTGACAATTCCATCCCGCAGACCTTCCTGGTCAAAACCTCGTATCGTTACTTGGTTCGGCTTTATGGAAATGGTAAAACTCCCCGGCGTACTCGGTGTCCCGCCACCCGAGTCAAGGAGAATAATGGCTTGTTTTGCATTCTTATCTAAATCCTTTTTGGGAAGCTTTTCGATGGTCAGCTTCAAATCCATACGACGGTCAAGGAAGTCTGCAAAGTATTTGGTCATAAGCTCAGTCAGGGGTTTCGCACCAGTTGAAAGAAGGATCCGCCAAGTCTTGCCTATCATGACCTCATGGGCATTGGGCTGAGCCTTTGGGTCGCGGACAAAACGGGAAAAGTAGTCTCTTGAGAGGGATGAAAAGGGGCTTGATTCGAACGCCAGTTTCGACTCGGCCGAGAGCCGAGTGATCAGTTGTTCCAAGGTTTCCATTTTCTCAACATCACCCATTTTTACATTGTTTATTTCCCTCATGGAATCTAGTTATATTTTTATCGTCAATGCCGCTTCTATACCAGTAAAGGTAGCTATAATAAAACTTACTTTATCAAAGTGTTTCTTGCTGAACAGTACATTTCCACTAAACTAGGGAGAATAACCACCAGAGTCCGAAGATCACGAACGTGATGTAGAGGGCTAGCTGTTTCGAGAACCCAAATTCGGGTAATATGTGCTTTAGGCCCCAATAGACGAGATAGCAACCCGCAACGAAAAATCCAATTCTCCATAAACCAATAGCGAATAACGCACCCAAAGGCACCCAAAACCCACCCAAAGGCAAAGGAATACACGTTGTCAAAATTGTCGCAATTAGAATTAATGAAAAAGTGATAAGTGGATTTCGTAGGGAACGCTCACGTAGCTCTTTTTGAACATCAGAATAGTGCACCTTTGCATAGAGGTCACCCCTCCTCAAAATATTATACGCCATGTATCCTAGGTCCGTTAGCACATATTTTCCATCTTCTAGTCGATCCACAAGCCCCTCCAGCTTCTTAAGGTGATGGGTGAGGGTGCTGGAGTCTTTTACATTCAATTTCTCCAGTAGATCAGAGAATGAAGAGGCCCGACTTTGACCTAAGAGCCTCAGTATACCTTGACGAGTGGGATGCGCCAAAGCCATAAAAATGTTTGACAGAAAAGCATCCTCTTCTTCAGCCAAGGACATATCCCCCATATTTCATAACCCTGTTAAAACACCTTTACCCCCTCAATTTAACCCTTTTTGTAGATGCCCATCCACTAATTGAGTAGACAAGTCTTCTGCAGGCTTTTTGATAGGCTGATTAGAGCAAACGACTACGACGTCAGGTCTCCAGAGGGGGAGTAAAGTTGCCAGATTTGATTATGGGCGCTTCAACCCTTCCTAAATCTTAGGATTTGGGCTAAACGGATAAAAGCTCCAGCACCGTAACTGAGTGGGCGGGAAACGTATAGGCAAATTGGTTTGATACATCGTTAACGGCTTTCTCAATGATCTTTACTTTATTGGGTGAGTCGAAATCGTTTGCTGAGGAGGCTTCTTCCGCGTTCAGTTCGTAAACCCTGCCTTTCCGTTTAGGCTTGAAGGCTCGTAGTTCAATCTGCCCCTTAATGTCCTCCTCCTTGTGTCTGTTGATGGCGGCGAGATACAGGATGCCCTTTTCCTTATGAAGCGTGGCTGAACAGTCCAGGTAAGGCACGGTGTCCACGCCTATTTTCTCCGCCCTGTAGGTTTCAACCTCGGTTCTGGTTCTTAGGGCTGTGTCTCCGCTGTGGTTTACGTAGAGTTTGAAGGCTAAGTAAATGGGGTTTACGTATAGGCCCTTTTCGCTGGTGACGATGGCTGGTAAGACGTTGACGAGTTGGGCTAGGTTGGCCATGGTAACGCTTTTACAGAGCCTGTGGAGCGCGTGGAAGATGCCTGCGGCGAAGATTCCGTCTTGAAGCGTGGACTTCTGGGTGTATCCCGTTTCCCTGTTGGCCTCTCTGCGCCACACGTTCCACTCGTCGAAGGCTATCTCCACCCTCCTTTTTTTCGCAGCCATGGCGGCGTCGATTAGACCGCTGAGGTGTTTTAGGCTCCTTTCCGCGTCTAGGGGAGACGCCACCACGGTGTAATAGTCCTCCTCGTAACCATAATACTTATGAAGAGATATGTAGTCCACATGTTCTCCCGCGGTCTTCAGCACCTCATAGTTCCAATCGTCCCGGTCGCAGCCCACGGCCACCAGCCTTATGGTGGGATCCACCCGCCTCATTAATTTAGCAAACTCCACCGCACTTTTCGCGTAGTCCGCGGCATCAAGGTGGCCGATCTGCCACGCCCCATACATTTCATTCCCGATTCCCCAGTATTTCACGTTGAAGGGTTCAGGATGCCCATTTTCCACCCTTTTTGAAGCATAGAGGCTGTTGCCCCTTCGGTTGCAGTATTCGACCCAGTGGGCGGCCTCCTCCGGCGTTCCAGAACCCGCGTTTGCGCAAATGTAGGGTTCGGCACCCACCTCTCGACAGAAGTCTATGAACTCATCTGTTCCAAACTGGTTAGGTTCCTCTGCTTCCCACGCCAAGTCAAATTTTACGGGTCTCTTCTCCCTTGGTCCGATGCCGTCTTCCCAGTGGTAGCCGGAGGCAAAGTTGCCCCCAGGCCACCTAATTATGGGCGGACGAATCTCCTTAACCACCTCCAGCACATCCTTTCTTAATCCCTGTAGGCTGGGTGTCTTTGAATCTTCTCCAACCCACACTCCGCCGTAGATGCATCGACCGAGATGCTCAATGAAGTGCCCATAAATGTGGCGATTTATCTTGCCTATCTGATCCCTAAGGTCTACAACGATATCAGCTTCTCCCGTCACTTCCTTTCACCACCATTCCTTGCCCTACAACTTTTGTACATATCTACAAAATGGTCGGCTCTCACCGCACAATATTCCGAGGGCAGATTCTTCTGAACCTTTTGTAACACGCCCATAGTTTCCATTTCGGTTCCTCCCCAGTTGGTGAGAGAAAAATTGAGAAAGGCAGGCAGACGAGGAGACACAAACTCCCGCAACTGTGCCGCTGCGCTTTTTGCCTTCTCCTCCCAATTCTCACCGCTTGGCCATCCCATCACGGCTCGAAAGACAGGGACGCCATTAATCATCTCCGCGGCATTTTCAACGGTAGTATTTTCCCCTCGGTAGTAATTTAGAAAAAGAGCCTTCAATCCTTCGATTTGAGTGTACTTTTCAACAAGTTCTGCTGAACTTGTGCGATAGGTTTGCAGAAAATGCAAGTCCATTCGCTTCATGTATTCGGCTGTCAGGCGCAAGAACTGATTGAAGCTCCCTCTGCGCACTTCAGTTGGTAATTTTTTTCCATAGATATCTTCATGGATGTAACCGATTCCGGAGACAGCCGCCATAAAATAGTCATTACTTGATGCATTCTTATAGAAGTAGTCCATAATGTCCGGCATCAAGTCAAAAGCCAGCGGACCAATTGTCCAGTTTACAGGAGTTTCACCGTGCTGAGCATCCCACCAACGGTGCAAAAATTCCTGTCTCCAAAAATTTGTACCATCGCCATCGGTCCGAACGAACGTGTAGTAAACCTTATTTTCAAGTTTCGGCATTGGTGGTGCTGGCTTCTTCTGAAAAGTGGCGCGTGTCCCAGAATGGACAGAGAGGTTTCCGGTGCTTTCACAATGTCCATCCCAAGCGCTGCAGACTGTGAAAAGGCCATATTCGCTGGCAAGGTCGACCCCCGCACCTTCACCAATACCTGGTTGTGTTCCATGCCCATGAGAACCCCACCAACCGAGAATAGGAACATTCGGCCCCGCACCTTCAAAAAGCTCACGAACAAACTCTTCTTCATCTTCTTCCTCTTCAGTTCCTGAAAGCCAAAAAGTGAAGACTTTAAACTCCGCCAGATAATCACGAAGCTGCGAAACGCCAGGGTCAAGGTGACAAAGAACCGATTTGGCGGCAGAGGGGAATAATTGACTGTAAGCCCAGCGATAGGCATCTACATCGCGTTTCCAACATCCTCGCAAGTCTTCTTTGATAGGCAACCTAAATGCGTCAACTAGTTCTGGTGAAACTACTAGCCAATCCTTTATTCCTCCCAAAAGGGTAGCAACATTCACAGTCCCAGGCAAAGAAGGATCCGTGACTACACAACCCTTCATCTGGCTACGGAAACGACGAAATATTTCGTACGGACCAACCCATTCAATCGTTGCTATGTCGCCGCGCTTTCGCAACCACTCTAACCAGTTCGCATCGTCCAAATCATAGATTAAAAATACTTGAGGCTGGCTGCGATTTACCAAACCTTGCATCACTGCAAATGCTGTTTTCTCCTGGGAACTAAGCCGTTCTACAGAGGCAACAAGCAATTTTTTTGCAAGCATAGTGGAACGCGGCAAAATGCTTCCTTCTACTGTTTGGGGCTTAGCTGTTTCTGGCTCACTTTTTTGAAACATCCCCCATTCCCCATTGATGCATCGCTTAGGATACACAAATGGTTTTCTTCTAATTTAAGCTTTATGGCAAATCTAGGCATTTTATGAAGCCCTTTTCTAAAAACAAAGACATTTTAAGGCCTGAAAATCGACGTTGTATCAAAGACATGTTTAAGATTGCGTGTTCATAGCACTTTGGTAAGCCTTAGGGAAAAACATACTCTTCTCCTCCTGCGTCTTACTGTGCGTTAATGATTTATAGCTCTAAGTAATGGAGTAACTTATGATCATAGGAATATGGGATGTGGCATGTGGCGCATAATTAACTCTGGGGAGATGGCCTTTGAGCCTTACAGTAAGGGCGTCGCAGACATCAAAAGGGTGTTGAGACAGAAGGCTGGGGAGGGCAGGTTTGAAGGCTTAGGCTTCTTGCGAATTCCGCCCAACGGAGTCTTTCCTAAGCACAGTCACTCTGAACGGGAGGAGATTTACTATGTGACCTCTGGCTCGGCAACCCTCATGATAGAGGACAGAGAGGTGGCGGTGTCAGAAGGTTCCGTGGTCTATGTTTCAGGCGATGTGCCCCACGGTTTGAGCAACCAAACAGACAAGCCCCTTCTGGTCCTCTACGTAACCGCCTTCGTTTAAACGCCCTGGAGCTGGAGAACCACCCTCAAGCACTCCCCCTTTTTCTCCATCAAGTTGAGGGCTTCCTGGAACCTTTCCATGGGAAAGGTGTGGGTTATCAGCTCTCTGGCGGGCACCCGCCCCATTTTTATCATGTTTAGGGCTGTTTGATAGTCCCTTGGGGAGCAGCCCCAGCTTCCGAATAGGGCCTTGTTTTGGCTAATCATAAGGTCTGGGGCGACCTGCACAGGGGGTTGAGGGACGTCCCTAAAATCTCCGAAGAGGCAGATTTTACCCCCCTCCCGAGTCATTTTCAGGGCTTCCTGAACCACCGCGGTGGAAGCCACCGCCACGATCACTATGTCCGCGCCCCTGCCATCCGTTAAATACTTCACCTTGTCTCCCATGTTCACCTTCTGGGAGTTGTAGGCATAGTCCACGCCCAATTTTTCGGCTATTCTAATCCTAAAGTCGTGGTGCCCACTCATTATTACCTGCGACGCGCCGAAACACTTCGCTGAGAGAGCGAGGAGGAGCCCCATGGGACCGTCCCCGATTACGAGGAGTCTATCTCCAGGCGATATTTCACAATGGGAGAGGGCCCTAACGCTGCAGGCGGCGGGCTCCGTCATGGTGGCCTCCTCGTAGGTTAGGCTGTCCGGAATCTTAAGCACCGTTTTCCTAGCCAACTCGGGCAAAACGCGGATGTACTCGGAGAAGCCGCCCGGCACCACGCCCCCTCGGCGGTACTGATCACAAAGGGGCTCCTGACCCCGCAGGCAGAAGTAGCAGGCGCCGCAGGGAGCGTGATGGAGCACCCCAACCCGGTCGCCCACCTTAAAATCTGTAACCTCTGGGCCTATTTCAGCCACTTCCCCTGAGATTTCATGGCCGAGAACCGAGCCGGGCTTGGCTTTACCGTACTTTGCCTTGAAGATGTCTGTGGAGCAGATTCCGCAGGCTTTAACCCTCACCAAAATTTCTCCCGGACCAATCTGGGGAACGGGAATATCCTCCAGCCTAAAATCCTTCATGTCGTAATATACAACTGCCTTCATGGCATCATGCCCACCTATTAGTGAAGTAGTTTAACTTAGTAAAAGTTTTTTATCCGTTAAAACCTTATTGGGAGGAGAGGAAGCCTTTCTTAGTAAAAGTTTCTTTACAAAAAAGCTTTTTAACGGGTTAAAAAGCATATTTTTTGGTGTAAGAAGCGTGCCCGACCCCGAAGAGGAAGCCTACTCCTCCATCTTTTCGGCCCTGAAGCATCCAATAAGGCGGAAAATACTGAGGATGCTTCGTGAACGTCCCAGAAGCTTTTCGGAGATGCTTGAAGCCTTTAGGATAGAGAGTCCCCACCTAACCTACCACCTTGAAGCCCTCGGAGACCTCCTTTACAAGACGAAGGACGGCAAATATGGGCTGTCCACCTTCGGTGAAGCCGCCACATCCATGATGTACCAAGTAGAGGAGGCGCCAAGGGCTTCATTGCATCTTCCTTCGTTACCCCTAAAGTGGAAGGCTGTTTTCACGGGGTTAATGATTGGATTAATCCTCCTAGGCGGTCTAAGCTATGTTCAGTATCAAACATTAAATCGGTTATCCGCTGAATATGAGAGGAGTAAGGCAGAGATTGAACAACTACAACAACTCTTCAATTTAGAAGATACAATTTTGACCAATGAATACACATTTAACGGCAGTGTTGGACGAGAAATTCTATCTCCCAACCAAACTGCTTATACCGCGGGTCAATACGTCATTTATAATCCATTCGAAAATTCCGTGCTGGAAATGAAGATTTCATTTTCCGTTCCCATTCCACCTAATGTTTCTATGCTTTTGTCAGTGGGGGCAAGATCTGAAGGGAAAGTTACAGCAGCGGATCGTCTTCGGCTCGTGCTCGAGTTACTTAGGATCAACGCTACTCTAAACGTACATTTTAGGATGTTAATACGCCTTCCTATACAGATAATAAATGTGAAGAATGACGGCATCTTTTACGCATCTTTGCCTTCAACAGGATGGCACTTTCTCCATTTTGTTCCTTCATTTAATATACAGGGAAACTACACGACACAGTATACTATAAGTTTTAGAATTAAAAATCAAGGAATATATGTCCCCTTTTTCGTTAACGTAAAAGACACCAAAGCCCTCCAGTTTTCCATCCAGGTGGGTCTAGTGAGATTGGTGTTAGAATAAAGTGTAGAGGCGAGTAATGGTGCGTCTTGTCATAAAGGTTTTCTTGGTGACTCTTTTCCTCTCGTTTTATTTTATGACCCCTCCTGCTTTCACTGGTTCCCTTCGGGCCGATAATGGGTTGGTAAAGGTCTATGGTAGAGTGACGGATGCTAAAACCCATCAGCCTTTACCCAACGCCTACGTGGTCTTTCAGCTCTTATACCCTGAATGGGGGTACTTTTTTGGGAGGACTAACGCGTCCGGCATTTACGAAGTGAACGTTACCGGTGGAAAGGACTATGGAGTGTTTGCTTCCGATTATTGGCCGGATATTTGGTGGTTGCGCGTTAATTACGTCTCAGCCCGCTACGTCCCAGTCTCTAGGCGTATTTCGGTGGCCAATGAGCCTCTCAATGTCTCCTTTGACCTTTTGCCGGGTGCCACCATATATACAATAGGGTTTTTCTGTTCTCCCACCATCGATACTGCACCGATATATGTGCAACGCTTCTATGTTATTGATAAATTTGGACTTTTGAACAAAACCGATGCAATAAGAGAGTTCACCGTGAATGCCCTAGGCAATATTGGGGCTGAAAGTCCTTACGGACTAGGTATAGGTGCCTACGGTATTTTGGTGCCCGCCGATATTCCTGTAAAACTGAGGGGAGAAATTACATACCAAAATTGGACGAGTGCTTACTTTACCATTGACCGTGAAGGCGACTACCTAAACTTGACTCAGGGCAGCCTAACTGTCATTAACCTTCACATGCTCTGGCTGTCTAAACACCCAGACTACTTGACCGCGCCCCTACAAAGGGTGAAAGCCCTGGTGGATAAGGCCGAGGCGGCGGGGTTCTACATCCCCCGTGAAAGGAGCGAAGTGTCTAGAGCTGAAAACCTCATAGAGACCGCCTACGCGAAAAAAGCTGAAGGCGACTATGACGCCGCCTACGCAGACCTCCACGAAGCTCTTCTCATCCTGGAGGACATGGAAGAAGGCTTCCAAGGTTTCTACTTGAACGCCGCCCAGTCGGTCTTATTCATCACCCCCCTGCTAGGCTTCACGGTCGTGGCCCTGGCCTCCGTTATCTTTGAGAACTGGCGTCGAAGGCTGACCGCGAGCCTCATCCAATGTGTTGCCCTCTTCGGGCTTCTCTATCTTCTCTATCCAGGCTACCGCGCTCTCCAAGGGGTTTATAACCCGTTGGTCGGCACCTCCTTTGAAGACCTCCTCCTTCCGCTGCTCGTGGTGACATCCTTTGTTGCGGCTTCCTTCCTGATCCTCGGTGTGCCCCACATGGTTAAGGAAAGGACCTCCATGGAGGGGCTTAGCCTGGGAAGCGCCATAGCCGCGGCCTTCGCCATCGCCGCTAGGAACCTGAAACGCCGGAGGTTCCGAACTCTCCTCACTTCGGCCATGCTGCTCACATCAGTCTTTTCCCTCATTGCCTTAACCTCCGTCTCCTTTGAGAAGGGATTCCTCGTGCAACCGAAACAGGGTCAGGCGCCCTCCGAAGGATTCCTGCTGCGCTATCTTCCTCCTGACACTTCTGAACCTTGGCAACCTATAGATCCTGTGGTCCTTGCGTGGCTTAAAGGGCGCCCTGAGACCGCCTTGGTAGTTCCCAAGTTCGAGAACAAACCTGCGGAGGGTGGAAGCCCTGAGCCTATCAGTATACAATCGATCGACGCGCCCAAGACAGGTTTATGGTTCTCTATCTCTGGAGCGTTAGGGGTGTATCCCAGCCTTGAGGCCCAGGTGACCAAGATGGACACCATCGTAACAGAGGGACGATTCCTTAAGGATGAAGACCTCAACGGCATCCTCATCAGCGGGGAGGCGGCGAAGGAGCTCCAGGTGGGGGTCAACGACACCGTTAACTTCTTCGGCCAAGCCTACAATGTGACCGGTATCTTCGACAGCGGAAAACTCGAAGGGTTAAGAGACCTGGACGGAGAGTCCTTAGTCCCCTGGTACGTGCAAAAAATAACAAGCCCCGGCGCTCCCCCATCATACAAATCTATGCATGTTTCTGGCAGTGAAGTTGTCATCTTCCACGCCGAAACAGCCAAGAGATTCTCATCATTTCCCATAATAATACAAATGATGATCTCCAGAATTGATGTTCAAACCCGAAGCCCTGGGGACATCATGGACCTATCCCGCCTGGCGGTTCTGTATTGGCCCAGCTTTCAAGCCTTCGCCTCCACTGCCACAGGAATATACAGCCTATTCATAGGCTCATACTCCGTCATAATGGGTTTTCCCGAGGGATTAATCCCCCTAGTTTTAGTGATTCTGAACGTGGGAATCGTGATGGGGGGCGCGGTCCACGAGCGGAAGCGCGAGATCTTCACCATGTCCTCAGTTGGATTAAACCCCCTGCACGTATCCGCCGTCTTCCTAGCCGAAGCCCTGGTGATAGGCGTTTTGGCCGGGGGGTTCGGCTACATCCTCGGCCTAGTCGGTTACCGCTTTATGGCCCTTCTCCCGTTTCTCCCTCTAGTGAGGCAGAAGGTTGAGGCCATTTGGGGCATCTTTGCCATCTCCCTGTCAATAGCCGCCGCCGTGCTGGGCTCCGCCATACCCGCCCTCAAGGCCTCCCTCACCGTCACCCCATCTCTTCTCAGAAAGTGGAGGATTACAGTTGAGGAGAAGCCAAAGAGGGCGGGGGAGCCCTGGCTCCTCGCCATGCCCATCCAGATCCAGAAGGGGGAGATAGAGGAGTTCTTCAGCTTCATGGAGAGACGCCTCCGAGAATACGCCGCCTACCCCTACTTGTGGATCAATAATTTGAAGGTCTCAGGTGGGGGGGCGGCCACCCGCCTATCCTTCACCTACACTTACACGGTGGAAAGAAGCATGGCCACCGAGAACGAGCTGTTCCCCGTCGAAAGCCACCCAAATAGATACGCCGTCAAACTGGCGTCCAAAATCCTAAGGGGCACCATAAAGGCCATAGACGAAGCCGACGTGTGGCAAACGGCCAGCTTCATCAGAAGCCTAATCCTCCAATACAGCGCTATCAGAACGCCCAAAAATAAGGCCGCAAAAAGTTCAAGGAAAGAATAGACTCTTAAACGCCCAGGAAGCTTCAAATACCTTCTTTATCGAACCCATTTTATAATTCCCGTTTGATGGCGGTGCTGCGGTAAAGGCCTTTTGTAGAGCTCCGCCCTAAACCCTATGATTTGGTAATTGAGAAACAGCCTTAACTAAATCTTAATCCACAAGAATCTCTGAATGAATAGCGGTGATTCTATTGAAGGGCTGGAGACCGCGGGTTCGGGAAGTAGGCATCACGATAGGCTCGCTCCAAACGGGAAGAAATAATGCCATAACGGATGTGGAAGGCGTCAGGGTAGGGCATACAACACTTATTCAGGGACACGGGCGCCTAGAACCGGGTAAAGGTCCCGTGAGGACGGGCGTCACCGCCGTGCTTCCTCACCCTGGGAATCTTTTTAGGGAGAAGGTTCAGGCGAATGTTTTCGTTTTGAACGGCTTTGGGAAGTCGGTGGGCTTAATGCAGATTTGGGAGACGGGAACCCTGGAGACGCCGATTCTATTGACCAACACATTGAACGTCGGCTTGGTCATGGACGCCTTGACCGAGTATATGCTGGAGCAGAATGAGGACATAGGCGTCACGACGGGCTCAGTAAATCCCGTGGTCGCCGAATGCAACGATAGTTACCTGAACGACATACGGGGACGCCACGTGAAGCGGGAGCACGTATTTGAGGCCATAAAGAGCGCAAAGGACGGAGAAGTGGAGGAGGGAGCCGTAGGCGCTGGCACAGGCATGTCCGCCTTCGACTTTAAGGGGGGCATAGGCACCTCCTCCCGAGTCTTACCCAAAGATGAGGGAGGCTACACAGTGGGAGTTTTAGTCCTATCAAACTTCGGCAGTAGGGAAGACCTAAGGATAGATGGGGTTCCAATAGGTCGAGAACTCAAGGGCTTTCATGGCGAAGGCGGTGGAGGCGCGGGATCCATCATTACCGTCGTCGCGACGGATGCTCCCCTAGACGCTAGGCAGCTGGGGCGTTTGGCCAAAAGGGCGGCCAACGGCATAGCGCGGACGGGTTCCTACACCTCCCACGGAAGCGGCGACGTAATCTTCGCCTTCTCAACTCGTAATAGGATTCCCCACTATCCGCAGGGGGCTGTCCTTCAGGGGGAAGTCCTCTCGGAGACGGCGATGGATCCCCTCTTTAGGGCTGTGGTGGAAGCCACTGAGGAGGCTATCATAAACTCCATGTTTAAAGCCAGAACCGTGGTGGGGAGAGACGACCATGTTCTCTTCGAAATCTCCATTGAGAAGGTTGTCAACGTAATGCAAAAATACGGACGCCTGTAGGGGCATTTTAGAAGATTAGCCGAGGATTAACCTAGCGGTAACGCACATTTTCCATAGATTTCTGCGACATGAGACCTTTGAAAGCCGTGTACTAAGCTCAGCTATTACATTACCTTATGCTACTATAGGATATCGCCTTAAACGCTCCCAGACCCTCATGTAGTCTTTCTGTTCCTCGGTCATCGTTGCCCCCCTTTTTGGTGCTTCAGCAAAGATGAAGCCTCCGCCTGGGGCAGCCGTCTTCACCGTGTAGGTTAGGGCGTCGATTCGGGGCTTAGGGTCGGAACCGTAGCGGATTTGGGTATATCTCGCCGTGTCTATTTTCCTTTGGGGGTCCATCTCCAGGGAGAGTTCGGCGTAGAGGGTGACCCTATCGCCATACTTTTCCTTCATCTCGGCTAGGCTCATTCTACACAGGGGGCTGATGGGATTGATGGCGTCGAAGCCCGCCCTAACCATGTCGTCCAGGATGGGCATCAAGTATCCGTGGCTGTGGATGAAGAAGAAGGCGCCCCGCTTGTGGTAGGCCTCTGCAAGCCTGCGATGCCAAGGATAGATCAGTTCCCGGTAGCGGCTGGGAGAAATGAAGGGGCCCTCAGGCGTGCCTTGATCCCCCGTGATCATCACCGCGTCAACACCTGCCTCCTCGATGAAGGCGCTGGCAATTTCCATCTGGGGCTTTGTAGCGAACTCAATGAGCCTCCTAGCGAAGGCTGGATCCCTTATGATGTCCATTAACCACTGCTCCAGACCTCGAAGGTAACGCCAGGGACTGTCAAACACACCGTGGTGGCCAACTACAACGAAGTAGCCCTCTCGATGAAGCTCCTCAACTTGCTTCTTGACCTCCGCGACCTTGTCCAAATCGAGCTTTGGCTGTTCGATGCGCTCAAGGTCTTCGGGCCACCTCACAGCAGGCGCCAGGGTGTACCACCAAACAAAATTCTCTGGTGCCACCCACCCCCCATCAAAGGCCTCAGAACTGCCCCCGGTTGAGGGGTTCACATAGTCCAAGTGGACAGAGCCGAAGGAAGACCTCCACACGCGGAAGCCTGGGCCAGCCTTAATGATCCTCTCTTCAATAACCGCGGCAACACCAGCAAAATCATTTCCATCCGGAACCTTATCCGGCTCCTCATGAAAAAGCGCCTTGCACACCCGATCAATGGGTTTCATCCGAAACCTCCGCCCAACCCTTTAGGGGCCCTGCCTAATAAAAGGTCTTCCCTGAGTGAAAAGCAGAGAATAAACCAAAAGGAAGAAAGTAAAAGATAAATGCCCTTTGAGTGTAAGGGCTAGTTAGAGGCTTATAAAATATCAAATCAATTAAATAAACCCGTAGGAATATTGGCGAGGCAAGTCCCATGGATATTCGGGAGAATTATCTTCGAACTGTGGAGTTTGGGTATCCTGAGCGGATTCCCTGCGCTGTGGGCCTTATGCCCGCCACCTGGAAAAAATACCGGGAGAACTTGGAGGACCTAGTCCTGCGGCATCCTTCCATTTTTGGTCCTTACAAGAAGGGGGACAGAAACTTCGACGAGTTCGGTCCAGCCTACAGGGAAAGGGAATATTACACAGACAATTGGGGGTGCGTGTGGTATAACATTCAAGGGGGCCTAGAAGGCCGCATAGTTAAACATCCCCTAGAAAACTGGAGCGCCCTAGCCACCTACAAACCGCCTGATCCTCTCCTTTGGGCGGAGCGAGGGCCCCGTGGAGACTGGGAGAAAATTCAAGCTGATATTGAGACTGCGCGGGGGGAGGGCCGCCTAACCTGGGGCGGGTGTGACCGCTTCTTTGAGAGGCTCCACTTCCTTAGGGGATTCAAAAACCTGATGATAGACTTTATAACAGAACCGCCTCAGTTGTCTGCCCTCATCGAGATGGCGCTGGAAAATAATATGAAGTTGATCCATAAGTGGCTGGAGATTGGCGTAGACGTGATGGGCTTCGGCGACGACCTAGGAACCCAAGTTTCTCTGATGATGAGCCCAGCCGCCTTCCGCAAGTACCTGAAGCCCGGATACCAGCGCATGGTCGGTGCATGTCGTCGGGCTGGCTCCCATGTCCGCTTTCACTCAGACGGCCACATCCTAGAAATCGTTGACGACCTCATCGAATGCGGGGTTACCATCCTGAACCCTCAGATTAGGGCTAATACCCTAGACGGCGTTGTACGAAAATGTAAAGGTCGGGTGTGCGTTGACCTTGACTTGGATAGGCAACTTTTTCCCTTCTGCAGCCCGAAGGAGATAAAAGAACATGTAAGGGAGGCAGTGGTCAAACTTGGCTCCAAGGAAGGAGGGCTCATGTTATTCGCCGAGTGCGAACCCGACGTCCCTCTGGTCAACATCGAAGCCGTATGCCAAGCATTGGAGGAATATCGGTTCCACTATGCGTGAAGGTACCGTTGAAGGCAATGGTCGACGTGGGCATAATGGTTCCCGCGTGTTTAGAGGTGAAATTTGTACACTCTAAGGTCAGCAATGTTCGTTTTCTCAGTGCTTTTATGCATTTTTATTTTTCCAGTTGTGGCATTGCACATTATCACGGTTTTTCCAGGGTCCACAGCGATCCACCACAAGCCCGCATAGTCTGACAGATAAAGAAAGGGAACAGTTTCGATTCTGCCGAGCATTATCTCTGGTTTTTCGGCCATCTCCTGTTTAACTCTGTCGAGAAATTCTTTCTCTGTTACTGCTAGAGAGCCCTTAACGGTGGCATATTCCATCTCTTTTACTGCAAATTTGTGTTGTCGATCTATGAATAGGAGGGGCCTACTTAGGTGTTCGATTACGATTTTCCAGAGTTTTGGGCTGAAGCCCTTTAGAGCCTCTAAGTAGTCTTTACCGAGCCTCCTGGAGGATTCGCACAGCGCGCTGCAGGGAACGTGGCCGACTGTCATCATCTCCATCGGAACCGCATTCTCCA
>Ga0315312_1000504_pt1 | contig 44435 bp, 42 predicted proteins | sample TDP7_MG_FD_203629 | JGI IMG/M metagenome (GOLD analysis project Ga0315312, IMG submission 203629) | Freshwater sediment microbial communities from Lake Towuti, South Sulawesi, Indonesia - TDP7 | ecosystem: Environmental > Aquatic > Freshwater > Lake > Sediment | place: Indonesia: South Sulawesi... | reverse complement strand
CACTTGAAAACCGTTAGTTCCACTTGTTTCCAAAATTATGGGCCCAATAAATATTTACGGCTAAAATGATTTCTGTTGTTTATGGCGCAACAGTTGCGGCCGTGGTCTAGTCTGGTTTAGGACACAGCCCCTAAAAGGGTGTAAGCCTTCCAAGCCTGCAATCCCGGGTTCAAATCCCGGCGGCCGCACCACTAATCTAAAGCATTTTATGGATTTTTTGAGGATATTTTGAGGAAAGGGGTTCTTTTAATAGTCCTCAAGTTTTCCATGGCTTTTCTATTTCGTGAGAAGGTTTAAATTCTTGGTTTTCCCATTCTTCTTAATGGAAGCGGTCGTATGGGTCAGTCTAGGAAGCTTATCTTGGCGGCGTTAGGCGACCATAAGCCAAGGAGCCTGAGACAGATTGTTAGTGCTTCGGGGCTCAGCAAAAGCGCCGCCTACAACTCACTTTTTATTTGTTGGGAAAAGCGGCTTGTTCTCCGCACCAAGGAGCCCCTCTACGAGTCTGAGAGGATTCGTAAGGGAAGGGGCGGAGTCAGCGCCACTACTAGGTCCTACCACCTCTACGTGCTGAAGCCTGAGGGTATAGACTCCCTGCTGATAGACGGATATGAGTTTGTGAAGTATAGCAAAGATTTTTTGGATGTGAGAGGTGGCGGAAAGCTAAGCAAAGCTCAGAGGGTTCTTGACTTCCTTAGGAGCCATAGAGATAAGGCCTTCTTCTCCACAGAGATCGCCGAAGCTCTAAAGGAGCACGGAGTGAAGGTTCGGGATGTGATGTCCAATGTCCGCAGGTTTGAGCAGAAGGGCGTTGTTTACGCGAGAGGCTACAAGACAGATGAGAGGCAGACGCCATTCAAGGAAGGATACCTTATCACGTGGCTGGATTCAAGCAAGCCTAGAGAAACGGCCATTGAGGAGGCTATCCAGAAGACGGACGAGGCCCTTGACGGTAAGGTTGCTGCAAGCTCATTTATGGAGAGGGTTCACCGCGTGAGGGACATGATCATCGAACACTCCAAGCTTAGAAGGCTTGTAGGGTTTTCCTACATCCGAAACAAGCTCGACTGCACCAAACATGAAGCCCAACGAGCCGTGACAAGAGCATTACAACTTTACCCCGACCTCAAGGAGATGAAGATTTTTGACGCTTACCGATACTATTACCATGCGTCCGTAGAGGAGGCGGAACTTCATGCGGCTTTGGTTATGAAAGAGAACTACATACGCATGACTAAGGGCAGGGACAACCGCGTCGGCCACAACTGGGAGGCTGTAGCCGAGTGGTTCATCGACAGGTTCACGACTGGAGCCCACTTCAGAACCCAAAACCACCGAACAAAAAGTATGGATCCACGTCGCATCACCTTGCACCTTATTAAGAGTGTTGGAGGAAGAAGGATGAGCGCTGAGGTAGACCGCGTGTGGGAGGTCACGCCTGGACTCTTCGCCCCGTCAATAACCTACGTGCTCTCATGTAAGTGGGGATTAGTCAACAAGCGGGATGTAGACGACTTCTTCAATGTCTTGCGATGGAGCAAAGAGTTCGGCGTCGACACACCAGAAGGAAGACAGGTTAAGCAGGGAATGGTAGGCGTCTTCGCCGCAGGCGCCTTCAACCCCAAAGAGAATGTCAGGCTCAAGGACGAGACCACCATAAGCTTAGCGTCCTACGCTGCCCGGATGAACATACAGCTTCTCAAGGCAGCGGACTTCAACGAAAAGCTACGAGAACACGGATGCGGTGTTACGGTTCAGAAAATATGTAAAATAGCCAAGGATGAAGTTGAAGTGCGCGAAGTGCTGGATGGCGTCTGGACGAAACCTAACAAAGGCGAGGAAATCTTAGCCGAGGTAGCCGAGAGAAACAAGGAACTATACGAGTTTGAACGAATGCTGGAGAAGAAAGACTAAAACTTACTTTCTATTCACTATGTAGCGATTAAGGAACGGCATATCAAGAGAATACGCTAAGGAACTCAGAGGCGATGCGAAGGCATAGACATCTACTACCACATAGACAGGCAAGAGCTCAGAAGAGCATACTTAGCCTACATACCCAAGTTAGGAGTCTAACGTCAAGATTCCAGTTGCGCGTGGCTTGGAGAAGTTGAAGGCCTTGCCACACTTTTTGCAGGGAATACGATGCGAAGCGCAACTCGCCATATCTGTCCGAAACGGTATGTTTAGGTTGGGAGAACCACCCACCCTATGTTGAAGATTACTTCCCTTGGGTCGAACCAGTTTTGGTAGCCGCAGCTAGGGCACCAAACGCTTAGCCCAAACCCCCGCTCAATTATGCTCTTATAATTTTCCTTGGTATCTAAACTCGTTGAAAAGCTGAGGGAAAAAGGGTTAGTCACGAAGGTAAGGCAACGGTGAAAGTAGTTCACACAAATGTTAGCTACTTTTCCGAAGCAAGCCAAACTCTCTATATTGACGCGTCGAAGCGTCTCTTACCTCTAATCTTTGACTGTGGCCATGAACTTGCGCACTTTGTAATCCATAAGCTAGGATTGAGCCTCAAGTTTCAGCTGATTTATGATGTGTTTTGTCCTCAAGGGTTGGTTGGTCGAGCGAAAACGGGAAATCTGTTGCCATATTTGAGGTGTTCCGCGTCAAGGAAAACAGGTCTCGGGGCACAAAAGTTTTCTTAAGCTGTGTAGCAAAGGTAGGACGTGGAGTTTCCAGCATCCTTCTATTGGGCAAGGAACAGTGAGTGAACTCGAGTTAAAGTTTAAAGAAGCTAGAGAAAAGGGTATAGATGACAAAGATACAGTCAGAAGTATGCTTGAGGAAGACTTGATACTAACTTGGACTCTTAGAGCAGGTAACAGGGTTAACTAAGGTCGAACTGGGAAGAATCAAAGGTGTGGTGTCAAGAAGGCTGAAGGCATTGGCTAAAAAGTTGGTGAACCTACGGAGGAAGCCCTCCTAACCATGTTCCCAGAACATTCTAAAAGCAGTTGAACATATCACCGAGATTTCTGCTGGTTTTTCCAGAACCCAGAAACCCCTGTATTCTAGGGATCTATTTTTCTTCGAGATAACAGAGAGTTCACTGTGAGCTTCTGCAAGCTTATCTCGAAGTTCCTTCAAAAGGAACAGAAGGTTCCCTTAGCTTACCGCAATTTTTAGGTTCTGACGGATCCCCTCTTTTTCTAGGTAGCATGATTCTAAGAAGAATCGCTGTCGGAAATTTTACGAGTTTCTGTTATGGTGCAGCTTTAGAGCTAGAGCGGGGGCTAACCCTAATTTTGGGTCCAAGTGGATGTGGAAAAACTAATGTAGCCCGGGCGTTTAAATTCGCTGTTTTCGGGCTGTCAGATACCCCTAAGAACCGATTGATCAACTTTGAGCATAGGCAAAAATGCTTAAAGAAGGGTGAAAACTCTTTCTGTCAAGTCGAGGTTACGCTGCAACATAAAGGAAAAGAGCTACATGCACAGAGGAAGCTTTCCCTAGCTCGAGATGAGATAATGGAGTCCGCTAATGTTGACGAGGAGATAGATGAAATCATCACTTCTGAAAACTTCAAGCACATATATTTGCGTCCGGAATTTGGAGAAGATAAAGATGATCTGCCCTCCGGTCTACGCATGACCCATACGGTCATTAAGCACCTTCAGCGAAACGTTGAATCAGGCCTCAAGATGGTGATTCTTGACGGAGTTTTTGGTTGTTTATCAAATGCGAGTGCTGAAAACCTTTTCAGCCATATGAGAGAGATGGATTTAGACCAGACAATTATATTGGAAAGCTGGATGAAACCCGCTTTAGAAGACCATGTTACAATTCATAATCTCAAATTCAATAGGGAAGAGATGTCGTCTTTTTTCGCTACCGAATGAAGAAGTGGAGAAAATAAAGAGTCAAATCAGAGGATTGCTGAGAAATGTGGAAAGGATTATTCGTGATGACAAAGCTCATCACCCAAGTTCTATTGGCAAGCATTCTATCCTAGGAAAACACCTAACAGTAATATCAAAAGTCACCCTCTTGACAACGTACTTCGCTATTTCCAGTCTTTCTAACGATTTTGATCAGTTCTTTTGGTTCTGCTATTATTCGCCCGCATTTTTTACACTTTGATACTTGTAATGGCTCGTACATAGGAATCATAACTTTTACTTTGGGCTCTGGGCTCGGTTGCTCAATGAAGAGTTTGTTTACTTGAATGCGGTTCCAATGTCCGCAGTTTGGGCACTTCATTCTTAGGGTTCTTTTCATTTTTTCACCTTGATAAGGCAAATTGGTAAGCTGTGAATGTTCCATCAGTCGTTTCGTATAGCTTTTTGATGTAGGCTTCTGCTTCTTCGATGCTGTTGGCTGTGGGGATTATTTGTTTGAAGTTAAGGCTTTGCAGAAGTATTTGCAGTTTTCCTTCATGTCTTCTAACTATTTTTCCTCTAAGAATGTTTCTGCTGCATTGAAAAACTGCTTGGTCTCCAGACTTCGCTTTGCCCTTCCTTAACTCAATCGTCTTTTTGCCTGTTTTTATCCATTCGAAGACTTCTTTCTTTACCATGAATAGAGGCGTTTTCTTCACCTATCCTTATTTGCTGGGTTTCGGGCTTATCACTTTCACTCAACTGTCTGTCTGATATTCGCTTTGCGCATCCATTGTTTAAATGATTTAGTCGTCGAATCTCAGTTGAACAGTTGGGAAGTGAACGCGATGGGGGAGCCTATTTCGTTGGATGATGAAGGAGATGATTCGAATAAGAGGGATGAGAATTTGCATAGGATTCTAATCGACAATACTACCATAACCGAGGATAAATGATACTAATACTCACGTTAGTTGTGCCAAATTTCTTATCCGCCGTAACAAGATATCTGGCGCGTGTCTAATCTTAGCTGAGATGTGAAATCTAAATTCATAATGGTTAAAACCAACTAAAAAGAATCACGTTTTGGCGACTTGTTTGAAAGAACAGACTAAAAAGAAAAGGGTTCAACGATCTAAAGAGGAGGATCATAAGTTTTATTGTTCTGTTTGTGGACGCGAGATTAGTGAAGACGAGTTTGAGGATTATGATGGGATGTGTTGGGAATGCTGGGACGACCAGTTAACTGAAGAATCGGATGATATGTTTGGAGATTTTATTTGATGACTACAGATGAAGAAGTTCATAAATGTGAAAGATGTGGTAGACATGGTCTTTAATAGCAAACTTTAGTATTTAAATTCTGTAGATAACTTAGAGGGAGCTTTGTGCCACCGCCTGCAGTTAAGACTATTCGGGATTTGATCTATTGGCAGTATGCGAAGATTATCTCAGAGTCCGCTGGTGCTGGGAAAAGGCAGTATGGCTTTGTGATGGACAGGTTCAAGAAGCTTGTTTCTGGAGAGATTTCGTGGTCGACTTCTATTAGGGAGTATGTGAAGGAGCGTGAGAAAGCAGAGGAGTGCATCTATTGTGGTGGCAAAGTCGACTTAACTCTCGACCATACTGTTCCAATGACCGCAGCCAGAACATTTCATTCGAAGTCTTGTTTTCATCCTAATTCAACCATTTGACGACACTAGTTAACTATTAGTTATTCTTCCTTCTCTTCTAACACGCTTGCTCCAATTTGTTTCAAGGTTTCTTTTATTTTAAAGTCTAAGGTGTCCTTACTTATTCCCTGTTCCGATTGTGCCTCGATCTTAACTTCTAATGCTATTTGGGCTCCTTCTCGGCTCAGTGGCGTAAAGACGCCGCGAACTAATTCTGAAAGTTTGTCCCAAGGAACATCAGCCCTCAACGATATTCTTTTGATGATTTCTTTTTCGGAAGGCTTTAGACCTGGGACTCCCGATGAAGGCTTCTCTTCAATTGTGATGGGAACCTTCTCTATTTCTTCCTTCATCTTCTGCGCAATTTCTTTTCTTACGACTAAAGCATCATCTGAAACGTCTGATGTGAAAACAGTCTCCATGTATCGTGCTCTCTCGTTTATCAGAAGCCCTAATGTTCCTTCACGAACTCCTTGAACTAGAGCATTAGTTACGACTTGTTCGCCATCTAGCATAGGCAATTCTGGAAATTTCAAAAAAGCTTCTCGCACATCAGCAATACTCTTGCGTTCATCTTCCTTTGAGAATGTTTTTTCCAACAGAACCTTCGGAGATATTTTGTCTAACAATATTTCTTGGTCTTTGAGGTATTCTTTCGTTCTTCGCGAAAGGCTTGGTTTCTCGCCAACAGTTGGAATGCCAAGGTCAAATTTTGCTGTCCCGTCTTTTGAAGCCTTTATCATGTATCGATAGAGTGAAAGAATTTTGAGTGGTATTGAGGCATCAGAATCTTTAAACTTGTGTTCAACCCGTTCTTTATCTTCTTCTACAAGCATTCTCAGAGTTTCTTTTTCTGTTTTTATTGTGTTGAGAGCAAGATAGCGCCGCACTGTTCTTTTGAAACCATCGTATTCGTTTGGATCGATTACCAAGAACATCATCGTGTTCTTGTAAGTTCTGAATCCAGTCGAGTATTTGTTTATGATGTCAGCTATGAATTTCATTGTTTTCGGATCATTTACCATGTATTGTGGAGATAGCACGATAAGCTTCAGTTTCTTGTTGTCTGGGATGTCGCTGCTCGACTTCGGCCAAGTGTAAACATCGAAGTCTGTGCCAGAGACTTTTTCAATTCTCTGTTTGATTTCGGCTTCTATGTCATCGTCTTTGATTGCTTCTTCCTTATCTACAATGACTCGATTGAGACCGACCACATTGCTAAAGTAGTATAAGTTCTTTTCAAAGTGAAGGAACCATAGTTCGTCCTCTAGTCTTCTGACAGCTTCACCAATGATTGCTGATGGTATTCCTTCACGTAGAAATGCTAACCCCAACCTTTGAGCAGTTACTCCTTTCCTCTTTCCACCACTAAACGAGTAGAAGAAAATTGAAGTGGCGAGACCAGTTGCGACTTTGAACCTTGAATACTCTGTTCCCATTTCTCGGTCTATCTTCGGAGCTTTAGCACTTGGTCCATCAACGTCAGACGCAATAACTCCTTCGAACTCATTGCCTATGTGCTTAACGAATTCTCTTCTGATAGTTGAATTAGCGAAATTGATGTGTGCTGGCTGTATCAACGGTGCGGGATGTTCTTTTTTGAAAAGGTCTGCGATTACTTCTGCTAAGAGCCTTAAGGCTCCTCTTGTTCTTTGGAATGTCGGAATCGTTGCCCATCGTTCAAACAATATGTCTACTGTCTCTGGATGGAATGGATATGCCTTGACGATCTTTTCTTTGTAACCGATTTCTTTGCATTCAGTCGGAATGTTTTCACCAAGCTTGTGATAGAAATCAAAATATCCTTCTGCAACAGCATAATGAGCCTTGACATCACCCAGGTCTTCAAAGAGTCGTTTTCTGATGATCTCATAGATTTCTTCTCCTTCAACAGGAGTATAGATCTTCTCGACTCTTCCGAAAATTTTCTGAAGCTCCTTCAAAATGTTCTCTGCTTTTTCAGCTTCTTCAAATCCCTCAGAGACGCTTGAAGGGAGAGTTGCGATCAAAGCGCACTGATCACTGCTTGCGACAGCTTCGGTTAGAGATTTTAGAAATGCTTGGACTTGACCTTTTAAGGTGCCTTCCTTAACTTCTACTCCCAATGTCCTTACAAGGTATTGCACAACTTCATCCATTAATATCAAAAGAGGTTTGTTTTTGGAAAGAAGTTTAGCTATTATTTCTTTTCCAGGAGCGACCATCATTTTGTCGTGTTTTTCTACGAGCTTGTAGTCTCCAAGTTGATAGGCAATTTCTCCCCATAACGTTCTACCTTTCACAGGATCTGCATACTCACCAACGAAGACAACAACTTTTGTTTCAGGAATTCTATCGAGTTTATTTTCTTCCAGAATCTTCTTGATTGTGTCAAAGTGTGTAACCTTGTTGCCATGTCTAAAAGTATGGTATAAAGCAAGCAAGGCGTGAGTCTTGCCTCCACCAAAAGGTGTCTGAATTTGAATGACGGTGTCTCCTTTTCCTTTTCCAGATAGTTTAGACATAACTGAGCCGATAAGGTTGATCAGTCCTGCTGTGAAGTAAGTCTTTTTGAAAAAGATTTCTGGATCGCGATAGTCTACGGGTCCTTTGTTTCGAAACACGTCTCCAAGATTAGCTGCAAAAATCGCTTCTTCCAATCTTCCTTCTCTAATATCTTTATGCGGAACTGCCACTTGCCACCAAGGTTTCATATTCATTTAACCACTCTCCGTAAAGTCAAGTAAGGTTTTTTTCCCTCTTGCAGCTTCTTTAACGTACGCCTCTTTACCATAAAGAAATCCTTGTAGTAATTGTTTTTCCTTATCTCCTTGTGGAAGTACCTCCGAAATAGCTTGAGCTGATTGCCAAAATATCTCGTTTCCTGCATAACCAGTTTCATTCAAAATTTCCTTGATTTTCTCCCTTTCTCCACGTTCCCATAATATCACAGCATAATGAAGAACATCAATCATAGACGTGAATTTCGTCTTTTTCATAAAGGAGGGGTCCTTTGCTCTTTCTTTAGGATCTAAAACTTGAATGAACTCCTTCTCTTTCTTGACCAACTCTCCGCGATCCCATATAGCAGTAAGCTCAACACCCATCGGTCGAGAAAGCTTTATTGCATCATCAAAATGCACTTTAGCACTGCCGAAAGTCCACCTCCATAACAAGTAGAACCTTGTTTCAGCATCGACTCCTCCGAGATCCGCCCTCTTTAAAACCCTCTCCAAGGCGAATTCGCTTACAACCTTTCTGACATACTCTAATAATTCTTGAACTAAAACTTCTTCGCCAGAAAGTTTCTCAACCTTTGAATATTTTCCGAATACTTCCACAGCTGGGCCTATGGCGCTGACAAAGAAATCCGCGCCGCTTATTCCTTGTTCCCAGAATTGAGTAAGTTTTTCCTTTATCCTCTGGTCGATTTCGTCTCTTATTTCATTAAAGTAGGTAATTTTTTCTTCAGTACGCTTCCTACATACCATGTAAACTGAAGAAGCGAGAGCTGCGCTCTCTTGAGCTCTTAACCTTCCTGCTCTTTCTGTATGAATTGGCCAAGAAGCTGTGAGTACTAGACCTGACTTAAGGAGGCTATTAATTATTGTTTCCCAAGCATCAGTGGATTTGTAAGCGAACACTATTACAGCTATGCCTTCCGGCTTCAGGACACGGTGGATCTCTGTAAACGATTGTGTTATCATATTTTCAAAGAATTGTTTGGCCTTTTCAGCATCACCACCATGTCGAGCAGGATGCATGATTATCTCTTGCGATTTTGGAGTTAAAGGTGTAGAGAACAGATCCTGGTAAAATTCACCGACAGCTCTTTTCAGCCAAACGTAGAAGAAGTCCGATAAGTCGGAATATGGAACGTTGCTGTAGTATGGCGGATCTGTAATAACTGCGTCAAAGAAATTGTTAGAGTAAGGGAGACGTGTTGCAGTCCCTTGAAGGACCGTGGATGGGCATCTAATAAAGGAACAATGCTTAATGACACCGATAACCCAGTTTAAAGCACCATCCCAACTACCTGTTACCCCACTAAAAGGGTTAAGCTCTATGTAATCCCAAACTATTGGTAGCGAGTTTTTGTGACCACTATAGCCTTCAATTTTCTCTCCAGCGTTATTCCATCGAGACACTCTACAACATCTGTCAATCAATCTGTCTAACGCCATTGCCAAATATGTAATGATAGCTTTTGCATAGTTTGCATCCTGAACTTCTTCCTTAATTCTGTTATAGGCATCTCGGATTTTTCTGCAAAACATAGCAATGGCGAGGGCTTGTCTCTCGTTAAACAAATCTCCCCATGTTTTAGATGTTGAACCTTGCTCATTCGTCCAATATGACGAGATACCTAACGTCCCTTCAGACGGAAGCGATTCATCTGGAATTAGTGATAATCTATCATCATTGGCTTTAAGTTCTTTCAAATATTCCATGGCAGATTTGAAAATTTCTACGTCATCTTCAGTGCAACATTGGTACGTTTTTCCGATTTTCCTTTCATTATGCATGATAACTGCGATTAGACGCTGCCCCATCTTACCTTCTTTTGCTTCTTTTAGCATGGTGCTGTTGTCGACTGTGGACCCGCAGATTAAACAACGGGCGCTCCCTCCTCTCACCGTCCCTTCTGAGGGATCGAAGCCAGTTTTCACATTTTCAGCTACTTCGAACTTGACCTCCTTTTCTCTCTTATCTATTACCGGTTTTAAAGCGACTTTCCTGCTCTCTCTTTTAGCAAGCCAAAACTGTTTAAGAAGAGGAATCTCTGCAAGGCACGAAGGGTTCTGGCATCTTATCGTTCTAGACCAAATATAACCTACCGGAATGCTTCCATCTTTGCCATTGGGATAAAACTTCTGTATTTCCTTCTTCACTTCTTCCAGAACCCAATTGCCCCATTTCTTTACATCATCTGAAAGTCTGTTAGATTGAGAGCCTCTAAGTCCTCCTTCTGTTTTCACTTCTTTTCTACCGAACTTTTGTGGATATTCTAGAGTAGCCTTAAGCAGAAGAACTGCTACTGGATTATATTCTAAAGCGTACGTCTCGCAACCAAGTCTCGAAGCTTCAAGAGGAATGGCGCCACCGCCTGCAAAACAATCTAAAACTTTAGGGTTTTTTCCTTCAAAGAAATCAACACTAGATTTTTTGGCCTCTTCAATTAAATGTGAATTGAGAGAATTCTCCCATATGGAAAGTTTAACTATAAAATCTAGTTTTTTTACCAATTCATCCTTTGGCGGCACAGGGATTAAAGCTGCAAAAGTTGTTGCTCTTGATGCTGCTAAAGGGCGACGCGCCCACCATACATGAAGAGTAGAAAGATGCCCATGTCTTATACTTTTTTCCCTAGCTGATTCTTCACTCACTTCCTTTAACGGAAAATCAACTTCTATGAGCCTTTTATCTTCCATTCAGCCACCTCCTCAGGTGTTAGCATAAACATCTCATCCTAAAAAGGTCTCTGAGTCTTTTATATTGTTCTTTGGAGATTTTTGTTATCCAGACGTTTTTGAGGTAAGGTTCAACCCTAACATCATTAGCTGGAGCTTTGCCAAATAAGTAGGTGATTGGGATAGGATTCGCTTCGTCTCTTAGTAGGTTCTGATTAAATTTTAGTTTCACACGAAATGGGTAGCGGTTCTTTCCCCAGAGATCTGAGTGGTCTTCGTACGTGTATGAGTCTACCTCGCCCATGGCAATGATGCCATTTATGGGTTTGAACACATGGAAAATGAGTTGGTCGCCAGGTTTAATCTGTTTCAAAATTGCAGAAGCTTTTGTAGGCAAGCCAAAAACCTTGACACTCTTAATTATACGCCAGCTTTTCGGTTTCACAGGGCATAGCCAAACATTCATACTGTTTCACCTAACAATCTTCTGTGTCCAATTTAGACATTGGGCTTTTTCCAATAAATCTGTCTGCTCGTGCGCTTCATATAACCTTTAAATATTTCTACAACAACAAAGAACTATGAATGTGAATTTAACAGTTGCATTTGATGAATCAAGATGAAAAAATATGGATGTCACCTTCAAGATAGTCAATGTAGTTGCGACCGCATCCCTAGACTGCCCAATTGATCTCGAACTTCTTCCTAAACTTTTCCCTGGGAAGGTAATATATGAGCCCACTGCTTACCATCCACCGGCACCAGCATACTTTAAGTCAGAAGACATGGAAGGGAAAGTCTCTATCTTTCCCTCTGGGAAGATGATAAGCGTTGGGACTCGAAGCGAAAATAGAGCAAGAGAAGAATTGCTCATAGTTGCTGAGAAACTGAAGAAAACAAAAATAGCTCAAATAAAGACAAAACCAAAGATTGAGAACGTAGTAGCAACGGGTAACATAGGTTATACACCCAATCTAGAGAAAATTAGCACAGCAATAAGAGCATTGTATGAACCGGAGCAGTTCCCAGCTGCTATCATCCACTTGAACTCACAAAAAAACGGAATAAGGGCGACGATTCTACTTTTCGCCTCGGGAAAGATTATTTGTGTTGGTCTTAAAAGATCAGAATACATCCCCGCTGTCATTCAAAAACTCCTCCGTAAAATAGCTAAGTCATGAAAAATCTGCTTAATGTTAAGTGGGCAAAACGCGCGGAAACTTGATCAAGTTCAATAAACCTTTATCTTCCATTTAGCTACCTGTTTTTTCTTTTGTAGCCGCACCTTTCCAATCGGCTACAATGTAGCGGACAACTTCTATCTCTTCTTCTGGTTTCAATTTCTCTGCTGGATCTTGTATCCGGTAAGGTACTAGTTTCTCGACTGGTCCTTCACTGGCAATTACCACATAAAGCCAGTACTCTTTTCCCAATCTGTGAGCCATTAACCATTCATTAGGCGTAAGCGCTATCTTACCTTCCCTTGCTCTAGCTTTAACCTCTATGTATCTAATGCTTTCATCCGGTGCTTTAGAACGTATGTCAAACCCTAGATTTTGAACAGCAACATCTTCTGGGCTTCGTCCTTGATCAGTTTCGAATCTCATCGATACTTTCATTCCAATTTCTTCAATCTCTTTGTCTTCTTTTAGGACATCAATAACAGGAACCTTTGGAAGAACTGCCACAACCCCTAGAATTTTTGGCGAGGAAAGTAAAAGGTGGACCTCTGATTCTATCTGTTTATCAAGCTCAACTTTCTTTCTATTCAAATCTTCTTTGTTTCTTATTTCGTTTTGAATAGTAGCTTCTGGAACATTTTCTCCTTTTGCCCTCCTTGTTTCATAATCAATCAACTTACCTTCTGATAGTAGAATGAGTTCTTCAAGAGATTTTACTCCATATTTTCTTTTGATTTCTGCGTCGTGTTCTCTCTGTTTTTTCAGTTCATGAAGATATCTTGGCAAAACTTTCTCTATAGCATATGCAAGAACCAAATCATCATTAGGTGTCAAACTAAGCAATTCTTTGGTTAACGAAGCATGATGCGGCTTCAGATCCCACAGGATTGATGGAGAAACTTGCCTTATGTTGTTCCGGTTATCTTGATACAATGCAAAAATTCTTTTGCCCGCAACAGTTCCGGTGCCGTCATTTATCGTTCCTTCCAAGAACCAAATGAAACCGTTCATTGTTCCAGAAGGGTCCAAAAAAACTGCGCCTTTATCAACGTCTTCGCCAAACTTTTCGAAAATTCTCTCCACAACTGCTTCCAGAAGAGGATGCCCAGGTGCTACAAAATCTGCTTGTCCCTTGAAAGCTTGTTCTTTATCAAATGAAAATCTGCCATACTCTCTGAAAACTTCTCCAAATTTTATCTTGAACTCAAACGAGAGATTTCTCAAATCATAAGGAACGCTTGCGATTCTCCAAAGATCGTCCTTTCTTTTCTCTACCTTAATTCCAAGTTTGTCTGAGGCTTTTAGAAAGAATTTCTCGATATACTCCGGCACAAGTCTATTCTCTTTTGCAATTCTTGCTTCGCCCAAGATTCGACTGAAGTCAATGTGTTTTGTCGCAAGACCTTCTAGTGTCGCCTCCTTCGCTCTTCTTAGAGCTTCTTCATCAGGAACCCTTTCAATGTCTTTCAGTATGTCATCCATTGATCTTTTGTTCGTTATTGCTTCTACGATGAGGTCTTGTAAGCTTCTTCCTAGCAGAACATCGCCAACCACATCAAAAACTCTGTCGCTTCCCAGATGTTCTCTGATGATGTCGAGCTTATTAAACAACGTCTCAAGGATTCTGCCTTCTTTTGTATCAACGGCTACGAGGTTGTGGATGTGCGCTTCATATCGCTGTCCATACCTGTGTATTCTTCCCATCCTCTGCTCAAGCCTATTTGGATTCCAAGGAATGTCATAATTAACCATGAGCCAACAGAACTGAAGGTTAATTCCTTCACCGCCGGCTTCCGTAGAAACCATTATTTGAGTCTTTTCTTTGAACTCGTGCTCTGCGTTTATCCTTTTATCAATACCCATTGCACCATGAATATAGTTTACGGAATATCCCCAACTACGGATTTTTTCGACAAGGTATTCGAGCGTGTCTCTAGATTCGCTGAAGATAAGCAGCTTTTCTCCGTTCTTCCCCAGCTTCTCTTGGTCCATCACTTTTTTCAGTTCAGTGAGCTTTGTTTCAACTTCCTTCTTCTCTGCTTCCTTTGCTAACTGGATGAGTTCATTGAGTTTGTCTATTTCCTCCTTAAGTTCGTCCAAGGTTTCAGCAGAAGAAAGTTTTTCAAGTAATTCATCTTCCTTTCTCCATCTTTCAAGCTCAGGAGAATCTTCTAAAGCCTCTTCGTCGATGTACCCAATTTCTGAAATTAGTTTTCCTTGCTCATGTAATTCCTTGAGCCTGTCTCTCCTTCTTTCCAAAGATCTCCTAATTGCTCTCAGACTCGAAGCCAAACGCCTTTGAAGGATCAACAGTGCAAAAGCAACATTCCTTTTTTCCTTTTGCATGGCTTTGTTATGGTATTTCTCCACATACTCTGTGACAGCATTGTAGAGTCGTTTTTCATCCTCACTTAGACGATACTTAACTGTCATCACTTTCCTTGGCGGGAACAAAGGTGTTTTGTCAAAATCCTTCAAATCTTCTTTTAAGCGTCTAAGAAAGAGTGGATTGTCTTTGTTTTTTATGGAATCTGCTAGCATTTGATTTGTTGCAAAAAATCCAGGTTCAAGTAAGTCTAAGAACAACCGAAAATTGCTTGGGTCTCCTCTGTGAGGTGTTGCAGTTAAGAAAAGTATGAACTTGCAGTTCCTTGAAAGAAGCTCTCCGAGCTTGTATCTTTCTGTTCTCTTCATTTGGCCGCCATATTCATAGGCTGCCATTTTATGGGCTTCATCAACTATTATCAAATCCCAATTCGCTTCTGCCAAGCTCACCATGACATCTTCTTGTTTAGCAAAGTCCATCGAAGTGATTGCTTGTTTTTCGTCTTGCCATACATTCCGTCCCCAAGAAGCATCCATCACTGCTCTATCTATAATCTTGAAAGTTTCACCAAATTTTTCTTTTAATTCTCTTACCCATTGGTCTCTCAGATGACCTGGAATAACGATGAGTACTTTGTCGACTAGGCCTCTCTGCTTAAGTTCTTTGAGCACTAGTCCAGCCATGATAGTTTTGCCTGCTCCTGGGTCATCAGCAAGTAGGAATCTGATTCTTGGGTGCCTCAAAATGTAATGATAGACAGCATCAATTTGATGAGGTAACGGGTCTATCTGTGAAACGTTAACAGCATACAAAGGATCAAACTGGAATGCGAATCGAATTCTTTTTCCTTCCATAGACAAGAAGAAAGCGTCGGAATCTCCCGAGAAATCTTTTCTTCTTAACTCAACCGTTTTTATTTTTGATAGGTCACTTTCTGTGAGAACTCTTGGATAAAATTGCCCAGTATCTAAACCAACGCCGCATATCTCCAGGCTAGTTCCAATGCGCTTAACGGAAACAACTTTTATTCGTTCAGGCCAAAATGGACCCTCTATAATACTTTCCGGCTTCAGAGCTGATTGAGTTTGCTCAATTGAACCTTTCTCCACTTTCATGTATTTCCCACTTTGTTTCTTTATTGAAACATGACACGTGCGAGCATACGGAAATAGTAACCAATTCTATCTATATGTAAACTATAATATTTTAAACTCGCGCCTCATTTCATAGTTGCTATCACCTTGCCGATTCCTCAGAACTTATCGTTTCACAAGGTGAGTTCTTGTTGCGTAGAGCCCCATGCTTCTCTTAGGAATGTTGTTAGTGTCCAGCCTTTGCCCACTTTCTCAACTGCTTTTTGACAGATGAGGCGGTCTAGCTTCCTGTTCATGCGGCGTATGCGCTGAGTTACATTCCACGGTTTAAGCTTGTACTCTTTCAACCGTGAGGCTACGTCTCGCGGCAACATGCCATACTGACCAGCGTGACGCAGCTCCTCTATTATGGCGCGGTCAACATCATCCGTGCAGGCCACATCTTCTACATACTCCTGCTCAAACAGAAACTCATGCTCCAAACCTTTAACCATATACCGCTGAGTAACCCTCAAAGCCTCCAACTCATCCTTAACCTCACGAAGAAGCACACAATATACTTGTATTTACCTGTGTGTCGCACAGAATTTAAAATGAGGAAATTTCTAATCTTGAGGCTTTCGGTTAACACCTGTTAACGTACATGTTTAGCTTCGTTCGCAAGAACATTATGTCGGGGGATTAGTTGAAGGAAAATCCAGTTTATTTCCTTTGGAGGGTTAAGAGCGTTGATATCTTCTTATCTCCACTCTGGACCTTTGCCATCCGAATCGACTTTCCTCATACTAATAGGCTGGTGCTAGGATGACATTTATTTTGTCTTTAATTATTTCCGTTCCTCCAATCAAATCTGGGAGTTTGTCGATTCTTGCTTCGTTACCGTGCTTAAGCCTTATGAAAGCTAGATGTAGAAGTGCCTCCACCGATAGCAGTCCGCCAATGGCCTTAGCGTCGCTTCGGATAGAGCGCAACTTTTCTTCAGCCACTCTCTCAAAGGACGGTGCTACAAAAAGGAAGTAGCATTTGCTGGGGTCCAGTCCTCTGTTAAGCGCCTCCAGCCTTTGGCCGTTTATATATGACTCCATGGCCCTTTTGTCCGTTTCCGGTAGGCTGTAGCCAGGTATGTTTTTGCTGTCCACAACCATCCAGAAGGGGTTGACGCTCTTATATGGTTCAGGTAAGTGAAGTACCGCATCCGGATAAGGTCCAAAGGGAAACTCTATCACCTCAAATCCGAGCATCCTAAAAATTTCGTTAACCCTTTTCTGAAACTCTGCTGAGGGCAGGCGTCCATCCTTTAGCTCATGGAACCTCGGAGGTAGCCAGTCGCTAAGCTCGTCTCTAACGACTACTGGAACAGGATGCGGTGGCCGTATCTCATTCCTTTCGTGGAAAGTCCTCCATAGGTCATCGAATTTTCCTATGGTGCTTTCATCGAAAAATATGATGGATATCAGCTTTGTAGGCTTGTCTTTAAAGAATGGGACATCCATCTCCGAGAGCTCGTCCAGCGAGATTGGTTCCACATCATCTAACTTGAGTCTGGGCATGTCTAGGTAAAGGTGACATGGATATCCAGAAGGATTTTTTAACCATTCGCGAACAGGCTCAGTAGTATACCTTTTCCCTTTGATGTTTCCGGAGAGGTATATCCCCCTAACGCCTTGAAACTCGCCATAAATTAAGACCCTCGAGCCGACTTCAAGCCTATCCCAAAACCGCCTATCCCTCTCCCTTAAGCCCCAAAAGGACTCATCTCTGTACAGCGTTACGACATGGGGGTTCCTACGCTCATGAAACGACCCGACATTAAGAATAGCCGCAACCCTTGAGGCACCTATATAGGCTTTAGACGTAGTCTCCCTCGTCCCAGCGTCCTCACACTCAAATTTCAGGCTAATTTTGTCACCACTAATCTTTACGAAGGATACGAGGTCCCCCTCCTTCAGGCCATACTTCCTGAAAAAACCTTTTCCGAAACCCTTCAACCGTTTGTAATCATCAAGTTGCACGGTATAGCTCTCCTCGCCAGCAACTAAAGTGAACATGCCTCTCGGGACCTTCTTTACGAACTCACCACCGATGTAGATGAACCCAAACTTGACATCTGATTCAGTAAGCCTTTTGGTATAGCTCATTTCCCACGCCACCGTGAACATTTATATTTAATCTCCATATAATTTTTACAGGTATATGTCGTTGACTAAAACCTATGCCATCCTAGACAAGACGCGGGGTTGCTTCATCGACAGGAAAAAGTGCAACTCCAAATGGCGCCAACAAACCTCAACTTCCTTTTGTATCTTATAATTTTCGGGTAAAGGATAACGTAACGTTGCTAAGGTTTGTTAAAAGGAATTAACAAAATGCTTAGCCTACATACCAAAGTTAGGAGTTTAGCATCTAACATACCAAAAGGTTTTAGCTGTTCTCAACGGGGTTTCTGTGGGCTTAGCCTACATAGTGAGCCAAGGAAACATAACGTCAATGATCATATGGTTCGCCATAACAACAGGCGCAACAGCAGGACTAAGCTACTACAAAGAAAAAGAATGAAGTTAATATCAGTTAGACTTTGGAATAGTGTGACTGAGTTTGCCTTTTCGATATAGATGAAAAGAAGAGCTAAGGATTATATTCATCGTACACTTCTTTCAAGAAGAAAATCCCTTTCCGAGCATACAAATAACAGATTTTATCCGCAATATCCTTCCTTTCTTGTTCATATAGACGTCTTACCAAATGTTGAAGATTCTTTTCTTCTATAGTAACAAATAAACCCGCATTCAGCATTTCGAGAACGATTTCTCCAACTTCGTCCGGCGTTTTATCAACGTGTTTCAAAAGGTTTTCAATAAAAAAGGCTAAACGGTAATCTGCCTTCATGTAACTTATTGAGGCTTTTAACAAATCTACTTTCCGTTGATCTAATTCGTCAATGAGGGTTATCCAATTGCTCAAACTAGCAAGTACTTCCTGAATTTTCGGGTCATTCTCAGATTGTTCTAACACTTGAACAAGTTTTTCCCAAAGAGGTACTATTTTAACCTTTAATTCCTCTGTGAGACTATCTCTTATGCTTGCGCGCCTAAAAAAGTTCACAAGATAGGAAAGTTGCTTTGGATCACATTTGGTGATCACCTGACATATGAGACTTTTTTCGTCCTCAAGTAGTTCGAAACTGTTCAAGTATCCTACAGTTATGTGATCAACCAATCGTCTTATGACAAATTCTTCCTCAAAGGTAGTGTTAATAGCTTTGTGATAATGGTTGTTAGTTTTTAAAAGCTCGTATATCTCTTTATATATTCTGGAGGAAGCGAATAGATAACCGGTTAGTGCTGCTTTCCAATTTTTTTCATGGTCTTTTGGAAGAATTCGATTAATGTTCTCTTTCACCCAGTCCTGTTCAAGATGGTAGTAAATGGTAATTAAGTAAAGACCCAAGGTTTCAAACAGTTCAATCTGGAGAGTTCCCTTGTTAATGCTTTTTTCGAAATACGTCTTGATTGCTTCATTCAATTTCCTATTTTTCTTAATGCGAGCAGATCGTAGGGAATAGTAAATCATAGCTGAGAAGATGGCACCTTTTGTAGAGTTCAATACAGAATTGACAAGGTCTGTGGTAGTGAAGAGTACAGATTTATCTTTCTCAGCTAAGATTAAAAGTATCTTCTCAGCTAGGGGTAAGAGATGCTCATCAAAAGAATGGGCGTCATCCTTTGTGCCAATTTCTATGAGCTCAGCGGCATTTCTTACAATCCAATCCTTTAAACTAGATCCTTCATGTTCTTGTTTCCAAAAGACTTCATCTTCGACAATCATAAGAATAAAGGACAACAGCTCGTCCCAACTAAAGTCATCATTGGATCTCCAAGCATCGTACAAGCCTGACAGTAAAGCATGCTGCATCTCACGGGAAAGGTTGAGGAAAGGTTTCATATCCTTGGAAAATTTTTTGGGATTTCTCTTAACCGTTATTCTGAAACTTTCTGGATTTCCTTGGGAATTTAGATACTCAACAATCTCTTGATTAGGTCTATTGATTAGTTCGCGCTCCATGGGTTTAGGTTCAGGGCCTACAAGAACTCCTGAAAACCATATGAGAAAACCAGGATGTTCAATTTTTGTTGGATTTTTTTGATCATATTCTCGGTAGGTATCTTGAATCTTTTTATAATTGGAACCTAAGAGAGACAACAACCACTCTTTTTTGCGATACGCAAGAAACTTCTCTATTTCTTCTGGTTTTTCAGAAATTTGCTCTGGAGGCACATATTTTTTTGTTTCTATCCAGAAAAGTATTCTTTCCAATTGTTCATCGGTGAACTTCTCACAATTGTTTTTGAACAATTCGAATAATTCATGCTTAATTTCGATTTCCTCTAACGGATTTTCTTCCGTTTTCCAAAAGATCTCATTTAACTCATCGTAGTAATAACTGATAACATACAAAGCCAGTCTCTTAAAAATCGAGTGATCCTTCTGAAGAAGGTTTTTAACCATAGATTTGACTCTTTCGGGACCAGCATATATGAGCACGTCTCTTACGAAGAATACTGATTGAACCTTATACGTATCTTCTAAGTTATGTTGGCTATCTTCGATCGTTACAATGTAACCTATGCCATATTCTGATCTATTTTCATTGATAATAGATTCGATTTTGGATATTCCTATTTTAGCTGCTTCAAGCCCACAGACCTCATAAATATCCTTCTTGAATTTTTTCAAGAGTTCATTGAGCCAGTAATCATCTAGAATGGAAACATATCTAGAAAAATATGGCGTTATCTCTTTCCTATAATCTAAGCAGATCTTCAAAAACTCAATCATTAGAGTTTTAGAGTTATTACGGATGAGGTGGGGTAGAACTGTCTTTATGATTTCACCTGAAATCAAGGTTGTACTCGTTTGCAATGCTGTTTTGAGAAATTTTATATGATTGACGGTAATGTAGTCAATTGGTAAATTAAAGAGTGCTTTTACTATTGCCCAATCTGTTCTATAGTTCTCTATTCTATTCCCTTCAACATCCCTATAATTTATTATGGAATCAATAATTTCTACAAAAATTTCTATGATTCTTTTGTCTGGCTTGATCTTGATGTGCTTAGACAGATTCTCGAAATAACCAAGCACATTCCAATGAGGAATAACGTACAAGTCTTTTTTCTCATCAACTCTTTGAGGAGCAGGGTTGTTTTGAGGGTCAAAATAGCCTCTTTCTTTAAGGATTTCCAACCAACGAAACGGATTATCTGTTGAACCAAGCTTCTGGAAGAAATAGGTCTCCAATGCCTTATCTTTCTTTATTTCTTGGAGTATTCTGCTCACTTTCTCATTTATCATGGATTGTCCACAACTTCGTCAATTTCTCTCATTTTCTTATAAGGATAAGGAGAAACACGCTCAATTTTGCTGTTCCAAGACTTAATAACATCATATAATTGTTCATACCCTTTGTCATCATATTCATATGGTACTATAGTGACCCCCATCTCTCCGAAATAATGTTGTTCAAAGTCAACAATATCTTCGTAACCCTTGTAGTAAGGTAGCAAAATAAAGCGAGCTTCTTTCTGTCTTTCGACCCCTAACGTAGTTATTAGAAAGTCCAATATTTCAAATTCAGCCATTCCATATCCAATAAACAATATCACTTTCTCAGAAAAAATTCTCTTCATGAATTGCCGAAAATGCTCGAAACTATATCTCTTAATATATTCAGGTACAGTCAAAACTAGAGTATCGTAATCCTTCATTGATCCATGAATATGATATAATTTCTCATCAATTACTAGGTCAGGTCTAAAGCCTTCCTCTCTGAACACGACTCTGTCTGCATGGAACCATTCGTCAAAATTTTCATCAAAATTTGTTGTTATATAGAGAGCTGGAATACGAATCAATTCCTGATATATGTTAACCTTTTTCTTTTTTTCCTCATTGCCCCTGCAACCTGCAACAATTCTTTCCAAGAAATCTTTCTTGTAACCGTTTTTCAGTAATATGCTACGGCAAATAGTAATGATTTTCTTGTAGTCGTTATAACCAGAAAGGATCTGTCTCTGTCTGTAATTGATACATCTTTTTTCATAGCACTTCTTTATTAGATTAGTAGCTAACTTTTTCCAACTCCAGCAGCCTATTACCTGTGACGCACCAGCTCCAATAAAGATTGCCAGATTACCATCCTCAATTGCTTTGAGAATAGGCTGAGGAATTTTTGGTTCTTTATCTATCATTTATGAGTCCAATTCAATATTGCTGAGAGTCAAATATATCTTATACGTCTTTGACAGAATGTGTTGTTTTTTATCTTTATGTATTTGCGCGCTTGTGCAGAAATGTAGAGTTATCGTCAAAGCTCTTAACGTACCGACGAAACGCTAAAGAATCCAATAATCGACATTTTAGCTGGAGAATAATCTTGATTAACTTACGTGATGACATAGTTTTTAAGGATCCCCAATCGAGGATTCATGAGTACTGTGAAATTGAAATTTGTCGTGGTTATGATGATAAACATAGTATTGATAACAATATAACTCAAGAGGATATCGATGTTGCTAATGAACTATACGCTATGATTGGTGTATATGATAAAACTGAGAGTAGGCGACTTTTGAAAAGTTCTAATATCTCAAGCCTTCTCTCCTCTATCCCAAACATAGATATCTACGCTGTTTCCGATAAAGAATGGTTGAGGCTTAGAAGTAAAATCGAGAAACTTCTCCTCGAGTTTCTTTCAATCAAAGGAATTGGCTTAGCCAAAGCTACGAAAGTATTGCATCTGAAAAGACCTAATCTAATTCCGATTCTCGACAGCTTCGTTATCAGATTTCTTTTGGATGTAAATATTTCAGATGAAGAAAAAAGCACTCATGTAAAGATTGGTCTAGAGGCTTTGAATCGTGTTCGAGAAATAATAATCAAGCAAAGAGTTGCGTTTGATAAATTGGTTGAACAAACCCGTGATCTCCCTATTCAGTTGACACCTGTCAGAATGTTTGACATTCTGTGTTGGACTGCAGAGAAATGGGATATTCGGGGAATACATAATGCACCATATGGGGTTCCCCATAAATCTTTACTCACGTCGCTGGAATTGAGAAAAGATACAACTTTAGCTACTGAGAGAGCAAAGGACCGTAATAAATACGTTGTTTTTGAAGATCTCGAAAGAGCTACGGGGCCAAAAGTACATCATGCAGATTGTTTCTACTATAAGAGATGGCTTAGTAATCCAAGTACCACAACAACATGGCTCGGACCTTACGAATCTGAAGAAAAGGCTTGGGAGATTTGTAAAAGACTTTCATTAAGAAGCGGTTTTAGACCTTCAAAACACAGATGCGTTAGACAATAACTATAATGCGTCGCGCAAAAGTTTCAGAGTGACGATGACTAAACTCTTCAGAAAGAGAAAATAAGCCAGAAAATAGCTTATCCACTTTTCGAGGTATCAAAATCACATTTAATCCCCTCCAGCGGGTAGGGGTTCGTTAATACGTGTTAACGAACGCCCTTATGAAAATAGAAAAACACGCGCGTGTAGTTCTTATGACCGAGGCTTTATGGCTCGTTTTATTTCCCATCCTACACTTGTAATAGTTTCGGACACATCATAGATTATGTGGCATCTTGGACAGGTTAAAGTGTGCTTCTTATGGTTGTACCTCATATGAGATTTTCCACATAGCTTGCATTTTTCGTCTTTTAACAATTCCCACATAGTTGAACTATCAGGTTCCCATTTTCCAAAATATACACCCAAGTATTGACCTAGACTTTAGCTGCCCCAAGCTAGGTTTCTCTCTACAAAGAACCTCTCCACTTCGTCCAGTTCAGGAAAACTAAAGTTGCGATATGCAATCTCAATCACTTTCTCCAAAGGAACCCAAGCTACTGCTAAAACATGCTCTTTTATCTCCTCAACCTCTCTCCAACAAATGTCCTCTTTGATCTTGCCAAAATCAGAGTATTCTTGGATCTTGTAGTAGTATAATCTACTCTTCTTATGATAAAACTCTGAAGGAGAACACAGCAAGACAACAAGTCGCTTGCCCTTATTCTTAACCTCTGAAATCCCTGCGTCAATTGTCCTTGCCAGTTGATTTCTATAAGGATTGAAAGTTGTTTCAAAGGATATGTCAGAGGTGAACTTCACTTCAACTAGAGTGAGAAGATTCTTTGCTTCAATCACAACATCAACATGAGTATTTGTTTCCAAGCGTTTACCCTTGCTCACACGTTCCTTTCCTTGTTCCCTGATATACCTCACTGGATGCCTACTGACTTCCTTGGTTAGCCGCTTCAGGTAGCCTCTTGATGGTTGAAACTGTCTTTCAAAGCTAAGATTTACAGGCTCCTCTAAAGACTCATGGACATTAGCCAGCTTCAGAATTTCTTCAACCACCTCCTTCCTATCTTCTCTCAATTCAAGCGGAGCGAATGTGTAGAAAGTGATTAGTTCTTCAGCCTTATCGTATTGGTTAAGTCTTTCATCCAATGATCCTGCTTTTCTTGCCTTGTTTGCATTCTCAATCCAACTCCTGAACTTCTGAATCCTCTCAGCAGTGAAATGGTTCTTTGCTAAATCTTCAAAAAGCAGTTTCATTCTGTCACCTAGACTACACTGCCTTTTGATTGTATTAAAGTTCAGCTTATTTACAATCGTTCTTTGAAATTCATAATTCATATTTTTGGGCATTTAGAACTCAAAGAGTTGAAGTGGATGAACATGTTCAATAGAAGAAAACTTCTTGTTCCCAAAACCTCTGAAACCTGCGAGATGTTACTAGAAGGGATTAAATCGTCAATAGAAAGTGTTGATCTTATCCGAGAGGAGAATTTGACATGAACGATTCCCCTAGAGGAGGGATAAATTCTGGAGAAGTGGAAAAGAGAGTGATTTCCATTCTTGTCGATTTGTCAAACACACTTAAAGATGTAGAGGATTTGATGAACCAGTACTTTGAACATTTAGACGAGAGTAATCCAAATTTTGTTAGGAGAATTAACCTTTTGTCTTTTATCAGCAAGGTTCTGGAAGTTAATGCCCACTTCTTGAGGAACTTCGCGGATACCTACAACGCCGAAGAGCCCACAATCTCCGCCACGTTGGCTAGAGGCATTTTTGAATTGCACTTGATTCTGTTAGAAGCAATCTCCGACAACGCAAGTTTCTTGAATGTGATGATCAAAGCTGGCGATGCATATGAGTCTTTCATGGAGAAATTCCTTCAAATTGCAGAGCAAAAAAATGATGCAACTGCAATAAGCACATTTTACGGAGAACTGGCTCAAGTCGCTCTATTGAAAAAGAAGTTTGAAAAATTGCTGAAAGCCGACTTAAAAAGCAAGGCAAGGCCTCACCCTTACTTAAATTTTAAGGAATTAGCCGAAAAGCATGGACTTTCAGAAGCTTACGATATTGAATACAATCTTCTTTCGTCCTTCATCCATCCAAGCCTTCTCTATCTGATCACGACTGAATCTAAAGACAAAACAGTCTCCGAAAAACAGAGGCAACTCTCAAAACTCAATGTAGAGGGTAGAAAACAAGTTGTGAAATCTATCGCAACATATGTTGCATTAGACCTATCTTCTAGAACTACATCAATAGTAAGGAAAATCCTTGATGACTATCAATCGCTGTCTCCAACGGCATAGCAATAATAGTTCGATTATGGACCGCACAACACATTTTGAAAAAAGAGGGGAGTTATGGGAGACATTTCCACCTGCGTGGGGTTCAAATCCACTCACTGCATCATCGCATAACCGAGAGTTTGAACGTTGACCTAACTTGAGTTTGTTGGTAGCCCAGTGGAGATTCGAACTCTCGCCAAGCATTTTTTGCCGGTAAATTGGTGACAAAATCCTGTCTTCGATTGCACACGGCGCGCATGTACCGGAACAAACCTTCGCGTGCACAAGGTATTATCTTGAGGTCCGTTAATTTTTGTTAACGGACATGTTTTCTTGTGTCTAATAGTTAATGTAGTGCTCCACTTCAAGGCTAGAAGGCATATTGAAAAGTCCTCGAGGGGCTTTCAAAGCATCCACCATGATTCCTTGGTCAAAGAAGGTTGAGACGGTCACGGAAACAGAAGCTTAAAAGCGCCCAAAGTGAGTGTTCATGCCTCGAAAAGCCAAAGGTAGCCCCTTCTACTCGTCTCTTCTTAAAATCTTCAAATTCAGTGGTCATCGTTAGAACCCGTTAATCGCTTAACGCTCCGGCGATGAGGGCAAGTAAAGCAAGCAATCCAAGTATAGCAAGTAGGGCACCAAGGGCACCCCTTGCCCTCGCCTCGGCGGCTTCTCGTTCAAGTATAGCATGAAGCCTTTGCGCTTCACCCGGAGTGATGCTTCCATCTCTTAGTTTTCCTAAGAGAATGTCCTTTTCGGAAGGTTGATTAGGTGGATCATGCGGATTAGATGTTGTTTCCTTTTCAGCCCTCACTTTAGATTGATAAAAATCGATAACATCGTTTTTAAAAGCTATGCCAAATATAATGCCAATTCTGTCCATTGTTTTATCAATGCTTCGAAGATACCACAATATCAATCCGGCTATGAAAAAAGTAACTGGAAGAAATATTGAAAGGAAAAGTTCAAGTGTTAATTGACTCATTCTTTCCCTCCCGAGTTTTATTGGGTTTGTCTTTCTTATGTGTTTTTGCGTGCGCGCGCATAAGTAGGACTCGTAACATTTTTTACAGTTGCTGAAGACATTAAGCCGAGAAGGAAGAGTAAACATAAGATGGAAAAAATTAGTTTGCCTTTATCACCATGTCCAAAATGCGGAGCAACAATGGAATGGAGATTATACAAGAATGTTGAGTGGGCAAAACACCCTAGACGGTACCAACTTTTCTGTCCAACTTGCAGGAAAATGAGGCGAGGAAGAGTTACGGTATCCAGATGCATAAGCAAAACGCAATTGAGAAAAGCGCAATATTTAGAACGACTACGAAGACGTGACAAAAGAAGAGGGTACATACCACGTTCGTAACATGAATGCACGGACGCTCGTCCTATGGACCGGATGGAGGTATGAATACGTCTAATACAAGAATTTTGGCTTGCTCTGACTTTGGATCGTATAAAGGTTTCATAGAAATATTCGATCAAAACAAACCGGATCTTTTATTGTTAGCTGGAGATCTGACATCTGACGGCCGCGCAGAATTTTGGGGACCTGAAGTAGTTGAGTGGGTAGATGGAAAATTTGTAGTCACACCGGAGTTAAAACTTAGGAAGACCACCCATGTAGAAAAATTTTATGGAGTTCTTAAACATGCAAGTCGGAACAGTAAAGTCTTTGTTGTAAAGGGCGATCATGATGACGACTTTGAGGGAGATTATGATGTTGAGCGAATTAACTCGATTAAGAATTGCCATGAAATCTCTGGGAAATTAGTAACTTTCCGCAATATTAGAATATTGGGACTAGGTTACTATGAAACCCATTATCTCCGAACTCTTAGACCGTTGATCGAGAAAATGAAAGATAAGATAGATGTCGTGTTGACACATGCAGAGCAAAGAAGGCTGCCACTCATAACTCAAATCCGACCCGAACTCATAATCCGTGGACATTTTGGGTTGGGTAGGTACAAAGCTAACGGAGTTTCTGTTGTTTCACCACTATTTCCTGATTGTTATACAACGATGGAGACTCAAAACGGCGTGATCAGAAAAGTCGATTCTTGGTTTTATTGCACAAGAGCAAAGAAATGGGAAAATTGTACCTTGTCATGCGCTTATACGGCTAGAGTCATTGAAAAACAAAAATCTCTATGGCCTTGGTTAGATAGAGTGTTGGAAAACTGTCCTCTTGCTCGCGCAGAACGTATTTCACACAGTATCGGAAGTAATCTTAGAACTTGCTAGGCTACCGTGCGTTAAAATTCATTAACGGCAAAACTAATAAGTTGAGTCTATACATTTTTTCTCAGTATAGAAAGAAAAAGGAGGAACATGATGTCACGCGAAATATCTAAGATGGAGATAAGAGCGATCCTAGTCTTACTCATCATTTCCTTGTTAATCTCCGGCGCTACTTTAGCTTACTTAACTGGGCTAGCAGGAAAGATAGCTGAGATAGAGGAAAGGATAGCTGAGATAGAAGAGGCTGTAGCACCAACACCAAAACCATTAAAGATTTTTGCCACCGCGGAGACTTATGACTTTGTGACAGACATCGATCCTGCGTACAGTTTCTCTGGTGAGATCATTGCAATGGCCAATGTGTATGAGACGCTCTTGGTGTACACAGGAGGGGTTCCGGAAGTCAAGCCAGCTTTAGCAACATCCTACGAAGTTACTGAAGACGGATTGAACTGGACCTTCCACTTGAGGGAAGATGTTAAGTTTCATGATGACACCCCTTTCAACGCGACCGCTGTTAAGTATTCTTTCGATAGGATCATGGATTTAGAGGCGGGCGCTGTCTTCATCTGGGATCCAGTGACAGAATTAGAAATTATCGACACATATACGGTGAAGTTCGTACTGGATTATCCGGCTCCTTTGCAGAGAATTGTTGCGTCTGTATATGGAGCATGGATTTACAGCCCTAAAACAGCTGAGATCGAGGATCTACACGACTGGTTCAACGAGGGACACGACGCAGGAACTGGCCCATACATGATTAAGAGCCTTGAGAGGGGAGTTGAACTGGTTCTCACGCGGTTTGATGATTACTGGGGTGGTTGGGAAGCTCACGCTGCTGATCGCATCGACGAGGTCATCTTTAAGATCGTTGAAGACGCTACCGTAAGGGTACAGATGTTAGAGGCAGGAGATGTCCAACACGCAGAAGCCGTCCCCGCAGAAGAGAGGAAGAGACTGGAACTCACGCCGGGAATACAAGTATTTTGGGAATCGACCTTCTTCAGCCACTACGCCTTCATGAACACCGAGAGTCCATACCTCTCAGATAAGCTGATACGTCAGGCAATTGCATTTGCCTTCCCCTACGAGGATTGGGTTACGTGGGGTGAAGGCGCTTACATCCAGCCTGTAGGTCCAATACCACACGGGATGTGGGGACACTTTGCGGACCTCTTCCAGTACAGCCACAATCTAACGAAGGCAGCAGAGCTTCTAGCCCAAGCTGGTTATCCAGATGGAGGCTTCACACTAAAATACTACTATATTTCGGCAGTTCCCACAGGAACCGCAGGTGAAATGTGGAAAACCGAGTTGGCTAAACTGGGGATTACACTAGAAGTCACAGGTATGACTTGGCCTAGCCTATGGGAAGTGATCAAGGACGGACCTGAAGCTGCGGGAGTATATGATATATGCGCATTCGCTTGGTGGCCGACATACATAACCCCCTACGACTTTCTCTACAATATGTGGCACACCGAAGAAGAACCCCTCTGGAATGCGGGATTCTACAGTAATTCTACATTTGACGAATTGATAGATAACGCAAGTAAGCTGGAAGGGCCAGATCCGGATGCTGCTCTCGCCCTTTACCGTCAAGCACAGGAGATCCTTGTAGAGGACTGCCCAACAGTCTTCATGGACGACCTTCGATTAGCATTCGTCATGACCACCAATGTAAAAGGCTTTGACTATAACCCGGCATACGGTTACGACACCTTCATCTTCTGGGAAATGTGGCTTGAGGACTAAAAGACTTGGGTAGCTTGAAAAGGTACGTGGTCAAGCGCCTACTGCAGACCCTAGTTATTTTAATAGGGATCTCAGCAATAACCTTCTTTCTTTCTAGAGTAGCCCCATCCGATCCTGCCGCCCTGTGGGTAGGACTACACGCAAGGGCCGAACAAATAGAAAAGGCTCGCAAAGAGCTTGGCTTAGACAAGCCTCTCCATATACAATACCTTATCTACATGCGTGATCTGATAGGCGGTAGGTGGGGAACCTCTTATCGCACTCGCAGACCTGTCATCGAAGATATCATAAATTATCTGCCTGCCAGTATGGAATTAGCCATCGCCGGACAAATCATCGCAAGTCTCGTAGGAATACCTCTAGGTGTAATTGCAGCTTCTAAAAAAGATAAGAAAATAGACCATGCCAGCAGACTATTTGGAATCCTCACCGTTTCAATACCCTCTTTTTGGATAGCTCTAATGCTACAAATCTTCTTTTCCCGCACGTTGGGTCTGCTCCCCCTTGAAGGACGGTTGAGTTCAAATGTTGCAAGAATGAATCCCATTGAACGCGTAACTGGCTTCTATCTTGTCGATAGTCTGTTGACTGGAAATTTTGTTGCTTTCCCAGATGCGCTCCTACATATCATACTCCCAGCTTTAGCCCTAGCATCCTACTCAATGGGCTTGTCCTTGAGGATGACTAGGTCAACAATGATAGAAGTTCTGAGAGAAAAATATATTGTGACAGCAAGGGCGTTCGGCATACCTGAAAATACGATCAAGTTCAGATACGCACTGAAAAATGCAATCATTCCTACCTTAACGGTTCTAGGCATAGTCTTCGGTTGGTCGCTTACAGGAGTTTTCCTAGTTGAAGTAGTATTTAACTGGCCTGGGCTCGGCACCTACACATGGCGAGCAATCCTAGCTGTAGACTACCCGGTTATTGTGGCGGTAAGCATTATAGCTGCTCTAATCATCGTAATCATTAACCTAATTCTTGACTTGACCCAAGTTTACCTTGATCCTAGAGTTAGGCTGTAATAAAGGGGGAAGACGAATAACGTGACCACTCTCTTCAAGGGTTCGGGGGAAAAAGAGGCACGATTTAGAGAAATCCGCCTTATTATGTATCAGATCACCAGAAATCCCCTAACTCTGACCAGCCTAATAATCCTTGGCGCTGTTGTTTTTATGGCTATTTTTGCGCCTTGGATATCACCATACCCCGTATACGGGTATAATCTAGAAGAAAAGTATGAACCACCAAGTCTTGAACATCCGTTCGGAACGGATTATTTGGGTAGAGACATTCTCAGCAGAGTAATGTTCGGGGCAAGGCTATCACTTTTAGCGGGTGTAGCTATTGTAGTAATTTCCGTGGCTATTGGCTGGCCGCTGGGTGTTATAGCGGGCTACCGAGGGGGAATTATAGAGGATGTCATAATGAGGATAACGGACATGTTCCTTGCCTTTCCCTCCCTCGTGCTAGCGTTGGTCATAGCGTTTCTGTTAGGACCCAGCCTAATAAACTCAATGATCGCTATATCAGTTACATGGTGGCCTTGGTACACTAGGCTGGCGCGAGCAGATACTGCATCCCTGAAGCAACGGGCTTTCGTGGAGGCGTCTAGGGCCGTCGGCCTAAGCGACTTAGGCATCATGTTTCGCCACATACTGCCCAATACTGTAGCACCCATCATTGTTCAAGCAACAATGGATCTAGGCACGGCGATACTAGCTGAGGCTGGCCTGAGCTTCCTCGGGTTGGGCGCCCAGGCACCGGAGCCCGAGTGGGGTTTAATGATAAGCGGTGGGCGCTCTGTCATTTTGTCAGCTTGGTGGTATGCGACATTTCCCGGGATATTTATCTTTATTACAGCGGCAGCGTTCAATTTACTAGGCGATGGTTTGAGAGAGGCCCTAGATCCTAGACTTAGAAGGATAAGAGGAGCCTAGGCATGGTTGACACCAACCCTCTCCTAACAATTGAGGACCTCAAGATGCATTTCGATACGTACGACGGGGTAGTTGAAGCTCTAGACGGTGTAACCTTCGAAATGTATGAAGGAGAAACGTTTGGATTAGTAGGGGAGACGGGATGCGGTAAAACCGTTACAGCTCTCTCAATCTTGAAACTCCTACCGGAAAATGGGAGGATCATTGGAGGAAAAATTCTGCTGAGGGGTGAGAACCTTTTAGAAAAGAGTGAAGACGAGATGAGAAGACTGAGGGGTGAAAAAATATCGATGATCTTTCAAGATCCCTCGGTTTCACTGAATCCAGTCTTCACCGCAGGAGAACAGATAACACGTGTGATAATGATCCATCAGCACGTCGATAAGAGCGAGGCGGAAGGGAGGGCAATCGAAGCATTTAAACTTGTAGCGCTTCCTGAACCGGAGAAGACGCTAAAGTCATACCCCCACGAGCTGAGCGGTGGAATGCAACAGAGGGTTATGATAGCTATGGCATTATCATCCAATCCAGATCTACTAATAGCTGATGAGCCCACAAGCTCTGTAGACGTGACTATTCAGGCGCAAATACTGAAGCGTCTGCACGAAATAAAGAATCAAAGGAGCGTTGCAGTTCTCCTCATAACCCATAACATGGGCATCGTAGCTGAAACTTGTGACCGAGTCGGCGTCATGTACGCAGGGTCTGTTGTGGAGAGAGGTTTTGTAAGAAAAATCCTCAAAAAACCTTATCATCCCTACACCAAAGGGTTGCTGGCAGCCATTCCAAAGCCCGAAACCCGAAGGAAAAGACTTTTTGTCATTAAGGGCTTTATACCTGACCTAATTAATCGCCCACCTGGATGCTCATTCCATCCAAGATGTCCCTACGCCAAAGGAATCTGCAGAGAAAAAAAGCCCATTACAGAAGAGGTTGAACCAGATAGGTATGTGGCGTGTCACTTCGTAGGGGAGATGATGGCAACTTGACGAAGGTTTTAGTCGAAGTAGAGTCCCTAAAGATGTACTTCCCGATAAAGGGCTTCCTATTCAAGACGTTAGGATATGTACGAGCAGTTGACGGTGTAAATTTCAATTTAGAAGAAGGCGAGCTCTTCGGCTTAGTAGGGGAGTCTGGCTGTGGAAAGACAACCCTCGGAAGATGCCTCCTCCGCTTGATTGAGCCAACAGAAGGCAGAATACTCTATGAAGGAGTAGACATCTTAAAGCTAAATCGAAAGGAAATGAGGAAAATAAGGAGAAGTGCACAAATCGTCTTCCAAAATCCATTTTCATCTTTGGATCCGAGGATGAGCGTTAGAAACCTCGTTGCAGAACCCCTAAAGGCACACCGCCAAAAAGAGAGATTGAACGAGAGAATCTTAGAGCTTCTGAAACTTGTAGGCTTGAAAGAGGAGCACATGTGGAGATATCCCCATGAGTTGAGTGGGGGTCAAAACCAAAGGGTCGCAATAGCCAGAGCAATAGCGTTGAATCCCAAACTCGTTGTCCTAGATGAGCCCACTTCAGCTCTCGACGTTTCAGTTCAAGCTCAGATACTAAATTTGCTTCAAGACCTTCAAGAGCGACTCCACTTGTCGTACCTCTTCATCTCCCATGATCTTAGTGTCGTTCAGCATATCAGCAACAGATTAGGTGTAATGTACTCAGGCAAAATAGTGGAAATAGGTTATTCGGATGAGGTTTGGGAAAATCCCCTGCATCCTTATACTACAGCGCTGCTGTCAGCTGTGCCGAATCCGAATCCAGATATAAAAAAGGAGGAGAAACCAATAGCTGGAGAGGTCCCTAGCCCTATAAGCCCCCCTTCAGGATGTAGGTTCCATCCTCGATGCCCACAAGTTACTGAAGCCTGTAGGATGGAAGAGCCTAAGATGACTGAGGTTACCTCGGGCCATTATGTGGCTTGCCACTTAACTTGATGAGAGGGTGATAACATGAAAGTGAGGATCGGCGCCGCACAAATGAACATAATTCCTCTAAATAAAGAAGAGAATTTGAAGAAGGCAGAGTTTTTGACCAGGCGTGCGGGCGAGGAAAATTGTGACATAATATGTTTTCCCGAAATTTTTTTGACAGGCCCGCTAGGTAAAGAAAACCTTAGATATGCGCAAGAAATCCCAGGTGATTTTACTGAGAAATTCTGTAAGTTGGCGGAAGAGCACGGGCTCTACATCGTAATGGGAACGATGATTGAAAGAGACGGTGAAAACCACTACAACACAAGCGTATTGATTGACGACTCAGGCAAAATATTGGGAAAGTATAGAAAAATCCGGCTATGGCACCCAGAGAAGTTATACCTTAAAGGAGGGAACGAAACTCCGATATTTAGGACCAAGTTCGGCAAGATTGGAATTACCATATGCTGGGACTTAGCATTTCCGGAGATCACTAAAGAGGTGGCGTTGAAGGGCGCCAGAATGATTTTCTGTCCTTCATTCTGGTGTTTCGAGGATAAGTATGGAGCACTAAAATCGAAAGAATTGATGGATGATGTTCCTAAGCTAGATACAGAATCCATCTTCATTGATGCCTGTGCTTCAGCTAGGGCCGTTGAAAACGAAATTGTACACACTTTCGTCAATGGTTGTGGTGCTTCCGGTCCCACTTGTCGATTGATTGGGCATACACAAATAAACATCCCATTCCATGGCAGAGTTGCATTAGCCAAAGACGAGGAGAAGTTGTTAATCAAAGATGTGGAGCTGAATTTGACAGAGTTAGCCGAAAAAGTCTACGAAATAAAAAGAGACTCCCCCATCTGAACCATTCCAAGCCTTAACTCCATGTGAAATTATTTCTTTTGCTGCTTCCTTCTGATATCCCATGAACCAACGCCAAAAGAGCACGAAACCTGAGAGCCCCATTAGAAGAACCTCCAATCATTGTAAGACCCATACCGGGTAAGACATAAGGAGTTGCTGGGACATCCATTTCATAAGTGTAAGGTGGTATCCCAAACGTTTGTTTCCTCATTTCGACACGCCACGCGATACTTAAACCTACTATCAGTAATACAGCCCCGATGACCAGCAAGAATACCCAAATGGTTGTCTTCATTTATACCCCCCCTCTTTTCGTCTTGCAATTGACAATTTTTATAATAGTTGATAGTACTTATGTCGACCAAAACAAGTAAACTTTCGTTTGTGTTAGGAAGCTGAGGATAAGGAGCATTTTAGCCAGCTTTTCCTTCCAGCCTTGTGAACCGTTCCTAACGTTCGTTAAAATTCATTAACCTCCTTTCCTTTTAAAGATCTGAATATTTTTCTGCCTACAAAGTGCGTGGTGACTCTTTCGTCAGGATGTTGAACGTAAAAGTCTATGTGTAAGTTGTTTCCAGCAGCTATCAGTCCAGCCAGAAGCGAACCCTCTTTTCTACACTTCTTGCAGTACACTTCTCCCATATACTTCTCGTCTAAGTCCTTCGACACCTCTGGCTCTAACCTCCAAGATGAATAGCCCTCGTTTCCGTTAATAAGGTTTAACGGCGCCTAATTCTATAGCGGACCGTCGAACGGTAAGACTTATCTATTTCTCGTAGAAAAGCCTGAGTGGAGGAGAGAATGAGGAAGAAACTTGTGTTAGTTGCGTTGACCTTGGCGACGATACTGTATCTCAGTTACTTCATGTATCGTGGTTATTGCTATAGCCAACTTCCAACGACGTTTGAAGACCCTGAACTTGGAACAGTTTTCGTTGATTACCTGCCTTTCACCCTCTCAACTGAAGGTTCAAGGTTGCTTTGGTTCGGTCTTCCACTCGCAGTTGCGTGGGTAGTCGCAACAATCTTCTTCTGTCTTAAAACTTGGAAGGAAGATGGAAATGGTTAAGCCGGAGCTGAATGCTTCCGGAGGCGAGAAACCGCCTAGCCCCAAGAGAAGGGCAGAAAGAGATGGCACGGAGATTAAAAGCCGTGCAGAAAGAGAACATGAAAAGGAGAGGATAAGTTGGAAATATCTGTAGAGCTTCCCCAAGAACAAACCTTTCAAAAAATACTAGACTGTCTAAGAAGTGACCGATATTTCTGGGTGTTCGGCAAGCGAGGACATGACATAAGGAATGTGGTTTCCCCCTCGCGAATAGAAAGCATATTGGGTCCTCGGTGGACAGTGGCAACAAAGACCGATATTGAGGTGGTTCCGAAGAATGGAAAGAGTTTGGTGAAAATAGACTTTGAATGGCTTGATGGCAGAATAATGTTACTAAGCTTAGCGATTGTTCTAGCACTTCTTCTGCCAGTTTCCCTATTGGTCAGTCTTTCCATCCCGTTCTTCGTAGCTGTACTCATATCGCCGTTTTTCCTTGGCTGGTTAGACGTAGATGTGGCGAAAAACAGACTGATGATGAAGTTTAAGCAACTCTTTCAGGGATACACCACCCACGATGCCGAGCAGAAAGAGAACAGAAGAGGAAAATAAAGGAGTGATAGAAAAGTGACTGAAAAGAAATTGACGGCCGGAGCATTTATAAAGATTGTTGTCTTCACGGTCTTGGCATGCGTAGGTTTCTTTGTTCTATGGGGCATAACCTTCTTCCTTAGTTTAGCTTTCACGTTTAACATTGTGCTTTCATTGTTTCTAGGTTTCTTAATAAGTGCAGTGACGATTTTCGTCCTCATCACGGTCTTGATGCCTAGAAGGAGAATCCGCCTAGTCCTAAGTAAAAGGCAGACAGTCGGAGTCTATGTTGCATGGGGCATAATCTTCGTCCTTAGTTTACCTGTGATAAAAATTTATCTACCAACTTTAATGGTTGTCACACTCATTGTAATCTATGGCACCTTGAGAAGGAGAAAGGGAAAGGAGATGGCGCAAAAATGAGAAAGCGTACCATCTAAAAGCTGTGGCAAGATGTGTCATATTGGAACTGGAGGAGATGACGAATGGTTAAGCCGGAGTTGAATGCTTGTAGAATATTGAGGCTGTACGATCTGGAGTGAAGGTGAATGATATATGCCATTTTGTCCTAAATGCGGTAAAGAGGTATCTCCTGAAGCGAGTTATTGTCCTTCGTGTGGTGCAAACTTGAGAGTTGACAAAGATTTGCTCCATGAGAAAATAGCTGAAACAAGGCATAATGAAATAGTGGGCGGTATTGGAAGTGCTGGGGGCATAGCCCTAATGATTCTTGCTTTTATCGTGGCAAGCATTAAGGCGACAAGATATGAGTGGCGTGGGCTTACTCTCTATGAAGTCACATACAGCCCCTACGTCAGCATGGCAATAGTCTTCGCAGTTCTAGGACTTATATTGCTCCTCATTGGGGCGACTCTGGGGATCTACTATTCGTACCAACGGTCAAAACTTATGAAGCAACTAGAATCATTAAAATAGAAGGAAGGAGGGAAAATGGGGAATGGTTAAGCCGGAGTTGAATGCTTCGGAGGTGTGTCACCGCCTAGCCCCAAGGGAGGGGCAGAAAGAGAACAACCGAAAAAGTTGAGAAGGTGAGAAAAAGGATGGTTTGGACACTCAGGCTCTTTTGGCATCCAAACGACCAAGCTTCACCGCATCAGGGTTTTCCTGAGCAAAGCAGTGAAGAGGAAAAAGCCGAAGGCAGAAGGGAAAAGAAAAAAAAGAAAGGGAGGGATAAAGAATTGAAAAATATGAAGAAATGGTATCTTGCTTTGGGGATTGTTTTCTGTTTTATAGCCCTTTGTCTATTGAGCTTGGCTTTATATTTCCAAGGAAGAGTAAGTGCCAATGATGATCTACTCTCAAAAACCAAGGGAAAAAGCATTCCAAAGATGCATTATGAAGCTATCGTTGCCTACAATGCCACTAAGAGACCTCTGATTCCATTATTGACTATAGCAAGCGTAATTCTCTTCGCAGTTGGTTTCTTCCTATGCCTAATTCCCAAAATAAAAGTTTCAGTTTTAACCTTAGCTCTCCTGATTTCGATTCCAGCCCTATTTTCAACTGCATTGGCTAGACCAACACCTTATGGCAGAGGTTGTGGAGACGACCCACCTTTGATAGTAGCTCCCGCTGTCTGAACGGGCGATTAAAGAGATTTTGAGGTGTATGAATGAAGATGCTCGTAAGAGGCTGGCGTGGTCAAGGAGGTCCTAAAGGTTAGGATTAGGCACCACTTTAAGGTCCGCAGCCAGGAGTGATGTTTGTTAATGGTTATTAACGCAAAACATAAAAAGCTGTGGCAAGATGTGTCATATTGGAACTGGAGGAGAAGAGAATGAAATTGAGGAAGAAACTTGTCTTATTAGTTCCTCTTTGTTTGGTAACTATCTTGTCCTACGCTTTCCTTATATGTTGGAGTCTGGCTGAATACGATAGTTACGTTTTAGCTGCCACAGTAGTGTATGAAGTTCTCGGTATTCGGACTGTAGCTTACATCGACTCATTGCCTCTCTGGTATGGAAAGATGGTTGTTTGGACAGGTATTGGACTCGCATTTATTTGGGTCTGCATAGCAACCATCTTCATAATTCCAAAGAAAAAGAGAAGTGAAAACGAAGAATGAGGCGTGTCACCGTCACCTTGTGACAGGAGCCGAGAGATGATTCGGATAGATGAAGGCAGTACGGTAAGAAAAAAAAGCACCCAGAAGGGGAAAGCCCGCTACTGCTGGAAAAGGGCAGAAAGGACAAAAGGGAAAAGGAGATAAAAAAGATGGAAAAAATGAAAATGCCTTTGGGACTTAAAATCGTAGTGGCTCTAATGATAATCGGCGGTGTTATAGGAATATTGGTGGGATTGATTGTGCCGTCTGTGGCGTTTATCGGATTTTATGCCGCTTCCGTTGTGTGTGGACTTGGTTTATATTACTACAAACGTTGGGCTTGGTATCTTACAATCGGACTCGGTGTAATATGGACTGCGATGACACTTGCTACAAACTTCATAGCCGTTCGGACAATCATTATCCCCTCAGAACCGATTGTTATCGCGTACCTACTTTGGAAACGAAAACTGTTCTTTGAAGAAAACCTTCCCCCTCAGTAGGAGGAATGGGAAATGATGGAAGGAGGAAAATGGGAAATGGTTAAGCCGGAGCTGAATGCTTCCGGAGGCGAGAAACCGCCTAGCCCCAAGAGAAGGGCAGAAAGAGAACACGAAAAAGGGAAGGGGGAGTCGCTTCGCTTCTATCACAACCATAAACGTGGGCGCACACAATCAGGGAGATTTCACCGAATTGGGGAACGTTAAAAGTTGGAAATACGCTTCAAAAGAAGCTGATAGAGGGGTGCGATAGTATGCTTATAGGTTTGGTTGTTTATGGACTCTTTAGCGTGATACTGGGTATGTTGCTTTTTGCGAAGTGGACACGTTCGAGAGGGGTGCTTAAAACAAGAGGTACGTATATTTCTGGAGCAGTTTCGTTCATATTAATAGCGTTTGGTCTTGCATTGATTGTGGCGGGGATGACAGCACCATCACTAGTGTAAACGTGACATAAATGATAGGATAAAAAGACAGATTTGCCGAAGCCGAGCACCTAGCGGGTGTAGAAATAATGAGTGGAGGAGAAGAGGAATGGTTAAGCCGGAGCTGAATGCTTCCGGAGGCGTACCGACCGCCTAGCCCCAAGAGAAGGGCAGAAAGAGAACAAAGAGGAAAAGAAAGGAGTGATGAAAGGAAATGTCCGAAATCGTCTTACTCACAATAGTTTTGGTTTGCCCTTGTCTGTTCATGTACCGAAAGTTAAGGACGAAAAGATGGCTTATGCTTGCGCTGGGCTTCTTTCTATCCACGAGCAACATAATCAGCACTACAACCACTAAACTTCTAGCGATTTTCACACTTCGACACGAATACGAATTCGTTGACTTGGCGTTGAATCTGGAGTTGGTCATTTGGTCTACCATGGTCGCAATTGGACTTGGGTTGGTACTCAAAGGAATGTGGGATAACTATCAGATGAAGCAAAATGGGACTAAGAAAAGAAAGCACCCAGAAGGGGAAAGCCCGCTACTGCTGGAAAGGCAGAAAGAAACACGAAAAGGAGGGTGAAAAATGAGAAAAATGGCAAGTTTGTATGTTCTTTACAGGTCTGATACTTTCTCATCTTCCCCCTAGAATCGGAAAATAAGGAGGAGAACAGAATGGTTAAGCCGGAGTTGAATGCTTCGGAGGTGTGTCACCGCCTAGCCCTAAGGGAAGGGCAGAAAGAGAACAAAAAAGGAAGGAGATGAGAAGATGGGAAGGAAAGTATGGTTTCTGTTTGCTTTGATATCGGTGAGTGTGGTTATTGCAATTCAACCCATAATGCTTATTGCTTACCAAGAATTTTACCTCAAACCAGTGCGGTCTAAGTATGAGGCTCTTGGTATAGAACCTTTGATACATCCGTACTCCTTCTGCGACACTTGGTATGCCGAAGTTCCCTTCTATGTTTACGCTTTCACAGGTTCTTTGTGGATAGGTGTTGCCTTTCTAAAGCTGATAAGAATAGGCACGGGAGAGAAGAGAAAGTCTAAAGTCAAACCAGTCTTACTGGTTAAGCCGGAGCTGAATGCTTCGGAGGCGAGAAACCGCCTAGCCCCAAGAGAAGGGCAGAAAGAGAACAGGACGCAAAAAGGAGGAAGATACAGGTGTTAAAACTGTAAAATGTCGGAAGAAGAGACTGCCGCGGAATCAAGGAGAGAAGCTACAACAAATACTACCAAATATTAGGTGAGAAAATGAGGAAGAAACTTGTGTTAGTTGCGTTGACCTTGGCGACGATACTGTATCTCAGTTACTTCATGTATCGTGCTTATTGCTATAGCCAACTTCCAACGACCTATGAAGACCCTAAACTTGGAACAGTTTTCGATGAGTACGTGCCTTTCACCCTCTCAACTGAAGGTTCAAGGTTGCTTTGGTTCGGTCTTCCACTCGCAGTTGCGTGGGTAGTCGCAACAATCTTCTTGTGTCTTAAAACTTGGAAGGAAGATGGGAAATGGTGAAGCCGGAGCTGAATGCTTCGGAGGAGTTGTCTAAATGACGTTAGAGAGCAAAGGGAAAATCCCTCTTGGTGTGACCCTTTGGGGTGACACTTTAAACTTCAGTGTATTATGATTTGCAATAATGGAATCGCTACCTATGTTCAAAAGGAGGGACCGTGGGTGAAGTTCCAAGCGAACAGGCATGGAATGTCGCAGCCAGGAGTGAAGATGTTCGTTAATGGCTATTAACGCAAAACATAAAAGCTGTGGCAAGATGTGTCATATTGGAACTGGAGGAGACGACAAATGGTTAAACCGGAGCTGAATACTTCGGAGGCGAGAAACCGCCTGGCCCTAAGAGAAGGGTAGAAAGAGAACCCAAAAAGTTAAATTGAACTTTAACAGACAGTGAGTAGGAGAAGTTGAAAAAGAGTGGTTTTAAAGAGTTTTTCAAAGAGGCTTCTGATGGCGACCTTGCCTACGGGCGCTCATAATCGGTTTAGGTTATTAGGAGCGTTTTCTGGAATAATCGTTGTCATCCTTGGAGGGGTGTTTGCTTTGAAAGCGCCGTTTATGTTTGACGAATTTTCAGTTGGACATCGCAGCATTAGTCACCCCCTTGGCATTCGTCGCTTTATTGGAGGTATTCCAATGGAGCTTCCTATTCTACCAGTAACCATGATAATTCTCGGCGTGTTGACCTATGCCTTGGCTCTCAGAGGACGACGATACCTTACTTTGCCAACATCATTATGTCTAGGTCTCATCATTACATCGTTAACGTTTGCGTATCGTTATGACCTCCCAGGTTGGACTGATAATATAAATTTCGGCTATCCGTTTTGTTGGCTCACTTGGAGTCCAGACTTCCCGGAGCCACGTATAGTTGGAGTTCTAGCTCCCATGTTTCTAATTGACGTAGCCTTTTGGAGCCTCGTTGCATGGGCAGCAATCTTCGTGGTTAACCGCATCAAAAAAATACTAAGCCGAGGTGATTCCTTAGGAGGCGTGTCACCACCTAGCCCTAAGAGAAGGGCAGAAAGGGAACAAAATAAAATGAAGGAAAAGGAAAATGTTCATGCTTGAAAAAAAGGTTATACTATGCACAATCCTTTTGATGGTCTTAACTATAGCGATCAAAGGCGTCACACCTTGTGCGGCAACCTCTGAGAGCCCCGAGAAAGTAAAGGTGCTAACGTTCTTAGAGAACGTTGTTGGCGTTGACATGGAGACTTATGAGACATTGAATTTCAAGAGTTTACCAGAAGGCATAGGGGAGACCGTCATAGAATACACCGTTGCTAGTGAAAGTGGCAATGAGCTCCATGGGTTGGCGAGATTCAAAGATGGCAAGTTAATAGGGTGCACCCTCTACGCATTAAAAGGCGAACCAGTGTTAAAGGTGTCATATACAGAGGATTTGCTTAATGCTGCAAGAGACTTCTTAAGAAGATGCAGCGTCTACTCTAATGCCTCGTACTGCGACAGACTTACCCCATTACTCGACAAGATAGACGTTCTGGGAAATTATTCGAGCAAAAGCGAGGAAGCAAGTCTCTACATAAACGTAAATGAGAAAGAAAACAGGGTTAGTTTCGAATGGAATTACAGACTGAATGGCATTGAGGCCCCAAGTAAAAAGGTCGGCTTGTCTTTCGAAAAAGGTCTTATGAGAGGATTTATTGATACTTGGGGCGTTACGACTATTGGTAGCACAACGGTTAGCATATCTGAGGAAGAGGCTAAGAACATCGCCCTCAACACCGCAGAAGAATACATTAACAATCTTGGTGCAAGCGTAACTAAGATCACGGCCAAATTAGACTTCTACAATGATAGGCATTCTGGACGTGGCGACCGCTACACATTGTACCCAAGATGGTCTGTTTTCCTAACTTTTGATAAGCAGTATGGAAATGTTACTGGCTATCACGTTTCCATGTGGGCTAACACTGGCGAGGTCTTCAACGCTGACCCGCAGGGAAGCTATGGCTCAACCGCACCTCAAGGACAGCTGTTCGACGCAAGAATATGGATGATTATGCTACTGCTCCCTGCAGCCTTAGCGGTTATAGCGATCGTCTATAGGAAGCGATCTTCAAGACCCTTGAAAACCTACTGCCGAAGAAGAGTCAGTACCGCCTATCCTAAGCGAGGGGAACCAAAAACATAAAAAGGAGGAGCATGGATGAAAAGCTCAGCAAAATATTTCGCGGTTAATTACTTGATGTTCCTTGTAGCATTGTCCGGATTAATTGTAACCTGTCAAGGGAAAGCGTCTGTTACACTTTCATCAACTTGGGAGGTTCCATCCGAGGAAGCCTCCGCGCAGTCGTTGGTTCAGATAAGGATAAATGATTTTGCCGATCTTGCGGGGTATACAACATATACTTATCATGGGCCCGACACGACAAAAGAAAACATACTTGAAGCCGCTTCCAGTTTTGGCCATTCCTACGCGATAGTGTGGTACGTTGGTCATGGATGGATTAGAACTTGGACTCATTATTGGGGCTGGCCATGGCAGTGGCACGGGCATAAACAAATGCTTATTGTTGCAGATGACGGCACTCGGGTCTATGATTATGAAATTTATCCCGAGACATCCGGTCGAAACACTAGATTCGTGTTCTTATGGTCTTGCGAGGTGGGAGAAGAAGTTGGGTATATGAAAACTTATCCATGTGGAGAAACAAAAGCCTACGGCATGCCTTTCGCTTGGCTTCATACAACGGATTTGAGTAGCAATGGATACGAAAATCCTGACGGAAAAGGTTACGTGTTCATTGGATTTCGTGAACAAGCACCCTTTCTAACAGCTGATTATGTAGAAAACGTAACTAACGGCGGCGAATGGTTTACTATCTCCTTCTACCGTGGTGCTTTAGAAAATGGGCTTTCAATAATAGATGCGCTTGACTATGCAGCTCAGTACGAATTTTCCCAGCAAACTTTTGCAGACACCGAACTCTACCAAGGTATTTACGACGATTATGGTCAATTTGTAGGATACATGAAGGTCTATGGCGACGGTAACCAGAAATTGGCTGTACATGACGTGGCTGTTACCAGCGTCACGGCTTCTCTCCCATACGGAGCCACCGCCGTGTATCCAGGCTGGACCATCAGCGTCTCAGTCACGGTGAAGAACGTAGGCGACTACACAGAAAACTTCAACGTCATAGCCTACGCCAACTCCACCATAATCGGCACGAAAACCGTCAGCTTGGCTCCAGGTCAAACCTCAACCTTAACTTTCGTCTGGACCGTACCCACCCCAACGTGGACATTCCCCTATCCCCACTACACAATCTCAGCTAAGGCCAACGTGGTTCCCGGCGAAATCCACACTATTAACAACCTATTCGTTGACGGCTCAGTTACCGTGAAACACTGGGGCGACGCGGACTGCGACGGCGACGTAGACGCAGACGACATCTTCACATATATGGCGCCGGCCTATGGAAGCAAATACGGACAAACCAACTACAATCCCAACTGCGACTTCGACGGAGACGGCGACGTGGACTCTGACGACATGTACACCTACCTCGCACCGTACTACGGACAAAACTTCAGACAATGGTAAAAACCTGTTGAAGGCAAGCCACAACCATCCCCCTTTTTTGTGATTGCGTGTTAAGATTTAGTAACTTAACATTACTTCTCAGGAGGTGAAAAAGATGGTGAGGAAGGGGCTTATACCTTATGAGCGCACGTATGCTGACTTTGTGAAGGATGCAGGCAGATCTGAAGAGTTTCTGCGAACATGGATTACGGGTGTGATGGCTGGTTTGAATGAGGTAGATCAAGAGACAGCCGAGAAGATTCTGAAGAAGTCTGGTGAAGACTGCTGTAAGATCTTCTTGGAGGTTTATGGATATGACTTGAGTGGTCGCGATTTGGATTCCCTAATTGAGCTGTTGGATAGTGATCCAGGTGGCGGATGTTGGAAGGAAGATGGTGATACTGTCATTTATGAGTTTAAACCTGAACGATGTGAATGCACACTTGTTGAAAAGAAGATGGTTAAGTTGTCGCCCAGGCTGTGTTCAGCATGCTTCACTAATTGGCTTGCATACATGTTCGGTACGGTGACTAAGAAAACAGTTAAAGCCGAACTTATTGAAAGTCTAGCAACTGGTTCATCCAAATGTGCCTTTAGAATAAGACTGATTTAGCCATCATAATCCTTGAGGTCCAATTTTCACAGAAAATTAACTAAAGCATCCGTGGCGATATCCCCCGCAAAATCCCCTTTTTTGTGATTGAGTGTTAAGATTTATTAACAGAAACATTTACATGAAAAGAACTCTATCCTAGGATCAATTTACATTTAGGGGAGTAGAAAAAATGCCAACTGTTCATGTAAACGTGTGGAAAGGTTTCGGCGAGGAAAAAGTCAAAACCGTGATACAAAATA